>Ga0265316_10006979_pt1 | contig 10706 bp, 6 predicted proteins | sample 4522metaG_FD_202092 | JGI IMG/M metagenome (GOLD analysis project Ga0265316, IMG submission 202092) | Rhizosphere microbial communities from Carex aquatilis grown in University of Washington, Seatle, WA, United States - 4-5-22 metaG | ecosystem: Host-associated > Plants > Roots > Rhizosphere >...
CTGTTGGCGCAGTCGACGACCGGAAACATTCTGGGCCAGGTGACCGACCAGTCCGGCGCGGCGATCACAAATGCAAATGTCACTGCGACCAACGCGCTGACGGGCGAGTCGCATTCGATCGCCACCAACGAGCAAGGCCAATATGTGATTCCTTACCTTCCGGTAGGCGTCTATCGTGTCGAGTCGCAGCCGCCCGGCTTCAAGCACACTGTGCACGATGGAGTCATCCTTGCGGTGAACCAGGAAGCCCGCATCGATCTTGTGGTTGAAGTCGGAAAGAGCTCGGAGATAGTCGAAGTCCATGCCGATTCCGCTCAGGTCAACACGTATTCGTCCGAATTGGGCGAACTGGTCGACGAGAAGAAAGTTGTCGATCTTCCACTCAATGGAAGAAACGTCTACAGCCTCCTCGTGACGCTTCCTGGAGTTTCCAACATGAACGCGCAAACCGTGCCCAGCCGCGACAACAATACCTTCATGATCAATGCCGGCCGCGGAACCACAAACTCCTGCTTCATCGATGGCGGCTTCAACAACGATATTTGGCGCAACCAGTGCAGCACGCCGCCAAACCCCGACGCCGTACAGGAATTTCGGCTTCTCAGTTCCAATTCCGATGTCGAGTTTGGCCGTATGCCTGGCGCCTTCATGAACATCATCACCAAATCCGGCACCAACTCGTTTCACGGAACTGCGTTTGAGTACCTGCGCAACACGGTTCTCGATGCCCCGACCGAATTCTATGGGAAGCAGACGCCGCTGCGGCAAAATCAGTATGGCTTCAGTGCAGGTGGACCCGTTGTGAAGAACAAGGTCTTTCTTTTTGGTTCGATGGAACAATTCAAGCAGAGAACCAATTCCGAGGTCACCGGAATCATTCCTCCATCCACCAAGGAGCGGACCGGAGACTTTTCCGACTGGGCAGGCACTCCACAGGAGCCGATCAATCCTGTAACCGGCACATACTACCCGAACGATCAGATTCCACCGGAACAGATAGACGCGGTCGGCAAAGCGATCATCAACGCTATTCCGGCCGCCAACCAACCGGATGGAACCTATATCGGCAGCGCGGGAACTCCGGTCAACGAATGGCAGTACCTGCTGAAGGGCGATTACCAATTCACCAATAACCAGAAGTTCAACGTGAGCTGGTTTCAGATGAATACCGCCCAGGGCAATCCATTTGCGTATTTCAACGAATTTCCCGGATTCGGCCAGCGCGTCGACGGGGTGCAGCAACACAATCTGGTAGTCAACCATATCTGGGCCGCCCGGAACAACGTCGTCAATGAAGCGCGCTTCAACCTTATGCGCCGCACAACTCCCTGGAACATCGTGGACGGCAAGACCCTGGCCGACTATGGCAGCAGCGTGGTGCAGGGCGCTCTCACGGATGACCCGAAACCGGTTCCCTTCCGGCTTCAAGTCGATGGCAGATTCTCCACCGGCGCATGGGATGCCGCCGGTCACGATCACTCCATCGGCGGATCGGACACCCTCACCTGGATCAAGGGCAAGCACAACATCAAGCTCGGCTCCTTTGTCATGTGGGGCTATTACGCGGAAACGGGCGCCAGCGCGGGTGATGGACATATTCACGATTGGACCGACCGCACCGGCAACCCTCTGGCTAATCTGATGATCGGCTGGTCGTCGTCTTTCTCTCAAGATAGCGGCGATCACCCGGATGAGAGCGCTAAGTACTGGCACAACTACGCGCAGGATACATGGCAGATCACTCCCCGCGTAACCTTGACCGCTGGTCTGCGCTACGAAATCACTACACCTCTGGTGTGGAGCCTGAACTACATCTCTTCGTTCGTTAAGGGACAGCAGTCCACAGTCTTCCCCAATGCGCCCACAGGCCTTCTGTTCTATGGAGACAAGGGCGTAACGCGCGCCGGCCGTCCTACCGACTGGAAGAATTTTGGCCCCCGGCTGGGTCTTGCTTTTGATCCCTTCGGCAACGGAAAAACCTCTATCCGCGCCGGATACGGACTCTACTACCTGGCCGCCTATGGAGATGGCATCCGCGCTCCTCAGCCCTTTGTTCTTAGCATTGGTATCCCCGGTGATACTAGCCTGGTCAATCCGTACGTAAACTTTCCGGGAGGCAATCCCTTCCCGTTCACGCCACCGACTGGAGCAAGCGCCACATTCACCCTTCCCCAGGCGCCGGTTGTCTTCGCCAACAATGCGGCAACCCCGCGTCTTAACCAGTTCAACCTGACCGTGCAGCATCAGATGACCAGGGACATGAGCTTGCAAGTTGCTTATGTCGGAACCATCTCGCGCAAGATGAGCGGCAACATCGACCAGAACAACCCCATCTACGAAACAGACCCGATCACCGGTGCGCCGCCTTCGTCGAGCAACGTCGACGACCGCCGTCCGTACATGCCTGGAACCTTCCAAGCCATCGGAACCTATGTTACGGAATTCAACGCCAGCTACAAAGCCCTGCAGGTTGTATTGACCCAGCGCTTGTCGCATGGCCTGAGCTTCAATGCCAACTACACTTTCGGCAAGGGCATCGACCTGGTCTCCGGAGACAACTACAACGGCGGACTAGGCTTCACCGATTCCAGCGACCCCGGCCGGGACAAGGGACCGACCGACGGAATGGCTCGCCACATCTTCAACTTGTCCGGCACCTACGAAACGCCGAAGGTGCAGAGCATGGGCAAGGCCGGCAACTACGCGCTGAACGGATGGCAAGTCAACGCAATTGTCTCCCTCCGCAGCGGCACGCCATTGAATGTCGAATCCGGCGTGGACAGCAACGCCGATGGTATCAACAACGACCGCCCCAACCTAGTTGGGGATCCATACGTGTCTGGCAGCAGGCTGACTCGGCTCAACTATGCTGCGTTCACGGCTGCTCCCGCTGGCACGTACGGAAACGTCGGGCGCAACTCCCTGATCGGGCCTAGATTCGTAAACACCGATCTCTCGTTTTTCCGTGCCTTCCCCATCTACAAGGAGCATCAGCTTCAGTTCCGCGTGGAAATGTTCAACGCTTTCAACCATCCCAATCTCGGCAACCCCAATACCAACCTTTCCTCTGGACCTACCCACTTCGGAGTTATCACTGGCCCGGCTAACTTAGGCCGCATAGTGCAGGGGGGCTTGAAGTACTCGTTCTAAGGAAGCTCTGAACGAGGGTAGATTGTGAAAGACGCGGGCTTTCGCCCATGAGCAAGAGAGGGATTCAAGGCGCCGGCCTTAACCGCCGAGGGGATGTAAATGGATTTCCTCGGCGGCTAAGATCCGGAAACGCTTAAGCCGCCCTTTCAAATTAGCAACCTGCTGCAACTTTTTCAGGGTTTTCCACAACCTTTTGGGGCTGGTCCAGTGTGCCTCGAGTTCCTTCCGAGCGTCCGGCCAGTCCACTTTTTGAGCATTTTGGCGTCGCCACACAAGTATTTGTTCGGGGGACAAGATGCTGAATCGACAGTACCGCACGCCCTTTCTGCTTTTTGCCAACGCTTTCATTCCGATTCTGGCGCTCGCACTCTTTGGGTCGCCCTCCAAAGCAGAAGACATGAAAACGCCGACCTCTGCCAAGGCCGCAGCCAAGCCTCTATTCCGCGACCCGGTACACGATGGGGCTGCCGACCCGTCGCTGATCTGGAATCGCGCGGAAAAGAAATGGATGATGTTTTACACGAACCGGCGCGCCGACCTACCAAGCTCCGCCAACAAGGATGTTGCCTGGGTTCATGGGACACGAATCGGAATTGCCGAGTCAAAAGATGGCGGCACGACTTGGATGTATGCGGGCATAGCGAAGATTCCGTACGGGGAACCCGACTACACATTCTGGGCGCCTGATTTGGTTTGGGATCGTGGTTTGTATCATATGTTTGTTGTTGTAGTGCCAGGGACATTCCACGACTGGAATGCGCCGCGCGAAATCATTCACCTCACAAGCAAGGATTTGGCAGTTTGGAAGTTCGAGTCAACGCTGACCCTGTCGTCGAACCGGACAATCGATCCGTACATACTTAGGCTCGACGATGGCAGTTGGCGCCTGTGGTACAAGGATGAAGACGATCATAGCTACATCCATTACGTGAACAGTCCCGATCTCTATCAGTGGACGCCGGGAGGCGTAGCCATCAACGACCGCTCCAGCGAAGGCCCCATTGTCTTTCGCTGGAAGGGCAGTGTCTGGATGATCGTCGATGTCTGGGCCGGTTTGGGGGTTTACAGATCGTCCGACGCCGTGCATTGGACGCCGCAAAAGGAGAATCTCCTCGCCGGGGCGGGACTGTTTCCGACGGATCAATCCGAAGGCCACCACGCCGATGTGGCCATCAGCAAGGATCGTGCCTTTCTCTTCTACTTTGTGCAGCAGGAAGGTAAGGATATGGTTTCCAATCATCCGGAGTCCGCGAATCGGTCCGTGTTTCAAGTAGTGGAGTTGACCGAGCAGGCCGGCGAGTTGAAGGCCGATCGGAACCTTCCAGTGTTCGTCTCGCTCGATCCCGCCGGCGATCGATATCGATAACGAAAGTTCTTCGCGCGCCCATGCTCGGCGAACCGCACCGACGAGCATGGGTGCGCGAAGAGGTGGGCGGACCCACGAACCGAATGTTAGCCTGGAAATATATGTCCCACACCGATGCGCCCTGGCGGGAAATAGGATCGGCCGCGGAAGACGTGCGCGAAGTTCTGTCGATAACCACAGTAGCGTTTCTGTGTGCCGGCATCCTCTTCGCCTGCGCGATTCTATCGGCCGGAGCGCAAGCGCCTTCGCGCCTCGCCGAATCCCCCACGACGAGCCTGACGAGGAAGTTGAATCGCGCCATCGCCATGGCCGAGCGCGGAGATCCGCAGCAGGCAATGGTCCTTGCCGATGCGCTGCTGGAGAAACATCCCGATTTCGTGCCGGCGCTCAAATTGAAGGGCATGCTACTGGAAGAAATGGGGCGGGGCGCAGAAGCATCGGGCGTCTATGAAAGGGCTTTGAAACTCGCCCCCAACGATCCCGGCTTGCTCTTCAAGTTGGCGGTCATGCGGTTGGCGGCGGGCGATAACGACCAGGCCATCCAACTCTTTCTCCGCCACCTGAGGATTCTGCCCAGGGACGGAGATGCGCTCTTTTATCTTGCCCAAGCCTATCACCTGAACGGACAGGACGATCTTGCCCTGAAAACGGTTCGCGAGTCTGTCAAGTCCTCGCCGGACAACGCGCAGGCCTGGCAGAAATACGGAGAAATGACCTGCGCCTCTGGGGACAACGTAGCCGGGATGCGGTTGCTGTTGAAGGCGCGCCAACTCGATCCCGCACTGGAGAAGATTGATCTGGACGTTGGGACTGCCTATTTCAACGCCATGGACTTTTCCAGCGCCGTCAAGTATCTATCGAGGGCGGCAAGCCAGCGGCCTGGCGATAGGAGCGTGCTGGTGCTGCTCGCTTCCGCCGAAGTCAAGTTGTCGCAGTGGCAGGACGCGCGCACGGTATTTGAACGCATTCTGGCTATCGACAAGAACGATGAGGATTCCTTGTTGGGCCTCGGCGACTGCGAGTTGGAACTCAAGCAATATGCGGAGGCGATCGATACGTTGCGGCACGTTTTGCAAGTGAACCCAGCCCAGTTGCAGGCCCACTACTATTTGTCGCGCGCTTATGCCGGATTGGGCAGGACGGCGGAGGCGCGGCACGAGGTGGAAGTGCACCAGAGGATGGAGCAAATGTCCTTCGCGCAACCCGAACTCGGCAGCGAAGGGAACAATTCTGCTTGGAATCAAGCCAGACAGTACTTGGCCGAGGGGCGGGAAGAGGAGGCGTTGAAACTGTTTCAGAAAGCTTCCCAAGATTCTTCCGCAACTTCCGGAGACCCCTATGTATTTGTCGGTTCGCTTTATCTCTCCATGGGAGACAGGGAAAACGCGCTACGCAATCTCCGCAGAGCATGGGAAATAGATCCCAGAGTTCGCGGAGCGCACACCTATGCGGGTTTGGCCGCGCTCCAATCGGGCGATCTGGAGACTGCGGGAAAGGAATTCCAAGCCGAGCTTGCGAACGACAGGAATTACCTGCCCGCGATCGCGGAGTTAGGCGAGGTGCGCTACCGGCAGCAGCAATGGGCGGAGGCGGCGGATTTGTTGTCGAACTCCCGCACGAGCAACCCCGTGAACCTGTACATGCTCTGCGATTCGTTGTTTCATCTGGGCAAGACGCAGGACGCCGAACTTACGGCCGAAGTGCTGGCGTCGTATGCGCGGAAGGAACCGGAAACGATGCGCGCGCTTATCGATCTGCTCGACCGCAACGGAGAGTCCGCTCTCTCGCGCCGTTTGTCGGGCAATGCGAATCCCTGAGCGGCGCCGTTCAAGGCCGCCCCTCCGTCACGGTAAGGACTTGATCCACCTTGACGTTCGTCAATGTCTGCTTCACGCCGCTTGGCCACGCCAGTTCGATCTTATCGATGACGGCGGCGCCGCCTACTCCGAAGTGCACCCGCTTATCGCTGGATGAGTTATATCCGACGGCGGTTGTCGCTTCATTGTATTGATCGCCATGAGATGTCGAGACCTTCACCCTCGTTCCCAGGCCATCGCGGTTGGACTTGACGCCGACCAGCTTGAGAATAATCCAATGGTTTTGGTTCCTGGTGCGATTCATGAGCAGCTCGGGAGGACCGTTGAGCACAGTCACCACGATGTCGATCTTTCCATCGTTGTTGAAATCGCCGAAGGCCGCCCCGCGATGCGCAGCAGGCAGGGAGAAGCCAGCGCGGGCCTTTGCGCTCACGTCCTCGAAGGTCAGATTGCCCTTGTTGCGGAGCAGCAGGTTGGGAAGCGCAAAGGGCCGGTGCATAACTGCGTCCGCATTGTCGAGGATGTCGGAGGTGGCCGCAAACAAATCCTTTCGCCCATCGTTGTCGAAGTCGAAAGCTCCGGTTCCCCAAGCGGTGAAACGGCTGGTCAGAGCCGTCAGCCCCGCTCTGCCGGTAGCATCCTCGAATTGACCGCCGCCTAAGTTGCGATAGAGGGGAAAGGTATCGCCGAACATGGCGGTGTGAAAGATATCGGGCTTCCCGTCGTTGTCCAGGTCGCGAAAATCCGCGCCCATCCCGGCCACGGTCTTGCCGTTTTCGGTGAATGCAACTCCGGCCTCCAAGGCCACGTCGGTGAAGGTTCCGTCGCCGTTGTTGTGAAGCAGAAAGTTCTGAAAGGTATCGTTCGAAACGAAGAGATCGGTAAAGCCGTCGCCGTCGTAGTCGGCAAAGGCTACACCCATTCCCTTGCCAACATATTGCGCGATGTGGGACTGGGCGGAGACGTCGGTGAAGGTTCCGTCGCCGTTATTGTGGTAAAGGATGTTAGGAGTTCCCTGGAAACCGTTGGGGGAACAGTAGGCTGGGTATCCTCGGTCTTTGCAGAGGGCGGCAGTTTTGAGATTGTAATCCAAGTAGTTCACGACGAATAGGTCAAGCCGTCCATCGTTGTCGTAGTCGACCCATCCCGCTGTCACTGCCCACGGCTTGCCGAATCCAGGAATTCGTCCGCTGACCCCCGCCTTTTCTGTCACATCGGTGAACGTCCCATCGCCATTGTTGTGGAAAAGTTGATTGCAATTGACGCCCGTGACGTATAAATCCACAAAGCCGTCATTGTCGTAGTCGCCAGCGGCTACTCCCATTGAATAACCAATTCCTTTCAAGCCCGCGCTCTCCGTGACATCGGTGAAGGTCCCGTCGCCGTTGTTGCGGAAGAGGCGATTGTAGTACTTGGGATCGCTCTTTTCGAGCGAAGGGATGGCGGCGCCGTTGGTGAAGAAGATGTCCAGCAAGCCGTCGTTGTTGTAATCGAATAGCGCTACACCACCTGTCATTGTCTCAATCGAGTACCGCTGTGGGCTGACACTGTTTCTGAGCGTGAAGTTGATCTTCGATGCTTTGATCACATTCTCAAAGTCTATCGCCGATGCTGTAGGCACCACTGTATTTGCAGGTTGTTTGCTCACAGGTGTCTGACGGTGCGTCGTTGCGGAAGGAGACATGACTTCCTGCGCATTGAACTCCACCCTCGTGCAAATAAGGATTGTCACGACCAGCAGACAGCAGAAGGAACTCTTGGCGACGTAAACGGTCATGCCGGCGGATGTTCCTGATGTTAAGTCAGAGGGCCCTGGGATTATCGAGGGATCCGCGCGTTTCGCGTACTTGCGTCGCAATTGCATCACATTCGCATGAACCAGGTATTGCAGAATTACAGATAGAGCTGCGACTGCCCCGATCCTCCTCGTCGTACCCCTGTTCAGGACGGAAGGCACGGGCTGCGCAGACAGTTCCTACCATATCAGCCTGTGGTGTAAAGGGCCAAGAACGGCAAGCGCCGGGCCCAGCTGTTTGTGGTTCTAGAGCGAACTGCTACCTGACTGCTTGCGAAGGGAAGAATCCCAGGCCGGGGAAGTGTCGGAGAAGGCGGAGATCACAATCTTTCCTGCCGGGATCGAAGCGAAATACTAGGGTCACACGCATTTCGTTGTCAACAATAAAGTCAGACTTATGTCATACCACAATAGAAATGTCCCCGTTTTGTCCACAATAGAAATGACCCCTCACTGCCAGGCTAAAGAGTAAATTGGAATGCGCATGTTCTGCCAGCCTTGTTTCCAGGGATGAGTCGGAGGTGCCGGGCGGTGTCGATTCGGGGAAGGGGGCGCGGGGGAAGGGGCAGCGCCCCTTCTCTCGCCCAGCGCTATAGAAGCCTTCCCCTCGCGGAAGCCCACACGCTGACCGCGATAGTAAATCGCATCTCTGACAATGCCGGCGCTGTCAATCACTTTTTGAGCGTGCCGCTCCGTGCACTCCGAAGAGCGCGCCATTTCGCTCCTTCTGATATCGTTCTTTCAGCACTTCCAGATCGAGCGGAACAGTGCGCGCCAAATGCTTCACATCGTCTCGGTCCCGCTGGATGTTGCGTTCCAGTTTTGACAATGCAAGGTCGTAAGGATCAAAGGCCAGCAGCCGAAGATGCTTGAACACTTTGGGGAATATCTCGGTAAGCCGGTCCTCGTAGTTTTCCGGCACATGAGCCACGCCAACGTGGTCAAGATAGATCTTGTACTTCTTGTGAAGCACACCGCCCTGCATACCGAGTTCTAGCATGGGTCGGCCAGCATCCCTCGGTGCAATTTCCAATACGTCCAGGTCTCCCGTTGGCCGCGAAAATCCGTACACCATGGTGACGACGAATCCTCCCATACAGTCCAGCCTAACTTCCTCGCGCACAGCTGAATCCAATTCGCGCAAGACTGAGAGCCATGGTTCCGGCATGCGTTTATTCGGATGCATAGGCAAGGTGTTCTCCCTTCATGTCGGTCAGGAGATTCCAGTGTGCCGCGGCTGGCGAGCGATGTTCTCGCAGCCATGCTCTCTCAGCTTGCGTCATTGAGTCGTGGCAGAACGTGTCCTCACGTGCAAGGCGCGCACTTTCCAAAACCTGCAGACACTGCCGAAGCCTTAGGGTCCGCTCGCTATCTCTTCTGCTCTCCGCGACTTCGCTCGCGAGCGACACGGTAAATCCCAATCGGTTTTGACGATCACGTACCTTGGCGTTGCGAACCAGCCAATCCCAGTCCATATCAACATAGGTCATAGCCAACCACGGCAATCCCTCAGCAACTCGGGCATCAAGATTTGGCTCGTTGAGCGCCTCAAGCAAGACTTCCGCAGGGTTCCGCCGCCTTCTCGCCCGAAGATAGGCGAACCCCGGATAACCGAGCGCGCTCAGTTCCGCGCTGAAATCGCGCTTCTGCGAAGAAACTGGCATTTCCACTTCCTTCGATCGCAACGGCAGCGCAGTAGGCGGCAGATTCAGCACCCTAAGAGCCTTACGTACAAATCGTTCCGACATAGGACGATGCCCTTTCTCCAGCATTGACAAGTAGGCTTGGGTGAGATCCAGCGCAAGGGCGGCTTGTTCTTGGGTCCAGTTCTTCTTCAGACGCGCCTCTTTCAGCATGTTCCCATCCATACGGCCCCTTCTTCCTGTCAAAAGATTCCTAGTCATTATAACACATAGTGTTATATTGTTCGATTCCACTCTCCCGTTCTCGGGCGCGGACGCCGATCCTTATCAATAGCGAAACTCGCTGTTAAAGGATGACACCGATCCCCATTCTAGCCAGGGTGTCGCGAGAGCGACGCCCTGTAAGGCGGCGTCAAAGGGTGCTTTCCGCGACTCGCTCAACTTCAAGCACGACTTTCTTGAGAGTCTCCAGGCTGTCGACTCGATTGAGCGAACTGAGTCGCAAGGAACGGAGGATGGGAACTAAAGTTTCGGGTCCAACCGTGTTCAAAGCAGCTTCCAGTCGCCGCAAGCCCCGTTCCGCCGACTGCATTTGCGCCAACACCTTGCGCAGAACGTCTGCGTCGCGAATCTCTGTTGGATTCCAGACTCTCGCTCCCGTCTTCAAAAGCCCGCGATACAGCCGCCAGCCTAGCGGTTCTGCCATGGCCTCGATCTGGCGGACGAGGGCATTTGCATTTTCGGTGCTTACATTTTGCCCCTGTGGTGCGAGCATCGGAGTGGACGACGTGCTTTTCTCTTCCAGGCCCGGCCTCAATCCCTCAAGCCATCCCTGCGGAGTCGCCCAGCCGAACAGCCGGGGAATGTTCTTGGGCCGCTTGTGCTCGTCCAGATCGACCCATGTCCCCGTGAAGTAATACAGATACCGCCCGAGG
>Ga0265316_10006980_pt1 | contig 10705 bp, 9 predicted proteins | sample 4522metaG_FD_202092 | JGI IMG/M metagenome (GOLD analysis project Ga0265316, IMG submission 202092) | Rhizosphere microbial communities from Carex aquatilis grown in University of Washington, Seatle, WA, United States - 4-5-22 metaG | ecosystem: Host-associated > Plants > Roots > Rhizosphere >...
GCCGGCTCCGCCGACTCTGCCTACTGCGCCGGCTCCGCCGACGGAGGCGTCCCGGCTGACCCTGATCCCGGTCACCCTGGCCAAGGGCCTGGAGTTCGACCACGTGATCCTGGTCGAGCCCGGCCGGATCGCCACGGGTGAGGCGTACGGGCTAAGGCGGCTTTATGTGGCGCTCACCCGCGCAGTTTCCCGACTTACCGTGTTTCACGCTGAACCGCTGCCCGCCGAGCTTGCGTTACATACCATAGGGGCAAGAGCCTTTCCGTCCCGGGGGCGCGCGCGTCATGCCTTCGGGGTGAAGGCGGGACGAAAGGGTTCATCGGGCCTTACCAACTGGCCCGTCCCGGCATTTTGGTTATGCCCAATTGCGCGGGTACCACGGCAGGACCATCCTGAGACGGTCCGGGCGTGCCTTGGCCCCGGCGAACCTACGATCAGTAACGACGGTGATGTTGTGGAAGCCAACGGAAACCACGCAGCGGCAACTGTCTATCTCGACAAGCTGGCCGAAGAGCTGACCAACCGGGGCCTTGAGGCCTGGCTGATGGCTCCGCCAGGGCGGGTACCCAGCGTGTACATCACGAATCCAGGTGCCCGCGCCCTTGAAGAGAACGTCTACGCGGATTGCGGCAAGGACGGCTTGTGGTGGTTCTGGTGGTCGTGGGCGGAGCGCATCTCGATGGCCGACGACGTGGATACCGCCGCGACGGTCATCGCCCGGGTCCTCTCCCTGCCGCGCCCGGCGTTATCCGCAGTTGCCCGCGTTATCCGGTCGGTCAATTCCCGGCTCCCCGCGCAGGCCATCGCATTTCGGATATAACGGACAATCGCGACATAGAGCACTTGGGCTGCGTGTCTGGACGGCCGAGTCACGGGCGATCCTGAAGATAGTGCACACTTAGGCACACTCCGATGTAACCGAATGTCCACTATCCCGGGTTTCCCGCCGCGGATCGCTTAGTTTCCGGCGGGCATGCCGGGAAAGGCGACCGTGCTGCCGCGCCACGAGACGGCGCGGTTCGCCGAGACCTGCATCGCGGTGGCGCCGAACGTGCGGAGCGCCGGGTCGTTCACGGCGACGAGGCCCAGGTACGCGCGCGTCACGCCGTCCTCGAGGGCCGCGGCGAGCCCCTTGGCGGGTGCCGCGCCGGTGACCGCGAACGGCAGGTCGTAGGCCGGGCCGGCCGCTACCGGGGTCGCGCCGAGCCCGGTCAGCATCGCCTCCAGGGTGTCCCTGGCAACCTGGTGCGCCGTCCAGTCGGCGCGTGCCTGCGCCAGCGCGGCGCCGGCGAGCATCGCTCCGGCGACGCCGTAGCCGTAGACGGCGGCGTGCTCGGCGGCGAGCGCGACCTGCAGCGCGGCGACCGCCGCGCGCGCCACGGCCGGCGAGGTCACCGGGCGGCGCTCTTGGCGGCGAGCACGCTGACGTGCGTTGACTCGCAGGCGGCGATCGACGCGTACAGCTGGGCGAGGGACGCGGGCGCGGCGGCCAGGCGGTTCACCTGGGCAGTGATCGCGGCCTGCTCGGCGGCGCGGAGCTGGGCGAGCGCGGCGGCCTGGGTGGCGGCGACCGCGGGCCGCTCCGTCACCGTCGCCGGGACCTGCTTGCCCGGCGGCTCGATGACCCGGGCGCGCAGCTGGGCCAGGTGCGCCTCGTGCTCGGCGCGCAACGGCGCGAGCGTGGCGGCGAGGCCGGAATACACAGACATCACTTTTGCGTATATCCAGACCAGATTCTGCTCGGCGGTGACGGCGCGCAGTAGCACTTGGGTCTGCTGTGACACATGAGGCGGCGCGTCCAACACGGCCGGGCCCTTGCAGGCGCTCAGCGTGAGAAACAAGGGCAAGGTCGGCGACGCGGCGAGCAACTGACGCCTTGACAGCATAGTCTCTAAGCATGCCATGGGCGGCGGGTAAGGTCCTTGGCCTATAGGCTGGACCTGGGAAAATATTAACCTTGGTGATAGCACCAGGAGGGGACGCAGACGAGGAGGTCGAAATGCCCGGTGGCCTTCGCCCCACCGCTGGCCCGGCGGACGACAGGAAGCTGGCTGGCCTGATCGAGCCTGTGGTCAGCGCCGCCGGGATGGACCTGGAGTCGGTGCGGATAAGCACGGCCGGCAAGCGGCGGGTGCTGCGCGTAGTGGTCGACAGCGACCACGGGCTGAGCCTGGACGACGCGGCCGACGTGAGCCGTGACCTGTCAATCCTGCTCGACGCGAGCAACGTGCTCGGCGACGTCCCCTACACGCTGGAGGTCTCATCGCCAGGAGTGGACCGGCCGCTGACCGAGCCGCGGCACTGGCGGCGCGCCCGCGGCCGGCTGGTCCGGGTGAAGGTGACCGGGGAGGGGCCCGTGGAGGGGCGGGTGCTCGCGGCGGACGCCGACGGCGTAACGCTCGGCCTGGCGGCCGGCGAGCGCAAGTTCCCCTACGTCGACATGGGCGCGGGCAGCGTCCAGGTGGAGTTCGGCCGTATTCCGGATGCCGAGCTTGACGACTTTAGTGATCCGGAGCTTGACACGGTGCTCACTGACAACACCGGGGACCTTGGAGCTGGCGGCGATGGACATTGACCTGAGCGTGCTGCGCAGTCTCGAGAGCGAGAAGGACATCTCCTCGGAGACGGCGCTCAAGGCGATCGAGGACGCGCTGCTGATGGCGTACCACAAGACGGACGGCGCCAACCCGGCCGCGCGCGTGGAGGTGGACAGGAAGACCGGCCACGTGACGGTCTGGGCCAAGGAAGACGGCCCGGACGGCACGCCCGGCCAGGAGTACGACGACACGCCGGCCGGATTCGGCCGGATCGCCGCCACCACCGCCCGGCAGGTCATCCTGCAGCGGCTGCGGGACGTCGAGGACGAGATGACGTTCGGCGAGTACGCCGGGCACGAGGGCGACATCGTGGCGGGCGTCATCCAGCAGGGCAAGGACCCCCGCACGGTGCTCGTCGACCTCGGCAAGATCGAGGCGATCCTCCCGCTTGCCGAGCAGGTGCCCGGTGAGCGGTACGTGCACGGCGAGCGGATCCGCTGCTACGTGTGGCGGGTGCGCAAAGGGCACCGCGGCCCGTCGGTGACGCTGTCCCGCACCCACCCGGACCTGGTGCGCAAGCTGTTCGCGCTGGAGGTACCCGAGATCGCGAGCGGAGCGGTGGAGATCGTCAAGATCGCCCGCGAGGCCGGGCACCGCACCAAGATCGCGGTGCAGTCGCACCAGCAGGGCGTGAACGCCAAGGGCGCCTGCATCGGACCGGTCGGCGCCCGCGTGCGGAACGTGATGGCCGAGCTGCACGGCGAGAAGATCGACATCGTCGACTACTCCGACGACCCGGCGGAGTTCGTCGCGAACGCCCTGTCGCCCGCCCGGGTGACCCGCGTCGAGGTGGTTGACCGGGACGCGATGGAGGCGCGGGTCACCGTGCCCGACTACCAGCTGTCCCTCGCCATCGGCAAGGAAGGGCAGAACGCCCGGCTCGCGGCGAGGCTCACCGGCTGGCGGATCGACATCCGCCCCGACGGCGCGGTGGACGCCGCGCCGCCCGCGCCGCGGACGTCGGCCGCGCCGGAGGGCGCCGCCGCCGAGGCCTGAGCGGAGCCGGCTACCGGGTACCTCACTTGCTCCTGCGCGCGCCGTGACGCGGTAGACTTGTCAGGGACATGACCGCGCGAGCCGAGCAGCCCGAGCCGGGGAAGAAACCCCTGCGCTCATGCGTTGGCTGCAAAGCGCGTGCGGCGAAGTCCAGTCTGCTTCGCCTCGTGGCGGCCGGGGACGGCATCGTGCCCGACCCCCAAGCGCGGCGGCCGGGCCGGGGGGCATACCTGCATCCCAGCCTGGAGTGCTTCGAACTGGCGCAGCGGCGCCGGGCGTTCTCGCGCGCATTGCGCGCACCGGGTTCGCTCAGCACCGCAACGCTGGCTTCGTACCTCAGCACGCAGGACACGACGGAGAACCTGTACGGAAAGCAGGTCGAGAAGCTATGAGCGCTCGATGAGCACAAGGCGATGAACGGCACGAACTGAGGCCGACCCGGAGCACCCTATGCGCCGGATCGGCTGATGATCCGGTTTTGAAGGCCCAACGGGATGGGCCGGGCAGAGGAGCATAGTGGCGAAGGTCCGGGTTTACGAACTCGCGAAGGAGTTCGGGGTAGAGAGCAAGGCCGTCATGGCCAAGCTCGAATCAATGGGTGAGTTCGTGCGTTCCGCGTCCTCGACGATCGAGGCGCCCGTGGTACGCAAGCTCAAGGAAGCTTTCAATGACGGCGCCGCCAAGTCTGGCGGCGCCGCGTCCGCGTCCGCGTCAGGTGGCCGTGGCCAGGGCGGCGACCGGCCGCGCGGTGACCGTCCGGCACGGCCCGACGGCGGCAGCCAGCAGGTCACCGGCGGCCAGGGCGGCCTGCCCGCCGCCGCGCCGGCCGCACCCGTCGCGCCAGCGGCTGACCAGGGCAGCCGGCCGGCGCCGCGTCCGGTGGCGCCGCGCCCCGTGCCGCAGGTACCCGGTGTCGGCGCGCCCGCGTCGAGCGCCCCGGCCGCGCCCGCCGCTGCCGCGGCGTCGGCCACGGCCGCGCCGGACGCCGCGCCGGACGCCGCGCCGGCCCGTCCCGCGCAGGCTCCGCGGCCGGGAGCGCCTGCTCCCGGCGGCCAGGGCGGCCAGAACGGTGCCCCGGCGTCAGCCCCGCGCCCGGGGGCCCCGCGTCCCCCCGCGCCCGCGCGCCCTGGCGGCGCGCCGCAGCAGGGCACCGGCGGCCAGCAAGGCGGCTCCTACGGCGCCCCGCGCCCCGGCGGCGCGCCGCGTCCGGCGGGCCCGCGTCCGGCCGGCCCCGGTGCCCCCGGTGGCCCCGGGCAGCGCTCGCCGCGCCCGGCAGGCCCGCGTCCCGGCAACAACCCGTTCAGCTCGACGGCGAGCGGCATGGGCACCGCGCCCGCCCGTCCCGACCGCGCTGACCGGCCCGCTTACGGCGACCGGCCCGACCGTGGCGACCGGCCCGACCGCGGCGACCGGCCTGACCGCGGCGACCGGCCCGCTTACGGCGACCGGCCCGACCGCGGCCCGCGTCCGGCGGGCCCGGGTGGCTTCGGCGACCGCGGCCCCCGCCCTGGCGGTGACCGCGGCCCGCGTCCGGCCGGTGGCGGCTACGGCGACCGTGGCCCGCGTCCGGCGGGCCCGGGTGGCTTCGGCGGCGACCGCGGTCCCCGTCCCGGCGGTGACCGTCCCGGCGGTCCTCGTCCCGGCGGTCCGCGTCCCAGCCCGATGAACATGCCGTCCCGGCCGATGACCGGCGGCGGCCCCGGCGGCGCCGGCGGCCCTGGCGGTCCTCGTCCCGGCGGTCCCGGCGGTCCCGGCGGCGGCCGTGGCCCGCGTCCCGGCGGCGGTGGCGGCGGCTTCGGCGGCCCGCGTCCCGGCGGCGGCCCTGGCCGCCCGGCCGGCGCGGGCACCGGCGGTCCGCGTCCCGGCGGCGGTGGCGGCGGCTACGGCGGCCCGCGTCCCGGCGGTGCTCCCGGTGGCGGCGGCCCCGGTGGCGGCGGCACCGGCGGACCGCCTCGTCCCGGTGGCGGCGGCGGCCGCGGCCGCCCAGGCGGCGGCGGTACGGCCGGCGCGTTCGGCCGTCCCGGCGGCAAGCCGGGCCGTGCCCGCAAGTCGAAGCGGCAGCGCAGGCAAGAGTTCGACAACATGCAGGCCCCGACGATCGGCGGCGTGCAGGTACCGCGCGGCCAGGGCCAGGTCGTCCGGCTCAGCCGCGGCGCCAGCCTGAGCGACTTCGCGGACAAGGTCGGCGCGAACCCGGCGAGCCTGGTGCAGGTGCTGTTCCACCTCGGCGAGATGGTCACCGCGACCCAGTCGGTGAACGACGAGACGCTGCAACTGCTCGGGGCCGAGCTGAACTACAACGTCCAGGTCGTCTCCCCCGAGGAGGAGGACCGGGAGCTGCTCGAGACGTTCGACATCGAGTTCGGCGACAACGAGGGCGGCGAGGAGGACCTGGTACCGCGGCCGCCGGTGGTCACGGTCATGGGCCATGTCGACCACGGCAAGACCAAGCTCCTCGACGCGATCAGGCACACCAATATCGTCGCCAAGGAGGCGGGCGGCATCACCCAGCACATCGGCGCCTACCAGGTGGCCGCCGAAGTCGACGGTGAAGAGCGCAAGATCACCTTCATCGACACCCCGGGCCACGAGGCGTTCACCGCCATGCGGGCCCGCGGCGCGCAGACCACCGACCTCGCGGTCCTGGTCGTCGCGGCGGACGACGGCGTAAAGCCGCAGACCACCGAGGCGCTCAACCACGCGCAGGCGGCCGGCGTGCCGATCGTGGTGGCGGTGAACAAGATCGACAAGGAGGGCGCCGACCCGTCACGGGTGCGGGCGCAGCTCACCGAGTACGGGCTGATCGCCGAGGAGTTCGGCGGTGACACCCAGTTCGTGGACGTGTCCGCGACCAAGCGGATCGGCCTCGACAAGCTGCTCGAGGCGATCGTGCTCACCGCGGACGCCGCGCTGGACCTGCGGGCCAACCCGCACCAGGACGCGCAGGGCGTCGCGATCGAGGCGCAGCTCGACAAGGGCCGCGGCCCGGTGGCGACCGTGCTCGTGCAGCGCGGCACGCTGCACGTCGGTGACTCGATCGTGGCGGGCGAGGCCTACGGCCGCGTCCGGGCCATGCTCGACGAGGACGGCAACCAGCTTGCCGAGGCACCCCCGTCGCGCCCGGTGCAGGTCCTCGGCCTCACCGCGGTGCCGAAGGCGGGCGACAACTTCCTCGTCGTTTCCGACGACCGGATGGCCAGGCAGATCGCCGAGCGCCGCGAGGCGCGCGAGCGGACCGCCCAGTTCGCGCAGCGCCGCCGCCGGGTGACGCTCGAGGACCTGGAGTCGGTGCTGAAGGCCGGCGAGCGCGAGGAACTGCTGCTGATCATCAAGGGCGACGTGTCCGGCTCGGTGGAAGCCCTGGAGGACGCGCTGCTCAAGCTCGACGTGGGCGAGGAGGTGTCCCTCCGGGTCATCGGCCGCGGCGTCGGCGCCATCACGCAGGACGACGTGAACCTGGCCATCGCCTCGGACGCGGTGATCATCGGCTTCAACGTCCGGCCGGCCGAGCGGGCGGGCGAGCTCGCCCGGCGCGAGGGCGTGGACATCCGCTACTACTCGATCATCTACCAGGCGATCGAAGAGATCGAGGCCGCGCTCAAGGGCATGCTCAAGCCCGAGTTCGAGGAGGTCCAGCTCGGCACGGCGGAGGTCCGCGAGCTCTTCAAGGTGCCGCGCGTCGGCACCGTCGCGGGCTGCCTCGTCCGCTCCGGCACGATCACCCGCAACAGCAAGGCGCGGATCATCAGGGACGGCGTGGTCATCTCCGACAACCTCACGGTGGAGTCGCTGCGCCGGTTCAAGGACGACGCGACCGAAGTCCGCGAGGGCTACGAGTGCGGCATCGGCGTCGGCTACAACGACATCCGGATCGAGGACGTCATCGAGACGTTCGAGATGCGGGAGAAGCCGCGGGCCTGATCACCGCCTAATAAATCAATACCCGGCAACCCGCAGGCCCGATAGCCTCTTATCGGGCCTGCGGGCGGCGGGATCGGGGCACCGCCGCGGATAGCAAACGCCCTATTGCTCATGTATGTAGCTGCGCTGACGCTCGACGTGCTGCTTGGCGACGTTCACTCGCTCAAGCAGAAGCGGGGGGTTGTGCGGCCACTCGTGGCCGAGCTGCGCCGCCGCTACCCTGGCGTCGCCGTCGCCGAGACGGGGCATCTCGACCTGCATCGGCGCGCAGAAATCGGGGTAGCGGTGGTGTCGGCCACCGCTGGGAACGCCACCCAGCTGCTTGAGGAGTGCGAGCGGATAGTCGCCGCGCACCCGGAAATTGAGCTGCTGTCCGCGCGGCAGCGGCTGTACAACGAAGAAGAATGACGGCCGTTTCTTCTAACTACCGAGGGAGTGACCGACCATGGAGGACGCTCGCACGCGGCGCCTCGCCGAACGGATCGCCAAGATCGTCGCCGAGCTGCTTGAGCGGCGGATCAAGGACCCGAGGCTGGGCTTCGTCACCGTGACCGAGGCCCGGCTTACCGGCGACCTGCGCGAAGCCAAGGTCTACTACACGGTGCTGGGCGACGCCGTCGAGCGGCAGGAGACGGCCGCCGCGCTGCGCAGCGCGACCGGCATCATCCGCTCGGAGGTGGGACGGCTGATCGGGCTGCGGCACACCCCCTCACTTGAGTTCATCGCCGACGCGCTGCCGGAGGACGCGCAGCGGATCGACGAGCTGGTGACGGCGGTCCGTGAGCGGGACGAGGCGCTGGCCCGCGCCCGCGAGGGCGCCCAGTGGGCCGGCGACCCCGACCCGTACAAGAAGCCGGCCGACGACTGGTCCGACGAGGACGACGACGACTGGGCCGACGGCGACGAGGACGACGAGGACGAGTGACCCGGGCGGACGCCTGGCCCTCCGGCCTGGTCATCGTCGATAAGCCAGGCGGCCTGACCTCGCACGACGTCGTCGCGCGGGTCCGCCGCCTGGCCCGCACCCGCCGTGTCGGGCACGCGGGCACCCTCGACCCCATGGCGACCGGAGTCCTCGTCGTCGGCATTGAGAAGGCCACCCGGCTGCTCGGCCACCTCATGCTGACCGAGAAGACCTACCACGCCACGATCCGCCTCGGCCAGGCGACGAGCACCGACGACGCCGAGGGCGAGCCGGCGGGCGGCAGCACCGCCGCCGGGGTCACCAGCGAGGCGCTCGGCGCCGGGATCGCCAGCCTCACCGGCGAGATCCTGCAGGTGCCGCCGGGAGTCAGCGCGATCAAGGTGAACGGCGAGCGCGCGTACAAGCTCACCCGGGCCGGCGCGGCACCCGAGCTGGCCGCCCGCCCGGTCACCGTCCGCCAGTTCAGCATCACCGGCACCCGCCGCGACGGTGACCTCCTCGACGTCGGCGCGGTCGTCCGCTGCTCAAGCGGCACGTACATCCGCGCCCTCGCCCGCGACCTCGGCGCCGCGCTCGGCACCGGCGGCCACCTCACCGCACTGCGCCGCACCGCGGTGGGCCCGTACACGATCGGCATGGCGCACACGCTCAAGGACCTGGAAGATCAACAGCAGTCATCAGAACGGGAGCAGGTAAACCCGGCGCTCGCCGCCGTGCTCCTTCCCGGCCAGGAGCCGCAGGGCACGTCCGCCGCTGCCGCGGAGCCGCCAGCTGCCCAGGGTCCCGGCCGGACACCGGTACCCCCCGCGGTGATCCCCCTGGCCGAGGCGGCCGCCGCGGCGTTCCCGCGCCTGGACCTGACCGACGATGAGGCCCGCCGCCTGGCCCAGGGCGCCCGCCTGCCGCTCCCACCGGATTTCCCTTCACCCGCGGACGGTCCGGCCGGGCCGGCCGCCGCGTTCGCCCCCGACGGCAGCTTCGTCGCGCTGGTCGAGGCCGCAGAAGGCCGCCTGCGCTCGCTAGCCGTCTTCGTCTGACCCGGTCCCAACGGCCCCACCCCCACCCCCACCCCCGGCACCCAACCCCCACCCGGCGGAAGGATGCCCGCCGGGCACCTCGCCCGCTGGCGTTATCGCGTCGTTGCGCACGCGTGAACTCTTGTGCATTTCGGATACGAATTCGGTGGAGAGAACGCCGATATTCAACTGTAACCATCGCCAAAGCCGCCAAGCGTTGCGTAAACCGTCGAAACGGCTGTACAACGATGCGGATGATGGTTCCAACTCCTGTACCGGAAGCGATCGCGGGCGAGCCGCCGGCGGTCCGCGTCGCCGGGCTGCACAAGCACTACGGCGACGTGAACGCCCTCGCCGCGACGGACCTCACGGTCCGGCCGGGGGAGTTCTTCACGCTGCTCGGCCCGTCCGGCTCCGGCAAGACCACGCTGCTGCGGCTGATCGCCGGGTTCGAGCGCCCGGACGGCGGCAGCATCGAGCTTGCGGGAAAGGACGTCACGCGGGTCCCGCCCTTCGCGCGGGACGTGAACACGGTCTTCCAGGACTACGCGCTGTTCCCGCACATGACGGTCGCGGAGAACATCGAGTACGGCCTGAAGGTGCGCCGCGTCGGCAAGGCGGACCGCAGGCAGCGGGTGGACCGGGCACTCGACATGGTGCAACTCGGCGGCCTCGGCGAGCGCAAGCCCGCGCAGCTGTCCGGCGGGCAGCGGCAGCGCGTCGCGCTGGCGCGGGCGATCGTCAACGAGCCCCAGGTGCTGCTGCTCGACGAGCCGCTTGGCGCCCTTGACCTGAAGCTGCGCCAGCACATGCAGCGGGAGCTGCTGCGGATCCAGCGCGAGGTCCGCATCACCTTCATCTACGTCACGCACGACCAGGAAGAGGCGCTGACGATGAGCGACCGCATCGCGGTGCTCAACCTCGGCCGGATCGAGCAGGTGGGACCGCCCGCCGAGGTGTACGAGCAGCCGAAGACGGCGTTCGTCGCGGACTTCATCGGCGTCTCCAACCTGATACAGCGCGACGGCCGCGAGCTCACCGTGCGCCCGGAGAAGATCACCATCCTCGCCGACGGCGACGCGGCGCCGTCCGGCGCGCACGTCGAGCAGGGCACGGTCAGCGACGTGATCTACGCGGGCGTGCTCACCCGCTACGTGGTCGCGCTCGACGAGGGCGGCGAGCTGACGGTCACCCGCCTCAACAGCGATTCGTCTCCCGGCGGCCTGGCCGGGACCTGGTCCGGCGGCGCG
>Ga0265316_10006982_pt1 | contig 10702 bp, 5 predicted proteins | sample 4522metaG_FD_202092 | JGI IMG/M metagenome (GOLD analysis project Ga0265316, IMG submission 202092) | Rhizosphere microbial communities from Carex aquatilis grown in University of Washington, Seatle, WA, United States - 4-5-22 metaG | ecosystem: Host-associated > Plants > Roots > Rhizosphere >...
AATAACTTTACATTTATAACAATCGGAGAATAATATTTCATAGGTATTATTCATTAATAAAAATCTTTTAAATATGGCTGCATTGAATGAAAATCTTATTCTAAAAGTGTTTGCCGAAATGTCAAAAAATAAACCTTCTCCTTCAAAGGCCCTGCCTGAGAAAAATGAAGATGAAGAGATTAACTTTCGTATAATACCCGGCCTGATGATTAAAAACTTCCCATGGCCAGTTAGTGTTAATCTGCGGCATCTTTTCTCAGGTACTATGCGGCAACCGGGAAGAGCGAGGCTTGATAAGATTTTTAAAACAGTTGACTGGACTATTCAGTTTGTCAGCTTTGTTTTGGTATGCCAGGTCTGGTATGATATGACAAATAAGATCATTGACTGATTTCTGACTTTGTATTTAAGATGGCCTATAGACTTATTAATCTGGTATTATTATTCTTGTTGTCTCTTCCACTAAGCGCGGGATACAAAAAAAATGTCCATTCCATTTCACGCCGCGAAGGATTATCAAATGGTGCAGTGAATACAATTGTGAAGGACAAGGAAGGATACGTCTGGTTTGGAACCTGGAATGGACTTAATCGCTACGATGGCAACAAAATAGTCACATACCTTCCCGGCAATAATCCCAACTCCATTAATAATCACGTCATCCGGGAAATGTATCCGGCATCTTCGGGCCAAATCTGGATGCTGACAAACAAAGGCATTGGATTATATGATAATATCCACGACCGTTTTACATCTTATTTTACACAGGAATCAGTGCAGATTAACTACGAAAATGACATTGCAATCAGTCATTCAGACAGATATGGGACACTGGCCTCGGTATTCGGCCGTGGCATTTTCAGATTTGACAGCACAACAATGCAATTCAATAAAATAGTTTTTGACTTTTCTTCTCAACAGGCTTCACTCAGCATCAAAAGGATCATTCAGGTGGAAAATCATATATATTGTATTACCGGAAGCGGGCAGCTATTTAAAATGTCGGGGAATCAACTTGAAGAGATAATGCAGTTAACATTAACGGGAACTCTATCTTCATCAATTTCAGTTTTAATTGATCAGCGTCCATATCTACTGATCACTCAACGTGCAGGGGATGCTCTTATGGTTGATCTTGAAGCAAAGGAAGTCAAACCACTAAGGATCCCTGACGATATAATAACTTCATTCTCCCTTTCTCAGGAAAAAAACAGGCTCTGGACCGGTACGGAAAAGGGAAGAATTTACAGTTACAATCTGCTGACCCGCAGTTTTGATGTTCTTAACAGACTTTCAGACTTATTTGTGAACAATCTGATTTCTGCACGGATATTATGCATCTATGAAACAACTCCTGATATATTATGGATTGGAACCGATGGAAATGGTGTATATACCCTTAAGCTTTCAGAATTTCCTGTTAAGCTCCTGTCTTCAAATCAATTGGCGTATCCTATTGTCAGAAGTATTCTTGTAACCCGTAAAAGAGATATTCTTATAGGTACCAAAGGTGGAGGAATTGATATTTTTGACGCCAACGGGAATCATATTCGGGAACTATCTGTTAAAAACGGTTTAAGTAACAATTCGGTGCTTTCGTTCCATGAACATGATGACGGGTTTATATGGGTTGGTTCCGATGGTACAGGAGTTGATATTATTTCGCCTGATTACAAAACCATCCGAAATTTTCCGCGGGATTTTAAAATCTCCAACCAGTTGAACTTTGCTTCGGTGTATCGTATAATTGAAGACAGCGATCAGAGAGTTTATCTGGGGACCAGTGGTTATGGAGTTATTATGGTGGAGTTTAATAAGGCCGGTACATCATTTCCTGTTAGTTGCGAACAACTGGTGCTCGACAAAAGTATTGCCTCACAGAGCCAGATAGTATATGCTCTGGCTGAAGAAAAACCAGGGATTATCTGGATAGGCACCAGAGGGGTTGGCGTGTACCGTTACAATACAATAACCAAGAGAGTAATTGCTCAGTATACCACAATGACTCATCATGGCCTTATAATGAATGATGATATACTTTCTCTTTTTACCGAACGCAACGGACATATCTTGGTTGGCAGTAGCAACGGCATTTTCAGTTTGTCACCAATATCTTCCGATTCAGTCAGAGTGGATGTGTTAGATGTCCGGTCCGACCTTTCAAATACCAGTATTCACGCAATCCAGCTTGATAACCTGGATAATTTATGGGTAACCACCAACCAGGGACTTTCATTAATTGACAGCACCAGAAGAAATGTCAGGAGTTATAATGTAAACGATGGCTTGATTAATCTTGAATATAGTGATGGTGCTTCATTTTTCGATGGAAAAACAGGAAGGCTTTATGCCGGGGGAACCATGGGAGTGGATATCATTCAAACAGATGAGATTAAGTTTTCTTCATATTTTCCACCTATTGCAATTAATCAGCTTCTTATCAGGAACGTACCGGTAGAAATAGGAAATAAAAGTGCACTTACCAGTCGCATCAACCACCAGAAAAGCCTGAAACTCAAGTATAATCAAAATTCAATCACTTTTGATGTTTCTCCTCTTGCTTTCTGGGGACAGGAACGTTACAAGATTTCTTACAGGATGATTAACTTTGACAATGAATGGATCATAAATCCGGAAAACCAGCCTATCAGTTTTTCGAATCTGAAGCCTGGCAAGTATTCTCTGCAGATACATGTAAGTGATGAAAACGGGACATGGTCGAAGAATTTCAGAGAAATAGAGATTGTCATTAGTCCTCCATTCTGGAGAAAACCGTGGGCAATTATCAGCTATGTCATACTTTTCATTGGAATTCAGTTACTTATATTTTCGGCATACCGCAGACGGGAAGCCAGGAAAAAGGAAGCCATATTACAGAAATTCAAAAAGAAAAAAGAAGAAGAGTTGCAGAGCTATAAAATAGAGTTTTTTACTAATGTTGCCCATGAGTTTCGCGCCCCGCTCACTATTATCTCCTCACACATTCATGCTTTACTTGAAGATACTCTTAGTACAGTCAAAAATCCACATCTTTTAAAAGTTTACAACAACAGCATTAAACTTCAGAAGCTGGTGGTCGAAATCATGCAGTTCAGGAAGCTGGAAAAGGGGAAAGAACCTTTAAATATTCAGGTGACAAAACCGGTTGAACTTATTAATGAAGTTGTTTCTGATCTTGATATGCTCGCGCAGCAAAAAAATATTCATTGCGAGATCATTGCTCCTGATACTGACTTTAACTTCAGGACGGATGCAGATAAGTTTCAGCGGATATTTACCAATCTGATATCGAATGCCATAAAATATAATAATACTGGCGGATTTGTCAAAGTCCGCATTAAATCAGTGAATTCAGCACTAACTGTTGAGATCGAAGACAACGGTGTTGGCATAATGCCTGAGTACTTTCAAAAAGTTTTTGAACCTTTTGGCATATCTTCAGCCAGGAAAAAGGGAAGTTTCCCGGGCTATGGCTCCACAGGTCTGGGTTTAGCGGTTACAAAAGGCCTGGTCGAATTGCTTAAGGGAACTATTAGTTTTGAAAGCAGACTTAATGAAGGGACTAAATTTATCTGTGTTTTTCCCGATGTACATGAGGTAAATTCAGGTGAGTTGATGAAAGAGCCGGTTGATGAATTAAACGAAATCAGTATAATCGATAAAACCGGAACTGAAACAATGGCTGAGAATTCAGAAAGATCGACAGGAAAACCTCTGATTCTGCTGGTTGAAGATGATCCTGAAATTCTTGTTTTGCTAAGAGATTTCCTTCAGGCGGAATATAATATCATTTTTGCCGAAAACGGTTCTGAGGCCTATAAAAAAGTACTGTCAGATAAACCTGATCTTATTGTTTCGGATTTAATGATGCCGGAAATGGATGGCATTGAACTCTGTAGCAAGCTTCGCAGCAACTTTGATACAAGCCATCTTCCGATAATTCTTCTGACAGCCAAAACCGAAATAGAGGACAGGATTGCCGGTTTAAAAGCCGGGGCCGATTCATATATCCCCAAGCCATTTCACCCGGAACATCTGAAAGTCCGCATAGAAAAACTCATGCAATTGAGGATCAACATAAAGAGTCACTTCGGGAAACAGGATATCAATTCCGCGCTGGTGAAGGAAATACCTGACCCATTTTTTCAGAAATTGCTCAGTTACATAGATGAGAACATTGATGATGAGACACTTTCATCTGAAAAGCTTTGTGATAAACTTGCCATTAGCAAGTCTTCCCTTTACAATAAAACCAGGTCAGTGCTCGGAACTACTCCGCATAGCCTGATATACCGGCGACGTTTGAGCAAGGCAGCTGCCCTTCTTAGATCAACCACAATGACGGTGAGCGAAATTATCGACCATACAGGCTTTCCAGGCAGAACTCATTTCTATGATCTGTTTAACAAGGCTTATGGCTGTTCACCTTCTGACTATCGAAACAAACCAGTGGTAAACTAGAAATTCTTTAAAGTGAATTGATCCACAGTGGAATCGATCTATTTTTAAGTAAATAACCAGCAATTTATTTGATGCTGTTATTGTAAACAAGTGGATTATTCCTGAGAAGGGATCATTTTGTACTATACAGGACAAAATCAGGAATAGGGCGGACAAGGTTTGCGTACTATCGATTGTAACTTTGTTACTCCTTAAACAGACTAAAATGGATATTGCACATCGCTTTGCGCAAAACCCTCTTCTTTGTCCTGCTGACCTCAAACCTGGTATTGAAGGAATGGAGCTGGCCTGCCTGCTAAACCCGGGTGTTTTTAAATTTGACGGGAAGATATGGCTGCTTCTGCGCGTCGCTGAAAGACCCAGTCAGATTGAAAACAAAATAAGCTTCCCGGTATACAATACTAAAGGTGAAATTGAGATTCTTAACTTCGATAAAAACGATCCCGATCTGGATGCTTCTGATCCACGGATAATCAATTATAAGAAGAAGGATTACCTTACTACACTTTCTTACTTAAGACTTGTCTGCAGCGAAGATGGGATTCATTTTTATGAACCGGCCGGATATCCTCCTGTTTTTGGGAAAGGAGAACTTGAAACTTTTGGTATCGAAGACTGCCGGGTTGCTACAATGGCTGATGGCTATTGCCTCTCTTTTACCGAAGTATCAGAATTCGGTGTTGGGGTAGGGCTCATCAAGACAAAAAACTGGAAGACCTTCAGCCGGGAAGGAATGATATTTCCTCCTCATAATAAGGACTGTGCCATATTCGAAGAAAAAATAAACGGGAAATACTATGCACTGCATCGCCCCAGCAGCCCTGAATTGGGGGGAAACTATATGTGGTTAGCCGAATCTCCCGACATGATTCACTGGGGCAGGCATAAGTGCATCGCGACATCGCGTCCGGGTATATGGGATTCGGCTCGTGTAGGTGCAGGTGCAGCTCCCGTGAGAACTGCAAAAGGCTGGCTTGAAATATATCATGGTGCTAACAGCGATCATCGCTATTGTCTTGGCGCCCTTCTACTCGATATTAACGATCCTTCAAAAGTTCTTGCACGAAGCTCCGAGCCGATTATGGAGCCTATCCAGCCTTACGAACAGACAGGATTTTTCGGGAATGTGGTTTTTACCAACGGACAATATATAACAGGTGATAACATATTCATGTATTATGGGGCAAGCGACGAAGTTATTTGCGGCGCCAGGTTCTCGATCTCCGAAATCCTTTCAACACTGATTTAACAGATCTGACCGGATATGATTGCCAAATTAGTTTTTGAATACCGATATTTCCTCTCAATGCCGCAAAATATGCGGGTGCTGCTTATTACCAATATGTTGTATGCCCTGGTATTACCTGTGGTGGAAATCTTCATGGCAGCTTATATTATGCGCTATTTTGCCGATACCAGCTATGTGGCTATTTTCCAGGTTGCTATGTACACTGGTATAATAATTACCTCATTAGCCAACGGGTTTTTGCTGAAAAGTTTTAAGGTTGCCACACTTTATAGTTTTGGCATTCTTTTGAGCGGTTTGTCGATGGTGGGTATGATGTTTGTAAAAGATATTTCACTGACCGGTTTAATTATTTCCGGAACATTGATTGGAGCATCATCAGGGTTTTTCTGGACTAACCGTTACCTGATGGCACTTAACACTACCACTGATGAAAACAGAAATTACTTTTTCGGACTGGAATCTTTCTTTTTTACAATTTCAAATATTGCAATTCCGCTGGCCATAGGTGCTTTGCTGGTCTCTATTGACGGGAAACATTTTTTCGGAATCGTTTTTAATATTTATGAAGGGTATCGGATTGTTACACTAATTGTATTTGCTATAACCATTCTGGCTTGTTTTTCGCTTGCACATGGCAACTTTAAAAATCCGGAACAGAAAGATTTCTTGTATTTCCGCTTCGACAGGCTCTGGAACAAACAGATTTTACTGGCGGCACTCAAGGGTCTTGTACAGGGCTTCCTGGTTACGGCTCCGGCCATGCTCATTATGCGATATGTCGGGAAAGAGGGTTCTCTGGGACTGATCCAGGGAATAAGCGGCGGATTGACAGCTGTTCTTATTTACCTGCTGGGACGTTTTGCCAAACCCAGACACCGCATTCTTATTTTTAGTGCGGGAATTATAATTTTCCTCATTGGAACTATTGTTAACGGTATTGAACTGTCCGCGATCGGTGTAATGGTATTTGTCTTATGCAAGGTTTTTTTCCAACCCATGCACGACTTGGCCTATTATCCTATTATGATGAAGGTGATCGATGTAGTTTCGAAACGTGAAAACCGGAATAAATACGCCTATATCCTAAATCATGAGTTTGGCCTTTATGCTGGCAGGATTATGGGATTGGGGCTGTTTATTTTCCTGGCATTTTATGTTTCGGAAATTTTTGCGCTGCGCTACTCCCTTATTATTGTTGCTTTGATTCAGCTACTCTCGATTCTGCTGGCAAAGAACATTATGAAACAATCTTACTCTGAAGATAAATGAAAAAAACAAGTTTCATAATATTACTCCTGACACTGCTGGCAGTACTATATTCCTGTAGTCCGCAAACGTGGGAACCTGTTACTCAGATCTCATTGCCACGCATTGATCAGATGTCTGAGTTACCTCAACCACTGAAAATCATAGACTGGAAGAAAAAAGCAATTCGGTTCGACAGCCTTGTTTTCAATTTCAAAAACCATGCTTTGTATGGCTCTCTTATCTGGCTCGATAGTGCCAGGCGAAACTTCGATCAGGTCACCTTCGGGCTCTATACAGTTATAGGCGATGTACGGCAGGGACCAAAGAATAATAACGGAGAGTTTCATGAAGCGCTTACCTCTCTGAATTCATTGTTAAGTGCAGGATTGATGAAAATAGATAAAACCAGGCAAAATGGATTTAATTATGTGAAGATGGCTCAAAACTATTTCAATAGTGATAATCACTGGAATATTGTAATGAATAATACCAATTCTTCCGTGGCTAAGCTCGGTGGTGGCTATGGTCGTGACTGGTGGTACGATGTTTATCCAAATGTTCTTTATTATGGTGTGTCAGCGCTTTTTCCTGATGTTGAGAACACAAAATTTATACAGCGCTCGATAGCTGAACAATTTTTCAAAGCTGACTCGGTGCTAAATGGAAACTATGATTATTCCTATTTTGATTATTCCCGGATGAAAGGCATGCGTAATAACATTCCATGGCAACAGGACGCTGCCGGAGGGCATGCCTGGGTATTGTATTCGGCTTACATTAAATTTGGTGATAAGCGTTATCTGCAGGGAGCAGAAAGCGCCATCAAGGCTCTGGTCAACCAGAAAGAAAGCCGTTTTTATGAAGTTTTGCTTCCTTTTGGAGCTTATACAGCCGCACGTCTGAATGCAGAACAAGGAACTGATTATGACGTTACCAGGTTACTAAATAATATTTTCGATGGCTGTCAATCGAAAGATGGCCGTTATGGATGGGGAGTAATTGCCGAAAAATGGGGTGATTACGATGTATATGGCCTTCAGGGAAGTATAACAGATGGCGGTGGTTATGCATTCTTTATGAATTCTGTTGCTATAACCTGGCCCCTGGTTTCAATGGTAAAATATGAACCACAATATGCACGGGCTATCGGAAAATATATGCTGAATGTGGTAAACGCTTCACGATTGTTCTACCCCGATCAGATTGATGAGAAGAACCAGTGGCTGCCAGAGCTTAAAGATCTTACCAGTGGAATTATTGGTTATGAGGGACTCAGGAAAGCCGATGATCTGAACAATCCTAAACTGAAAGGCATCTCTCCTGTTGCCATTGGTGATGGGCCAAAATGGGTTGCCGGCCAGCCAAAAGAATCAATGTTCAGTTTATACAGTACATCTATCGCCGGCGTATTTGGAGCAATTGTCAACAACACAGGGGTGGAAGGAATTCTGGCCCTCGATTGCAATGCTACCGACTTCTATGCCGAAAATAAATTCCCGGTTTATCTGTACTATAACCCCTATGAAGAAACCAAAAGCGTAACCTATCTCTCCGACAACAATATTGACTTGTTCGATATAATCTCCAAAAAGTACCTGGCAAAGGGAGAAAGAGGTAATGTCAGTATCAGTTTACCTGCCAGGGAAGCAGCATTAATCGTTGTACTTCCAGCTGGAACACTCCTGAAAAAGGAAGGATCAAGAATTATGGCAAGGGATGTGGTAATAGCATTCAGATAATGTATAAAGTATTATGGATCGTTTTAAAAACCAGAAATATATAGTACTACTAACAATGAAAAATATTCGAAATGAAAAAAGTTCTAATTATTTATCTGCTTGTATTGATAACAGCAACCCAGGTCTATAGCCAGACTACCGTTAAAGGAGTTGTAAAAAGCATGAAAGGCGAATTATTGACTGGAGTTAATGTATCCATTAAACACACCACATTAGGCATCATTACAGATGTAGATGGTAAATTTTCATTGACGATTCCTGCCAATATACCAGATCCGATACTTGTTTTTGGATATGTTGGATATGTTGGACAGGAAATAAAAATTGGAAACCAATCGTCTTTGGAAGTGATGATGATTGAAGATACTAAGCAGTTGAACGAGGTTGTAGTAGTGGGATACGGTGTCCAAAAGAAAACTGATCTCACAGGTGCAGTAAGTATGGTAGATGGATCAAAGCTGGATAAGTTTGCCGTATCGGGAGTCGATCAGGCATTACAGGGCCGGGCTGCCGGGGTTTCGGTTACTCAAAATACCGGTGCTCCGGGCGATGGTGTTTCAATACGTATCCGTGGAACCGGATCGATTTACAGCGACAACGAGCCTTTATATGTGATCGATGGAATTCCAACCAAAGACCCCCTGGCTCTTAATAGTATATCACCCAGCGAAATTGAAAGTATATCAATTCTTAAAGATGCAGCATCCGCTGCCATTTACGGCTCCCGGGCTAACAACGGAGTAGTGTTGGTTACTACAAAAAAAGCAAAAAAGGGAGATAGTAATATAGAATTCAAAATTCAAAATGGGATACAAACCCATGGGTACCTGCCTCAAATGGTAAATACGGCACAATATGTAAATATTTATAATACCGCAGCCAATAATGACAATCCTTATCTGCCAAGCTTTGTCCAAAGACCGCTAATTTCTGATGCATACGCGGCTACCTTGCCTGATGTTAGCCACCTGAAAGAAATTTTCAGGGTTGCCCCCACGCAAACTTATGATTTATCTTTTTCAGGAGGCAATGAAAAAACTAATTATAACATATCCGGTTCTTATTTCAATCAGGACGGGATTATTTACAATAGCGGGTTTAGCCGTGCAACGGGCCGGGCTAACGTTAATTCCGTAATTAAAGACTGGCTAACTGTGAATGGAAACTTGAATGTGTATCATACATCTACTGATATTATTGCAAGTAATGGTGACGGTTGGGGAGGAAATGGAAGCAATCCGGTCCGTTATGCTTTTTTCCGTACTCCGGCAATCGCTACTTATGACGACGCAGGTAATTTTGTTGATTTACCAGAGCATCCTGAACTTTTTGGTGATGGGTATAATCCTCTTGGCGTAGCCATAAATACCCATAACACGAAATTGGACAATGGTTATAATCTCAAGTTTAATTCTATCATTAAATTATCGGGAGACTTAAGTTTTATTACCAATGCAGGTATGGATTTTAATACATCCAATACGAGAAGGTTCAATGAAAATTGGGGTTCAAATCTAAGGATTAACAATCCGAACAGCCTCGGTGTTGATAATAATTATACATCAACCTGGACAGTTAACAATGTTCTGTCTTACAACAAAACATTTGCCAAAAACCACAATATTTCCATTACTGCAGGTGAAGAATCAATTAAGTCAACAAGTTACGACGAATCATCCTCTGTTATGAATCTTACTGACCAGAACATGAATCTGGTTTATTTAAGCAATGGTCTGGGGATAAGAACTTCCAGTGAAGCTAAAGCAGGGAATGCGTTACAATCATTTTTTGGCCGTGGTAATTACGATTACAAAGGTAAATACTTTGTAAGCATAGTAATACGTGAGGACGGAACTTCGAAGTTTGCGCCGAAAAACAAATGGGGCACTTTTTATTCAGGTTCACTTGGATGGGTAATCAGCCAGGAAAATTTTTTTAAAGACGTAAAAATAATTGACAGGTGGAAAGTCAGGGCCGGGTATGGTCTTAACGGTAACCAGGACAT
>Ga0265316_10006983_pt1 | contig 10701 bp, 5 predicted proteins | sample 4522metaG_FD_202092 | JGI IMG/M metagenome (GOLD analysis project Ga0265316, IMG submission 202092) | Rhizosphere microbial communities from Carex aquatilis grown in University of Washington, Seatle, WA, United States - 4-5-22 metaG | ecosystem: Host-associated > Plants > Roots > Rhizosphere >...
TCCTGTGGCAACGCCTGCCTTATCCTTCACGAACGCCATACCGCCATTGAAGCGGTCCACGCGGTTGCCGTAGGTGTCGCCCCACGCTCCCACGTCTCCGCGGGGCACCGGGTAGTCGACCGTCGCCAGTTCTTTGCCGTCTGTCCCTCGAAAGACCGTGATCCATTCCGGCCCGGTCAGAATGTAGCCGCTGGCGTTGCGATACACAGCGCTGTTGTCGGCGCCAGCGGCAGAGCCCGTGCTCAAATAGGCGCCCGTTCCGTCCTTGGTTCCCGGCGCGGTCTTGACCGCCAATTCCGCCTTTCCGTCGCCGTCAAAGTCGCCCACCGACATCTGCGTATAGTGCCCCCCGGCGCGAATGTTCGGTCCCAGGTTGATGCGGAAAAGCTTCGTGCCAGCCAACGTGTATCCGTCAATATAGACGTCGTCAGTGACGCCAGCCTGCGCATTGTCGTGCGAGTTCGAGGGATCCCACTTGAGCACGATGTCGAGTTTGCCGTCGCCATCAAGATCCCCTACGCTTCCGTCATTCGCGCTGTACGATCCGCCCGGCGGTGTAAGCGGGATGCTCGTGTATTGCTGCGCCCAGGGTGTGACCGGATCAGACTGCTCCCCCTCGGTTCCTTTGATCACGGCGCTCACCGTGTATTTCGAGGTGGCTTTGCCAGCCGCATCCAGAAAGTTCGTGCTGTCGGTCACGTTCTTGACCAGGGTGCCGTCCCTGTAGAGGTTGTACGAAACATTGCTGGCCGTGGTGTCATACTCGTAGCCCAACATGCGCCAACCAACATAGACACCGCCTGTGACCACAACGGCAACCGTGCCGCGATCCAGATTCTCCATCTGGTAGTGCCCAGTTCCCGAAGGGATTGTCGTGTTCCCACCCGTTGGCGAAGTGACGCCGCCGCTGCTGCTGACGCCGCCCTGGATGCTGATGCCGCCGGTGGAACCAGTCTTGCCGCCCGTGACGGTCGTGTTTCCGCCCGTCGGTCCAGTCTTCCCGCCGGTGACGGTCGTCTTGCCGCCTGTCACGACCGTGGATCCGCCGGTGTCGCCGACAGGTCCGGTGTCGCCGCCCGCTATGGTGGTGCTTCCGCCGGTGTTGGTGGGAATGGTTGCAACGGTGGTGCCGCCGACTTGGGGCGTTCCGCCAGTACTGGGAGGAATGCTGGCCGCTGTAGTGCCACCGACTTGGGGCGTCCCGCCCGTCGGAAGCGAGCCACCATTCGCGTGCCCTGCTGCTCCGGTGACGCCGGCTGCGCCGGTAGTCCCTCCGTTCGTCTGCGTCCCTCCCCCAGCGGCTGAGTCGCAGCCCTGGAGCAAAGGAACGGCGCACGCGAGGAGTAGAGCCACCGAGCCTCGCACGAGAGCTTGTGTCGTATTCTTGGTTCTGGTTCGCATCGCATCCTCCGTGATGTCACCGGTCCTACACATCCCCGCAGACGCGGGACTTTGGGTTCTAGGCCAGCAGTGCCCTGTGAAAAAATAGTAGCTCAAGGAATCGTCATCACTCACGCATGTCGTCAAGTGCGGAGCTGCGCAAAAATCCGCAAATCGAAGCGAACCCATGGCGACTCTCGGAGCTGAGCTTCCCGAGTGCGGGAGCGACGCGACTAACGCGTCGGGCGGTGGCACCCGGCGACCGGCGGTCGTCCCCTGGTGCCCCCGGACAGAAGAGCGGTCATGTTTCGGTGGACGAGGCACCCGGACGGCGAAACGCGACGAGGGCGCGCATTGCCGTACGTAGCCGAAAAGCAACGCGGCCGGCGGGGATGCACCGGCCGCCTAGCACTACTGATTGAATTTCGGACCGAGCCGGCGCGTCGCGAGGAGGCCCGGCCGCGACGAGCGCCGAGGGAAGATACTCGACGTATCTGACCGAGAAGCGAGAAAGCGGACGGGCCCCGCAGCAGCGACGGCGACGGGATAAATTCAATCAATAGTGCCAGACGTGGCCGAAATTCTGACCTGAGGAACTAGCGACCTCTGCTCGCCTTGGACTTCTTGGTCGCCGAATGACGCCCCTTCGGGATGGGCTCGAGCACGACCTTCAGTTCGCCGTCCGAGACCACGGCCACTTCGCGCGTGACAGGAAGGTAGCCGGCCAACTCGAAACGGACCTGGACTGGCTCGGCGGACTGACCGAACTCGATGGTGTCGGGCGTAAATCCCATCACGTGGCCATCGGACAACCGCCTCACGGCCGCACCTGGCGGGGTGGTCTCCATCCACACGAGGATGAGGAACGTTGGATCCAGGGCCGGGCGTGCGTCGGTCGGCCGCTGCGTATCAAGAGGCGGCTGGGCCTTCGCCACGAGCGCGGGAGGCGGTGAACTCGCGCGCTTGCGCTTGCACGCAGACGTGAGCCCCGCGGCAGCCACCAAGGCCAAGACACCGCTGATCACAATCCGGGATTTGCGCCGGACTTTCACTGTGGTTTCAAGCATCGATGCGGAGTGTATCTCCCTTTCAATCGGCTGTCCTGATCGGGAGATGGCAGCTTATAGCAAAAACCCCGACTCCCCATCAACGAGAAGTCGGGGTTGCATGGCCCGAGAAGCAGAAACGGCGCGAACACCGATCCTGCGCCGGGGCAATCTACTGCTTTATGACAATGGGGGGCACGGGCGGATTGGCCATGCCGGTGCCGATGTGGAAGCCCACGTGGGGCGGCTGGTTGTAGCTCGAATTCTCAAACGTGACCTGCGCCCGGTACGTCGGATCGTTCATGAGCGTATAGATCCGGCGCTTGGTCACGTTCACCGTCGTGTACACACGCAAGTTCGCGTTGCTCGACTCGCGAGCCACCAGCTCCTCGCGCCAATCGCCCAGCAAATCGGCGGTGAGCGTCGGGGTGCTCTTCGTGCTGTTGTTCGTCGCGGTCCCGGAGGTGTCCACCCCTCCGGGGAGCGAGTTGCCATTTAGCGTGGAACGTATTTCATCGGCGTTCCAGTAGATGAGGAAGTTGCTCCCAGCGCTCGTGCTGACGTTGGCACCGGTACCGCAATTCACGTTGCCCATGCCGCTGCAAGTTGCGGCCGTGAGGTCGGTCGCGGCGATATACTCGGCGACGCCGCGGCCGGTGTCAGTGCCGGGACTCGTGATATTGAAGTACATAGTGCAGGTGGCGCCGTCATGGCAATCCATGCCGCCGTAGGTCTCGTGAACCGTGAATACCGAGATGCCCTTGCCAACCACCAGCTCCCCGATATGCATGGCATCGCCATGGCCCATTCCCGAGCTGCACTTGAAGGTTCCGTCGCTCTCGATGGTGGTTGCGCCGGTGATGATCTCCTGTCCGCCGTCGTTGTCCACATCCGCCGCCATGGCCGAGTGGTCACCCCCGCCCGCGGCCTTGCTGTTCCCGGCGTTGTTGCTGTCGAAGATCCAGTTCTGCGCCAACACGCCACTCCGGTAGGTCAAGGCAGACACGGTCAGACGCGTGTAGTAGCCACGCTGCTGGATGATGTTCGGCATACCAGTCGCAACACCCTTCTCCTTCACGAACGCCATCCCGCCATTAAAGCGGTCCACTCGGTTTCCGTAGGCGTCGCCCCAAGAGGTCACAGTTCCGCGGGGCACTGGATAGTTGATCGTCGCCAATTCCTTGCCAGTGTCTCCGGCGAAGACCGTCACGTACTCGGGCCCGGTCAGAATGTAGCCGGAGGCGTTGCGATAGACCGCGCTGTCATCGTCGCTGGCAGCAGGTCCGGTACTCAGATATGCGCCAGTTCCGTCCTTGGTCCCCGGTGCGGTCTTGACTGCAAGCTCTGCCTTGCCGTCGCCGTCGAAGTCGCCCACTGACATCTGCGTGTAGTGCGCCCCGGCACGAATGTTCGGTCCCAGGTCGATGCGCCAGAGCTTCTTCCCGTCCAACGTATACCCGTCAATGTAGACGTCGTCGGTAACGCCGGCCTGGGAGTTGTCTTTCGAGTTCGACGGATCCCACTTGAGCACGATGTCGAGTTTGCCATCGCCATCGAGATCGCCCGTGCTTCCATCGTTCGCGCTGTGCGATGAGCTTGGCGGTGTCAGCGGGATGCTCGTGTACTGCTTTGCCCATGGCGTGACATCATCCGACTTCGCCCCTTCGGTCCCTTTGAGCACGCAGCTCACCGAGTACTTCGAGGTGGCGGTGCCAGCCGCGTCCAGGTAGTTCGTGCTGTCGGTCACGTTCTTGAGCAGGGTGCCATCCTTGTAGAGGTTGTACGAGGTGTCGCTGTCCGTTCCCGTGTACTCGGTGCCAAACATGCGCCAACCAACATAGACGCCGCCCGCAACCTTCACCGCCACTACGCCGCGATCCAGCTTCTCCATCTGGTACTTGCCGCTTACCGGCGGCGAGACTGTCGTGTTCCCAGCCGTTGGCGCAGTGACGCCGCCGCTGCTGGTGACGCCGCCCTGGATGCTGAGGCCGCCGGTGGGACCGGTCTTGCCGCCAGTCACAGTCGTGTTTCCGCCAGTCGGTCCAGTCTTGCCGCCCGTCGGTCCAGTCTGGCCGCCGGTGACGGTCGTGTTTCCGCCAGTCGGTCCAGTCTTGCCGCCCGTCGGTCCAGTCTGGCCGCCTGTCACGACCGTGGACCCGCCCGTGTCGCCGATAGGTCCGGTGTCGCCACCCGTGACCGTGGTGCTTCCGCCGGTGTCAGTTGGGATGCTTGCGATGGTCGTGCCGCCGACCTGGGGGGTTCCGCCAGTGCTGGGAGGAATACTCGCGGTCGTGGTACCGCCGACTTGGGGCTTCCCGCCAGTCGCAGTGGTCGTTCCGCCATTCACTTGCCCAGCCGCCCCGGTGACGCCGGCTGCACCGGTAGTCCCGCCGTTGGTTTGCGTCCCTCCCCCGGTGGCAGAGTCGCAGCCCTGCAGAAGCGGGATGGTGCCCGCAAGGAGCAAAGCCACCGAGCCTCGCACGAGAGCTTGTGTCGCATTCTTGGTTCTGGTTCGCATCGCAGCCTCCATAGTGTCGTCACTCTTGCGCATCCTGGCGGACGCGCTGCCTTTAGGTTGGTTCCGCAGTGCCATCTGGCGGAACAACGGCTCAAATAATTCGCACCGTCTGCACGGTGTTCAACCGCGGAACAGCCTCGATATCTGCCAGTTAGGCTGGCCCGACGCGCCACGAACTATCGGGGCTTCGCGTGAGCTTTGCGCACCCTGGCCTGCTTGGACGCTGGTGGGGCTGCCTTCGGAATCGGATCCAGCACGATCTTCACTTCGCCGTCCGTAAGCGCCGGCACTTCGCGGGTGACTGGGACGTAGCCTTCCAACTCGAAACGGATCGCCACGGGCTGGGTTGACTGGTGAAGCTCGACTATGTCCGGGGTTAGTCCCCACGAGTAGCCGTCGGATACGCGCACAATACGTGCGCCGGGGGGCGTGGTTTCGGTCCACACAAGCACCAGGAATGTTGGGTCGACGAGTGGCTTTGCATCGCGGGTCGACCGGGCCGGGTTCGCGGTCGGCGACCGGGCCGGGACGGAATCCTTGCGACGGCACCCAGCCGCGGGCCACGCCATCGCGACCAAAGCCAGAGTACCGCCGAAAACGGTGCAAAACCTTCGTGTACCTCTCACTGTGGCTCCAATCATCGATGTGGACTCTGCCGCAGTATCAACCGTGGCGCAGCACTATTCCAGCACCTCGCAAAATACCCTGGGGGAGCATATAGCAAAACCCCGACTACCCATCAGCGGGAAGTCGGGGTCTCTTTCATCGCCCGAGAGCGTGAACGGCGTGAGCACCGTTCACGCGTGAGTCAGTTTCGCGACCGAGGCTACTTGCTCCCTGCAATGAAGATGTTGGGCACGGGCGGAGCGGGCATATTGGGGCTGATTTGGAACCCCGGGTGAGGCGGCTGGTTGTAGCTTGCCTGCTCGAAGTTCACCTGCGCCCGGTAGGTCGGATCGTGCATGAGCGTGTAGATGCGGCGCTTGGTCACATCCGTGGTCGTGTACATACGTAGGGCTCCGTTGGCGGTTTCGCGCCAGATGACTTCTTCTCGCCAATCGCCCAGCATGTCTGCGGTCAGTGTCGGGGTGTTCTTGGTGCCGTTGTTCCCCGAGCACTGGGAGCAGGTCAGCAGGGTTCCGCCACCGGCCTTGCTGATCGAGTTGGCGTCTTCAAGCTCACGCCATTCGTCAGCATCCCAGTACATGACGAAGTTGCTGCCGGCCGAGGGGGCGCTGCCGGTGCCGGTGAGGCACAATCCCGTGGCCCCGCCGCCATTACAGGATGCGCTGGTTTCGTCGCCGGCACCGACATAGTCGGCGCGGCCGCGGTTGGCGTCGGTGCCAGGGTTGGTAAGCTTGTAGTAGAACGTGCAGGTGGCGGAATCGTGAGCATCGCTGCCACCTAGAGACTCGTGAATCGAGAAGGTAACCATAGGCTTGCCGGGAATCAGCGGCGCGATATCCATGGCATCGCCATGGCCCATTCCCGAGTCACACTTGAAGGTCCCGTCGCTGTTGATGGTCCTTGCGCCGGGGATGATCTCCTGCGCCCCATCCCCGTCCACATCCGCAGCCATGCACGAGTGGTCGCCACCGCCATTGGGGATTGAAGTCACGCTGTCGTAGACCCAGTTCTTCGCCAATACGCCATTCCGGAAGGTGAGCGCAGACACGGTCAGTACCGTGTAGTACCCGCGCTGCTGGATGATGCTCGGAAGACCGTTCGCAACGGCGGCACCGCCGCCAGCGGGAACATCCTTCACGAAGGCAAACCCGCCGTTGAAGCGCTGCGATCGGTTGCCGTTCGTGTCGCCCCAGCTATGGCTGGCATAGAGCACGGGATACTCAATGGTTGCCCGTTCCGCTCCGGTCGCGCCGTCGAACACGGTCAGCCACTCCGGTCCTCCCAAGGTCATGCCGCGAGGACCTCTGAGGTCCTGGCTGTTGTCGACGCCGGCCGCTGGCCCGGTCTTCAGGTAGTTGCCCTGTCCATCCTTGGTGCCTGGCGCAGTCTTGACGGCCAGTTCGCACTTGCCGTCCCCGTCAAAGTCGTACACCGACATTTGTGTGTCGTGCGCCCCAGCGCGGATGTTGACGCCCAAATCGATGCGCCACAGCTTCGTTCCGTCCAGCTTGATCCCGTCGATGATGCAATCATCTGACTTGTTGGAGAACGACGAGTCTTGCGAGTTGGAGGGATCCCACTTGAGAACGATATCTAGCTGGCCATCGCCGTCCAGATCGCACGGGCTGGAATCGTTCGGAGTGTACTTTCCACCAAGGGGACCATTGGGGGGCGCGCTAACAGGAATGCTCAAGTACTGCTGTGCCCAGGGCGTGACCGCGGCGGACTTTGTCCCCTCGGTCCCTTTGAGCACGCAGCTGACCGAGTACTTCGAGCTGGCGGTGCCCGCCGCGTCTAGGTAGTTCGTGCTATCGGTCACGTTCTTGAGCAGGGTGCCATCTTTGTAAAGGTTGTACGAAGTGTCGCTGTCCGTTCCGGTGTACTCGTAGCCCATCATGCGCCAACCAACGTAGACACCGCCTGTGACCACAACGGCCACCACACCGCGATCCAGGTTCTCCATCTGATAGTGGCCGGTTGTCGGCGGAGGGGTTGTCGTGTTTCCACCCGTTGGCGTCGTCGTGCCACCTGTGGGGGGCACGCCGCCGGTGACAGTCGTGGAACCGCCGGGCGCCGTCTTGCCGCCGGGGGCCGTTGTGTTCCCGCCGGGCGCGGTCTTGCCGCCAGGGGCGGTCGTCTTGCCGCCGGGGGCGGTCGTGTTCCCGCCAGGTGCGCTCGTGGTCCCGCCGGGCGCGGTGGTAGTTCCGCCGGTATCACCGCCGGGTTCTGACGTGGTTCCGCCAGGTTCTGATGTGCTGCCGCCAGGTTCTGCCGTCGTCCCGCCGGGCGCTGTCGTCGTCCCACCGGGAGCCATCGTCGTCCCACCGTTGACATGTCCGGCCGCGCCCGTCGCGCCGCCCGAGCTCGCCGATCCCGCACTGGACCCCGAGCCCCCTGTGGCGGAGCCGCAGCCCTGGAGCAACGGGATGGTACCCGCAAGGAGCAAGGCCGCCGAGCCTCGCAAAAGAGCCTGTGTCGCTTTCCGAGTTCTGGTTCGCATCGCAACCTCCATGATGTCGTCGGTCTTGCGCATCGTGGAGATGCGCCATCTTCGTACCCACTTCAACAGTGGGATCGCGTACGCCGATGGCTCAAGGATCGCGTGTCACAAGTGGTCACGGGATGACCGCACCTTCCCCGCGTGCGAACGCACAATCCACCAACAGAAAACCCCGGCCACCCATCACCGGGAAGCCGGGGTTTCTTCAAACTCCCAGGACGCGCGAGCGGCGCAGGCGCCGTTCACGCATGAACCATCGTGGCTATTTCACGATGAAGATATTGGGCACGGGCGGAGCAGGCATGTTGGGGCTGATTTGGAACCCCGGGTGCGGCGGCTGATTGTAGCTTGCCTGCTCGAAGTTGACCTGCGCCCGGTACGTCGGATCGTGCATGAGCGTGTAGATGCGGCGCTTGGTCACGTCTGTGGTTGTGTACAAACGAATGGCTCCGCCAGCAGTTTCGCGCCAGAGTACTTCCTCGCGCCAGTCGCCCAGCATGTCTGCGGTCAGCATCGGGGTGTTCTTGGTACCGTTGCATCCCGAGCACTGGGAGCAGGTCAGCAGGGTCGAGCCGCCAGCCTTGCTAATGTGGTTGGCGTCTTCAAGCTCACGCCATTCGTCGGCGTCCCAGTACATGACGAAGTTGCTGCCGGCCGAGGGGGCGCTACCGGTGCCGGTGAGGCACAAGCCAGAGGCCCCCCCGCCATTGCAAGATGCGCTGGTCTCGTCGCCGGCGCCGACATAGTCGGCACGGCCACGATTGGCGTCCCCACCTCCCGTAACCTTGTAGTAGAACGTGCAGGTCGCGGCATCGTGAGCATCGCTGCCGCCGAGAGACTCGTGAATCGAGAACGTGACGATGGGCTTGCCAGGAATCAGCGGCGCGATGTCCATGGCATCGCCATGGCCCATTGCCGAGTCACACTTGAAGGTCCCGTCGCTGTTGATGGTCCTTGCGCCGGGGATGATCTCCTGCGCGCCATCCCCGTCCACATCCGCAGCCATGCATGAGTGGTCGCCACCGCCATTGGGGATGGAGGTCACGCTGTCGTAGACCCAGTTCTTGGCCAGGACACCCTTGCGGAACGTCAGCGCAGACACGGTAAGCTGCGTGTAGTAGCCACGCTGCTGGATGATGCTGGGAAGACCGGTGGCCACGCCATTGTCCTTCACAAAGGCGAACCCGCCGTTGTAGCGGTGCGACCGGTTGCCGTTCGAGTCACCCCAGTTCCTGCTGCCGTAGAGCACCGGATACTCCACCGTGTCCAATTCCGAGCCGTCCACGCCACTGAACACGGTCAACCACTCCGGCCCGCCCAAGGCCATGCCGCGAGCACTCCTGTAGTCCTTGGAGTTGTCGGCGCCCGCTGCCGGCCCCTTGGCCAGGTAGTTGCCTTTTCCATCCTTGGTCCCAGGCGCGGTCTTGATCGCCAACTCGCACTTGCCGTCCCCATCAAAATCGTACACTGACATTTGCGTGTCGTGCGCCCCAGCGCGGATGTTCATGCCCACATCGATGCGCCACAGCTTGGTTCCGTCCAGCTTGATCCCGTCGATGAAGACGTTGTCTGATTTGTTGGAGAACGACGAGTCTTGCGAGTTGGACGGATCCCACTTGAGAACGATGTCTAGTTGGCCATCGCCGTCCAGATCGCACGGGCTGGAATCGTTGGGGCTGTATTTTCCGCCGAGAGGACCATCGGGAGGCGCGCTAACAGGGATGCTTAGGTACTGCTGTGCCCAGGCCGTGACCGCGGCAGACTGCGCGCCCTCAACCCCTTTGATCACGGCGCTCACCGTATACTTTGAGGTGGACTTGCCAGCGGCATCCAAGAAGTTCGTGCTATCGGTCACGTTCTGGACCTTGGTGCCGTCTCTGTAGAGGTTGTACGAAGTGTCGGCGTCCGTTCCAGTGTATTCGTAGCCCAACATGCGCCAACCAACGTAGACACCACCTGTGACCACAACGGCCACCACGCCGCGATCCAGGTTCTCCATCTGATAGTGACCGGTTGTCGGCGGTGGAGTTGTCGTGTTTCCACCCGACGGCGTCGTGGAACCGCCGCTCGCAGTCGTCGTCCCGCCAGGCGCCGTCGTGGAACCGCCCGTGCTAGGAGGAACGCTGGCAGTCGTGGTACCGCCCGGCTGGGGCGTCCCGCCGGTCGCCGTGGTCGTGCCGCCGCTCACATTTCCCGCCGCGCCCGTTGTTCCCCCTGGGCTCGTCGCGCCGGCGTTGGCGCCAGACCCCCCAGTGGCAGAGTCGCAGCCTTGCAACAAGGGGATGGTGCCCGCGAGCAGCAGAGCCACCGAGCCTCGCGCGAGAGCCTGTATCACTTTCAGAGTTCTGGTTCGCATCGCAACCTCCATGATGTCGTCGATCTTGCGCATCCCAGCGGACGCACGACCTTCGAGTCTAGCCAGCAGTGCCCGGTCGAATAGGCACGGCTCAAATACTTCGGATCGTCAACACGGTCCGTCAACGGCCGTGCCGCGCTGAAATCACTGAGCCGAAGCGGACGTCTGGCGACACTGCGCTAGTGAAAGACGCCTTCTCTCACCGCAGGAACCCAGGTCAACGTGTCGCCCCAACTCTGGCATACTAACGTAATGGGCTCCGCTTCCGACCGGG
>Ga0265316_10006986_pt1 | contig 10697 bp, 6 predicted proteins | sample 4522metaG_FD_202092 | JGI IMG/M metagenome (GOLD analysis project Ga0265316, IMG submission 202092) | Rhizosphere microbial communities from Carex aquatilis grown in University of Washington, Seatle, WA, United States - 4-5-22 metaG | ecosystem: Host-associated > Plants > Roots > Rhizosphere >...
AGCCAACATCATGATCTGTTGTTCGGAAAACAGCATGCCCAACAGCTGTTGATCATGGTTCAAGATGGTCGCAATGTCCTGCAAGTGTTGAATTGCAGGAGGAGACTTGAGGTAGTTGCTGATCAACTTCAATGAAGCATTCAATGCCTTCATTCCGCCGATGATGGCGAGGATCATCTGTTGCACTCGAGCATCTTCACCATCGGCACGTTCCGACAACTCGCGGATGGAATCAGCGTTGCCAGTGCCGCTACGCGCGATGGTATAGTTGGTCAAGCCTGCCGTGATCGTCGTTTGATCTGACGTCGTGCCGACGATGCTAGTGTTGCCATAACGGGCAACCATCGCAATGATCAGATCAAACGCCACCATCAACACCGTCGTGTCGATGTAACCATTGAAACGGGTATAACCCTTGTTGATTGCCGTCGTGGTGACACGAAATTGGATGAGGATTTGGCTCATCAATTGTTGAATGTACGTCGTCAATTCAGTGCCTGACTTGAGCGCCGTCGCGATGGCTTCTGGCGTCAGTGCAGTGGTGACGACATTGTTCAATCCTTCATCATTGATGAATTGGATCGTCGTGCGAGACGTCGGTACCGACGCCGCCAGCGATTGATTGACCAACTCAACCAAATAGTCAACGAGCGGAGTGTTATCAGCCGTCGGTGACGAGGCAAAGCCCGGCACATTGATGCCATAACTCCGGGAGATCTTGCTGATTATGTAGAGAAACAACGTCGACTTAACGTTGTTGTCGTTCCTGGCATAGGCAAAGACGGCGGCCAACTTGTCGTTCTGGAGCATCTGAGATGTGGTACCCGACGCATCCACTAATTTGGTCTTGATAGCATCTAGCAACGCGGATGTGTTATTTAGGATGACGCCATCGCGGCCGTAATCGGCCATCAGCTTGAGTCCATCTACCACGATGCTAAAAGCATCGTGTGACCGCTCAAGTACGAGAGCGAGAGCATCAATGTTCGTCGTGTTGAACTTCGTCCCATCGGTCTGCAGGATCTGATCGAAGTAATAATCACCTCCGGGCGTCGTAGTGCCCGTGTCACCTTCAACGTACTTGGTCTCGAACGTCAGGACGCCGGTGTCGCCCGAAATCTGTTGTGCAATCGACGTCAGGACATTGGTCGCCTGTGATGGGAAATCGGTGATGTTGTTGCCAAATTTGCCGATGATTGAGTCAAAGAGCGATGAATTGCCACCCTGATCAGAGACGGTGAAGCCATAAAAATCACGGAGTATTCGGCGGGTCGAGTCGTTGGTTAGGCCCTGTGAATATCGGTACTCCGACGTCAATAGGTGAGCAAGAGCCGCAATGCGTGCTTCTTCATCCTTAAACAACACATTCTGATAGATGAGGTTGTACGCAGGCCTAATCGTCCCCAGCGTGTCCTGTGCTTGTGCAACCTGCAGGTTACTAAGCTCGTCAAGGTTGGCGAGGTTGGGTAGCGACAACGCCAGGCTAAACCGATTAGCCTGAGGCAATAAAATCGTCGATGGGTTGGTGTCATTTCGCTGACTCGACGGATCGATGTCCAAGAATTGTAGGGTGTGATACTTGAGAGCATACGACAGCTCCACCAAGACCTGCATCCAAATTTTAGACGAGGCATAGACTTTCGCGACGGTGTCCTGCTTGTAACCCAATTCGACCAACACGTCAACAAAGTCATACTTGGGCTTGAGTCGCTGTGCCAACTTCGCAAAATTTGAGGTTGGTGCCCTTGAACCCCCAACCTGTGCATTAGTACTGACCTGTTGCTGAGCAAAGTTCGTGCTGTTCAAGCTGCCAACTTGAGTGGGATCGATGAGATAGATGTCGTGCCTGAGATCAAGCTGCGCCTTCTGTGATTCAATGATCCTGACCAAGTTCAACAAGAATGATGCATCAACGTTGAGTGCACTTAAGGCCGACGAAAATGCGGCTTCACGATCGTTGAACTGCTTAGCGATGTTGGCATAACGTGCCTTCAATTGTGTGATCAATGACTGTGTGTTGAACGATCGGAGGTTACGAATGTTGATCTGAGCGTCGAGGTACTTACCAGCGTCAGTCATATAAGAATTGATGCCACCGGCCTCAATGAGACCAATGAAGTTAGGAGAAGCACCGACAGCATCGTGGTCAAACAGGGGCAAAAAATGCGACAACATGACGACTTCAGGCCGCTCTTGAGAGATGCCTGTCAATTGTTCGTAGGGTTGAAAATTGGTCGCCGTCTCGATAAATCCCAACGTCAAGCGTGGATCGTTCTGCTTGCCGGCATTGAGGGCCAAGTTGAACGTGGGCATGATCGTATTGACGCCATTCGTCAATGGAATGACCATGCGAGGTGCCGTCATCTGCTTGACAACGTCGGCGACGGAGACGGACAAGTCATTCTTGAGAGTAATGGCTCCCTTCACGATAATGATGGGCAAACCCACTGGGGCTTGATATGCCGGTAGCGGGTGCGAAGAGATCGCGGTCACGGGCGTGGTCAATTGCTTGTTGGCCTGTGCTCCCGGCGTCGTCGTCACCGGTTGAATCGCCACATTGCCCAAGTTAGCCGTCGTGGCATTGTTCACGCGCAGCGAAGCTATCATTGCCATGGCACGTCCACGATCACTGAATTTGTCAATGCGGGAGTCCCCACGGCATAACTGTTCATCACGGGCACGATGACATAACTAATTGCTCCCACGTCGTGTGACGTCAGCACATGAAAGTATTGACATGCACCTTGCGCAAATTGGGTGTGGGCTTTTCCCAACAACGTTCGAACGCCATTGACCTGCTTCATGATGAGAAAATTGTCAACTTGTTCAATGTCACCCTGTACTTGCCACGCAATTATGTTGAGCGATCGATTGAAACGTGACGCAGTCTGGTTCACAATTTTTGCCGTGTCACGGTCGAACGATGCTTCAATTGTCGCCACATCACCGACCGCTCCGAATGACATGGGATCCTTGGCATAGCGCTGAGAAGCGCCTTGCGGAGTGATGATGACACCCCTCGTCAACGTCAATGGATGCAAGAACTGTGATGGTGAAAACTGGTATGGCTTCTTTGTCGTCGGATCTATCGCATTCTGTTGCAGTGCTTCGAACATCGTCGTGGAGGCCCTAAGCAACGGATAGATCTCATAACGATACACGTGGCCATATTGTAGAGGATTGATCGCGCGATTCTTCCGTAGGACTGAATCAACGAAGTTTGACACCGTCACTGTACCAAAATCTTCACGAATCCCAGTAGTAAGATCGACACGCTGCACGTTGTGTGCAATTAGCTGTTGTAGTTGATCACGTTGAGTTTGCAGGTCACCTTGAAAGAATTGCTGCAGGTCTTGGTTGCCCAACATCTGTTTGATTGCGTCTAGATCAGTGTTCGCAGTAATGGTGTTGATGTTGAACGACACGTCAGGGGTTGAATCGTGATTGACAATGATGTTGTCGATCACCGTGTTCACCTTGCCAGGCGCGGGTTGCAAGAACTCTATCGTCACATCGCCCGCGTCAACCGTCACTCCATTTTCATAGATCAGGCGACCGACGTAACGGTAGACGTTATTAGCATGCACATCGCCGTCAACGGTTGTGATCAGATCGGCGGTTCGAGAAGCAGCATCAATGAATCCTACATCACCATTGACAGTGACATATGAACTATCGTGCGTCGTCATGTTCCACCGCAAAAACTGTATCGCAACGCACTTTGTCGGAAGATTACGCACTTCGAGACGTATTCCTTGATCGACTTGCGTACCCGTCAATGCAATCGAACGAGTCGGTGTGAATCGAGGAGGCTTGATCACGGTGCTAGCAAACTCAAACCCCTGAATGTTCTGCGGACCCACAGGAATGACGCGGTAAACAATTACCGACGAGATGGGCATGTCGACCTGCACGTGAAGCGAATTTTGTCGCTTAGACGTCTGATACGTTCCGATCAAGGCATAAGTGTCAAGATCAGGCGTTGCAGCGTAGATGGTCTTCTTGAAGACTTGTACTGCCGTGGCTGTAGAATCAACTTGTTGAATCTGCAACGTTGCCCGACTTGCAAAGGGGGAAACAGATGTTTTCAGCGTGGGTGACAACTTGGGCGTATTGTACACACGTAGTTCCTTTGGTACATTAAGCGTTTTGATGACAGTGTCAATGGGTTCACCAGAGTCGGAATCCAACAGGTCAAATTGAACGAAAAAGTTGGTTGCTGCCCCTTCTGAACGTAGCAGTGCACGTGAAAGTACCATGGTTACAGGAATTTCAACGGTTTGGTCAGTAACCGTCGTCATCACCTGCACTAGTTCATCATCAGTGACATCATCAGTGGTAGTCGGTGGTACGGTAGACGTTGAAGGAAAGAGGTGATAATTGGCCAACTGTGTGGCAGGATCAGTAGATAATTCAACCGCCATCGAAGGATTGCTCAATCCTCCCCGAGTTGTGTCCTCGGACTGTGCTCTGGCCGCCAACTGCATGATGTACGAAGGATCAAGGCCTTGGCGGGTGATCATGTCCTGCATCAACTTCTGAGGCAGCGTCAAAAAGGACGCCGACAACGCGAGTTGAATGTTGGGGACCGCCATAGAGTTGGCGACACGATGTAGCAACGGTTGTGGATCATTGTTTTGTTTCGTATCACCCGCTGTCACTAACTTGAGTTGAGGGGTGTTGAGTTGTGGGATATTCTCCGCGGCAACATTTGCCCGCACCATCTGCAAGATTTCATCATTGACGTATGAAAGGATGTTGCTACGCTTGGATGCGACCACAAATTTATCCTGACGAAGCAATGCCGTCTTTGCATTAGGCATCAGTGATCTGATGTTATTGACCATCGAAGTGGTATCAACTGTGCCTCGTTGTGTGTTACCCAAGACGGTGACGGGTTGTAAATACCGACTGATGACGCTGACGTTGACGACACTAGCGCCGTGATTGATCGCCGATGCTGGATTGACAGTGTAACTGAATTGAAACTTGAAGTCACCCGAGGGCAATATTTCGATCAATTCAGCATATGCATCATCAACAGTGATGAGATTGGCGACTTGTTGGAACCTAAAGAACATCGTTCAACTCACTCAAAGACCAGCGTAAACAGGTGAAGAAATGTGTCAGTGCCCTTCTCATCTACCTGAACTTTGCCCACAAAAAAGATGTGGGCCGTCGGAGCGGCCGGACTACCGGTGCGGTGACGACCATAATCAACAACGTCAAGCTTTCGAAGCGTGTCAAAGTTCTTCTCAAAGAATTGACCGACCAGCGTGTTTTGAATTGAGGTGGGATCAAAGTTGAACGTTCTCATGTAACCCAACAGTTCATAGTACTGCAACTCGTGCATCACCTGTGCATACGACAATCCAAAGGCTTGCGTACGCCCCCAAGGAGCATAGGAAGCGAGTTGTATTTGGCTCGTGGCTTGGTGATCGGTCAGATCAAGGGCAGCATTTGACACCTTGTTGGTGGGTGGCAAGTACTTGAAATTGGGCAAATTACTGAACCTAGGATCGCTGAAGATGCTATCCAGCGCACTGACGTGAGTGGCATATTGGTTCGCATCGCTGATTGGTTTGTTGTTGGTAATGGTGAATGTCACCTGTTCTGGGCCCAAGCCAAATGCACCGTCCTCAAAATACTGGTTTTGAGTGGAGATGACCCGCAACCGCTGAAAATTGTCGGCCGATGAAGCAAGCAGTTCATCAACATGCCCCGAAAATGATTGACCCCGTGAGGCCGACGTATTCTGTGATGCAGTGTCAGTGATCAACGTGCTACTGACACCGGTGTAAGTGTACGACAAAATTTTACCGGGCGATTGTGGAATACCGTCGGCATTCCCGAACGGCAACACATTACCCGAATCATCAGCGCGGAAAGTGATCTGATCCTGAGGCAACTGACACGATTCGAAGAAAATTCTCTGTGTAGCGTCTTGACTTCCACTGGCTACGTCCGCCTTGTAGAAAGTAGCACCGTCGGTAAATGACAAGTACGCGATGTCAAGTCCACCTTGCGACAACTGACGGCGACCCTCGAGGGTCACAATCGTGTCTAAGACGCGAGACTTGTTGTCAAGAATGCCCATGCCTAAGACAAATATACACCGACGAACCAACCCAGACCAGTGCTGGACTGTCGATCAGAGAATCTGCGAGCGCATCACACCTTGCGCCGTTTTCCAGTTTTCTTTCCCTTATTCCACGGAGCAACGCCCATGTGGCCTTCCGATATATTTTTACATGCTTGTTCTGAGAACTCACGAGGTATTTCCCTAGGACCAAACTTTTTTCCTTTATTCCACGGTGATTTTCCCTTGCGAAGTTCAGATAATTTTTGTTTCGTTTCTTCTGATACGGGATGACTTCTGCCCGTGTTCGCTTTACTTTTTTTGAGACGTGTTTCTTCCGAATCCTTTCGTCCAATATTTTTCGCTACAATTTTGGCTATTGTTTCAGGTTTTTGCTTCTTCCCAAACATTCCATTTTTCTCGCCCGCTGTAGAAATCTTGTTTGATTCACTATTTTTACGTTTAGATTCTTCAGAAGGTATCCAACCTGCTACGCCGCCTCCACCTCTTGTGAAGTTGCACCCGATATCATTCGGATCATCATGTGAATGGTTTATCGAGAACGTGTTCTCCTTAACAACCCATTCAACCTCCCAAGAATTTGCTTCTTCGTTAGCATGACACTTTTCTCCTAAGTCGTGCACATGGTTGCCACACTTAAAACCAACGATAATCTCAACACGAAGACCATAACGCTTCACAATCCCGTGCCACTTGTGATTACGAGCTAAGCTCTCAGGCCGACCTTTACGACCTCTTCCAACGTTGAAACAACGTGGTTGATCTTCAAGCGTCCAGTGTTTATAACCATAGAACACCTCAGTCATCACTTGTGTCATGACATAACTATGTTGCCAGTGTTGCTAACTCACAATATTCTACTGGCTAGTGTCGCCAATTCTGAGCGCTCGCCCTTGATGAAGGCTACATGGCCGGCAATTGCATGATCCTTGAATTTTTCGATGGCACACGTCAGACCATTGGTATACATGTCGACGTGAGAATTGTCGATCTGTTCAATGTCGCCCGTCAGGATGATCTTGGTGTTATCACCCACCCGTGTGATGATCGTCTTCAGCTCATGCATTGACAAATTTTGTGCCTCATCAATGATGATGAAGGCATTTGGGATCGACCGCCCTCTGATGAACGTGATCGCCTCAATCTCAATCAAGCCGCGCTCCTGCATCAGTTTTAGGTACATGTTGTCATCGCCGGTGGGCTTCTCGTCGGTCGGCCGTTTTCGTCGGGGTCGACTCCTTCGACTGTCCATCAAAAAATTCAGGTTGTCACGGATGGGCGCGATCCATGGTTCCATCTTCTCTTCGAGCGTACCAGGCAAAAAACCGATGTCTTTACCGACCGGTTGAACTGGTCGAGTGACGATCAATTTATCGTAGCGCGCGGTGTGTGGAGATCCCAAACCTTTCAACTGTTCAAGACCTGCAGCTAGCGCCAATAACGTCTTTCCGCAACCAGATGGTCCAATGAGCGTCAATAGACGTATGTTGTCATCAAACAACAAATCTAGTGAAAATGTCTGCTCTTTGTTTCGAGGTTTGAGACCAAAGGCCTGCTCGATCTTAGCAATAGGAACCAATGGCTTCAGAGGATCGACACACTTGGTTAGCGCTGACTTGATTGTTTGACCGTCACAGACGTTCTTGATGACGATGATCTGGTTGGGATATAGCTTGCGACCCTTCAACACGTGTGGTGGTAGATCCAATTCACCGGTCCGATAGAAACGATCGATGAGTTCTTCATCAAGCTCAATGACGTCAACGCCCTTATAGAACTTTTCTGGATTATCCGTGACCCTCATCTTGAGGTAGTCTTCACACTTGATGCTCAGCGCATCGCACTTGAGCCTGACATTAATGTCCTTCGACACCAAAATTGCTCGTTCACCGTTCTTCTGTAGTTGAAGCATGAAGGCGATGATCAGGTTGTCGACCTTCTGCTCTTTGAGTTCCACTGGCATATTCTGAAAGACAGACGTACCAATCGACATAATCCTCAACCTTCCACCTGAATGGAGGTCAATGCCATCGACCAAATTTCCTTGTGCACGTAGATCATCAAGCGTCCGACTGACGTGCCGAGCATTACGGCCCACTTCATCTTGGCGACTCTTATGTTGATCTAACTCCTCAAGCACTGCCATGGGAATGATTAGATCGTGTTCATCGAACGAATAAATTGAATTGGAATCGCTGAGCAATACATTTGTGTCTAGCACATAGATTTTTTTGTGACCTTGTTCTGGGATTGCAGTATCAAGTGCCGGCGTCCCGTGATCAGTTGAAATTGTCATTTCACCTTGAATCTCTTGTACACGAGGGTTCTATGTTGCATTATATTAGGTAGGTCACCCCACCATGCAAGAAAATAAGAAACACTTGAAGGTCGTTCAAAATGAACATAAAGTCGTTGACGGTACCACCTGTTTTGCGGTGCATGCAAAGGCAGACGTAGATTGTCAACGAAGCAGATGTCCTCACTGGATTTCATATGCTAAAGGCCATAATTGTGTACACATTGCTGCACAAGATGGACCACACACGCTACAACACATTGGTCAAATCTATGGCCTAACCAGGATGAGAATTTGTCAAATCGAAAAAAGCATTTTTGAAAAGATTCGAAACAATAGTTGATCATGTTTCTTAAACGACAAAACCTCGATCATGCCGAGGTTTCATCAACGAAATTAAGCCTATTCCGTGGGTTGTGATTTCTTACCCTTGTCAAGTTCAATCGTCAACTTGACCAGCGCGGCCGCCTTGTTTCGCACCTCACGCAAGCATTTTCGAACACGAAGACCAGCTGCTGCCGTACCACGTGCATTCTTGGCAACGTCGAGTTCGTGCGATGCCATCAATTCTTTGATTTCATTCCACTTTGCGATCACTTGATTGTCAGTTTCCATTATGTAAGATCCTCCACCGACAATGATACCACTCTGGTGTAGTCTGTAAAACAGACATGGCTCTTGAGTCACACTGAATGGTTATGATAATGCAAGTAAAAATTCCGGAGGAAACATTGCTGCATTGGTTCGATAAAAGCGAAGCCAGTCTGCGTCGAGAATGTATGACGTGGCATGATCAGCCTCGTTGCGGATAGATCGACCCAAAGCTTGAATGATTGTACGTGCCGTCTGGCATGCATACCAACTTGAATTCCTGGCTTTTCGAAGTTGAATAACCTTGTCACCTAGGTATGGGAAAGGTACTTTGCATAGGATCTGAAACCTGCTGGCGTCGTCAGCTAAGTCAACACCTTCAGTCATTGAAGGACTAACTAGAACTGTTGGATTGGGACTCTGCAGGTGCAAGTGAATTGTTTCTTCGCGATTCTCGCTATTATGCAGCAACAAACGTGTCGATTTGACGTGATCAATGAGGTACTGCGCCGTCTTATATGTCCCGGCATGGATGATGCCCTTGTCGGTCTTGTGTAACTCAAGCAAGTCCTTGACTGTCGCTGCGAGCTTGGGCAATGTCTGGTCAATGCAATTCATTGACATGCTACCCACACCCAAGTAATGGATAGGACGATTTTCAACAGGAAATGGCGATGGTAATTTGAGGTAGGCCACATCGGAAGGAACCACGCCTATCGACTTGCAAAAGGTGTCCTTGTCAACGATTGATGCTGACATCATGATGACACGACTACCAAATCGATAGAGGTGTTCATGACCAAATCCTGACACATCAACGGGTTTAAACTCAAACTTGCGCCCGCCACGGGCTTCATTTGCCGGCGTCTTGACAGGATTCATAATCCAATTGGTAGGATCATAAGTTTCGATGAAGCGATTGACCTTACACAAGTGCTTGTCGAGCATCTCAAATTTCTTGCTAACGTCACCCAATCCAGCGGTCGCAACGTTATCAAAGTGTACGGACAACTTTTTGCCCAGCTCATTCATTGACTTGGTCACGGCCTTCTTGTAAGGCCCGCTGATCCACGTAATGACATCCTCAGGAGTGTTCAGCTTGGGTACCTTACATCCCAGTTGCTTAGCAAACCTCTCCGAGAAGGTTACTTCAACGAATTTTCCCAACTCTGACTCGATGTTATGTGCCTCGTCAATTATCATTAGTGATCTTGGTTGCAACTGCTTGGCATACATCGTCTCAGCCATGAAATACGAAAAGTTGGTGATGCCAACCGGAAATTCAATGAACTCCTGCTTGTCAATCATGTATGGACAACTACCCCTGCAACACTTGTGAAATTCTGTACCCTCGAGTTGCTTTCCCAACTGTTTCAACAATCGTCGTGACTCTGCACACGTTTGATCACTGTAGAACCTGCACTCATAGTTGTTGGCTGATTTCAACGACCTCATCAGGTTGCGACCCGACGATGGACCGAAGTCAGTCATGTATTGTTGTTGCAGGATCTTCTGCGTCGTCAGGACGTAAGCTCCCGTCGTCTCAATGTCATCGCCGTCCTCAAACCCCAGTATCGGGGGCGCAACTGTCTTTCCACCGTGCTCAGCAAGATAGCGCGCGAGCGTCACGCCGATGGCAGATTTACCTCCGCCTGTGCCGATCTCTAGTATACAAAAACGCTTGTTTTTAACCAGGAATGCATCAAGTAC
>Ga0265316_10006987_pt1 | contig 10696 bp, 8 predicted proteins | sample 4522metaG_FD_202092 | JGI IMG/M metagenome (GOLD analysis project Ga0265316, IMG submission 202092) | Rhizosphere microbial communities from Carex aquatilis grown in University of Washington, Seatle, WA, United States - 4-5-22 metaG | ecosystem: Host-associated > Plants > Roots > Rhizosphere >...
CTGCTCCTTTATCTTCATATACCGCGGAAAATGTTTTTTGCAGGTCGCCGATTACCTCGCGGTTAATGGAAGAATCAGATTGCAGCAGCTTGTTGATAATGCAAACTATAGAAGATGAATCAAGGCCGCCCGATAAACAGCTTCCGACCGAAGCATCCGTTCTTAGCCTTAACCTGACAGAATCAGTAAATAACTCATTATATTCGCCGCAATATTTTTTAAAATCTCCGGCGTTGTATGAAACAGTATCCCGGTTTATCTGCAGGTCAAAATATTTTTTAAACTTAATTTCTCCGTTGCAAACTGTAAAGTAATATCCCGGCTCCAGATTGTGCAGGTTCTTAAGAAATGTTTCAGGACTGTTGTTTACAAACGAGTAAATAAAATAATCATAAACGGCATCCTGGTTGACTGTAAAATCTTTATAACCCGTAACCTGTAGATATTTAATAACCGCTTTAAGTTCTGATGCGACAATCAGGGTAGTCGGATTATCCTTATCTAAGTAATAATACATCGGCTTTACGCCAAAACGGTCCCTGGAGCAGATAACCTTATCCTTAAGTTTATCATATAAAATTATTCCCCACATTCCGTTAAATTTCTTAAAGCACTCTTCGCCCCATTCTTTGTAAGCATAGATAATTACTTCTGAATCCGAGCCTGATTTGAATTTGTAACCAAGCGTTAAAAGCTCTTTCCGTATTTCAATATAGTTGTAAATTTCTCCATTGAAGATAAGCCAGATATTTTGCTCGGTATCGCTCATCGGCTGATGACCAAGAGGGGAGAGGTCTATAATGGAGAGTCTTCTGAAAACCATACCTAGGTTGTATGTGCCGCCGTTTCCGCTTCTTATATCGGCAATTGAAGAAGTGTCTTTTATTTGCGAAACAGAATCAGGTCCTTTCCTTGGTTCGGTTTTTCGGCTGGCGGTATCTATCAACAAAAAACCTTCGTCATCCGGCCCGCGATGCCTGATAGAAATTGACGATTCCAGCAACCCGTTCAGGTCAACGGTTTTGTTATCAAGATTGAATATAGCAAAAATACCGCACATTTATAATTTATCGCCAATTAATTTATCAAATACTTTGCTCAATTTTCCCGTCTGATTGCGCCTGGAATACTGGATAATCTTCTCCGGATCAAAACCTTTGACATTAGTTTTATTTTTAAACGCTGAGAAATATTCCAAAATTAATTCTTTAACGGAATTAACATCGCCATGTTCGCATATTTTTCCTGCGCCTGTTTCCGATAATAACTTTTCTATGTCGCTTTCTTTTTGTCCGATTGCAATAATGGGCTTTTGGGCTCCGAGATATTCATAAACTTTTCCGGGAACTATTCTTGAAACATCCTTGGTATCATCTATTATCAGTAACAGCGCATCAGAGTTTATTAAATACGCAATTGATTCGCCGTGCGAAACATAACTCACTACATTAATTGAATCCTTAAATGATGAAGAGCTGAACATTTCTTTAATCTCAGCGCTGAAACGTCCTACGAAATTAAATGTAACGTCAGCAGGAAACAATTTTTTTTCTTCATACAATTTTTCCGCCGCTTCAAGGAACTCTTTAGGGTTTCTAACGCCGTACATTGAGCCCGTATATGTAACTGTAAATATTTTGGAGTCCTTTTGTACCCGGATGCCTGAAAAATCTTCATCATCATATCCGTTTGAAACATGTTCAATTTTTCCCGCATCCAGATCTGGATGTTTTCTCAGAATATCGTCCTTTATGCCGGGCCATGCAACGTCTATGTTATCCGCTTCTTTATAACAGGAATATTCATAACCTAAGTCCAGATTTTTGGCAATCCCTTTTCGCTTAGGGGTATTTAAAAACCCCGTCCAGGGGTCCCTGAATCCGGCAACCCATTTCAGTTTAGTTTTCCTTTTCAGGTCCCTTGCAATTAATGAGCAGGTATATGGTGGCGATGATGAATACAAGAGCTGTATCCCTTCATCTCTTATAACTTTCAGCCCGGTTTTTACAGCATATTTTTTCCAACCACGCCTTGCATCAGGAATAAAAAAATTAGAGCGGACAAATCCTGTTATCAGGGATTTAAATGTCGGCTTATCTCCTTCTTTGGGAATATTTTCAACATCGATAGGAGATTTCGAATCCATTCCCGTGAATCTTTTATATAATTTGTAGGGCTCAAATATTTTTGTCCTGTAGACCTTTGTTCCTTCCGGAATTTCTTTTAACAAAGATTCATCTCTTGCGGGGAAATCGCCGTCTTCGACTGTCAACACAACGGGTTCCCAACCGAACTGAGGCAGGTATTTTACAAATTTCAATACTCTCTGGACGCCGGGCCCTCCTGAAGGCGGAAAGTAGTATGATATTATTAGAACCTTCTTCAATAAATTTTTTTGTAGCGCTGTTTGCTTAGCATTTACTTCTTCTTCCCAACAACCAAAACTCCGGTACCGGTCTGTTTACTTTTGTCATTAACATCAAGCCACATAAATAACCATACCCACCATATAACAATGGAATAATAGAAAGGAAGAATTACAAAAAACAGCTGCGATTTATTCAGCATAAGCATCGGGTATTTTATTCCGAGCTTCCAGTATTTATTTCCCCAGCTTCCATAAGTATACTGAAAGCTGTCTATTTCAAATCCCGCTTTGTTAAGCTTAGAACAAATATCTTCCTTTGAATAACCAACTCTTACATGCTCTCCAATGAAGCTTTCATCATCTTCCGATGCTGCGTCTGAACCTCCCATGTTTGAAGGTGTGTTTATTAACAGTCTTCCGCCGCTTTTAAGGGCTTTATAAAATCTTTTAAACACGCCTAAATCGTCTTCAATGTGCTCCATGACGTCGACAGAGAGCGCGAAATCAAACCTGTTTTCATATTCAATTTCCGTCAGGTCGGCGTATTCGAATTCACAATTTTTTAATGAGCATTTTTCAAAGAAGTATTCGCAATCGGCCAGGTAGTCTTTTTTTACATCTACCGAGAGTATCTTAGAATCGCTGAATTTCTTTGCTATGAAATATGAATATTGGCCGAAACCACAGCCGGCATCCAAAATGTCTTTCGGGTGGTTAGCGCCATAAAGCTCCTTAATTTTGCGTTTTACGTACCATTCACGCAAAAACATCAGCCCAAGGCCTTTGTAAAAAATCTTCCGTAAAAATGGCGATTTTTTAACAATTCCGCCTATCCTGTCTTTAATTGGATCGTAATGCATAGTTTTTACAGTATCGTGCAAAATATTTATTATTAAATCCACTTACAATGAAATTAGCCCGCAATTACATGCCCCATCGCTAAACATGCTCATGCTGATGTGGAGCTAATCTGAAATCGAATATGAATTTTTAAGTTATTTTCTCAGTTAAAACCTATAAGGAGAGTTGGTTTTTTAAGTTATATTTTAACGCGATTAATTAAAATTAAAATTTCATATTTTTAACAAATGAAAAACTAAATGTTTGACCAATGAAAAGACAATGGCTGTGTTTTCTGATCCTAACCATGTTTGCGTTATCTTCCTGCAGTTTGTTTGATAAACAGGATAAAATCGCTGTAGAAAAAGAAAAAATTGAACGGGATACAGAAAGCTCCACAAGGGTAACACCTGAAAAGCTTCGTACACAACAGGAAAAAAGAGAGCGGCTTATAAAAGACGGCAAGCAGGCGCCGGCTACAGTTGATGCGATTGAAAATACAAAGGAACTCCAGAACAAAAAACTTAAACTCCGGTTGTACCTTAAAGTCAAACCTGAGAAAGGCGACGGATTTGACGCTATTGTTGATGTAGTTGTTTCGCGTTTTGCTGTGCCGCGTGTCGGACAAAATGTTTCGGTATATTATAACCCTGACGATAAAACTGATATAATTATTGAGTAAAATGTATTTAACTTTTGCAGCGAAATAGTTATTTTGCAGCATATGAAAACAAAATATTTTTTAGCGCTGGTAATTTTAGTTTCATTTTCTCTGTCCTGCGGAATCCTGCGCCAACAGATCATGAAGATGGCGGGAGTGGATGAACAGAAACGAGAACGGCTGATGAAGACGGGTAAATCTGCTAAAGCCGAAGTTGAAAAAGTTGAGGATACGAATGTTACGATCAATAAAAATCCGAAAGTCCGTCTATATCTGAAGATAAAACCGGATGACGGCGATGAATTTGACGCTGTTGTTGAAACAGTTGTATCAAGGGTTGAGATTCCGCGTAAAGGAGATTTTGTAAAAGTGTGGTATGACCCAAAGAACAGAGACGAGATCATCGTGGAATGAGATTGAACCGCAAAAATTTATGATAATTTAATATCTTTAAACACTCCTTCATTTTCCTTATTTTTGCTTTTCTATATAACATTACAATTACATTTGGCTTAATATGAAAAACGATTCAATGGAAAAAATTGTGTCTCTTGCCAAAAGGCGGGGATTTGTGTTCCAGTCGTCCGAAATCTACGGCGGTTTGAACGGCTGCTGGGATTACGGTCCGCTTGGCGTTGAACTGCTGAACAATGTTAAACAGGCGTGGTGGCGCACAATGACTTACCGCGAAGACATAGAAGGACTTGATGCTTCTATCCTTATGCACCCCAAAGTGTGGGAAGCGTCTGGCCATATTGAGAACTTTACCGACCCTATGATCGACTGCAAAGAGTGCAAAGCGCGATTTCGCGCCGATCAAATTGAGGAATCAGATTGCGGAAGCAGAGCTTATAAGGGAAGGAAAGCTTCAAAATGTTTCGCCGAGGGCAAGTTTACCGAAGCGCGCAAGTTTAACCTTATGTTCAAAACATTCATTGGGGCGATTGAAAGCGAGGATTCTGTAATTTATCTAAGACCGGAAACTGCTCAGGGAATATTTGTTAACTATAATAATGTCAGAGAGTCAACAAGACAGAAATTGCCTTTTGGAATTGCGCAGATAGGTAAGGCTTTCAGAAACGAAATTAACACAAAGAATTTTCTTTTCCGGACACGCGAATTTGAACAGATGGAAATGCAGTATTTTGTAAAACCGGGCGATGATGAGAAATGGTATGAATATTGGAAAGAACAGCGCCTGAATTGGTATCAATCTCTAGGCATGAAAAAGGAAAGTCTTAACTTTGTGCCGCATCCCGCTGATAAGCTGGCACATTATGCAAAAGCGGCGGTTGATATAGAATTTGATTTTCCCTTTGGCTGGGGGGAGATAGAGGGCATTCATAACCGAAGCGATTTTGACCTCTCACAGCATACTAAGTTTTCCGGTAAGAAGCTGGATTATTTTGATGAACAAACCAAAGAAAGATTCATTCCGTTTGTGATAGAAACTTCAGCGGGAGCGTCGCGTGGACTTATGGCCTTTTTGTGTAACGCATTCGATGAGGATGAAGCTCCAACAGCCGACGGGAAATCCGAAAAGAGAACGGTACTGAGATTTCATCCAAAGCTGGCTCCGCTTAAGTGCGCAGTATTTCCGCTGGTCAATAAAGACGGCCTGCAGGATGTCGCGAAGAAAATTACGGATGATCTGCAAAGCTCATTCAAAGTATTCTATGATGAATCAGGAGCAGTCGGCAGGAGATACAGAAGGCAGGATGAATGCGGTACGCCGTATTGCGTGACAGTTGATTATGATACCCTGAAAGACAACACAGTCACTATCCGTGACCGCGATTCGATGAAACAGGAAAGAATTAACAAGGATAATGTAAAGCAATATATCTTAGGAAAGTTATTCTGATTTAACGATTTTATTTATGTTTTTCTGTAGGGGCGTTCCGGAGAACGTCCCTTTGTTATTTGATCAAAGCCATCTTCTTTGTTTGTACATACTCACCTGCGCGGAGAGTATAGAAATAAATACCCGATGAAAGATTCGAAGCGTCAAATGACTCAACATAATTTCCAATGCTTTTATACTCATTAACTAATGTCTTTACTTCATTCCCAAGCGCGTCATAAATGGTTATTGTAACCTTTGAAGCTACAGGAATTGAATACCTGATATTAGTAGTCGGATTGAACGGATTCGGATAATTCTGCTGCAACATGTAACTTGTTGGAACGGCGGTATTGTTCGGATCAATTCCGACTATATCATGGTATTTGTAGATTTGCCCTGTTTGCGTTCCTGCCCAACCTGTGTTTATATTCGCCATTACTAAACAATAGCAGTTATTTGTGGATGTCAAAGTTAGCTGCAAATTCCACGACGAGCCGTTGTTCGCAGTTCTGTAAATATTTTGTGTACCTAACCAGCAAAATCCCGTTCCCGGAACATATTTCATTGCGAAAGGAGAGTTTAACGGTGTGAAACCGATTGATGCCCACGAAATACCGCCATCAGTTGTTTTTAGAATTGGAGCTGGTGAAGTAGTTGTCATTCCTGCTAAGCCTGTTAGTGCATCATTAAACCCCATTGATAGTGAATTCGCAGCAGATGTTGATGCGGAGGTGAATGGTCCTTTGAAGCTGCCTTTCCAGATCTTTGAAACGTTTGTACCCCACCATATATGGCCCGTATCAACTGCCGCATAACCGCAGTTCCATCCTGCTTCGCCGGCAGCGTTAGGCGGACGGTTTAATCCTGCCGTCCAATTTGCGCCGGCATCGGTTGTAATGTAGTAAAGCCATAATCCTGCTGTTGGCGCAGGGTCGCTGAGAGCGAAGCCATTTTGCGAATCGAAGAAATGCACGACATCTATAAAAACCGGGGTAGGAGTTAGAATTTGAAGAGTCCAGCTGAAGCCTCCGTTTGTTGTTCTCCACATTCGGCCGTCGCCCGCGCCTACTTCTGCCGTGTTCGCGTCTATTGCTGATAGCGTATAAAAATCATTTCCCGTTAATCCTGCATTTACCATGGCCCAGGTTACGCCGCCATTCGTAGTTCTTATAACAACCCCTGATGGCCCGCACATCCAAACAACGTTCTCATCAATAGCCCATGCCCCATTCAAAGCCGTGGTGACAGGGCTTGTTTGCGCAGTCCAGGTTTGAGCGTTCAGGTTTATTGAAGCGATAAAACAAAAAGATAAAATGAACAAATATATTGTTTTCATTTCCAAGCCACATTTAGATAAACCGGAAAAGCCTAAAACTTATCTTAAGATGATTATATTTTACTAACTATACAATGTAGTATTATAGATTCACTAGCTGTAGCTGGGCTACAATACTTGTGCCAAACTTATTGTTGAAAGGGCAAAAAAAAAGCCCCGCTTTTCAGCGGGACTCTTTTTAAAATTAATTTATCAGATAATTACTTTATCAAAGACATTTTCTTCGACTGTACGAAATCGCCTGCGCGTAAAGTATAGAAATATATACCTGATGACAGGTTCGAAGCGTCAAATGACTCAACATAATTTCCAACGCCTTTATACTCATTAACTAATGTCCTTACTTCATTTCCAAGAGCGTCATAAATGGTGATTGTAACCCTTGAAGCTGTAGGAATTGAGTACTTGATATTAGTTGTTGGGTTAAACGGATTCGGATAATTCTGCTGCAAAGCGTAGCTTTTCGGAACGTTGTTATTGTTCGGGTCTATCCCAACAACGTCATGGTACACATAAATGTGTCCAGCCTGTGTTCCGGCCCATCCGGTGTTAACGTTCAGCATTGAAAGAGCATAACAAAGCGTCGTTGTTGATAACGTCAGCTGCGATGTCCATGTTGTACCAACGTCTGTTGTTCTGTAAATATTCTGAGTTCCGAACCATCCGTAACCTGTTCCCGGAACGAATTTCATAGCGTAAGTAACGTTGATCGGGGTAAATGAAGTAGCTGTCCATGATGTTCCGCCATTAACTGACTTTGCCAACGGTAAAACTGAAGGAGTTGAAGTTACCATTCCTGCAATACCTGTGTTTACATCATTAAAGCCCATACAAAATGAATATGCCCCAGGTGATACAGCAGATGTGAACGGTCCTCTGAAACTTCCTTTCCAAATCTTTGTATTGTTTGTTCCCCACCAGATATGCCCTGTATCAATAGCCGCGTAACCGCCATTCCAGCCTGCTTCGCCTGCTGCGTTTGGAGGACGATTTGCGCCGACGGTCCATGTTAATCCTGCATTTGTTGTAATGTAATAATTCCAGAGACCTGCTGCCGCACCCGGATCGCTCAAAGCGAATCCGTTATTTGCATCAAACAGGTGAACTACATCCATGAAAACAGGTGTAGGAGTTAAAGCCTCAAAAGTCCAGCTAGTTCCGCCGTTTGTTGTTCTCCACATTCCGCCATCGCCCGCGCCTGCTAAAGCAGTATTCGCGTCAACAGCCGCTATTGTGTAAAAATCATTTCCTGTCAAGCCTGTGTTAGCCATTGACCATGTAGCGCCGCCATTGGTTGTTCTGATAACAACGCCTGTTGGTCCGCACATCCAAACAACATTTGCATCGCATGCCCACGCGCCATTCAAGTCAGTTGAAACGGGGCTGGTTTGCGCTGTCCATGTCTGTGCAAACAAAGTGCTTGTGCCGATTAGGAAAAGCGATAGAACACCTAATATAACTTTTTTCATTTCTAATGTACTCCCTAAATTAATTAATAAAATGTAAATATGTTTTTTTAAAATGCGTAAATTATTATAACATAACAATACATAAAGCAAAACCCAATGAACGAATGTTCTGAAGGTTTCTTATTTTATAACAAAACTATATATAATATTTTATACAATTTATTGACGTGTCAAAAGTAATTATTGAAGTACTAAAAAGCAAGAACAATATGAAAGTAGGTCAAATTTAGCCATTTTATGTAATAACGCCAGAGAAGTGATAAATTTCTACAGAAATAGCATATTTCCGGTTTTCTTATTACCCCGGTTTTTAGGGTCAAATTACCTCACAACTTAATAATTTACATTCCACAAAAGACTGCAATCAGACGCCTTATCTATTTGATCAACGACATTTTTTTTGTTTCGACAAAATCACCGGCTCTCAAAGTGTAAAAATAAATTCCGGAGGCGAATCCAGAGATATCAATTGTCTCAACATAACTTCCGGTGTTTTGAAATGAGTCTACAACAGTTTTTACTTCACGTCCCAGCATGTCATAGATCTTTAAAGTCACGTAAGAATATTTAGGCAGCGAGTATTTAATACTTGTTTCAGGATTAAACGGATTCGGATAGTTCTGCGCAAGAAAATAACTTTTTGGAATGCTTGTGCCATTCGGATCGATACCTATTACATTAGTGATTAATTGAAGTATGCCGAAATCCGTACAAATCGCGTATGCATGCAGTAAAGTTGTACCGCTATCATAGACTAAATCGAGGTGGCTGACACCCGATGTACCGCTTGAGCTCATGATGCCCCAGGTTAAACCGCCGTCGCCGCTTTGCTCAATAACGCCGTTTCCTCCATGCTGGGCTGCAACATAAACCTGCTGAGTTCCGTACACCCATTTTGCTACAGGAGTTACCGATAAAGACGTATCGCCAACTATGTCGGTAAAAGAAGCGCATCCATTGGTTGTTCTTCCAATAACAGGCAATGTATTATAAGCCGCCGCAATTCCGTTCACCCAATCCGAAGACATTGCAAACGCCGATAAATATGGCCCGTTAGCAGCCTGCATGTTTTGCCACGAAGCGCCGCCATTAGTTGTATAAATCACATACGCAACGCCTGAGCCGCCTGCTTGCCCGGTTCCAAATCCATAATGATTAGCATCGGTTATGACCACAGAATTTTGATTTGATATCAGGCCGGTATGCCCCGGGGGGGCCTGCTGAAGGGACCATGTTGCCCCGCCATTAGTAGTTTTCTGAACCCAGAAATTTCCGGAACCTGCCGGGGGATCGCTTTGGGCAATTCCAATCAAAGGGTTTGTTCTTGAAAAAACTATTCCGTTTATAAAACCTGAATTACCGCCGGTTGAGAGAATTACGGACCATGAAGCGCCGCCGTTTGTTGTCCTGTAAACGTGGGCGTTTCCGCCGCCGCCGCCCGCCTTTCCTCCGTCTCCCGCATAAATTGTATCATCATTTACCGCCCAAACACAATACAACTCCAGCTGAATGCCGTTTATGCCTAATGTTGTGAAACTTGCGCCGCCATTGGTTGAACGGGCTACAAATGGCGTTCCGCTTACGCCTATTATATATGTTCCTCCCGCAACAACCATGCTGTTAGGGCCATAAACAGATATTGAAGGATTTGCACCTGCCTCAGCGCTTACACCGCCCACAAAAGCCCAGTTCTGTGAAAAGATGTTTTCAGTAAAGAAGATTGTAAATGAAAAAATAAATATTAATATAAATTTTTCTTTCATCATGTGAGTTTTAATATGAAACATCAGACTCCAACAGTAATAATTACAAAATACAAATTTTTTGTTTCCCGGTCTATTTAATTAAAGTCATTTTCTTTGTTTCTGTATAATTATCAGCCGTTAGTGTATAAAAATAAATGCCTGATGCCAGGCCTGATATATCTACAGATTCAACATAATTGCCGGCGTTTTGGTAAGAGCTTATTAATTCTTTAACTTCATTGCCTAATACATCATAAATTTTTAGCGTTATGAATGAGTATTTTGATAAAGAATATTTTATTTTCGTAGCCGGATTAAACGGATTCGGATAGTTCTGTTCCAGCTTATATGAAACAGGAATTCTTGTATTATTAGGATCGATTCCTATAACGTTGGTAACCAATTGAAGTATACTTTTATCGCTGCAAATT
>Ga0265316_10006990_pt1 | contig 10695 bp, 6 predicted proteins | sample 4522metaG_FD_202092 | JGI IMG/M metagenome (GOLD analysis project Ga0265316, IMG submission 202092) | Rhizosphere microbial communities from Carex aquatilis grown in University of Washington, Seatle, WA, United States - 4-5-22 metaG | ecosystem: Host-associated > Plants > Roots > Rhizosphere >...
TGAAGGATTTTCTTGAGCGATTGTTGGAGATGGGGGAAATCTTCGCGTGTCACAAAGCGCGTGCAACTCTCCCCGATGAGTCCCGCCCGGTCCATGCCCAGCAATTCCGCGATGCAGTGGCTGGCAGTCTGGATCGTTCCTCCCGCATCAACCATCACCGATGCCTCGGTGCCGATTTCAACAACACTTCGCAAAAGGTCGATTGTTTCCCTCAACCCATCTTCCGCTTTCACACGATCGGTAATGTCTTTTGCATGGACGAGTCGTGCTGTCATGCCGTCGTAGGGAATGTCGTGAGTGAAAATCTCCGCCTGCAAAAATGTCCCGTCCTTCCGAAGATGTCTCCAGATCCCGGCATTTCTGTTGATCGCAGGCCCTGTCCGCACCCTCGCCCTCACCTGTTCATGCTCATCTTCTGAGTGAAACTTGAGGATTGACATGGAGAGGAATTCGTCCCGGGAGTACCCGTATTGCGCTTCTGTTGCGGCGTTGACATCGAGGAAACGAAGATCCTTCAAATCGTAGACGAACATCGGTTGAGGATTTGCCTCGAAGAGTTGCCTGTACTTTCCCTCCGACTCGACTAGAGCCTCCTGTGTCTTTTTGCGCTCCGTAATATCCATTCCGTACATGTTGACATATTTGCGATTCTCAATGGGGACGATGAAAAATGAAAACACCAGCGGATCGTGTTCGAGCTCTACCGTTTGAGGTGATTTGGTGCTGAGTGCCTTTTTCGCACCGTTCAGCAATGCCTCGGGATACCCGCCAGTTTCCGAAATCCTCCATTGTTCAATCAATGCGTTCGAGGCCGGGTTTGCATATAACAGCAGCCCATCACCCCGGATGCGCATCACAGGGGCGGGATTCTCCTCAGGAAAACGGGCAAGATCGGCGATGCGTTGTAGCGTCTGCTCGGAATCCGTTAACTCTGAGATGGACAGCAACACTCTCGTCAGTCCGTCCTTCGATCCCGGCTCTACGGAAAGCCGGATCGCAGTCATACTTTCCGTGCCGTCAAGAGTGGAAAGGACAAGATGACGCTCCGCCTTTTGATTTCCTCGATCGAGCAAGAGAAGCATCTGGTAGAAATCTCCAAGACTGTCTTTCGCCAGATACGAAGAGAGCGTCTGGGGCATGTCCTCTTTCGATGTTCCCCCGAAGAACCGTACAAGGGCGTGATTCATGTCGACGATGGAAATCCGGGACGCCCAACCGCAATCGCTGTCGGAGTGGGGAAGATGTTTCTCGCTAGCGCTTGCGGACCGAAGTTGTTGTCCAATGGCGCTGCAATCAAGCAGCAACACCGGGTCGGGAAGAGATTCGAGGAGCGCGCTGTAGCGGTTGGGCATGTTGTGGATCAGTGGTTCGATGGAACAGGAGCGCAGTTCATTCGATCCTTCGCTCCAACGGCGAAAACACCGAATGCTGCTGGAAAAAGCCTCTGGATGCGGGCGATGGGTTGGGCCGGAATGCGCGCAGGTATGGCAGTTGCAAGGAAGTCACCAACATCGTTTGGAGTGCCAAAGAGAGTGCTGGAAGTATAGACCAAAAAATTAAGGCGTGCAATAGGGGAAAAACCTGAGGAAAAACTAGGGTATTTGCTCTAGAATAGGTGGAAAAACCTCATGGATGACTGAAATGCTAATGTGGACGTTCTCCGCCTTCGTCGGCAATCAGTCTGTAGCCAATCCCCGATTCGGTGACAATGATCTTGGGGTTTGCAGGATCCTCTTCGAGTTTCTTGCGTAACTGAGAAACATACACGCGGGTGTACTGGGTCTCGTCGGCAAACGTCTGTCCCCAAACCTTCTCAAGAATGAATTGGTGAGTAAGAAGACGCCCTGCGTTTTGAACAAAAAGCGCAAGGAGGGCATGCTCCTTTTCCGTGAGCTTGACGGCGACACCGTTTTTCTTCACGGTCATCGATCGAAGGTCGACAAAGAGGCCGCCTGACACGAACGGTGCTTCAGGCGTTGGTGTCTGTCGGTGGCGCATGGCGTTCCTGAGACGGGCAAGCAGCTCGCCTGGGCGGAACGGTTTGATGAGATAATCGTCGGCCCCCGCATCAAGGCAGGCAATGATATCCTGTTCGCTGCTTCGCACGGAGAGGATGATTACCGGGACATTTGACCATTCACGGAATCGTTTGAGGACCGTCACACCGTCAGCATCGGGGAGCCCAAGATCCAGCAGCACACAGTCCGGATGGTCCATCGCCGCATGAGAGACGCCGGACTCTGCCGTTTCAGCGTAATGCACTTCATATCCGTTCGCCTCGAGCGTTACCCTGATAAGTCGCTGGATTTGCACTTCGTCATCGATGATCAAGACCGAAGGTTTTGAAGTCATGCTCGCCCTTTCTGCAAAGGTTCTTCCTGGAATGGAATCCGAATGATGAATCGGGCACCCCCTTCGGGATCGTTGGCGGCTATGATGGTGCCATGATGTGCCTCGACAAAACCCTTGACGATGGAGAGACCAAGCCCGGTTCCCCCAGCTTTGGTTCCGGGCACTCTGTAGAATTTTTCGAAGATGTTCTTCTCCTCACCTTCAGGCAATCCAACCCCTCGATCAATGACTTCCAGAACGCATTCTCCCTGCTGAACCCGGCCCCTGATGAGAATCGGCGTGTCAGGTGGTGTATAGAAGATGGCGTTGTATACAAGATTGTTCAACACCTGTTCCATCAAACCGAAGTCCATTCGGATCAGAGGCATATCCTGGGGGATATCAACCGTGACGGGATGATGGCCGATATCCTGTGACAAGCGCCGAAGGGCCGATTGGACGAGGTCATTCAGATCACACCAATCCAATTTTGGTCTGATGAGGCCCGACTCGATGCGGGTCATATCGAGCAGATTTCCCACCAGTCTGTTGAGCCGGAGGGCCGCCGTATGGATTTCTTCGATCAATGATCCGCGTGTTGTGGAATCGGTAAGTATCGTTTCGTCCTGGAGTCCCTCGCTCGCGCCGAGGATTGCCGAGAGGGGTGTACGCATCTCGTGGGAAATGGAGTTGAACAGTGTCTGATAGAGCCGCTCGGATTGTTCCACCGCGATGGAGCGCTTGGCGAGTTCATTGAGCGATTCCCGCTCCAACGAAGAAGCAATCTGATTCGCAAAATTCTCCATGAGTGCTTCCTGGTCGAGCGACATGCGAATGCCATCGCTCATGCGGACGCCAATGACCCCCAGCGGATACCGCGGACCCGAAAGGGGAAAGTAGGTCGCCTGGGCAAATGGCAGGGTGTCGGTATGAAGGCCGGCCTTCTTTTCGTTCCAGTACACCCATGCAGCCACACTGAATTCCTTTTGATCAACGCTGAGGGAACTTGTCGCATGCGGGGCCTTGAATATATCGCCGTCCGGTTCGCTCAGATACACCACCGTCGTTGCACCGAACGACCGGGCGATGTTCTCGACGGATGCTTTGGCGACGCCATCCTGACTCGCGGCAGCCGAAAGATCGCGCGTAAGATTGTAGAGTGCCGTTGCGTGATGTTCACGTTGGAGGACCAGGCGCTCACGAGCCCGTACGCGTGCGGTGAGATTTCCTGTCACCGATGCGATGACGAAATACGTCGCAAGCATCAGAAAATCCTGGGGTAATGCAATGGTAAACGTAAAGCGCGGCGGAATAAACAGAAAATCCCACAACAGTGCGCTCAGGCCTGCTGCGAGCAGTACCGGCCCAACGCCCAATCTCAAGGGAAGAAGGGTAACGACCAAAAGAAAGATCATGGAAACGGATTGGTATCCGAGAACGCTGCCCACGGGATAGCAGAGGAGAGATGTGAGGGCAACGGCGGCTGCAGCCAGGGCATACTGGTGCCATTCTGATGTGATGGCGGGGAGAGAGAACTTCCGTCGCTCCTGACGTTCCTCTTTGTCTCCACCGACCACGTAAATGTCGAGGTCGCCGCTTCCCTGGGTGAGCCGTTTGAGGATGGAGCCTCTGAACGGATGAACGACACCTTCTTTGCCGATGAGAATCTGCGTGGCATTCTGTTCCTTCGCCACCCGGAGGATCGCCTTAATGACATCTTCATCGGCGGTGGTGGCGATTTCGGCGCCAAGTTCGCGGGCGAGCTTGACATTTTTGGCCAGCTGGACTCTCGCCGCCTCAGGCAACGGTTTCGACGTTTCCACATGGAGTGCTACCCATGTTGCCTGCATCGTCGAAGCCATTCGTCTGGCCCACCGGAGAAGCCTGATGGAATGGGGACTTGCGCTTATTCCTACAATCAGACGCTGGCCCGATTTCCATGGGCCGGTGATCCGATTCGTCTGCATATATTCGCGCAACTGCTGGTCAACCCGTTCTGCCGTCAGCCGGAGAGCCATCTCCCGAAGTGCTGTCAGGTTTCCCTTTCGGAAAAAATTCTGGACAGCCAACGCCGAGCGTTCGGCGGTGTACACTTTGCCTTCGGAAAGTCTCTTGAGGAGATCATCTGGGGAGATATCGACGAGTTCGACCTCGTCAGCAGCATCGAGAATTGAATCGGGGACAGTTTCGCGGACGATTGACCCTGCGATCTGGGCGACCGTATCAGCTCTGCTTTCCACATGCTGGACATTAAGCGTGGTCATCACGCTAATGCCGTGGTCAAGCAACTCAAGGACGTCCTGGTAGCGTTTCGCGTGACGGCTGCCGGGGGCATTGGTGTGGGCGAGTTCGTCAACAAGCGCAATCGCGGGATTGCGCGTGAGAACCGCGTCCAGGTTCATTTCCTCAAGCCTGACCCCGCCATACTCGACCGCCCTTCTGGGGACGATCTCCAGACCGGTGAGCAATGCCTCGGTGTCTTTCCGCCGGTGGGTTTCGACATATCCAACGATGACGTCGACCCCTTTGCTCCGCAATTCCTGGGCGGTCTTCAGCATGTCGTACGTCTTACCGACCCCGGCGCACATGCCCAGAAAAATCGTGAGCTTGGCTTTTTGCTCCTTCTCCTCCTTGTCTTTAAGAGATTGAAGAAGGGCGTCCGGGTCGGGCCGGCTGTCGAGAGGGTCAACCATAGTCTTCCTGTGTAGTCCTCTGTGAAGCTACAGAATCCACAAGGAGGAATCAACCCCGTATGGCACTCACACCAATTTCAGCGCTTCCAGGAGCAGATCGATCAGTTTTATGCCAATGAACGGTGCAACGACGCCGCCGGCGCCGTAGATGAGTAGATGATTGCGCAGGAGTTGTGAAGCCGACATTGGGCGGTACTTCACCCCTCGCAGCGCCAGAGGGACGAGGGCAATAATAATGAGTGCATTGAAAATGACCGCCGACAAAATGGCACTCTCCGGGGTGGCAAGTTTCATGACGTTCAGCGCTCCCAAGGCGGGATACGTTGCAGCGAAGGCCGCCGGGATTATCGCGAAGTACTTTGCCACATCGTTGGCTATGCTGAAGGTGGTCAGAGTCCCGCGCGTCATCAACAGCTGTTTCCCGATCTCCACAATCTCCATAAGCTTTGTTGGATTGCTGTCCAGGTCGATCATGTTCGACGCTTCGCGGGCCGGTTGAGTCCCCGTGTTCATGGCGACCGCCACATCGGCCTGAGCCAACGCAGGGGCGTCGTTGGTGCCGTCACCGGTCATCGCAACGAGGCGTCCCTCGCTTTGGTATTTCCGAATGAGGTTGAGCTTGTCTTCGGGAGTCGCCTCGGCAAGGAAATCGTCGACGCCTGCTTCAGCGGCAATTGCAGTTGCCGTGAGGGGGTTATCGCCGGTGATCATGACCGTTCTGATGCCCATCCGTCGGAGCTCGGCAAAGCGTTCTTTGAGACCACCCTTGACGATGTCCTTCAATTGAATGACGCCGAGCACCTCGCCGTTTTCTGCCACGACCAGAGGCGTTCCGCCCGATCGGCTGATCTCTTGAACGTTGAGCGTGATCGCATCGGGGACATTTCCTCCCTGATTCCGTACGAACGATGCAATGGACTCTGACGCTCCCTTCCGGATGGAACGGATGGACTTCTGTCCCTCCGCACTGATATCCACACCGCTCATCCGGGTCTGGGCTGAAAATGCTACGAATTTTGTGGATGCTTCAGACATTTCTCGTCCTCGCAGCCCGTATTTTTCCTTGGCGAGGATGACGATGGAGCGGCCCTCCGGTGTTTCATCCGCGAGCGACGCGAGCTGGGCAGCATTGGCAAGTCGTTCTCTCGTGATTCCCGGTGCGGGAAAAAACTCCGTGGCCATGCGATTGCCCAGCGTCAATGTTCCCGTTTTGTCAAGCAAAAGAACGTCGACGTCGCCGGCGGCTTCAACGGCCCTTCCCGACATCGCAATCACGTTGTGACGGATCATCCGGTCCATTCCGGCAATCCCGATTGCCGAGAGCAATCCGCCAATGGTGGTGGGAATGAGGCAGACCAGCAGGGCCACCAAAACGGTAAGGGTGACGGGAGAGCCTTTTCCTGCAACCTCAACGCTGTACACGGAGAACGGCAGTAAGGTGACGCACACCACTAGGAAGATAATGGTAAATGCTGCCAAGAGAATATTGAGGGCGATTTCGTTGGGTGTCTTCTGCCTCTTGGCTCCTTCGATCAGGTGGATCATCCGATCGAGAAAACCTCCACCCGGCTCTGCGGTTAGCCGCACGACAAGCCAATCGGACAGGACGCGCGTACCACCGGTGACCGCACTTCGATCGCCGCCCGATTCCCTGATGACCGGTGCGCTCTCACCGGTGATTGCGCTCTCATCAACGGAGGCGATACCTTCAATAACTTCTCCATCGGCTGGGATGATGTCACCTGCTTCCACGAGAAACACATCCCCCTTGCGGAGAAGTTGTGCACTGACGAGAGTAAACGCCCCTCCGTGGCGGGGTTGATCAAGCTTTTTGGCCGTGGTATCCTTGCGGGTCTTCCGCAACGCGTCTGCCTGCGCTTTTCCTCTCCCTTCAGCGAGCGACTCGGAAAAATTCGCAAAGATCACGGTGAACCAGAGCCAAAGCGAAACCGATCCGATGAACCATGCCGGTGCTTCTCCAGTCCCGCCGAGCGCCTGAATCCAGAGGACTGTCGTGAGCGCGCTTCCGACTTCGACGACAAACATTACCGGGTTCCGCAACAGGCGCCGGGGATCAAGTTTCACGAAGGCATCAGTCAGCGCTCGCTTTACCATAGGTGCCGTCAGGCCAACAGGCTTTCGGAGCGCATCATGCTCGCGATCCTCAGAGCCGGCAGTTTTGGGCGGGTGCCCCGGAACGACGTCCTGTTGTGAGGTGCGGGTAGTTACAGGTTCGAGAGTCATCCTGCCACCATGATCAAGTGTTCGACTATTGGACCCAGCGCAAGAGCCGGGACGAAATTCAAGGCCCCGACTATAATGATCACCGCAATGAGCCACCCGATGAACAGCGGAGTGTGGGTGGGGAGCGTGCCTGCACCTGCCGGGATCATTTTCTTTTTTGCCAGCGACCCAAAAAGGGCAAGTGTGGGGACCACTAGCCAGTACCTGCCAATCAGCATGGCCAAGCCGCCGGTCAGATTATAGAATGGCGTGTTCGCGTTCAATCCGGCAAACGCGCTGCCATTGTTGTTCGCCTGAGAGGTAAAGGTATAGAGAATCTCGCTGAGCCCATGAGGACCCGGATTGGCCACGGAAGATTTTCCCGGTTCCACGACAACGGCGAGAGCCGTGAGCGCGAGGACGGCAATCGGCATGATGAGAATCAGCAGAGAAGCCATCTTCATCTCATAGGGTTCGATCTTGTGTCCAAGATACTCCGGTGTTCGTCCCACCAACAATCCCGCAACAAACACCGCGACAATCACAAAGACAAACATTCCGTACAATCCTGAACCCACTCCGCCGAACACCACTTCCCCGAGGTGCATCATGAAAAGTTCCACCGCTCCGCCCAATGGCGTGTAGGAATCGTGCATTGAATTCACCGAGCCATTCGATGCTGCTGTGGTGGCAGTTGCCCAAAGCGCGGAATTGGCGATCCCGAAGCGAACCTCTTTTCCTTCCATCGAGCCGCCCGACTGGTATTGGCTGGGCTGTTGGTCGACGCCGAGCGAGGTCAAGGCCGGATTGCCTCTCTGCTCAGCCTGGACTGTGATACCAAGCAGCACAATGAAGATCACCATCATGGCCGCCAGCAGTGCCCATCCCTGGCGGGTGTCCTTCACCATGGCGCCGAACGTATAACAAAGCGCTGCAGGGATGAGAAGAATGGCCAACATCTCCAGAAAATTTGTGATTGGGTTGGGATTTTCGAATGGATGGGCGGAATTGACGTTGAAGAATCCGCCGCCGTTGGTCCCAAGCTGTTTGATGGCGATTTGTGAGGCTGCAGGGCCCACTGCGAGGATCTGTTGGTTCACGAGCGCACCACTGGTGTCAGGAACAGCCTGGAGTAATTGAACTGAACGGTAAGGGAAAAACGTCTGCACCGTCCCCTGTGAAACAAGGATAATTCCAAAGACCAGCGACAAGGGGAGAAGGATATAAAGAACACTGCGGGTCATATCCACCCAAAAATTTCCCAATGTTGCGGCACTGTGTCGGGCGATTCCCCGTATGATAAGCGCAAGCGCTGCCATACCCGTGGCAGCCGAAATGAAATTCTGCACAGTGAGACCGAGCATCTGGGTGAGATAGCTCATCGTCGTTTCTCCGCCGTATCCCTGCCAATTGGTGTTGGAAACAAAACTCACGGCAGTGTTGAACGAAGAATCCGGCGTGACAGCGCTCATTCCCTGCGGGTTGAAAGGCAGAATTTGCTGTGTGCGTTGGAGGACATACACGACGAGAAACCCAACGAGATTGAATAGCAACAATGCCGTCGCGTTGCTCTTCCAATCCATTTCCTCATCAGCCTTGACGCCTGCCACATGGTACAACCAGCGCTCTACCGGACCTAACACCGGGCTCAAGAAGTTTCGACGACCGTCATACACTCGTGCCATAAACGCACCGAGGGGTTTGACCAGCGCAATCAAAACCACGAAGTAAAGAAGAATCTGGATTATTCCAGGCGATGTCATTCGAAAATCTCCGGTTTGAGCAATGCGACAAAAAGATATGCCAGGAGCGCCAACGCGATGGCCCCGGTCACGACTGTTATCCAGGTCATTGTCTCTTTTCACCCCTTTCTCTTGCAAGGCTTTCGCAGAGGCGCACAAGTCCCCATGTTGCCACAGAAAAAACCAATATCATCCCAACGTATATCGCATCCATAAGCAGTCCCTCTATTGTCAAAGCAAATGGTCAAGGGCCATGTTGAGTTTTAACACGTTCACGCCCGGTTCCCCGAGGACTCCGAAACTCCGATATTCGGTGTACTGGTTGATCAACGAAAGAATGTTGTCCATTGGGAGATTGCGTAAGCGCGCGATCCTCGACGCTTGATACCTCGCAGCCGCAATGCTGATGTGAGGGTCAAGGCCGCTTGCAGAGGACGTCACAAGATCCACAGGGATAGGAAGGTTGTTCTGTGGGTCAGCTTCACGGAGTTTCTGGATGCGTGCCTTCACGGTATCGATCAAAGCCGGGTTCGTTGGTCCAACATTGGATCCGCTTGAAGCGGCGGCATTGTAGGGCGTCGGGGATGTAGCCGATGGACGGCTCCAGAAATATCGAGGATCAGAAAATGGCTGTCCAATGAGCGTTGAGCCGTACGCCGTCCCCCGTACTTCGACCAGGCTTCCGTTGGCCTGGAAGGGAAAGATCAACTGGGCAATACCTGTCATGAGCGCCGGGTACATCACGCCGGTGATGACGGTAAGCAACAGTGTGAGGAGGAGAGCGGGTCTCATCATTTTTGGTTGCACTTTGTACTCCGGAAAATTTTCACTCTGCGGTAGAGGAGTAACGTGTGACTTATGTACAAGAGTGTTATCGCAATTGCAACTGCGCTGCCGATGGACATTGTCCCCATCCTGACCCTTTTGAAGGAGTCGAAATGTTGATGAATTGTTCGACAGTCAAAGAACAACGTTACTGGATGTCCTTTGCGTCACCGGCAATATCCAAGAAGGCTTTCTCTGTCGCAATGAAAGGGATGTAAAAAGAGAGCCCAAACGCGTAAAAATAGCGTAAATCCTCTAACCTGAGAGCCCACGTAATCGCGTAATGTTGAGAAAACCGGGGCATTTGCCGTGGAGAGCTTCAAGACATCGGACTGCACAATTGGTTGACTCTCCCTGCTGGAGGGGCCTCTGTCCTGCAGTGAATTCGATAAGGGTCAACAATGTGAGAACGCCGTAGGGTTGGAATCGAATGGTGCGGAAGAAGTCGCCCCGAGTATTGGAGAAGTCCTTTTTATCCAGTAACTTCCATGATAATGTGTACTCACTGTGACAAGCGCTTTGAGAGATAAGGAGTTGCATGTATGAATAAACTGCTCAGGATGTTGATGTGGACGATCATGTTCGTTGGAGTTATCGGAATCGTTAGCGCTCAAGCGACGTCTTTGATTCCCGCCAACGATCCCAACATCCAGTATTTTGGCCGATGGAATTTTGCCAATCCGACGGCTCCAACCCAGTCATGGCCGGGAGTGTATATTGTTGCCAAGTTTGAGGGGACGAGTGTTGGGATTGTGACGAACGACAATAATTCGTACTACAATGTTACTATTGACGACTCGATTCACAGTATATTTCACGGGTCGTCCACTGCTGTTGCTTCGTATACATTGCGTTCTGGACTTCCGGATGGAACGCATATC
>Ga0265316_10006991_pt1 | contig 10695 bp, 6 predicted proteins | sample 4522metaG_FD_202092 | JGI IMG/M metagenome (GOLD analysis project Ga0265316, IMG submission 202092) | Rhizosphere microbial communities from Carex aquatilis grown in University of Washington, Seatle, WA, United States - 4-5-22 metaG | ecosystem: Host-associated > Plants > Roots > Rhizosphere >...
GCCACCACCCTCACCGAGGCCGGATACGTGGGTGAGGATGTCGAGAACATCATCCTCAAGCTGCTCCAGGCCGCCGACGGTGACGTAACCCGGGCCCAGCAAGGCATTATCTATATTGATGAGATCGACAAGATCGGCCGCAAGGATGAAAACCCCTCCATCACCCGGGACGTTTCCGGCGAGGGCGTGCAGCAGGCTCTGCTCAAGATCCTCGAAGGCACCGTGGCGAACGTTCCACCACAGGGCGGACGCAAACACCCGCACCAGGAGTTCACCGCCGTTGACACCACCAATATCCTCTTCATCTGCGGCGGAGCTTTCGTCGGGCTGGAGCGCGTGGTGGGCCGTCGCGTAGGCAAGAAGGCGCTGGGCTTCAAGGCTGTCGACGCCGAGGCCGATGCCGCCATCAGCCGTTCCCATCGCGACACCGAGTTGCTGCGCAAGACTGAACCTCAAGACCTGATCAAGTACGGCCTGATTCCCGAGTTCGTCGGCCGCCTGCCGGTCATGGGCATCCTCGACGAGTTGGACGAAGCGGCCCTGATTGAGATACTGACCAAGCCCCGCAACGCGATCCTCAAGCAGTATCAGCGCCTGCTGGAATACGAGAATGTCCGCCTGCACTTTACCCAGGAAGCCACCTGTGCCGTGGCCCGCGAAGCTCTTGCCCGCAAGGTAGGCGCACGCGGCCTGCGCATGATTCTCGAAGAGCTGATGCTCGACCTGATGTATCACTTGCCCTCGAACAAGCGCGTCCGCGATCTTGAGATCACGCGCGAAATGGTGGAGCGCCGCGATCTGTCGCCCTGTCTGCTGGAAAAGGCCGGCTGAGTCGCCATTTTTTGCAACCCTTCAGTCACCACAGAAGGCAAAGCCTCAATTACCAGAAAAATGGTTTCCCCGGCTTTACCGCGGGTCGACCCGTTTCTCTCCACATCCTTGGCGAACTCTAACCCTGTTTCTCCAGCTATGTCTTCATCGTTTCGCGGCATACTCCACATACTTGTGGATTTTTTGCGTTCCGTCCTAACAACGTCCGCCGCCCGTTTCCGAGGTACAATCCAACATGAGCCGCCGGACAGCGCTGAAGCTTGAGCTGTCTTTGTGCGTCTAATGCTTATGGTGTCCCTATGACCGCATCCCGCGACAAGACCGAAGCCCGTAAGCTGCCCATGATGCCCATCCGGGACATGGTGATCTTTCCCTACATGATGACGCCCTTCGTGGTGGGCCGGCTCTCGAGCGTGCGTGCCCTTGAAGAAGCGCTCAACGGCGACCGCAAGATCTTTCTCGCCACCCAGCACGACGCTTCGATCGACGAGCCCAAGGCTAAGGAAATCTTCCAGGTCGGCTCCATCTGCAACATCGTGCAAAGCGTCAAAATGCCTGACGGCAACATCAAGGTGCTGGTGGAAGGTGTGGAGCGCGCCAAATCGCTCGAGGTGAATGACCACGACGGATTCTTTGTCGCCACCGTGCGCACCGGCAAGACCGAATTTGAAATGACCCCCGCTGTGGATCAGCTGATGCAGCGCGTGACTGGCCTTTTTGAGCAATATGTAAAGCTGCAGCAGTCGCTCAATTACGAGACCATCATCGCTACTGTGCGTATGGACGAGCCTTCCAAGCTCTCCGACACCATTGCCGCCAACCTGCAGCTCGGCATTGAAGAGAAGCAGGAGCTGCTGGGCATCTTTGATCCCGCCGCGCGCCTGGCCCGCATCGCCGACGTGCTGGACATTGAAATTGAAAAGCTCGATCTGGACCGCAACATTCAGTCACGCGTGAAACGGCAGATGGAGCGCGCCCAGAAAGAGTACTACCTCAACGAAAAAATCAAGGCCATTCAAAAGGAGCTGGGCCGCGGGGAAAAGAGCGAGTTCGATGAGTTGCGCAAGAAGATCGAGTCCGCCGGCATGCCCAAGGAAGTGCTCGACAAGGCAATTCAGGAGCTTAAGAAGCTTGAAGCCATGCCCCCCATGTCGGCCGAGTCCACCGTTAGCCGCAACTATATCGACTGGCTGCTGGCAGTGCCCTGGAAGAAGCGCTCCAAGGAGACCCGCTCCATCGACTACGCCGAAAAGGTGCTCAACACCGACCATTATGGCCTTGAAAAGATTAAGGAGCGCATCCTCGAATTCCTCGCCGTGCGCCAGTTGGTGAAGAATCCCAAGGGCTCCATCTTGTGCTTCGTCGGGCCTCCGGGAGTGGGCAAAACCTCGCTCGGCATGTCCATCGCCAAGGCCACCGGACGCAAGTTCGTGCGCCTCTCTCTGGGCGGCGTGCGCGACGAGGCTGAGATTCGCGGCCACCGCCGGACTTACATTGGTGCCTTGCCCGGCCAGATTATTCAGCATATGAAGCGCGCGGGGACCAAGAACCCCGTCTTCCTGCTCGACGAAGTGGACAAGATGGCCTCGGACTTCCGCGGCGATCCGGCCTCGGCGCTGCTTGAGGTGTTGGACCCGGAGCAAAACACCACCTTCCAGGACCACTATCTGGACGTGGACTACGACCTCTCGCAGGTGTTGTTTGTGGCCACTGCCAATGTGCTGCACACGGTTCCCGCCGCACTCCAGGACCGTATGGAGGTTCTCCGCCTGCAAGGCTACACAGAACAGGAGAAACTGGAAATTGCGCGCCAATACCTGGTCAAAAAGCAACGGGCGCAGACCGGCCTGAGTGAAAAGAACATCTCCTTCAGCGACGACGCGATTCTTGAGATCATCCGCTATTACACGCGCGAAGCCGGAGTCCGCAACCTGGAGCGCGAGATCGGCAACGTCTGCCGCAAAGTGGCTCGCCGCGTGGTGAAAAAAGGCGCCAAGCACAAGGAAGAGATCACCGCGGCCAATATCAACGAGTTCCTGGGCGTGGCCAAGTATCGCGACTCCGAGGTGCACGACAAGAGCGAGGTGGGCCTGGTCACCGGCCTGGCCTGGACCGAGGTTGGCGGCAGCATCCTGACCACCGAAGTTCAGGTGCTCGACGGCAAAGGCAAGCTCACCATCACCGGCCAGCTTGGCGACGTAATGCAGGAATCGGCGCAGGCTGCGCTTAGTTACATCCGCGGCAAAGCGCAGGTACTCGGGTTAAGTCGCGAGTTTTATCGCAACGTGGACCTTCACCTCCACGTCCCCGAAGGTGCCATTCCCAAGGATGGCCCCTCGGCCGGCATCACCATGGCCACAGCCTTGGCCAGCGCGCTGGCCAAGATCCCCGTCAGGCGCGACATCGCCATGACCGGCGAAATTACGCTGCGCGGCAAAGTACTGGCCATTGGCGGGCTAAAGGAGAAACTGCTCGCCGCCCTTCGCGCCGGCATCTTTGAGGTCATTCTGCCCCGCGCCAACGAAAAGGACGTAGCCGAACTGCCCGATAACATCAAGAACTCAATCAAGCTCCACTTCGTGGACCAGATGGACGAAGTGCTGACGATGGCGCTGGAGAGCCCATTGCCCAGTATTACAACCTCTGAGACCGAAGTGCTGGCCACCGTGCCCCCAGCCGAGATTCCCTCCAATATGCCCGCTCGGCAGTAAGACACATCAACAGATTCCCAGGTCTCAGGGAAGAGACCTGGGGCGCCCACATGACCTTCCGACTCGCTGTCTTCGATTTCCTATGCCCTATACCACCCAATTTCTGCTTTCGGCCCTGGCGGCGACACAGTTTCCTGCCGCCAGCGTGCCGGAGATTGCCTTTCTGGGCCGCTCCAACGTGGGTAAGTCAAGCCTGCTGAACGCGCTGGTGGGTGATAAGGCGGCCAAAGTCTCGCAAACTCCTGGACGCACCAGAGCCATCAATTTCTTCGCCCTTGGGGACCAGCGCCAGAGGCCCCAACTGATCTTTGCCGACCTGCCTGGCTACGGCTTCGCCAAGATTTCCAAATCGATTTCCGCGGGCTGGCCGGATTTCATCGAGCCTTACCTAATACTTCGAACTACATTAAAGCTCTGCGTGTGCCTGGTGGACTCGAATGTGCCCCCACAGCAAAGCGATCGCCAGCTGATTGACTGGCTGCGCCACGCCGGGCGCGACTTTGCCGTAGTCGCCACCAAGATCGACCGACTGAGCGGCAACGAGCGTACGCGCAATCTGCTGGCGCTGAAGAAGGGGCTGGAGTTGGAAGATGTATTGCCGGTCTCTGCCAAGACGGGTTACGGGGTTAAAGAACTCTGGGCGAGGATTGAAACCGCAGGTGCCACGGAGGCACCCGATCGCCTGCTAAGTAATTGAAATCAGATGGCGTACATAATCCAGGGTACTCCATGGTATTGATTCTGAAACCTGGAGAAATAAGAAACTCACTTCGTTCCCTGCCAATTCCCGGTTCTCCGCCGCAGTTCCCGTCCCCGCGGGCAGGTCTTAGAGCGGCTCCACAATTCATGTGCCCTTGCCCGTCTCGTACACGCCGGCATTTTCTTAAAGAAGATGCCGCTGAGCGATCACTGTTTCGGGCTATAGCAATTTTGGAATCGCTATAGCCTGTGGGGTCGCTAATCCCCGATCCGCGTCCGGAAGATCTTCATCCAGGCTCGACCCAGCGCCACCCCGCCCAGTACAAACAGTATGGGGAAACACTCCAGCGTGTAGCGCGCCTCGGGGGCTTCCACGGTCAGCAACAGGGCGCTGCGCAGCACCATGTAGGCCAGCATCCACGGCCACATCCGCGGACGCAAACAAAGCCCAGCCAGCCCCAGCAGCAGATAAATCGCATTCAGCCCGGCATAAGCCCAGCTGAACCGAGTCTCGGCATTGTGGTGTGCATACACCCACCAGTCCAGGTCGATGGGTAGGTTCTCCACGCGCGGGCGCAGCCACATATCGGTCACCCGACCCAGGGGCAGCCAGATCCAGGATCGCAGCGGATGAGTTGCCCTGCGTTCTACTGCCAACCGGGCAAAGCGCGTATCCATCTCCGGGGTCAGGTTCCAGCCATTCTGGTTATAGTCGGCGGCCAGCGCAGCAGTTTCGGCGTACTGTGCGGGTGAGTCGAATGCCCGGCTCGGCAGTTGCGAAATATCCAGCGGTCCCCCGGGGACATTCCAGCAAATGTTGTAGGTGGAAACAAAGTCCAGCGACCATGTCCTGACCCACGCCACCCAGCCCGCATGGGTATCCTCGCCGGGATCGGTGGCGTAGCGTGGCGCCAGCGGTTCAAAAACGTGGAAGACCTGCCAGTTGCGCCAGGTCCATGCGGCAAAGGGAGCCAGTGCCAGCAGCAGGCACACCAGGGCCATCCGGGCCACACGCGGCCTCTGAGGCGCGGCCTCCCGCCTCCCCTTCCCGAGCCGGAACACTACCAGGGCCGGCGCCAGGGCCACGGCCGCCAGCGCTCCATCCGGCCGCAGCAGGGCAGCATAGCTTACCGCAAAAGTGAACCACAGCGCCGGTCCCCACCTCGGCCTGTCCTGGAACCGTGCCACCGTCCAAAGAGCCAGCGCCAAGACGAAGAGCGTAGGCGCTTCAGTCAGCGGGCTGGCCGAATAAATAGCGGTGAACGGGCACACGGCTGCCAGCCACAGAGTGCACTGCGCTGCGGCGGGCGTTGCAATGCGGCGCACCAGAGCGGCCAGCAGCAGGCAGCCGCACAACTCCAGAGCCATCTGTACCCATGCTGCCGCAGCGTAGTTTTCCATTCCAAACAGCCGGAAGCACACGGCCAGAAAGAGCGGATAACCGGGCAGCCGGATGAGCGTGGGATAGATCTCTCCCAAACCCGCCGTAAGCGCATACCGCCCTTGCCATAGCAGGTTCTTTGCGATGCCGCCATAGATCAGCGCGTCGCCGTTCACATCAAAGAAGTGCCGGAACATCCAGATGCGCAGCAACGCGCCAACCACTAGCGCCAGGACGGTCGGCGCTAACGAACGCAGCCGGCCAGCCTTGGGGCGCATAGCCGTCGATTGACTCACGGGGTCAGCTTCCATACGATTCGTACTGTATAGCGTAGACCGTTTCCGCGGTTTTCGCGCAGGTACCGCATTTCCCGGGTCGTCCTTTCGATCACCGCCATTTTTTGCCGGGTGGACTCGGAAAGCGCTCTGAAACAAGACAAGCCATGCCCGATAAGCAGATTTTTTTCGATCCCCATAGAAAACGCTGGAAACGGCTTCGCCGTATCCTGGATGCGACCGCCGTCATTACCACGTTGGTGCTGGCCGCCTTCATCTTCAATGTGTTGCGCAGCCAGCCTCTTCCGGAGTTGCTGCTGCCTGCCTCGCGGCACAACTACAAGGCCCTGCCCGATCGCACCGCGGCGGTACGTGGCGCCAAGGCCCTACGCCCGACCCGCCGCAAAACTGCCCGCAGACCCTCTGATATTCCCTTCAATACGGGTGAAGGTCTGCGCGCCGCCTATTATGTGCCTTACGACGAGGCCAGTTACTCCTCGCTTAAGCAGCACGTACGCCAGATCGACATGCTATTTCCAGAGTGGCTGCATGTCGGCGCATCGAAGCCGGCGTTGCTGGCGATTGACAACGAGAGCCACCGCGAGTATCCCGTGATCGACGGCGCGACGATCCACGACCCGGATGACCTGGGAAGGATCAGGCACGTCATCCAGGACTCCCGCGAAGACACCGAGATATTTCCTCATCTGAACAATTACAACTCCAACGCTCAGAGCTGGGATACCGGCGTGGGCAGCCTTTTGACCGACGCAGACCGCCGTGCATTCCTGCGCCAGCAGATTCTCCGCTTTCTCACGGCGTTTCCAGCCTACCGCGGTCTTTCTCTTGATTTTGAAAGCTTGCCCGACGACGCCACTCCGGCCTATACCACCTTCATCAGAGAGCTCTATGCTGACATGCACCTGCGCAATCTGCGCCTCTTCGTCACCGTGTCCGCCAGCACCGACGACCGAATCCTGAAGCAGATCGCTGACAACTCCGACTACATCGTGCTCATGAATTACGACGAGCATGAAGTGCAGAGCGATCCGGGCCCCATCGCAAGTCAGAACTGGTTCGTCGCCAATCTGACCCGCGTGCTGAAGGTCGTCCCAAAAGAAAAGTTGATGTGCGCTCTCGGCAACTACGGCTACGACTGGACGCTCTCCATTCCGCCGGAGCCAAAGCGCGGCCATGCTCGCAAGCAACCCAAGCCCGAGGTGCTCAATACTGAAGATCTTCCCGTCTCTGACGCCTGGCAGCGCGCCGCGGACGCCGACGCCGATCTCGACCTGGATTACGACTCGCTCAACCCGCACTTCGAGTACATTGACGAAGACAACAACCAGCGCCACGAGGTGTGGTTTCTTGACGGCGTCACGTTGCTGAACGAACTGCGCGCCGCCCGCGAACTCGGCCTGCAGACCTTTGCACTATGGCGCCTGGGATCGGAGGACAGCTCTGTCTGGAATGTATGGGACAGGCCCAGCAACCCTGATGCTCTGCAGGATCTGGGTTCGGTACAGCCGGGCCAGGACGTGGACAACGAGGGTGAGGGCGATATTATCCGCGTCACCGGAGTGCCCCAGCCCGGCAGGCGCACCGTCGAAGTCGATAGCGATGAACCCGATCCCCGCAAAAAGCTAGTCATCGATGAGCACATGGATGTGTATCCGCACACCTACACCGTGCAGTATTACGGTTACCATCCCAACCAGATCGCGCTCTCCTTCGACGATGGCCCTGATCCCAAGTGGACTCCAAAAATTCTCGACATCCTCAAACAGAAGCAGGCGACCGGGACCTTCATGATGATCGGCGGGGAGGCCCAGGAGAATATCGGCCTCATGCGGCGCGTGGTGCGCGAAGGTAATGAGATTGGCAACCACACCTACACCCATCCCGACATCAGTGAAATCTCGGTGCGCCAGCTCGACCTCGAGGTCAAGCTCACCGAGCGTCTCTTCGCCAGCAAACTCGGTGTGCAGCCTCTTTACTTCCGGCCGCCCTACGATACCGACGAGGAACCGGATACCAACGACCAGGCCGCGCCCGTCGTACACATCCAGCAGGATGGATTCACAATCATCGGCAACAAGATCGACACCAACGACTGGGATGAGCGCACCCACAAGACTCCGGCTGAAATTGCACAATCGGTCCTCGACCAGTTGGAAGTGATGAAGGTCAAGCCGCAGTTTCGCGGCTCCATCATCCTCCTCCATGACGGAGGCGGCGACCGCTCGGCTACTGTGGCTGCGCTCCCCGTCCTCATTGATACCCTGCGCGCCCATGGCTACAGCATCGTGCGCGTCTCCGCGCTGCTGGGCAAAACCACCGCCGAAGTGATGCCACCGCTCACCTTCTGGCAGCAGGTGCGTGCCCTGCCTGACTCCCTGGCCTTCTCCAGCCTCTCCATCATCATCAGACTCATCGTGATGGCCTTCTTCGTCGGCGACGTCCTGATGTGCTCGCGCCTGATTCTGGTGGGCATCTTCGCCATCATCGACCGCCTCCGCCGACCCCACCGCAAAGCCTCGCCCGGATTCAATCCTCGCGTTGCCGTACTCATCCCTGCGTACAACGAAGAGACGGTCATCGTCCGCACGGTCCGCTCCGTGCTCAACTCCGATTACCTCAATCTCCACGTAATCGTCATCGACGACGGCTCCAGTGACCACACGTTCGAGGTGGTCCGCGAAGCCTATGCGGCAGAGATCGCCGCCGGCCGCGTCAAAGTGCTCACCAAGCCCAACGGGGGCAAGGCCGCGGCCCTCAACTATGCGCTCGATGAGATCGACGAGGAATTCTACGTCGGCATCGACGCCGACACCGTCATCGCTGCCGACGCTATCACCAAGCTGCTTCCCCACTTTGAAGACCCCGCCATCGGCGCCGTGGCAGGCAACGCCAAGGTGGGCAACCGCGTCAACCTGTGGACCCGCTGGCAGGCCCTGGAATACATCACCAGCCAGAACTTCGAACGCCGTGCTCTCGACCTATTCAATGTCGTCACCGTCGTGCCCGGGGCTATCGGCGCGTGGCGTACCGCGCCGGTCAAAAGGGCCGGCGGGTATCCCATCAACACGGTCGCCGAAGATGCCGACCTCACCATGAATCTTCTCGAGCAGAAGTTCAAGGTGGTCTACGAGGACCGCGCCCTGGCCTTTACAGAGGCTCCCATCGACGCCCGCGGACTGATGCGGCAACGCTTCCGCTGGTCCTTCGGCATTTTGCAGGCCATTTGGAAACACCGGGCCGCCTTCGTCCGCAACAAGGCCATGGGCCTCTTCGCGCTGCCCAATATCCTCATCTTCCAGATGCTGCTGCCGCTGGTGTCACCCTTCATCGACCTCATTTTCGTCTACGGCATCGTCAACTACTTCATTGACCGCCACTACCACCCCGAGGCTGCTTCGATGGCCAGCCTGCAAAAACTGCTGGCCTACTTCGGCGCCTTCCTGCTCATCGACTTCGTCACCTCCACCATCGCCTTCAGCCTGGAGCGCCGCCATCCCGCCAACAAGGGCGATGGCTGGCTGCTGTTCCACATCTGGCTGCAGCGCTTCGCGTATCGCCAGGTCTTCTCCATCGTGCTCTTCAAAACCCTCAAGCGCGCCATTGATGGCAAGCCCTTCAACTGGGACAAGCTCGAACGCACTGCCCAAATGAGCAAACACACTGAAACCCTGACTGAAACACGCTGATTCGTTGTCTCAGCTTTCTGCTGAATCAACATCTCCCCGGCCGTTAAGTCTTGGCGCATGCCGCGCTGTGACTGAGTCGCGATCGAAACAGTGCGATCGGGGACGCAAGTGACCCGGGGCGCCAAAGAGCCGCCGCAGCCGGAGTGACTTTAGTCGCTGTGTGCCTGCCGGAAATGGCCTAGGGTGTTGTTTGAAGGAGTTCATCATGACATCCACTGCACAAACCGTTCGCGACATTGCATTGCAACAGCCATCGAGTATTCGCGTCTTTGAACGCTTCGGCATCGACTATTGTTGCGGCGGCCGCAAGCCTCTCGCCGAAGCATGCGCTACACGTGCGGTGGAGGTAGACGCCGTAATTGCCGCACTGGAATCCGCGGCCGCGACTCCACCTCCTGCGGTTGAAGATTGGTCGCATGCACCCTTCGAAAAGCTCATCGGCCACATCGTCGCCAAGCACCATGAGTACGTGAGAAGCGAATTGCCGCGGCTCGCAGTCCTCGCGCAAAAGGTGGTCAACCGCCATGGGGATACCTTGACCGAACTGCTGGTGATTCAAGCGGCACTGGCGGCACTGGACCAAGAGCTGACCCCGCATCTGGCCAAGGAGGAAGAAATTCTGTTTCCGTATTTGATCCAGATGGATCGGACCTCAGCGGCGGGAGGCCGCGCGCCCGCAGCGTGTTTTGCTTCCGTCGCCAACCCCATTGCAATGATGACGCAGGAGCATGAAGCAGCCGGCTCGCTGCTCGCGGAGATGCGGCGCCTGAGTCATGACTTCAACCCTCCAGAGGGCGCGTGCCCAACGTTTCATGCGTACTATGACGGATTGAGAGAGTTCGAGTTGGACTTGCATCAGCACATCCATCTTGAAAACAACATTCTCTTCCCACGCGCTCTTGCGATGGAGGTCTCGGCGGCGAGTTGAGGAAAGTGGCTTCGGTTGCACCATTTTCTGAGGTTCCATGGTGCTTTGGGGCCAAAAACAAGGGCAAATCAGGGCTTTCTGTTTACCGATGAGTACATAGGGCTAATTTCCAAGCTATTCATTCCATTCAGGTTATATGGAATATGTCCCCTCCAAAGGCGGG
>Ga0265316_10006992_pt1 | contig 10692 bp, 13 predicted proteins | sample 4522metaG_FD_202092 | JGI IMG/M metagenome (GOLD analysis project Ga0265316, IMG submission 202092) | Rhizosphere microbial communities from Carex aquatilis grown in University of Washington, Seatle, WA, United States - 4-5-22 metaG | ecosystem: Host-associated > Plants > Roots > Rhizosphere >...
TACTACGGCATGAGGCAGCTCCACGTGAAAGATCCCGACGGCTTCGGCCTCTGCCTCCAGTGGCCCGTTGACGGGAAGTGGCCGCACGGCTAGTCGGATCTCTGTCCCGCAGCCAAACAGGGGCATAATTGAGATGTGCCTTAAGTGCCTGCGTTATGTGCTGCCGCGTCCCATAGTTAGAACGCCGGCCGATTTCTACGGAGCCGCAGAGGAACTCAATTCCTGCGTGTCCCGCGGAGTCCTCCAATTGGTCCAGTCCAGTTCACCCCTCGAACAGATCCGCCGCGACGGACCGTTGCACGACCACTACTTCTACGTCTTTTGGTGCGCCAAGTGCGGACGGGAGTTCCAGTTCAACGTGGACCTGTATCACGGATACGGCGTTTGGGAGTGAGGCGCTTGGAGGTAGCCCGCCACACACCCGATAGCTGAAGCCTACCGGTTCACGTGCACCACACGGGCCGGCGGGAATCCGTTGAACCACGTCGCCGAGGCGTTGCTGTAAGCGCCGATGTTCTCCGAATACACCAGATCCTCTATCTCCAGGTCGGGCAGCTCCTCGGCCTGCGAAATGGAGTCCAGCCCGTCGCAGGTTTGGCCAAACACCGCGCAGATTTCCGTCTCGCCCTTCTTGAACGCCTTCACGTGGTACTGGCAGTGGTCGAAGATGATGCCGGAGAACGTGTTGTACACGCTGTCGTCGATGTAGTAGCAGGTCTTGCCGTCACGAACCGCCTTGCCGATGACGCGCGCCACCGCGATGGCCGCCGTCGCCACCAGGTAGCGCCCCGGCTCGGCGAGAATCTCGATATCGGGGGGGAACAGCCGCGCGATCTCGGCGTTGATCCGCTTCGCCAGCAGGCTGAACGGCGCCACGTGGCGGTTATACCGCGCCGGAAAGCCGCCGCCGATGTCCAGGATCTTGATGTCGTGCCCGCGCGTCTTGGCTTCCCGCATCACCGCGGCCGCCATGTTGAGCGCCTGGACAAAATTCTGGAAGTTGGTGCACTGGCTGCCGACGTGGAAGCTGAGGCCTTCGACCACGAGGCCCGCGCGGAAGGCCTCCTCCACCAGGTCCACCGCCTCGCCCGGATCGCAGCCGAACTTCGACGACAGCTCCACCATCGAGCCGGTGTTCGGCACGCGCAGCCGCAGCGCCAAGCCGGCGCTCGGCGCGAACTGCTTGATCTTCCGCAGCTCGGCCAGGTTGTCGAAGGTGACCAGCGGCTTGTACTGGTCCAGGGCCTCCAGCGTTTCCCGGGGCTTGATCGGATTGGCGTAGACGATCTTGTCCCAGATGAAATCCTGCCGCGCCTTGGCCGGAAGGTGCTTGATGTTCTCGTACACCATCATGAACTCGGGCAGGGACGCGACATCGAAGCTGGCGCCGGCCTCGTAAAACGTGCGGATGATTTCCGGCGCCGGATTGGCCTTCACGGCGTAGTAGGCCTGCACCTTGGGCAGATGCTTCTTGAAGCTGGCGTAATTGCGGCGCAGCAGGTCGTGGTCGATGATGACCACGGGGGTGCCGCCCTGTCGGGCAAGGGATTGGAGCCGGCGTGCGTTCATACTAGAAGACCGGCTCGGACCCGTCCAGCATCTTCACCTTGTTGTGGAGGAAATACTCCTTCGTGAGCGCCTTGATCAGCTTGTGGCGCTGGTCGTAGAGCCGCCGCAGCTTGCGCGGTTTGTGCCGGCCGAGCGCGTAGTGCGTGAGCAGCGGCATGGCGATGGTGGTGTCGGTGTAGCACACCACGGCATCGGGCAGGCGGTCCGGATCCACTTTGCCCCAGCTCACGGCCTCGCTCGGCGTGGCGCCGCTCAGGCCGCCGGTATCAGGCCGCGCGTCGGTCACCTGCAGGAAGAAATCCTGGCCGAATTCCTTGATGCGCAGGACTTCCTGGATCTGCGGCTCGGTCTGGAGCATGAAGTTCTTCGGGCTGCCGCCGCCCCATAGGACCACGCCGCTGCGGCCGCCCGCGCGCTTGGCCGCCAGCACGAAGGCGGTGGTCTCGTTGACGTCGATCGACGGGTTGAGGCGCAGCTTATTCCCGCGCAGCTCGACCCCGGCCACGTTCATGCCGATGGTCGAGTCGCCCGGCGACGAGGTGTAGCAGGGGACTCCCGCGCGATAGGCCGCGGCCAGCACCGAGACATCCTTGAGTCCGGCCTTGCGCTCCCACTCGGCGGCGTACCGGCCCAGCAGGTAGTGCAATTCGGCCGTGCCCATTTCCTTCTGGAATTCCGGCTGCACCAGGATGCCGCGCAGGATTTCGTCCGTGGCCATCAGGCAGCCGCTGTAACCGAGCAGCACGTCATAGACGCGGACGATGTCGTTGTCGCGTAGTTCGGTATCGTCCATCTTGAAGCTGCCCACCCGCACCGGATAGTTCAGCGCGAAGTGCAGGTCGTGATAGAGGTTGGCGCCGGTGGCCACGATCCAGTCCACGAAGCCGGCCTTGATCAGCGGCACGATCGAGGAGCAGCCCAGGCCGGCCGGCGTCAGCGCGCCCGAAAGGGTCATGCCGATGGTCACGTCCGGCTCCAGCATCTTCTGGACGAAAAGCTGGCATCCTTCCTTGAGCCGCGCCGAATTGTAAGCGAGGAACGTGCTGTCGATCACGTCGGCGAGCTTCTCGCGGCCGGTGAGGTTCTTGGGCTGTATGCGCTGGCCGGACATGAACTGGTCGCGGTGAGGGCACTTCTTCTTTTTCATCCACTCCGGCATTTCCGTGAGGTCTTCCCGGTAGCGGCGGTTCTTGCTGGGTGTCTTGGCCATGATGGTTAAGTACCAATTTTGCCACGGATGCCGCGCCGCAGGCGCCGATCCGCGGCGCAAGATTCTTCACCCCCCTAAAAAACCCCTTGCATCTGATGTGCTGTTGTAGTTAACTATAGCAGTAGGTGAGGTGAGCGGCGCCGGTTTCACTGGTGGGTGCGATCTGGAAAACAGGATGGATGAATGGATCGACAATCAGCCGATTTACCGCCAGTTGCGGGATCGTGTCGCCGCCATGATCCTCGACGGGGTCCTCAAGGAAGGCGATGCGCTGCCATCCGTGCGCAACGTGGCCACCGATCTTCGCGTGAATCCACTTACGGTCCTGAAGGGATACCAGGAACTGGTCGAGGAGCAGGTTGTCGAAACGAAGCGGGGTCTCGGCATGTTCGTCAGAAACGGGGCGCGCGACCGGTTGCTGAAGGTGGAACGCCGGAAGTTCCTGGCCGAAGAATGGCCCCGGATCCAGGCGGCCATTCAGCGCCTCGGGCTGACGCGGGAAGAACTGCTGGATGCTGCGCCGCCGAATGCCCAGCGAAAGGAGAAGCGCTGACCGTATGGCATCGATAGAAGCACGCGGGCTCCGGAAAACGTATGGCGGAACGGTCGCGCTCGACGGCGTGAATCTGCGCCTCGAACAGGGCCGCATTCTCGGACTGATCGGTCCCAATGGCGCCGGCAAGACCACCGCGATCAACGCGATCCTCGGCCTGGTCCCGTACGAAGGAGAACTGAGGGTCCTGGAACGCGATCCCTGGGTCGAGCGCGATCGGCTGATGCGCGATGTTGCGTTCATCGCGGATGTCGCCGTCCTGCCACGCTGGTTCCGGGTGTCACAGGCACTGGACTACGTGGCCGGCGTGCATCCGCGATTCGACCGCGCGAAGGCGGAAAACTTCCTCGCAAAGACGGCCGTGCGCCGCACCAGCAAGGTCCGGGAATTGTCGAAGGGCATGGTGGCCCAACTGCACCTCGCGCTGGTGATGGCGATTGACGCGCCGTTGCTCGTTCTCGACGAGCCCACGCTCGGTCTGGACATCGCTTACCGCAAGAAATTCTACGATTCGCTGCTGGGCGACTACCTCGATCGCAGCCGCACCATCGTCCTGACCACGCACCACGTCGAAGAGATCCAGCACGTGATCACCGACCTGGCATTCATCAATGCGGGCCGGATCGTGCTCAGTTGCACCATGGAAGAGTTCGACTCGCGCTACCGGGAACTCACGGTCAATCCCGGCCATCTTCCCGCCGCACGCGAGCTCAAGCCGATCCACGAGCGGCAGATCTTCGGCCGCGATATTCTGCTCTTCGACGCTGTGGACCCTGCCCTTCTCGCCGCCCATGGCGAGGTTCGTACCCCCGGCATCGCGGACCTGTTCGTGGCCGTGATGGACCAAGGAGCGGGCAAATGAATCCGCGCACCCGGCCGTTCTACTGGTCCCTGCGGCGCGAATTGTGGGAGAACCGCTTCATCTACCTTGCGCCGCTCGTGGTTGCCGCCGTGCTTCTGATCGGATTCGCCGTCAACGTCATTCATTCGGCGAACCAGACCGGGACTCCATTGGCACTCCACCTCCCCAACGACCCAACCCCCATCGAGCAGCCGTGGGCGATCGCCGCGGTTCTGCTCGCCTTCACGGGGTTGTTTGCCGGCGCGTTCTACTGTCTCGACGCTCTGTACGGTGAGCGCCGCGACCGGAGCATCCTGTTCTGGAAATCGCTGCCGGTCTCCGACCTGACCACCGTACTTTCGAAGGCCAGCATCGCGCTCGTGGTTCTCCCGCTGGTCACATTCGCCATCATCGTGGCCACACATGTAGCGATGCTGGCGCTGCACACGGCAGTCCTGCTCGTGAGCGGCGCTGGTCTCGCGACGCTCCGGAATCGCACGCCACTCGTCGAGTTGTGGATCGCGCTGCTATATGGCCTGGCGGCCCTTACGCTCTGGCATGCGCCGATCTGTGGGTGGCTGCTGCTGGTCTCCGCCTGGGCCCGCCGCGCGGTATTTCTCTGGGCCTCGTTGCCGCTGATTGCCATCTGTATTCTCGAGAAGATCGCGTTCAACACCTCTCGGTTCGCCTTCTTCCTCGGGTATAGATGCGCGGGTGGGTTCGCACTAGCGTTCGGAGCCGGGAGACCGTGTTGCATCCCACACCCGCTGACGTCGCTGACTCCGGGCAGTTTCCTGAGCACGCCCGGACTGTGGATCGGGCTGCTGGTGGCGGCGATCTTCCTGGCCGCAGCGGCACCTGTGCGCCGCTACCGCGGCCCGATCTGATTTACCTCTCACAAAAGGAGAAACAACTATGAGCACAGCAGCAATCATGCAACCATTTGCGGAGCCCGCTCCTATGAAGCGGATCCTGGTGGCTACCTTACTGGGACTGGCTATGGGTGGGCTTTGCGCAACCGTGGCCTTCTCTGCCGGCATTCTGAAGTTCACGCCCATCACTCTGGCGTGGGTCTTGCTGAATCGAACAGTCATGGGCGCGGCAATCGGCATGTCCGGGCTGCGACTGCATTGGGCCTGGAACGGCTTCGTCATCGGCGTGGTGGTCGGCTTGGTCTTTGCCTTCTACCTGTTCATGAACGTGCCGGGACCGCTGTTTGCGATCAATGCGGTTGTCAACGGTTTTTACGGAGTGATTATCGAGTTCTTCGCGACAGGTGTCTTCAAACTGCCCTCGTTCGGAGCATCCCGGACCATGCGGGCCGCCTAAGGGAAGACGGAAATGCAAGCCGGTACCACCGAATATAGACGAGTCGTAACGGGCTATGACGCCGAAGCAGTCCGCGCGGATTTCCCGATCCTGCACCGGCCGGTGCGCGGTCGTCCTCTGGTATACCTGGACACCGCCGCCTCGGCGCAAAAGCCCGCCCAGGTGATGGACGCCGAGCGGCGGTTCTATGCCGAGGACTACGCGAACATCCATCGCGGGCTCTACTTCCTCAGCCAGCGAGCCACCGAGTGCTACGATGCGGCGCGGCGCAAGGTGGCCTCGTTTCTCAACGCCCGGAACGACCACGAAATCGTCTTCACGCGCAGCGCGACCGAGTCGATTAACCTGCTGGCCTCCAGTTTCGGCGAGGCGTTTTTGAAGGAAGGCGACGAGGTAGTGATCACCGGGCTCGAGCACCACTCCAATATCGTACCCTGGCAGTTTCTACGGCGGAAAAAGGGCATCGTGCTGAAGGTCGCTCCTCTCAACGATCGCGGCGAGGTGCCCCTCGACGAGTTCACCCGGCTCTTGGGTCCACGCACGCGATTGGCGGCATTTGCGCAGGTATCGAACGCCCTGGGCACGATACTTCCCGCGGCCGCGATGATCCGGGCTGCGCATGCAGCCGGCGCAAAGGTGCTGATCGACGGCTCCCAGTCGGTCGCCCACATGGGAGCCGACGTGCAGGCGCTCGATTGCGATTTCTTCGTGTTCTCCGGCCACAAACTCTATGGACCGACAGGGATCGGCGTCCTTTACGGCAAGGAGGAGCTGCTCGACGCCATGCCGCCGTACCAGGGCGGCGGCGACATGATCGCCAGTGTCACGTTCGACGAGAGTACGTTCGCCCCGCTGCCGGCCAGGTTCGAAGCGGGAACGCCGGCCATTGGTCAAGCGGTCGCGCTTGGCGCCGCCATCGACTATGTGACCAGGCTCGGGCTGGAGCGCATCCGTGCCCACGAGACCGAACTCCTGGACTATGCGCTCCGCCGGCTATCCGCGGTCGCCCCGCTCTCCCTCATCGGTACCGCGGCCAACCGGACTTCCGTCATTTCGTTTGTCATCGAGGGCGTCCACCCGCACGACATCGCGCACGTGCTCGATACCTCGGGCGTTGCGATTCGCGCGGGACACCACTGCGCACAACCGGTGATGGCGCGCTTCGGCGTTCCGGCAACCGCTCGCGCCTCGTTTGGGCTCTACAACACCCTCGGCGAGGTGGACGCACTGGCGGAGGCGCTCGAAAGGGTGGAGGCCCTGTTCCTCCAATGACCGATCTCTATCAAGAGGTCATTCTCGATCACAGCCGCCACCCGCGCAACCGCCGCACGATGGCCGGCTGCAGCCATGCCGGCCGTAGCGAGAACCCCGCGTGCGGCGATGAGATCGCCGTGTTCCTCGCGATCAACGATCGCGGAGTCATCGGCGACATTGCTTTTGGAGGGCGTAGCTGCGCCATTGCGACGGCATCTGCCTCTCTGATGACGGAAGTGCTGGTGGGAAAGACGCCGGCCCAGGCGCAAGCTCTCTTCCATCGCTTCCGCGCCATTGCGGCCGGCGGAGTGGATGCGTCGCTCGACGGGATGGAAGGGGAAGCCGAACGGCTCACGACGCTCGCGGGCTTGCGCGATTATCCGGCACGTGAGAAATGCGCCACCCTGGCATGGCACACCATGTTGGCGGCGCTTCAGAATCCAAAGGAGCGAGCGCGCGACCGCTAGGTTGCTGATTTCATTGTGGCGCACGCACTCTTGCGTGCCGCGTCGCGACTCTTCGCGACGCTTGCCCGCGAAGTTGGCCGAAGTCGCTCGAACGCGACACCACGTCACAAGAAAAACACAATCCCTTTGTCTGGTTTGGCCTTGCGAAAGGTATGTGGCATTGCGCTTCAGCGTGCTGCGGCGAACTTCAGTTCGCCGTCCCGGGCGTACGCCACATCCGGAGACACATCCGCGGACCCCCTGTTGTACAGTCGGATTGTGACTCGCAGTCCCACCACAGCCACCACCCCCGCCGCCCTCGGCTTCTCCATGCCGGCCGAATGGGAGCCCCACGAGGCCACCTGGCTCGCGTGGCCCCATAACCCGACCGACTGGCCGGACAAGCTCGACACCATCCGCTGGGTTTACTCCGAGATCGTGCGCAAGATCGCGGCCGGCGAGACCGTCCGCATGCTGGTCAACTCCGCCGCCGCGCAGAAGCAGGCCCGGCGCACCCTCACCAGGGCTGGCGCCGACGCCGAACGGGTGGAATTCGTGATCCATCCCACCGACCGCGGCTGGACCCGCGACAGCGGGCCGATCTTCGTGCGCCGCGGTTCCGACACCGCCATCGTCCATTTCCACTTCAACGCCTGGGCCAAGTATCCGGACTGGCAGAAGGACCGCCGCGTGCCGGAGCGGGCGGCCAAGCGCCTCGGCGTGCCCCTGTTCGACGCCCGTGTGGACGGCCGTGAGTTCGTGCTTGAAGGCGGCGGCATCGACGTCAACGGCCGCGGCACCCTCCTCACCACCGAGGAGTGCTACCTCGATCCCAAGATCCAGGTCCGCAATCCCGGCCTGGGCCGCGCCGGGATGGAGGCCGCGCTCCGGGAGAACCTGGGGGTCAAGAACGTCTTCTGGCTCGCCGGCGGAGTGGCGGGCGACGATACCCACGGCCACGTCGATGACCTCTGCCGCTTCGTGAACCCGCGCACCGTGGTGCTCATCCGGGACGACAATCCCCACGACGTCAATTACCGGCCCCTGGCGGAGAACTGGGACCGGATCCAGGATCTGCGCCTGGAAGACGGCTCGAAGCCCGAGGTGGTGGCGCTCCCGGTTCCCGCGCCCCTCTTCTTCGATGGCGACCGCCTGCCGGCCAGCTACGCGAACTTCTATTTCTCGAATGCTGCGGTTCTGGTGCCGACCTTCAACGACCCCAAAGATCGCCGCGCCCTCGGCATCCTGGCGGGGCTGATCCGGGACCGGCCCGTGGTCGGCATCCACGCGGTGGATCTGGTGCTCGGCTTCGGCACGCTCCACTGCCTCACCCAGCAGCAGCCGCGGGCAAGCGCATGAGGGCGGCGCTGAGGACCAGGATCGGGGCAATCAGCCAAGCGCAGCTTTACGCGTAGTGAATCCACGACTGGCCCATCGGTTATCGCTCGCGATCCTGGCGAATCAGGGGCACGCTATCCTCGTGCGCGGGTAGGCGCTCGGCTTCGGCCGCCTCCGTTTGCTGGCCTGATGGCCCCCTACGAGATTGTCGATTATGCCGCGTGGGGATGATATCCGGCAAATGTATAGACACGCCGGTCCTGTTTGGCGGGGAAGTAGATTACTGGATCAATTGAAGAGCGGGATGGCGGCCGGTGCCGGCACGGAACAACCGCCGGTCCGCGGTAAGGAACGGGCAGTCGCGCTCGAGGGCGAGAGCAAGGTACACGCAGTCCCACAGGGACATCTGGTAACGAAGCGAGAGCTCGAGAGCGCGGCCAAGCCGGGGGCGCGTGTCGAGCAGCTCGGGGGCGGACTCCCTCATAAGCCGAAAGGCGTCGCGCGCCTGCTCCGCCGAGATCTGCTTGCGACGATGGCGCTTTGCCAGGAGGCTGGCCACTTCCAGCAAGAGAAGATCGGGCGCGATCAGAGAGACTTCCCCCGCCTCGTAGCGCTCGAATAGCCGGACGGCAGGTGCGCCGTCGGGTTCGGGCAGGATCCACTTCGCTGCCACACTGCAGTCGAGGACGAACGTCTCTGGCATTAACTATCGCCGCTCGCGATCCTGACGGATCAAGGGTGCGCTGTCGTCAAGAGGGGGCAAGGTCGCTCGAAAGCGCTCGAGCTCCTCTCCCAGGCCCTGCAACTGCCGCAGGCGCTCGGCTTCTGCCGCTTGGGTTTCCAACGCTCGAATAATCTCGGAGTTGAGGCTTCGCCGGTGCCGCTTTGCCTCTCGTTTGATCACCCTGTAGATGGGATCCGGCACGTTCTTTACCGTAATATTCATGGAACCATTTTGGAACCGCCCGCGCCTCGTTTGCAAGTCCGGGCTGCCTTACGGCCGCGCCACCAGATTGTCGATAAGCCGCGTGGCACCGAGCCAGACTGCAGCGGCGACCAGCACCGGCCCCACGATCTCAACGGCGGGCTGCAGTTCCTCGGGATCGACGATCTCGAAATACTCGACTCGGATGCGAGGCTCGGGCGCGAGTAGGGCCAGCGCCGCCTGTTTCGCTCGTTCGGGATCGCGCTCGCCACTCGCGATCGCGGCCTCGGCCGCCAACAACGACCGGCAGAGCAGGGGCGCGACGGCGCGCTCCTCGGCCGATAGGTGCTGGTTGCGCGAGCTGAGCGCCAGGCCGTCCGGCTCCCGTACCGTGGGCACGCCGATGATTGACACCGGCAGATCGAGGTCCGCCACCATGCGCCGGATCACAGCCAGTTGCTGCGCGTCCTTCTGGCCGAAATAGGCCCGGTCCGGCTGCACGATGTTCAGAAGCTTCGCGACCACGGTGGCCACGCCGCGGAAATGCCCGGGGCGGAACCGGCCGCACAAATTGTCCGTGAGGACCTCGACGTCGACGTAGGCGCGCTGGCGGCGGGGATACATCTCGGCGACTTCCGGAGCGAAGACGAGGTCGGCGCCACGGGCTTCGGCAAAGCCGGCGTCGCTCGCGAGCGTGCGCGGGTAGCGCTCGTAATCGTCCGCGCGGTCGAACTGGATGGGGTTGACGAAGGTGCTGACCGCGACGGCGCCGCACTCGGCGCGCGCGGTCTCGATCAGACGGCCGTGGCCTGCGTGAAGCGCGCCCATAGTCGGGACCAGGCCGATGATCTTCCCGGCGCCGCGGAATCCCGCCACCGCCCCACGAGCCCCTGCGATGGTGTGAACGATCTCGACGCTCATTGCGGATAGCGGCCTTCGCGGACATCAGCGGCGTAGGCCTTCACGGCCTCGACCATGAGCTCGCCGAGTTGCGCGTACTGCTTGACGAACGGCGGCACCGGCCCCTCGAACAGTCCCAGCGCGTCGTAGGAAACCAGCACCTGACCGTCGCAGTGCGGTCCGGCGCCGATCCCGATGGTGGGGATCGCCAGCGCCGCGGTTACCGCCGCGGCGACCGCGTCCGGAATGGACTCGAGAACGATCGAGAACGCCCCGGCGTCCTCCAGAGCGTGCGCGTCTTCCAGGAGCCGCGCGGCATCCTCTTCG
>Ga0265316_10006993_pt1 | contig 10691 bp, 5 predicted proteins | sample 4522metaG_FD_202092 | JGI IMG/M metagenome (GOLD analysis project Ga0265316, IMG submission 202092) | Rhizosphere microbial communities from Carex aquatilis grown in University of Washington, Seatle, WA, United States - 4-5-22 metaG | ecosystem: Host-associated > Plants > Roots > Rhizosphere >...
GGAACTACGGGGATCCCGAGTCAGTCGGCAGTGCTCCCTATGGTGTTGCCGTCAACAGTCGCGCCACGGGCACCGACAAGGACCGATCCGCGATCTTTGGCTTCTTCACCAATGTGATCAATTTCGGCGGGTCGACGACTGCTCTCAGCGGCGGATCGAGCTCCGGGGGAGCTGGCTTCTTGCTTGAGATGTAGGCCCGACATCGTTCCAGCAGCGCACTAATTGCCGGCAAACGGATAGGAGAATCGCCATGGCCAGTCGTAGGTTGCTTTTTAGGAGCCTTGGTCACCTATCCGTTTTGCTTGCCATGGGACTAACGGTTTCTTGTGGGAGGAATGCCTCCAATGAGAAGATCGACGCCGGCCAGCGCAAGTACTGCAACGTCTCGGGCGTGGACAGCGGTTGTGATGCCTCGGTGGGCGACCGCGGGATCATCGATTCCGCTGGTAGCGAGCCTGAGTTTCCTTCCGACAGCAACGACGGTCCCGTTCCTGATTCGCGTTCCTCGGCCTTGGATAGTGCGGAGGCGAAGGCGGTCACGGCTGAAGCTGGAATACCGGATAGCGCTGGGGATGGGCCGCTGGGCGATTCTCAGGACGCAAATGGTAATGGTGGCAGCCTCGGCGGAACGGGTGGCGCGAGCGGGAATGGCGGCGCAGGTGGAATAGTAGGTACGGGCGGAGCGAGAGCCGATGCCGCGGACATCACTGCAAGGGACGGTTCAGACGTCGCTGCAACGGATGGTTTAGAGGTCGCTGCAAGGGACGGCTTAGAGGTCGCTGCAACGGATGGTCTAGACGTCGCTGCAAGGGACAGTTCAGACGTTGCTGCAACCGGTGGCACGGGTGGGGTCGACGGCAGTGGCACGGGCGGCAGTGGCGACAGTTCCCCCGATGTGCCGCCTGATGGTCCCGCTCAAACCTGCAGCATTGCCAATCCGGCTTGGGCCAGGGCTTGGCCACATAGCTCGCTCGCGCCAGGTTCCCTCACGGCGACCCTGGCCAGCGGGCAGGGGTTGGCGGTTGCCCCTGATGGAAATCGTTGGGCAACGGGGAAGTTGTATGCATCGCTCGACCTGGGCACGGGCCAGCCACTGCCCTATACGACCGCATCGCCTGCAACCAGTGATGGTTTTTTGGCCAAGTTGGATCCAGCAACGGGCCTCGCCACCCAGGCTTTCCGCTTTGGTGATACAGGTGCCAGTGACCAGTATGGCGCAGGCGTTGCGATTGCCCAGGGTGGCAATGTGGGAGTCATAGGCTATTACAGCGGTGCGGTTCTATTCACGAGCAAAGGCAAGGCGAAGGGGAGTGTCCAGGGCATCGATAACCTGCAAGGCACATCCTCGGATCCAGGCGCGGGCATGTGGTTCTACCTGGTGGCCAATGGCACCGAGTCTGCCTCGACGGTTCCCTATGTCACTCCTGTAAAAGCGGCGTCGGTCGATGTCGGTACCGGTGCGCTTCTGGCCATTGCTTCCAATCCGGGCAAGGATCTGTTCGCGGTTTGCGGAAAGACCCACATTGCCGATTTGGGGGCTGGCTCCGGTGGGCTTTCCACGGACGCAACGGTCACCTACGGCGGCTCCATGGACATCATCGTGGCGGTAGTCGATGCCACAACTGGCAGCGTAATCTGGGGACACCAATTTGGTGGAACAGGTGATCAGGCTTGCACCGCCATTGCAATGGATAGCGCGGGGAATGTGTACATTGCTGGCACCTACAACGGAGACTTGGACTTTGGCGGCGGGCAGGCCTTCGCATCGGTAGCTGCCTCGGGCCTCGCTCTACCGTACGTGGCGGTGCTTGCTGCGTCCGATGGTATCGTCACTCAGGCCAAGACCTGGGGCGCGAGCGGCAACAGCGCCATCAATGGTATTGCGGTTGACAGCAGCAGCGTATACATCGGGGGTGCTCTGAACGCTTCCATGAGCTTTGATAGCATCGTGCCACAGTACTATGGTGAGCTAGATGCCTTCGTGGTTAAACTGGATAGGTCGCTCGCCGTAAGCTGGGGCAAGTCCTTTGGGGACGCCAGTTACGACCAGAAAGTATCGAGCCTGGATGTTGCCTCTACGGGGGTTGTGACCATTGGTGGCTCATTGATGGGGGCGCTGCAAGGGCTTGGGCTTGTCGCACCCGAGAACTCTCGAAACCACGCCTTCTCGGCGCAACTCTCTGGAGCCGACGGGAGCACCCTGTGTGCCTATGAATATGGCGACGATCCCGGCAATCAAAGCGTCACGGCCGTCACGGTTGCCCGTGCCGCCCCAGGAGCGCTTGCGGACTCCGTCGTTATTGGTGGTACGTTCAAGAGCACCCTTGCCGTGGGTTCGACGACGTTGATCTGGCCTGGTACTCCGACATGCAGCACGGATGGTGATTGCACGTCACCTCTGGTGTGCGCCGGTGGAACCTGTGCAAGCACCCAAGACAACACGACCTTCATTTCCCGGCTCAGCCAGTGAGGTCCCGCAAAGGGTCGACCCACTGCCCGAGGAAGTGAAGTGGGCGCTGGCATCCTGCCCGTCCAATTGGCGGGTTCGACCGTTTCACATCTGTAACGTAGTGGTCACAGTTGGCACAAAGGACTTGAGGTCCTTTCGCCAAGTGCTGCTCTTGGTCGACGAATTCTCCGTCGAAGACGCCGGGAATTGCCACGCTGGTGACGAAACGTGGCGCGTTCGGAATGCGCCGACGTAACGTGCGACCGTCACCAATACGTGGCAAAGGCATCACACATTTCGCGTTTGCAGAGTGCTATTGGATTGGCCGCTAGAGGCGTGGAGTAGCAACTGTGGAGTAGCAACTAAGGACAGACGCCACCCCAGCGCGAACGAACCCGGAACAGAAACGCACTCGTAAACAGAAGACGGCTCGAAGGAGGCAGAACAATGAAGTGTACATGGACACAACTGAAGAGGATGGTCGGGATCGCGATTCCGACCTCAATGGCGGTTTTGGCCATCGGCAGCGGCGCCGCTTGGGCGCAGATCGAGACTTGCCCTGGTATCAACACGGATCCGGCAACGCTGCCAATCGTCGGATTCCCTGGCTACATGTCCGACGCGCATGTGGCCGCGTGCAATGCGCTCTACGGCGGTTGCTTCACCATGGCCGGCTCGGACACCCTGACCAACATCGCCCAGGGTGCCATCGAAGGATCCGGCGCTTGCTTGAGCTACCACAATGTCGGATCCAGTCAGGGCGAAGCCAACATGCTGTTCGGTGGCGGCATCAGCGGCCTGAGCAGCAGGGCCCAGACCGCCTATCAGGGCCTCGCCCCCATGTCGCGTAACTTCACCTCGGCCATTCTGGCCAACGCGACCGGCGCGACCTGGGCGCCCAACGCGACCAACGTGGTCGCCATCGACGCTGGCGTCGTCACCTTCCAGCCCATGACGGGTCAGTGCGTGGATCTGGATGACGCGATTCCCGCAGCCTGCACCTCGGCCTGCTCTGGTGCCGTCAGCAGGAACGTCAGCGCCCTGGCCGTGCTCGTCAGCGGTATGCCCGCTGGTTCGACCACGGTGAGCAAGGGCACCACCGCCGAGTGCTCAGATCCGTGCCGCACCTGCCTCGTCGGCTACCTGGCCAGCGCGAGTTGCGAGCCGGTCAACCGCATCGAGCACATCTATCGCCGCGACGACAAGTCGGGCACCCAGGACACCTTTCGCGAGAAGATCACGGACAACGGCGGCAACCCGGTCAAGTTCTGGTGCAACGGCAAGTCCGAGGGCAACAACGGTCTGCCCGGCGGCAACCTCAAGAACGAGGACCTGGACCCGATTCGTCGCGGATGCGTGAACGAAGACAGCACGCACTCCTACTCCAAGTGCAGCTACTACCCCTTGAAGTACACCTGCAAGTTCGGCGATCCAGTCCTCCCGGCCAACGGCTCCATCACTGTTAGCGAGCCCACCGGAGCTACATACAACTCAACAACCCACAAGTGGACGGAAACCACCGCGTCCGTCACCTATGTCAATCCCCACGGCGTGGATATTTCGTGCACGCAGGGTCTTGTGGTTGCCCTCTCCGAAGCCGATCCCAACGATACCGACATCACCGTCTCCATCGGCAACCGCGTGAAGAACGACCCCAACGGCTTCTCCATGGGTCTGGCCGGCATGGCGTCGACAACGCTCATCAGCCCCCCCAACGATGCAGTCAACATCAACACCATCACCACCGATCGCGGCAACATTTACCCCGGCGCGTACAAGTTCTCACGCCGTCTTTTCCTGCAGCGCAACGCCGCGTACGCCGACTCGGCTGGTATCTGTACGGCCAACGGCGGCACAGCCACCGCATCGCCCTGCGATACGAAGACCGGTCGTAAGGCTGAAGAGACCAAGATGTGGAACTACGCCACGGGCAACGGCGTCAATGGTTGCAGCATGACTCCGGCCATCGCGGCCGCAGGCTTCCTCGACAGGATGGAATACGGCTGCACCGACAACTGCAGCTCGGGCTCGGGTAGCCAGCAAGAGAGCGGTATTCTCACCTGTCTCGGTGCCAGTCCTGGTGTCGGAACGCCCAAGCAGAACGTCGGCGCCGAGGGCGAGAGTTGCCCAACCGTCAGCAGTGCGGACAGCAAGTGCTATCCGTATATTGGCGATGGCGTCCTCTACGGTTCTTGCCCACTTGATGGCACCAGCAATGCTTGTGTGACTGGTAATCCTGCGGGTTACCCGGCCACGGTATTCCCGGCGAGCACCTACACGAAGCTCAGCAGCCTGTAGCAAACGGCAGTTCAGCAAGTTCACGGCGAAGCCGAGGCCGAGGGCGGCGGGCCACACCGGGGCGGATTACTGCAAGCGCGGTGTGAAGAAGGAACGAGAAGCAAGTCAGATAGACAAGTGAATCAGTCAATTGAAACGATCAATCAAACACGAAAGTCTTCAAGGAGAACCAAAATGCAACGCAATCGAATGACATGGATGGCCGCCATGCTTGGCATGGTTGCCGTCTCAAGCCTCGTGGGTTGTGGCAAGGGTAACCAGGGCGCCGGCAAGGGCGCAGCCACACTGAACGTCCGCAGCTTGCTGCAAGTCACTGACGCCAAAAGCGCCAAGGTGGTCGTGTCGGGCACGTCTGAAAGCGTGAATATCACGCTTCCGCTCGTGGCGAACGCGACCAGCACGCAGTGGTCTGCGATCGTCAGCGATCTGCCCATCGGCAGCGACTACGTCTTCACCGCTTCTGCCTATGCGGCCGACGGCACGACCGTGCTCTACCAGGGCGCTGTGACCGGCCAGACCATCACCAAGAACCAGACCGCCAACATCGTCATCGACATGAACCAGTTGGCGACTCCCGCTAGCATCTACGACGAGGCCCCGGTGATTGCCGGGCTCACCGAGACCGCGAGCTGTGTCTCGAAGAACGACACGGTCACTATCAAGGCCACTGCCTACGATCCCGATGCCAGCGACACAGTCGGCATGGGTTGGTCGTGGTCCGTGGACGCGACCTGCGGCACGCTCAGCACTCCCGTCAACGTCGCCGGCACGGACATAGCTCATCCTGGCACCTCGACGGTCACCTTCACCGCGACCTCCAGCAGTGCCAACTGCCAGGTCAACCTGGCCATCGCGGATGCCCGCCAGCCGGCCGTGCTCATGACCACCGGCTCGGTCACTATCTCGATCGGCGACGCCTGCGCCTTCGGCAATGCCAAGATCACGGCCATCCCGAACACCTGCCCAGTGGTTGCGAATGTCGGCGCTAGTGTCGTTCCTGTGTCGGGCACCCCATCCTACGTGCCCATGGTTGTTGGCCAGTCCACATTCGTCTCGGTGTCTGCCACGGACGCCGACAACGACACGGTCCTTTACAGCTGGTCCTCGCCGGACTGCGCTGGCGGCACCCCGGCCACCACGTTTGGTGTCTGGAATGACAGCACAGCCAAGGCCGGGACATGGTTTCTGCTCCAGTCCGCCCCGCCGAGCGGCACCTGCACCTTCCTCGTGCATGTGTCCGACGGCAATTTCGCGGACGGCAAGCCCAAGAACTGCGACATCCTCAATCACCTGAGCTTGCCGGTCAAGGGCGCGAACGACGTGGTGAAGGCCAACCCGGTTTTCGGCTACGACTACGAGAGCGCCGGCACCGTCAACGACGGCGACCAGGTGAAGCTTGAGATCGTTGCTCCGACCACGGGCTGCCCCTCTCCCTACACCCTGACCTGGAACCCGGCCGGTACGGCGCTCACGACCCTCGACCCGCCGTTCACGACCGGTATCACTTTCACGGCTCCGGCCGGTGCTGGCGCCAACGGTGCTTCGGTGACTGTGACCGCGACCTGCCCCGACTCGGGTCTCAGCACCTCTCACTTGTTCGCCCTGGTGGGCACGAACGCTGTCTGCAATGGCGCTGCTGACGGCACCGACTGCACCTCGACGGCTCAGCTCAGCGACAAGTGTGTCACCGCTGCGAAGTGCGCCACCGGACAGTGCGTCCCTCAGACCTCGGTCACCTGCCCGGCGAGCACTGTGGCTTGCAAGGATAACGTCTGCGGCCACACCACCGACGGCCTGTGCCACCTCCAGAACTCGAGCACTGGCACGACCTGCAGCGACGGCCTCGCTTGCACCACCGGCGACAAGTGCGCCGCTGGCGTATGCGGCGGCACGGCCGTGACCTGCGCCGCGACCGGGAATTCCTGCACGCAGAACACGTGCCAGGAGCCGAGCGGCACCTGCGCGATCTCCAACTTGGCTAACGGCACGACCTGCAGCGATGGTCTCGCCTGCACCACGGGCGACGTCTGCACCGGCGGCACCTGCGCCGGTACCCAGATCTCCTGCCCGAGCGGCCAGACCTGCTTCGAGAGCGCTGGCGGCACTTGCCAGGACGTCCAGTGCAGCTACCCGGCCGCGAACGCCGTGGCTGCCTTCGTCCCAACCCTCAACGGCATCGGCGGCGGCACTACCTCGCTCTGGGACACGGGTAAGTTCTTCCCCAACCTCGTGTCTGGCACGGACGTTGGCTTCAACTTCGGCGCCAACACCATCACGACCACCGGCAGCGCCGACTTGTTCCTGAACAAGTTGAATCCGACCACTGGCAAGGCTCTGGCCTCGTTCAGCGCGGGCAACGGCGGTGGTGGCGATCAGATCGGCGCCGCGGTTGCGGTCGCAGGGAATGGTAACCCCGTCGTTATCGGTTCGTTCACTGCGGGCAAGATCGTCTTCAGCGGCACAGGGGCCGGCGCGGGCGTCGGTACCAAATACCTGACAGGGAGCAGCGGGGCGCCTGGTGCCGCGATGAACTTCTACATGGTCGTCAACGGCGCCTCTTCCACGACGGGTCCGTCCCTCACCAACGTCGGGGGAGCTGCGGTGGACGTGGGCACCGGCGCTCTCATCGCCGCTGCTTCCAATCCCAGCCAGAATGCTGTCGCAATCTGCGGCAAGATCGCTCTCAGCACCGGCGACACCGGTGCAGGCTTCGGCGGTCTCACCACCGATGCGACCGTTACCTACGGCGGCGGTACGGACATTATCGTGGCCGTCATTGACGCTACGACTGGCCTCGTCAAGTGGGGTCATGAGTTCGGTGGAGTCGGCGATCAACAGTGCACCGCCATTGCCATGGACAGCTCGGGCAAGGTCTACATGACCGGTACCTACAATGGCGCCTTGGACTTCGGTGGTGGCCACGCCTTCCCAACGGTGGGCACCTCGGGCCTCGCTCTCCCGTACGCTGCGGTGCTGGCCGCTGCTGACGGCACCGTTACCCAGGCCGCGACCTGGGGCACGAGCGGCAACAACGCCGTCAACGCCATCGCGACCAACGGGACGCAAGTGTACATCGGTGGCGCCTTGGGTGCCAACACCACCTTCGGCACCGTCAGCCTGATCGACAGCGGTCTGACCGACGCGTTCGTCCTCAAGATGAACGCCAGCCTCACCCCGCAGTGTGGTGTCGCCCTCGGCGATGCGACGTTCGACCAGTCGGTCAAGGGCCTCGGCCTCGACCCGACCGGCGCAACCTTGTACGTCGGCGGCGCTTTCACGGGCACCCTCTCGCCGACCACCCTGGTTTCGGCGAACTCCACCCTCGATGGCTTCACCCTCGAGCTCGGGACCGCGAACTGCACCATCGGCTGCCCGAAGGGTGTCAGCGAGGACAAGGCAGTCTACAATGCTGCCACCAACACGCCGCCGGCCGGCACGCAGACTGTTGGCGCGATTGCAATGCAGGGCGCGGGCCTGGCCAACTGGTGGATCGCCGGTCTCTACTCGAGCACCATGTCCTTGGGCTCGGGCACCACGCTCGTCTCGCTTCCGCCCACGGGAAGCGCCGGCACGGCCTGGAACTACGTCGCCAACCTCGTCCCGTAATCGGGTGACTTCCTAGCTCAGGAGCCGACCACCAATCGGCTCACGCACTAAAGATGAAGGGGCGTCCAGCAGTGGGCGCCCCTCTTTTTTTGGAATGCGAAAAGCCACAGGATTTCGGCGCACGCAACGGAATTGCAACGGCTCGGTTACAACCAGCACATGGCGTGCATTTCCGTTGACCGAGAATCCCAGCGTTGCTAATAGGCACGCAGCTTTCGAGGCACATGGAGGAACTATGAACCTGCCGAAGACTCTTGGCATTGTGGGAGCTGTCGTGGGTGCGGCCATGGTGGCCGGTCCTGACCCGGCTTTCGCTCAAGGGGGTATCCCCGACTGCGCGACCCTCGAGAATCCGGTCTACATGACCGGAACGACCGCTGTTACTCCCGTCGTCCAACTGTTTGGCGCAAGGCTCAGGAACGTCCATCTGACCTTGCTGTGGAACGACCTTCGCGACGGGTGCGGCTCGGTCAGTGGCTTCTTAAGCACTGCCGTTGATACATCAACTGTCCCCGTATATTCCTATTACACGGAGTCTACGGACGCGACCGGGAAGGTGGTGTCCTACCAGTGTAATGCGGCCCGCGGACAAAAGGCGGACCTCGTGATCAACGATGTTGGGTATTCGAGCTGTAACAGCGGCCAGGCCGGGGCACTGCCCGCTACGGTGGCGGAGTTCCCAGGCCCCGTGCAAGGAGTGGTTCCTATCGTGCCGAGCGGCTTTTTTGCCTACAACGACGTGATGGCCGAAGAGCTGCAGGCCATGTACATCTGTGGACCCATAGCAAACATCCTTGGGTTGACACCAATCCTCGACTACAGCGGAACCACCAGCGGACTGCGCGAGCTGTTCGCCCGTACCATTGGTTTTCCAGGCTCGGCTTCCTTCGGCAATTGGTCGGGAAATCTTACTAAGGACCTCACCGCCGAGACCATGGTACTTGAGGTTTCAACCAGCGGTACCGGCTTTGGCTACTCCTCCACGGAATTCTACGACCAGTATCGCGACCGTGTGAATGCACTCAAAGTGCGCGGCGTCGGGCAGAAGCTGGCGTATTGGCCCGATTCGGACAAGACCAGCACGGATAAGCTCAACATTCGCGAGGGACGATACACGCTCCAGGGAACGCTCCGGTTGGTCACCAGCGTCGACAGCAATGGGGTGCCCACCAACCCGGCCGTCAAGCACATCATCGACTGGTTTCAGCAAAATCCAATCGATCCCAGCCTGCAACTGCCTTTCGACGTTACCGAGATCTACGCCAAGGGAGGCGTGGTTCCCAGGTGCGCGATGAAGGTAACAAACGACGAGGATAGGGCGGTCTTCAAGCACTTCAAGCCCGCACAACCGTGCCATTGCGCCTTTCAGATGCTGGCCACGGGCAAGGCCAGCATTTCTGGCTGCGTGCCTTGCAGCGGCGGGAGCGCAGGGGCCGTGGACGGCGGCGTTGCCGATGGCGGCGTTACCAGCTCGGCCGGAACTTGCGCCGCGAACCAGATCTGCAGCCATGGATACTGTGAGCAACCTTAGCTTGCACGCAAGAGCAGAAGGAGAACGAGATGCATAGAGGACTTATACCAGCTCTATTGGTTGGATTCCTGCTTGCCGGTTGCGGCTCCAGTAACCCATCGCCGTCCAATACGGCCACTTCGACGGTCACTACGACGGTCACTACGACGGTCACAGGCACTACCCCCGATGCCGGATGCGACGAAGACGCAGTTGGTGAGAACTACTACATCCAAAACTGCGCCCCGGGCGGGAATGGAACACCGATTTTGCGCCAGCTTTCCACCGCCGTTCAGAACAACTGCCAACCGTGATGCTCGTGCCTATCAGGATGTCAAGGCAGGCCATTGGCCTGGCAACAGGAATCGGACTGCTCGCTGCTTTTGCAGTGCCAGCGCTTGCCCAAACCGCCGCCTCGGGCAAGAAGGGCAAGGAGCCACCGCCCGATCCCATGGCGGAGATCGAAAAGCTCAAGGCAGATTTCGACCAGCGTCTGGCTGACCAGGAAGCGGCCTCCAAACAGCGTGAGGAGGCCATCCGCAAAGAGGCGGCCGCCGCCGTCGAGTCCGCCCGCGAAGAGGCGGACAAACGCATCGAAGCCGATCGCAACGAGCGACAGGCCGACACCCTTCGTTTGAACAAGGCCTTGGAGGATGCGGCCCAGCGCGAGGACGCGCGCGAGCGCAACGCGCCCCCGTCGGTTGGCGTTGGCACGGCGGGCGTTTCGCTCTATGGGTACGTGCAGGCGGACTACCAGATTCGCCAGTCCTCCGAAGACCAGTTGGATACGAGCGGGCAGGCGCTCAACCAGGATCGCTTTCTCATCCG
>Ga0265316_10006995_pt1 | contig 10689 bp, 7 predicted proteins | sample 4522metaG_FD_202092 | JGI IMG/M metagenome (GOLD analysis project Ga0265316, IMG submission 202092) | Rhizosphere microbial communities from Carex aquatilis grown in University of Washington, Seatle, WA, United States - 4-5-22 metaG | ecosystem: Host-associated > Plants > Roots > Rhizosphere >...
TGGTCGAGGTCGGCGACGAGCTCAGCATCCGCCTCTCCCTCGGGGCCGGCGCCGTCACGGCCGAGGCGGAAGTGATCAGGGTCGAGGAGATGGAGGATCTCGGACCGGGCGGAAAGCCCAAAGCCGGGCGTCCCGGCGCCGGCCCCACGACGCTGATCGCCGTGCGCTTCACGGCCATATCGGAGGGCGCCCAGGACAGGATCGTGCGGCACATCTTCGCGCTGCAGCGGAGACGGCGCGACCGCACCACCCGGACGGCCGGGTCCTGACGCAGCTCGGACGAGGCGGGGCGCTCGACGCGGGGATGGCGTGGGCGGCGGGCTGCGGGCGGCGCGGAGTGTGGGAGCCGGCCGGCGCGGGGGCCGCTCTGCGACGGGGTGGAGCGGCGTGGCCGCGGGCGGCGGGCGCGACTCTGCCGGCGGCTACGCCTCCGCGGCGCGGTGGTAGACGCCGGCCACGCGGACCATCACGGCCTCGCGCAGCAGGGACGCCAGCGCGGCCGCGCAGTCGGGCGTCTCCGGATCCGCATCCATGTCGGCCCAGAAGACGTACTCCCAGCGCACACCGCGGCTCGGCCGAGACTCCAGGCGCGACAGGTTGATCCCGCGCTCGGCGAAACAGCCGAGGCAGCGGTAGAGGCTGCCGGGCACGTTGCGCACGGCCCAGACCAGCGTCGTCTTCAACGGCCCGGCCAGCATCGCCGGCACGAGCCATCGATCGGGCAGCGGATCGCGCGCGAGGACGGCGAACCGCGTCCGGTTTGCGGCGCCCGTCTGGATGTCGTCGGCGAGGACCTCGAGACCGTACAGCGGCGCCACTCGCGCGGAGGCGACGGCGGCCGCGCCCATCTCGACCTTGTCGGCGATCGCCTTGGCGGCGCCGGCGGTGTTGTAGCTGGTCATGACCTGCCAGGGCCGTGACCGCAGGAATTCGTCGGCCTGATCCAGGGCCTGGGCGATGCTGTATACGCGCTCGATCTTCTCCAGCGTCTGGCCCGGCAGCGCAAGCAGCGCGAGGTGGACCGGGACCGTCACTTCGGCCGCGATCCGGACCTCGTCGAACTTGAAGAGCAGGTCGTAGATCTCGCGCACGCTGCCCCCGGCGGACCGCTCGATGGGCACGACTCCCGCCTCGACCGAACCGTCGTGGATTGCTTCGAAGACGGCCCGCCATGTCGGCAGCGCGACCGCCTCGGGCGCGGCGAACGCCGACAGAACGCCATCCTCGGAGAAAGCCCCGGGCTCTCCCTGGAATGCGACGCGGGGCGAGGTCCGGAGCGGTTCCGGCGTGGATCGGATGCCGGACGGCGATGCCATCGGATACCCCCCCCGTTCAGTCGCCGCGACCGGGCTTTGCGGCCGTGGCGGGCCTGGCGGCCTGCGCTGCAGTCGTGAAATGGCGCTCGTCGCGCCGGCGCAGCTCCGCGCCCGTCTTCCAGATGGCGTACTCGAGCGAGTCGCACAGGGCGATGCACGAGGCCGCGATGATGTTGGTTCCGCTGCCCATGGTCGACCATTCCAGGGCGCCGTTTGACGAGTCGATGATGACGCGCGTCTGGGCTCCAGTGGCTTCCTCGCTGTCGAGGATGCGAACCTTGTAGTCGACCAGGTGGACCGAGTCGAGCTGCGGATAGAAGGCGCCCAGGGCCTTGCGGAGGGCGGTGTCCAGGGCATTGACCGGACCGTTCCCGTCGGCGGCGGTGTGGAGCACCTCGCCCGCGACCTCCACCTTCACGGTGGCTTCGGCCAGGAGCTCGGCGCCGCCCCGCTGCTCGACCAGAACGGTGTAGTCGCACAGCGCGAAGGGCCGCTCGTAGCCGGCCTTGTGGCGTTTCACCAGCAGCTCGAAGGACGCCTCGGCGCCCTCGAACGCGAGGCCCTCGGCCTCCATCTGCTTGATGATCTGGCTCAGCGCCCTGGGATCCACGCCGTCGAGCTGCTGTCCGAGCTGCTCCGCGCGCAGCTGCGTGTTGGCTTTGCCGCCGAGCTCGCTGACCACCAGGCGCATGACGTTGCCGACCACGCCCGGATCGACGTGCTGGTAGGCGCTGCTGGCCCGGGCGGTCGCCGAGCCGTGGACGCCGCCCTTGTGGGCGAACGCGGACCGGCCGACGTAGGGCTGGTGATCGTCTGGAGCGATGTTGACGATCTCGGCCACGTAGCGGGCCAACTCCGTCAGCTCGCCCAGGCGGCCCGAGGGCACCGGCTCGTAGCTCGTCTTGAGCTCGAGGTCCGCCAGGATGCTGACCAGGTTGGCGTTGCCGCAGCGCTCGCCGTAGCCGTTGATCGTGCCCTGGACGTGGCGCACGCCGTTTGCGACCGCCGCCAGCGAGTTGGCCACGGCCAGCTCCGAATCGTTGTGGGTATGGATGCCCCACACGACCGCGGCGGCGGCGTCGGCGTCGAGCGCGGCGCGCGTCGCCCGCACGATGTCCACGAGCTCGTCGGTGAGCGTGCCGCCGTTGGTGTCGCACAGGACGAGAGTGGCCGCTCCGGCATCCCGGGCCGCTCGCAGAGTGGCGAGGGCGTAGGCCGGGTCGTCCTTGTAGCCGTCGAAGAAGTGTTCGGCGTCGTAGATTAGCTCGCGGCCCGCGGCGTGGGGAAAGGCGACCGAATCGGCGACCATGGCCAGGTTTTCCTCGGGCGTGGCGCCGAGCACGTCGCGAACGTGGAGCAGCCAGCTCTTGCCGAAGATCGTCACCACGGGCGTGCCGGCGGCTACGATCGCGACCAGGTTCGGGTCGGTCTCGGCGCGGTTGGAGCGGTGCCTGGTCGAGCCGAAGGCCGCCAGCCTGGTGTTCTTCCATTGGATCGAGCGGGCGGCGGCGAAGAAGTCGACGTCCTTCGGGTTCGAGCCCGGCCAGCCGCCTTCGACGTACGTCATGCCGAACTCGTCGAGCCGGCGCGCGATCTTGAGCTTGTCGGCCAGCGAGACGATCAGCCCTTCGCGCTGGGTTCCGTCGCGCAGCGTCGTGTCGTAGAGGATCACCCGTTCGCTCATTCGACGGCCCCCTTTGTTCCGGCGCCGGCGGCCGAGACGGCGGCCGCCTCGAGCGCGGCGACGACAGCGTCGGCCATGGCCTGAGTTCCCACTCTCCTGTCACCGGGCCGCTCGCCCGTGGCGGCGACCAGATCCGGCGTCCGATAGCCGTCGCTCAGGGCCGCTCCGACGGCCGCCTCGATGGCCTCGGCCGCGGCCGGCTGGCCCAGGGACCAGCGCAGCATCATCGCCCCGGACAGGATCGTGGCCAGCGGATTGGCGATGTCCTTGCCGGCGATGTCCGGCGCCGAGCCGTGGATCGGCTCGTACAGGCCGTGCAGCCCGTAGGCCGTGCGGCGCTCGCAGATCGACGCCGACGGCAGCATCCCGAGCGAACCGGCCAGGACGCTGGCTTCGTCCGAAAGGATATCGCCGAACAGGTTCTCGGTGACGATGACGTCGAAGACGGCCGGCCGCTGTATCAGCGTCATGGCGCAGGCGTCGACCAGCCGGTGCTCGACCGTCACGTCCGGATACTCCGGCTTGAGCTCGTCGACGATCGTCCGCCACAGCCGGCTCGACGAGAGCACGTTCGCCTTGTCGACGCTGGTCAATTTCTTGCGCCGGCCGCGGGCCAGCTCGAAGGCGAGCTTGACCACGCGCCGGATCTCGCCCTCCGTGTAGAAGAGCGTGTCCACCACTTCACGGCCTTCCGGCCCGTCGCGCTGCTCGGATGGCTTGCCGAAGTAGAGCCCGCCGGTCAGCTCGCGCACGATCATCATGTCGACGCCTTCGAGCAGCGACTCGCGAACGGGCGAGCTGTCGCGCAGCACCGGCTGGACGGTCACCGGCCGAAGATTTGCGTAGAGCCCGAGACCCTTGCGCAGCGCCAGAAGCGCCTGCTCGGGCCGCACCCTGGCCTTTGGATCGTCGTACTTGGGATCGCCTATGGCGCCGAAGTACACCGCGTCGGCGGCGGCGCACACGGCCAGATCCTGGTCCCGCAGCGGCACGCCGTAAGCGTCGATGGCCGCGCCGCCGATCAGGACCTTGCTCCATTCGAAGCCGAAACCGTAGATCCGGCCCGCGGCCTCGAGAACGCGCCGGCCGCCGGAAATCACCTCGGGGCCGATCCCGTCACCGGGAACGACGACCAGGCGGTAGGTTACGGCAGGGCTGCTCACTGGAGGTTCTCCAACTCTCTGTTTGCGGCAGATGGGGGGCAGTGGCGAGGCCGACACGAGCCGGCCTCGCCGCGATCGCTGTGGGGTCAGTCCTTGGACTTGGCCGAGGCCTGCGGCTGGCCGTCGACGACCTCGACGGGGTTGAGGAACGGCATGGCCTTGCGCAGCCGGGCGCCGACCTGCTCGACCTGGTGGTCGCGGCCTGCCTCGCGCATTCTCTTGAAGTTGGGCTGGCCGGCCTCGTTCTCGGCGATCCAGGCGGCGGCGAAGGTGCCGTCCTGGATCTCGCCGAGGACCTTCTTCATCTCGGCGCGGACTCGCGCGTCGACGATCCGCGGGCCCGACACGTAGTCGCCGTACTCGGCGGTGTCGCTGACCGAGAAGCGCATGAAGTTCATGCCGCCGCGGTACATCAGGTCGACGATCAGCTTGAGCTCGTGCATGACCTCGAAGTAGGCGAGCTCCGGCTGGTAGCCGGCCTCGACCAGGGTTTCGAAGCCGTTCTTGATCAGGCTCGTGACGCCGCCGCACAGGACGACCTGCTCGCCGAAGAGGTCCGTCTCGGTCTCTTCCTTGAACGTGGTCTCGAGCACGCCGGCGCGGGTGGCGCCGATGCCACGGGCGTAGGCGAGGGTGCGGGCGCGGGCGGTGCCGGTTGCGTCCTTCTCGACGGCGAACAGCGCCGGGACGCCGCCGCCCTGCTCGAACACCGAGCGGACGAGATGGCCGGGGCCCTTGGGCGCGACCATGCCGACGTCGATCCCCTCGCCCGGCCTGATCCGGTCGAACCGGATGTTGAAGCCGTGGGCGAACATGAGCAGCTGGCCGGCGTGCATGTTCGGCTCGATCGATTCCTCGTACACCTTCTTCTGGATGGTGTCCGGGACCAGGATCATGATCACGTCGGCGGCCTTGACCGCGGCGGCGATGTCGGCCGTCTTTAGGCCGGCTTCGTCGGCCAGGGCGCGGGCCTTCGGGTTGGCCTCGACCACGGTCACGTCGTAGCCCGAGTCGTGCAGGTTCTGGGCGTGGGCGTGGCCCTGGCTGCCGTAGCCGATGATGGCGATCTTCTGCCCGGCGAGGGCCTTGGGATCGGCATCGTTGTCGTAGTACATGCGCGCTGTCATCGCTTGACTGCCTCCTCGATCGACCCGGCACCCCGGGACATGACGACGGTACCCGAGCGGACGAGCTCCTTGATCCCGAACCCGCGCAGGAGCGCAATGAGCGCGTCCACTTCGGCCTCGGTACCTGTCGCCTCGACAATCAGCGACTCGGCCGCAAGATCCACAACTTTTGCCTTGTACATGTCTGCGATGGTCAGAACCTCGCCGCGATTTCGGTCGTCGGCGCGGACCTTGATCAGCGCGATCTCGTGCTCGACTGTGGGGTCGCTGGTGACGTCCTGGACCTTGAGCACGTCGATGAGCCGGTAGAGCTGCTTGGCCGCCTGCTCGACGGCCACGTCGTCTCCGCGCAGCGTGATCGTCATGCGGCTGACGTCGGTCTGGTCAGTGTGACTGACGGCGAGAGTTTCGATGTTGAAGTTGCGCGCCCGCATCAGGCTGGCCACGCGATTGAGGACGCCGGGTCTGTTGAGGACGATGGCCACCAGAACGTGACGGTGGGCGTCGCCGTGGCCCGGCAGGGCGCGCGCGGGCGGGGCGGTGTGGGCCGGGCTCGCGTGGGCCGGGTCGGCGCTGCCGCCGGGGGTCGAACCGGTGGGGCTCATTGCTTGGGCTCCTCGAACTGTTCCTCGAGCAGATCGGACAGGCCCTTGCCGGCCGGCATCATCGGGAAGACGTTCTGCTCCTCGGCGATCACGAAGTGGACCAGGGCCGGGCCGTCGACCGCGCGGGCCGCGGCGATGGCCGACTCCACCTCCTCCGGCGTCGTGGCCCGGAAACCGGCGACGCCGTATGCCTCCGCAAGTTTGAGCCAATCGGGGCCGAGAAGGTGGCTCGAGTGGTAGTTGCCGGCGTAGATCAGCTCCTGCCACTGCCGGATCATGCCCAGCTTATGGTTGTCGAGCAGCGCGATCTTGACCGGGATATGGTCCTGCACGAGCGTCATCAGCTCCTGCGACGTCATCTGCAGGCCGCCGTCGCCGACGATCGCCCAGGTCTCCTTGTCGGGCCGGCCGACCGCTGCGCCCATGGCCGCCGGCAGCCCGAAGCCCATCGTGCCCAGGCCGCCCGAGCTGATGTGGCTGTTCGGCCGGCGGAATCCGGCGTAGCGCGCCGCCCACATCTGGTTCTGGCCGACGTCCGCCACGATGGTGGCGTCGTGGTTGGAGGCCTCGCCTATCTTGCAGACGACGAAGTCGGCCGAGAGCTGGCCGTTGCGCCAAGAGCCGGACCCGTGCCAGGGCGTCTTCTCGGACTCGACCCGCCACCCGGCGAGCTCCTCGAGATATGCCGCCCGGGCCTCGGGCTCGACGGCCGGGATCATCGGCAGCATCGCCCGCAGGACCCGCTTCACGTCACCGACGATCGGCACCTCGACGGCGACGTTCTTTCCGATCTCGGCAGGGTCGATGTCGACGTGGATGATCCGCGCGTACGGCGCGAACGTCGGCACGTGGCCGGTGACGCGGTCGTCGAACCTCATGCCCAGGGCGATCAGCAGATCCGCCGACTGGATCGCCTTGTTGACGTGCTTCCAGCCGTGCATGCCCACCCAGCCGAGGCTGAGGGGATGGGTTTCGTCTATGGCGCCGACGCCCAGCAGCGTATGGGCGACCGGGATCTGCGCCTTCTCGGCCAGCTCCCGCAGCTCGTCCATGGCGTCCGAGATCAGCACGCCGTGGCCGGCCAGGATGACCGGGCGCTCGGCGCGGGCGATCTCGGCCGCGGCCAGCTTCATCTGGCGGAAGTTGCCGTCGAAGTTGGGCTTGAAGCCGGGGAGATCGAGAGTCCCGGGATGCTCGGCCGTGCAGACGCCCATCAGCGCGTCCTTGGTCATGTCGATGTGGACGGGGCCCGGCCGGCCGGTGGCCGCGATGTGGAAGGCTTCGGCGACGACGCGGGGAATGTCGTTGGCATCGCGGACGAGGTAGTTGTGCTTGGTGCACGGCAGCGTGATGCCCGTGATGTCGATCTCCTGGAAGGCGTCCTTGCCCAGCAGCGACGACACCACGTTGCCGGTCAACGCGACGATCGGCACCGAGTCGAGCATGGCGTTGCCGATACCGGTGACCAGGTTCGTGGCGCCGGGGCCGGATGTTCCGAGACACACGCCGACCTTGCCCGAGGCGCGGGCGTAGCCATCGGCGGCGTGAGCGGCGCCCTGCTCGTGGCGCACCAGAATGTGGCGCAATTCCGGGTAGTCGCCGAGGACGTCGTACAGCGGCAGCAGAACACCGCCGGGGAAACCGAAGAAGACGTCGACGCCCTGACGCAGGAGGGCCTCGCACAGAGCGTCGGCGCCGATGCGCGGGCGGCTCAGGCCGCGCTCGGCCAGGCTCTTGATCTGGAGGCGGTGCCTGTCGGTCAGCATCTCCCGCCGCCCGGCCGAGATGGCGTCGGCCGTCGGCGTGCCGGCGCCCGGCATGTGGTTGATGCGCCGGCTCGAAGTCGCCGTAGGCGAACGGCCCGGTCCGTCGTCCGTGGTCCCCATCGCTTCGCCCTTCCTTTCGCTGGCATCCGTCTGCTGGCGGTTAGCTCCGACTCTCGAATCGCGGTCTGATCGGCTCATCAAAAAACCCTCGCCTACCGGCGAGGGTTCTGGTCGTCTGGGCTTGCGTCGTCAGCGCTTGTCCCTTGGTCCAGCCTCCCGCCGGGAGCCGGTAATGAGTACGAATACGCGCTCAATGCCGAACTCGATGGTGTGAAGCAGGCCGAGGAGGGACACGTCGATCAGGCCGAGGTTCTCCGCGGGCACCTCCACGCGCCGACCATCAGTCCGAACGAGGATGGCGACTTGGCGGCGGCTCCGACTGTTGAACAGGCCCAACCCGATTCTCCGTAACGGCGACTACACCAACTCCTGGTGGAGCGGTGCTCGGCGAGTGTATCAGCCGAGGTCAATCCCTGTCCCCGTCGCACGTCATGCGACCGTGGGACGATCGTACCGGAGGTATCGCCCGCAAGCGCCGAGGCTGGAGCCCGGGTTTGCCGTTGCCCGAGCCGCGGCCTGGGCGTGCGGGCCGGCCTAAGCGCCGCGGTTGGCCGGAGCCAGGGCGTCGTCGAGAGCGGCTCGAAGATTCGCCGCGGCCTGGATGTCCATCTGGACGAAACGCGTGCCGGATTGATCCACGCCGGCGATGCGCGCCAGCCTGCCGGCCGTGTCGAGCAGCGGCTGCAGGGTCACGTCTGCGCTCGAAGACGCCTCGTAATAGCCGAAAGGATTGTCCAGGTCCCGGATCAGCATCAGCAGGAAGATCATCAGATACGAGATGACTCCCGAGAAGAAGAGCGACTCGTAGAACGGATCCACGAAGGTCAACACGAGGCCCACGCAAAGCAGGAAAGTGATCAGGTCCGCCAGCAGGTAGCCGGTGGACACGAAGGACGTCTCGCGGATCGTGTTGATTCGAATGAGAGTGCGCCGCAGGTTGCTCTGCTCGGTCTTGAGCCGAGCCACCCACGTTCCCTGCGTCGCCGGATCCAGCCCCGCGAACTCGACTGTCAGCTCGTTGACGCCCTCCAGCAGGTCGGCCATGTCGAGCTTCTTGTAGAAGTAGCTGCGGATCTGGTCGGTCAGCTGCGAGAGCCGGGCGAGGCACGGCCCGACGTTGATCTGCGGCTTCGCAAGCCCGATGCCCACCACCTCCTGGGCCATGTTCTCCAGGCAGGCGCTCAGCTCGCCCGGCAGGCGCTCGCTCTCCTTGTAGTCCGACAGGACGCCGCTGAGCAGAAATCCCATGAGGAAGACATTGGCGGCGATGATCCCGGTGAACAACGCGTTGAGCGAGATCACTTCCCAGCTCAGCGCATGGACGCCGACCTTCGCTACCACGACGACGGCGGTGACGACGCCGACTCGCAGCAGAAAACGGACCTCGTTGTTGATGAATCTCATCGCTCTGGCCAACTCCTGCCGGATGTCATCGAGGCAATGGACACTTAGTCGGTAGAGGATTGTAGACTGCGCGGCCCGCCCGACTCTGGCCAAACCGAGGGGCGCTACGGGATGCCGGGCTACTCGCTCCGCCGCCGGTGGAACGGCCACCACGCCCACTCGCCGACGAAGGCGGTGATGGCCGGGACCAGCAGGCTGCGGACGATGAACGTGTCGATCAGCACGCCGAGCGCGACCGCGATCCCGACCTGGAACAGCAGCTGGAGCGGCGAGGTGACCAGCGCCCCGAAGGTCCCGGCCAGGATCAGGCCGGCGGAGGTGATGACCGTGCCGGTTCGGGCCGAAGCGGCGCGAATGCCCTGCCGCAGCGGTCGCGTGGCGCTCTCCTCGCGGACCCGAGACATCAGGAAGATGTTGTAGTCGGAGCCCAGGGCGACGAGAAGCACGAAGACCATCAGCGGTATGAAGTAGTTGATCCCGGGCTGGCCGAACACGGTCTGAACCAGGAACGCCGAGAGGCTCAGGCTGGCCGAGTACGACAGCAGGACCGTCAGCACCAGGTAGGCGGGTGCCGCAAGCGCGCGGAGCAGCAGGATCAGCACGATCAGGATGCCCACGATCGTGATCACCGCGACGCGCAGGAAGTCGGATGAGATGGTCGACTGGACGTCCGCGTACTCGGCGCTGGCGCCGCCGACATAGGACGTGGCTCCCGAGCCGAAGACCGCGACTTGCCCGCTCACGGTCGTTCGGAGAGAGCGAACGGCGTCGAAGGACGCGGTGTCGTACGGATTGGTCGAAGTCGTGACGTACAGCCGGGTCACGTCCCCGGCGCCGGAGACGTAGGCGGCGACGAGATCCGGCGGCGCGTACAGGTCGCCGGCGCCGAACGCGGCGGCGACCTGTTTCAGCTCCCCCGGGAGGCGGGCACGGGCGGCGGTCGTGGCTTGCTGGGCGGCGAGCTGGTCGGCCGTCGGCGTCGTCGCCGGGTTGAAATAGAAGGCGGTCGGCCGGGCCTCGAACCACGACTTCATCTGGCCCAGCGCCGAGACCAGCGACAGGAAGGCGCCCGGGTCGCGAGTGGCGGCGACCTGCGGTATGGCGCTCTCCGCCGTCTTGAACGCGTCGGTCGCGGCCAGCGCCGGCACCGCCGCACCCAGTTCGTCCAGATAGGCCTTGAGCTGGGCCAGCTGAGCGGCGTCTCCGGCAGAAGCGGACGAACCGGACGTCGCGGCCGCCTGCAGCTGGGCGGCCACGGCACCGAGCTGGTCGGCGACGCCGGCCTGGCTCCTGCCGCTCACGATGCTCTGCTGGAGGGTCGCGAGATCGGCCTCCGCGGCGGTCAGATTTGCCCCGGCCACCCTGGGATAGGCCTTGTCCAGCCCGCCGACGTACGAGACCGCGGACTCGACGCCCGCCAGAGAGGCATCGCTCAGCTGGACGTTGATGTCGGTGCTCGGCGGGGCGGCAAAGCCCTGCGCCAGCGCGGGCAGCTCCACGGCGG
>Ga0265316_10006996_pt1 | contig 10688 bp, 14 predicted proteins | sample 4522metaG_FD_202092 | JGI IMG/M metagenome (GOLD analysis project Ga0265316, IMG submission 202092) | Rhizosphere microbial communities from Carex aquatilis grown in University of Washington, Seatle, WA, United States - 4-5-22 metaG | ecosystem: Host-associated > Plants > Roots > Rhizosphere >...
GGATGAATGGGGCCTCAAACGGCAGCACTGGCTGATGCGCCACGCGGTGACTTCACTGAATGGCATAGTCTATCCTAATGCGGTGATGCAGGAGTATTTCCATCGCCGGGTTCTGGGAAAGCACTGCAAACATTTGAAGGATGTGATCCTGAAACCTTGCTGGCCGAGCAGCTACCAGGCAGTCGCTGTGCGAAGCGAACCGGCTTTGGATCGGCCTAACCTGATATATGTTGGACGTACCGACCTTTCTCATCGCACGATCCATGCCGCCGATGATTTGCGCCCTTTGATGGCCGAGATACTAGACAATCACATCGAGTTACACCATGTTCGGTCGCCGGAAACCAGTGATGGACACCCATGGCGGCGTCCATTCGAGCCGCTCAATCAGACCGGGCTTATCGCCAAGATGACAGCGCATGACGCCAGCCTAATCGCCTACAACTCCGCTGCCTGCCGGCGAACTGAACGACTGGAGCTCACAGTTCCGGACCGCCTACTGACCAGCGTGGCCGCCGGTGTGCCAATTGCAATTCCATCAAAGGGCTACAGCGGTTCAAAGCAGTATCTTGCCGACTATCCCGCCGTCCTGCAGTTTGACTCGGTAGCAGACCTGAGGTTGCAGCTCACGGATCGGGAGAACATTCGGGCTTTGCATCAGACCGCCTTGCAGGCTCGCAAGCTGTACACCGCCGAAGCGCATGGAGATGTGCTTGCGCAGTTCCTGGCGTCGATATGACCAACGCCGAGACCATCGCACGAATTGCCGGCCAGTCACACTCCGCCGCCGCAGCGGATCATTCAAGAGTGAAACTCGGCGCTGGCTGTGGCCTCAAATCGGAGGCGTGGCCTCGGCAGTCCTGCCCCCCCCAATCATTGGCGCCCTGTGCCCAAGGCCAGTTTTGGTCCGAGTAGGCCGTCATTCATCGGTGAGGGACTGCCGGTCACAAGGCGAAGGGTCATAATCCGTTCTTGAGACGTTCGGTTCGCGCACTGGTAGCGACTGCTTGCAGGAGCCAGCGGAATGGCACCCGGAGCGGCCGGGGCAAAAGACTCTCGGCCTTGAGGAGCCGCTCGACGTCCTGTGCATCGATGGCGCGTCCAATATGCAGAAATCCCCCATAGGCAAGCGCGCCCAGGGCCGGTCCGACAGCAATAGCAGCGAGATCCGGCAAGAGGTACACTGCCGCCGCAACCAGGACTGCCATGCCGATCGCCGCGCCTACCACGCGCAGGAGAAATCCTCCGTCGATGGTGAACGAGTAGCGACGGGCGATGATCATGATGGCAAATGCCCAAATGGCCTGACCGAGGCCGTTGGCCAATGCACCTCCCAGTGCCGCGTAACCCCGGACCAGGAAGTAGTCCAGGGTCAGAGTCGCGGCGGCCGCGACCAGACCAGCCATGACCACGCGCCTCTGGCCGCCAGCGGCCGTGACTAGCGCGATGGCCGGGGCGGCGAGTGGTCCGAACATAGCCAGGGACCCTGCCAGCATGAGAACCGGCGCCGCGTCGAAGTAGCGCGCGCCGTACAGCACACGCAAGAGCGGGCCGGACAGCACGGCCAAGCCCAGGCAGGTAGGCATGACCAGCAAGACCATGTAGCGCCAATAGAGGCGTGCGGCACTTAGGCCTGCTAGGGCATCACGTCCGCGTTCGGCGTACACGCTGACCCCGGCGGCGCGCGAGAAGGGGCCGACGATCTGCCCCGGCATTTGACTGAGACCGAAGGCCACCGAAAAGTACGCGACCTGTTCGATGGCCGAGTAGCGCTTGAGAAAGATCATTTCGGAGCGGTTCCACACGACCATCGCCAACACCGTCAGGATCGTCGACTCACCGGTGAAAATTGCGAACTTGCGACCCAAACCCCGCGGCAGGGTTGGCCTATGTTCGGATGCGGCCTGATCCATGCCCATGGCTTTTAGGTAACCGGGCAGCCGCGCTGCGGTCAGCTTCCACCGTACCACGCAGTCGCACGTCCGCGAGGCCAGACTGGCAGCGGCGAGACCCACCAGGCCCCACCCGGCCAGCACCACGAGCAGCAGCCCTGCTGCATTGACCAGCCCTGAGCTAATCGACGCTACGACGTTGGGGCGCACCTCTTGGACGGCGTTGTTCACAGCGGTCGCCATGGACATCAACCCAGTCGGGAGTACGGCAAGCATCGCCAAGGACGCGAACGCTCGCTCGTCGGCCGGCAGAGCCAGGTTGGCCCATGCCATGCCCGCCAGAGAGAGGACGAAGAGGGCAATTGCCTGAACACCCAACCCCATGCGCAAGAGAGCTCGGAATACATCGGGACGGCGCTGCCCCGCGTACTCCGCCATGAACTTGAACCCTGCGCCCGCCATGCCCGCCGCGGCCAAGAAAGATGCGGTTGTCGACAGCCACATGACGTAACTGAACGAGCCCAGCTTCGCCGGCCCCATGACGCGAGCCACGATGATCGACATGACCGTCGGCAGGACCATGTCGACCAGCATGTCTAGACCGCTCCACAGGCTGTTACGTGCGACTGTATGTGCTAGTGACATGCGACAAGAGTGGGCACCTTACCATCAGGGCGAGTGGCGGGTCGAGTTCGCTCATCAGAAAGCAGGAGTTCCGCACTATCTGATGCAGAAAGGGCCCCCAGCGCTCGGTCGCCCGAACATGTCAACGCGAATGAGGCAGGGGATTTCATGAATTACTGAGCAAGCTCAATGAAGGAGTTTCCAGAGGGGGCGGCGAGGACGAGCAACTCGCTAGCATCGGCGTCGCCAGCCAGCGCGCCGTTGGGGGCGCTGACTGGCCGGCTCCGCGGGCGCCACCCCGACGAGGTTCGGCTTGTTGATCCAGACGGCGTGATGCAGCCGAGGGCGTGCCGGGAGGCCGGTGAGAAAAGCGCTCTGGATGGGCGGTGCGGGAGGCTAGCATGACCTCGGCGCGTGCGGCGCACTTGGCCTGGGCGAGGCCGCGGTGGAGGTCGTGCGGGGTGAAGGTAGCCGATGCCCGCGTGGTGGTGCTCGTTGTTGTACCAGGGGAAGAAGTCGCGGCAGTGAGCGCGAGCGTGTTCCTCGGAGCCAAAGCGTGCCGGAAAGTCTGGACGGTATTTCAGAGTCTTGAACTACGCTTCAGAGAAAGGGTTATCGTCGGAGACATGGGGCCGCGAGTGGCTCTTGGTGACGCTGAGGTCGGCCAATAGGAGGGCCACCGGTTTTGAAGTTATGGGCGATCCTCGGTCAGCATGCAGGGTGAGCTGATCCGACGTGATTCCGTGGCGCCTGTACGTCTCCTCGATGACCGCATGCGCAACCGCGGCGCATTCTCGTGTGGCAAGCGTCCAACCAACGACGTAGCGGCTGAAGATGTCGAGGATCACGTACAAGTAGTAGTAGGTCCACTTGGCGGGTCCGAGCAGCTTAGTGATGTCCCACGTCCAAACTCGATTGGGCGCGGTGGCCATCAACTCGGGCTTCTTGTACTCGGGATGGCGGAGCAGATCGCGACGCTCTCGGAGTTGCCCATTCTCAGCCAGAATCCGATACATCGTGCGCAGCGAGCAGAACCGCGCCCCTCCGCCTTCCCTCGTCAAGAATTTCACCCGGCCACAACTTTTTGAGAAGCTACCCTATATACGTCCGACTACAGAGAATTGCAGACAATTCTCTGTAGTCGGACGCCCCAGCACTCTTAGCCCGGTAAAGTCACGCTAGCACGAGACGATCAGCCAGGAAATCCCGGAGAAGACTGCAGCCGGTTCGATTTGGTACCGAATATTTTCGGCGCACAGGTCTCGCAGGGCAACTCAGCCGAGGAAAAATTTCCTCTGCGATTTCACACTTGTTGCATTTGCGACGCCATAACCCAGGATGTCTTGGCTCGCAACTGTGGTATCGTTGTTCTGCTCAATTACCTAGAAAGAGTGCTATGTCATTCAAGAGGTCAACGTCCGCCGGCGCCGTTTCGCCTATTTTTTGGTTTTTCGCCGTTACTGCCGCTAGCAACGCTGACGCCGCCACGCGTTACGTTTGCGGATCGGTGTCTGCTTGCAATACCAACAACACGGTAGGCGGCAGTAGCGAATGGTCTGGCACGCCAGCGAATTCAGGGAAGTGCACCAGTACCAACAACCCCTGCAAGACCATCAGATACGGCCTCAGCGTGATGGCGCCAACCGACACGCTGATCATCGGCAACGGCACCTACCAGGGCCTGGGCACCACCGCCAACAAGAACCTGGACGGCAACATCATCGGCAGCGTGCCGAACAATCCCCCGCAAAACAAAGCGCTCGATCTGACCGCGATCAGTGGCATGGCCAGCACCTACACGGTGATCAAGGCCGAGAACGACTGGGGCGTGATCATTGATTCCCAGAACCAATCTCAGCCTGCCTGGTTGAAAATCAATTATGCGATTATCCGTGGCATCCAGTTTTTGAACTCCATCCAAGTAGGCTTGCGGCTTGACCAATCCGATCATGTCAAAGTGTTACGCTGCGCGGCCCAAGAGCAAATTGCCTTTGGCATTGCCTTGTGTGGCACTCCTGGCGCTGATGCCAGCTCGGGCGGTGTCGGATCAACGAACTGCCTGGTTGAAGAGTGCGTCGCATTCGGCGCCGGCACTTATTTCTTCGAGGATAACAACTACAACGGGCCAGGCGCTAATAATATTTTTCGTCACAATCTCGTCCGTCGCGACGCTTATTCCATGGCTGATAATCACTACCGATCCTATCAGGTGTACGACGCGCCTTCCACCAATACCTATTTTCAAAACAACTTGTCGGTGGACGGTGTGCCGGTCATGAACGCCAACAGTCTATCGTCCAACACTTCAATTACCTTGAGTCCCTCGTTGGTCGGCACCACACTTAAATTTGCCATTCGCTGTTCAAACCCGATTGTTGGCTGCGGCAGCGATTGGTTTAGTGTCGATCAAATACCTGTATATGTGCAGAGCACAACCAATCCGACCACCGATTGGATCTATGCCTCTGCCACAACCGCCTACAGCATCGACGCAAACGGCAACACCGGATCGTTGACTGTTCAAGTGGCCGCGGTGAGCGGTAGTGGCACTATTTCCACTTGGGCGATCGGTCGACCTTACCAAGAGGAAGTCATTTCCCAGGACAATGCAAGCGGCGGCGTTAATGTTACCGGGCTACTGGCGATCAACGATGACAATGACGTCATGGCCGACTATTCAAGCGGAAGCGACCCAACTGCCTGGGTCATAACTCATTCGGCATTTTACCTCACGCACTCCATTGTCCCGCGAGGAGGTCTTTCCTCTGGCTATGGCGACACGATCACGAATTGTTTGGTGACCGGCGCGACCGATTTGGTGGATCAGACGGGTATTGGCTTTTGGGAAAGCAACGGCGACCCGAAAAATATGAAAAACAACATTGCCTATGGTAATTGGCGGGGGTTCCAGGACAACCCGGGAGGCTCGGCCCTCATTAACGAGGGCTATAATGATGCTTACGGCAATAGCGCTACTGACTACAGCAATTATACGCCGGCTACCACCGACCTGACCATTGACCCATTGACCAATGGTCTTATGTACCCGACCAGGATCGAGGTCGGTTCGGTATTAGCCACTGCCGGCTCGGGGGGCGGCCAGATTGGTCCTTCTATTATTTACCGTTACGGCCCTCCAGGAACCGCTACTACCTGTGGTGGGCCACCGGATGGAATGAGTTGCACCACCTACGGCGACCCAGGATGGAATCAGCTGCAAGATGGCCAGAATGGCGCAGGGACGGCAAACTTGTGGCCGTGGCCAAACGAAGCCGTGATCGCCAACTTGATGTGCAGTTATCAAGGGCACGGCATCAGCGGTAATCGGGGCTTTTGCACTTATCAATCACCCTTTGGCTCGCCCAATTCATTGACTTCCTATATCTGGGAGTATCTTGGGCACAAGATTCCCGCCAATGTCTACGCCGGCCAAGTATATACTGGGCCGAGCGGTAGCGGCGGATTGCGTAGCGACGCGGGGACCATGGGAACGGGCGGCATCGTCGGTGCAGGTGGCAGCCGTAATGCGGGCGGGACGAGCGGCAGCGGGGGCGTCCGCGACGACGCGGGAGCCGCCGGAGCGGGCGGAAGTCCTGGCTGCGCCTGCACCATCGGCCACAGCCATGGCAAAGGTAACGCACACGGATTTGGCTGGGCGGTGACTCTTCTCGGGCTCCTCGTGCCGCTCGGACGCGAAGCCGGCCATGGCGTAGGCCGCTCGCGAAGGACCTGGTGCTGAGCACTGTCGGCAGAGCGCGATGGGGCGCTCGAGTCGATCTCGTCGAAGAGGATGACGGCCGTGGCGAATTTCTGGGCACGGCCAAAGACGGCTCGGATGGAGGCCTCAGTTTCGCCGACCGATTTTGACAGGAGAGCTGAGTCGTTGACGATCTCGATGTGTGCACCGCACTCACCGGCGACGGCGCGGGCGAGCAGAGTCTTTCCTGTGCCGGGAGGGCCGGCGAGGATGATGCCGTGGCCGATGGGTTTGGCGCCGATGCGGAGGAATAGGTCGGCGTGCTTGAGAGGAAGCTCGATCAGGAGGTCTCCGTGGTCGCCTTGCTGCTGGTCTTGGTCGATGGCATCAAGGCCCGTGTGCCGAACGCCAACTATATTCACCCAACGCATTTCCTCGCTCAGATTGCTACTGAGCGGGAGTCGTTGCCTCATCCTAAATGGTATCCAGGGAGGCAACATGTCGAGCATCTGCTAGAAGGCGCGCCACGAGCTACTCGTGGCTGTCAGCAATCGCTATCGCATGGCTGAGAAGCGGGACAAGTCCAGGGTTCTGAGCGAGTTCGTGGCGTTGACCGGGTACCACCCCAAGTACGCGATTCGGATCCTCAATCGTCCACCACCTCCGCGCGAGTTCGTGGCGCGGGGAAGTCCCGTGTCTACAACGAAGGGGTAAAGCAGGCTTTGGTCCTCCTTTGGGAGGCATCGGATCGGGTGTGCGGGAAGCGGCTCAAAGCGCTTCTTCCTGTGCTGGTGTATTCCCTCGAACGCCAGGTCACCTTCATCTTGACCAGGCAGTTCGCTCTCTGGTGTTGGCGGCAAGCGCTGCGACTATCGATCGTGCACTGGCAGAGCCTCGCGCAGGGCAACCGGGGCGTCGGAAAGCCAGGGTGAAGCCACTCATACGAAAGCAAATCCAGGTCCGCACGTTTGCGGACTGGGGAGAGCCCGATCCCGGATACATGAGATCGACCTGGTCGCCCACTGTGGCGGGAGCCTAAGCGGCAGCTTTGCTCATACGCTCACGCTGACCGACTTTCGAGTGGCTGGACTGAGGGCGTTCCGCTCCTCGTTCGCCAGGGCAGCCTTGTGGTGGAAGCCATCGCGCGGCTGCAGCCCAGCCTTCCCTTTCGTCCTGAAGGGCATCGACCCGGACAACGGCGGGGAATTTATCAACGAGATGATGCTCTAGTACTACAAGCAGCAGGGCATCGAGTTCGCCCGAGGTCGGCCACACCGAAGGGACGACCAGGCATGGGTCGAGCAGAAGAATGGATTGGTTATCCGTCGGATGGTCGGGTACGGTCGGCTCGATGGCATCGCCGCCGTCGAAGCGCTCGCTCGTTTTTACGGAGTCGCACGCCTCTTTGTGAATTTCTTCCAGCCGTCGTTCAAACTGGCCGAAAAGGAACGCGTCGGTGCGGGGCTCAGAAAACGCTACCATCCGCCCGAGACGCCTTACGCCTTCGCCGCTCATCGAAATTGACCCAGCGGCGCTCATTGAAGGAGACCCAGGCTTGGATCACGGATCGTAGTGCTTGGTCTGGATCAGGATCCGGAAACGGATACTGTGGCCACGTGCGATGAAGCCGCAAGGCCAGGATGGCCGAGGTACCAAGACAGCTTTCTCCAGCCGGGAGCCCACATGGTAGAGGCCCGCCGGCCCGAGGCGCGCGGCCCGGACGTCCGGACAGGCGCGAATCAGAAGGGCGAGTCGTCGTCGCTGATGTCGGAGGGACTGCAGGGGTGGTTAGCGACAGCAGGGGCTGCCTCGGTCATGCGCTCGACGATGGCGGCGCCATAGGTGTCCCACAGGGCGCCCTGGAGCTGTCCAAGTAAATCGATGATGGCCTCGGCCTCGTGGATGGCGAGGGCCGGGATCTGGATCGCGACGGTGCGAATGGGCGGTCGTGGTTTCACGGCTCTGCCATGGCTGCGGGTGTGCGCAGCGATGGCCCCTCGATGGTGATGGTGTGGCAGCGTTGGCGGAGACGATCGAGGAGCGCCTCGACCATCTTCTTGTTGCCCAGGAATTCGTACCAAGCATCGTAGGGCAAATTGGTGGTGATGAGAGTGGTGTGTTTGGCCACGTAGCGCTCCTCCATCAGCTTGAAGAAAGCGTTGGACTGCTCGGGGCGCAGATTCAAATATCCCATTTCGTCGACTTATGTGGAGCTGCACATAAATCGATTCATGTGCAGTACCTGGTTATGTGGAGTTACCCGCCGGATTCGCGGAAAATCAGGCCTTCCTGTGCCTGGCAACTCCACATAATTCCGGGACAACTTCAGGTCAGAGCGCCTCCAACCAGTCGAGGACGGAGGTGCTAGAACGCCACGTGCGGGGTACGTCGTCGTCTCCGATCGGCCCGGCCTTTCTCAGGGCCTCACGCTTGGTCTCGAGGTCGATGGTGGCGTAGCGATTTGTGGTCTCAACGCTTTGGTGGCCTAGCCAGTGGCTGATTGAGACCATCTCCACACCGGCCTGTAGCAAGTGCACCGCCGCGGTATGCCGCATCGTATGGGGATGCACGCGCTTGCGCGCGAGATTCGGCACCGATTTCTGCGCCTTCATCGCGTGCGCCCGCAGGATGTAGCGCACGCCAAAACGGGTGAGAGGCTCGCCACGTCGATTGCGAAAGAGCCGTTCCGTCGATCTGTCGGTGAGACCTGCTTCGGCGACGAGGGCACGCAGCACGGCCGCAGTCTTTGGCCAGAGCGGACAGAAGCGCTCCTTGCGCCCCTTGCCGTATAGGCGGACCTGAAGCGGTCGTCCGAGTTGGAGATCAGCCGGTCGCATGTCCAGCAGCTCCTGCACCCGCGCGCCGGTGTTCAGGAATGTGAGAATGAGAGCGTGGTTGCGACGGCCATTGAGTGTGCGACGGTCAGCGGCTTCGAGCATTGCGCGGAATTCCTTACCCTCGAGGTAGTCGACGGCACGGACACTGGCGCGTTTGAATGGGACGGCGAGCAGACGCTGGCACCTCTCCATGTGCTCCGGGGCGTAGGCGGCAACGTAGCGAGCAAATGCATGAAGCGCGGCGAGGCGGGAATTTCTGGTGGCGATGCAATTCTTGCGGCTCTTTTCAAGATGGTCGAGGAACGCGATAACGCATTCAGGATCGAGGTCATCGAGGTCGAGCTTGTCCACGTCCCTCCCACGGTGTACCGCGAGGAAGCGCAGGAAGAGTGCGACAGCATCACGGTAGCTCAGAGTTGTATTGGGGCTCAGCCCGCGCACACCAGTCAAGTGCTCGAGGAAAAAGCCTCGGAGGGCGCGCGCCAGGGCGTTGGGAGACGACCTGTTCATGGGACACCACCCTCGTTCACCCCGCGAACGAAAGGAGCGCAGTGCCGCGCGAACCGCTCGCTTGCCTTCTCGGCTACTGGCTCGAAGAAGGATAGGTAGTACTGGGTTGAGACGACGGAGACGTGTCCCATGTAAGCGGCAAGCGCCGGAAGTTTCGCCTCAATGTCGATTCCGGTTCGGTACCAGCGCAGAAGAGCTGCATGGGCGAAGGTGTGCCGCATGTCGTGGACGTGCGGGAGGTGGCCGGTCGCAGTCCGAATACCAACGCTTCGAAAGATCTGCCGAAGCCCTTGAGCGAGCCCCATCCCTGTATAGTGCCGCAGTCCCCGACGATTGCAGCAAAGCAGCGGCGCCTCGGCCGCATGTGAGAACCGCCGTCGTGCCACGAGATATGCATCCATCTCGCGGGCGGCCCCGAGCGACAGCGGAACGAGCCGAGACTTGTGGAACTTGCTTTCTCGGATCGTGAGCGTTTGCTCGTCGGGGGCATAATCGGCAAGGGTGAGCCGGACGATTTCTCCGCGCCGCAATCCCGCCGTGTAGAGAAGGACCAACGCCAGTCGGAAGACTTCACGGCGCAGAGGCGAAGTCGAGACCTTCTGCAAATCATCGGTTGCACGCAGGAGCCGGACGATCTGCTCATCCGTGAACAGGTGCGGACGCCGTGTTTGGTGTGGCTGCGGGAAACCGGCTGGGTCAGGGACAAAGCAGGCAGATTCGCCGCGTTGCCGGTACAGACACAGGTTGCGGACGACGCGCATCCAGCCGCGCCGCACGGTCGGAGAGAGATGTCCGATGGCTGCGGACCACAGCGCAAAAGTCTCGGCTGTCAGATCGGCCATTTGTCGAGCAAGAAACCGATCGAGATGGGTGAGCGCGAATCCCTCGTTGGCATATTGGCGTCCGAGGGCTCGCTTGAGCTTCAGGTATCGCGCGACGATGGAGCCCAGACATGAACCGAACGCAGCCGCCGATTTCACGGCCGCACCTCCGGTTGGACGGCCGTCGGCAGCTCAATGGCGACATCGTGCTGGACGTCAACTACATTCACCCGGTGACGCCAATTACATCGCCCCATTGTTGTCGGGGGTAGTTGTCGTTGGTTGATCGGTAGTTGTCGTAGTTGTC
>Ga0265316_10006999_pt1 | contig 10687 bp, 11 predicted proteins | sample 4522metaG_FD_202092 | JGI IMG/M metagenome (GOLD analysis project Ga0265316, IMG submission 202092) | Rhizosphere microbial communities from Carex aquatilis grown in University of Washington, Seatle, WA, United States - 4-5-22 metaG | ecosystem: Host-associated > Plants > Roots > Rhizosphere >...
CGGGTCGCACGCGCTGCCGCGCTTGCCCGTGTACTCCTCGTCGCGGCGGACGTCGAGGATCGTCAGCGCCGCATCGCCGAGCCTGCCGGCGAGCTCGTCGCGCGTCGGCAGCGCACCGTGGTCGGGGACGAGGTCGGTGTCGCGCACCGGCTCGAGCTCGAACGGCCCCGTCTCGAGCTCGCCCTCCCATCCGGCCATCCCCCCGAGCAGGATCGCGACGTTCTTGTGTCCGGCGAGCTCCGCCAGCTGCGCGGCAGGCATCGCGCCCATGCCGTCACCGCGGTCGACGAGCACGAGCCGCTCGCGGCCCGTGATGCCGTGCCGGCGGAGGCGGAGCACGATCTCCTGCGCGAGCTCCTTCACCGAGTGCTCGTCCGCGCCCGGCGGCGGCGAGCCGAGCACGAGCGGACGCGAGCCCGAGATGTGCCCGCGCGTGTGCGCGTTCGGGCCGCGCACGTCGCCGACGACGAGATCGGGCTCGCCCAGATGCGCTGCGAGCCACGCTGCGTCGACGACCTGCGGGAGGAGCTCCGTCATAGCGCGGCGACGATACCTTGCTCGGCCGCGACCGCGGGTCGCTCGAGCGTCCGCGCAACCCAGTCGCGCAGTGCCGGGTACGAGCCGAAGTCGACGCCGAGCAGCTGCCGCGCGCGGAGGATCCACGGCACGTACGCGACGTCGGCGAGCCCGTACGCCGCGCCGCCGAGCCAGGGCTGCGCCTCGAGCATGAGGTCGAGCCGCTCGAGCTGCTCCTCGAACAGCGGTCGCGCCGACTCGTCGCCGCGCCGCACCGCGTAGTAGGGCGTCGTGAACGTGTCGTGCCGGAAGATGCGCAGGCGCGCGAGCGCCCGGTCGGCCGGGTCGGCTGCGAGAAGCGCGGGCTCCGGGTAGCGCTCCTCGAGGTACTCCATGATCACCGCGGACTCCGGCAGCAGCCAGCCGTCCTCCTCGACGACCGGAACGCGCCCGGTGGAGTTCTTCTCGTAGATCCACGCCGGGCGGTTCTCGAGGTCGACGGCGATCGCCTCGTACTCGACCTGCTTCTCGGCGAGGACGATGCGCACGCGCGCGCAGTACGGGCAGCGCGCCGCGTCGTAGAGGGTGAGCATCAGTGCCCCGTCCAGTGACGGTCTCGCGTTCCCGGCGAGCGAAAAGCAAGCCAGGCAAGGACGCAGGGAGCGCCGATAGCGGTTGCTATCGGCACGACTGAGGACGCAGCATGGCGCCGCTTTGCAGCCGCCGGGGACGCACTGACTGTTGCTGGACGGGGCACTAAACGGTCACGCCCATCACGGCGGCGATCTGCTCGTACAGCTCCTGCGCCGGCGGGAGCTCCGACGGCGTCACCGCCGTGCGCGCGACCTCGCGCACGCGCTTCGGGTCTGCGCCGGTGAGGCGCGCGACGACGGTCGGGTTCGCGCCGAGCGCGAGCGCGTCGCCCGGCGGGAGCGGCCCGTAGTACTCGGGCACCGAGAGGTACTCGTCGATGTCGGAGCCGCGGTCGTAGAGGTTGTAGCGAACGACCGTGCCGCCTTCGACGCCGAGCGCGAGCACGACGCCGCCGCTGACATACGAGAGCTCCTTCGCGAGCGTCTTGAGCTTCGCCGGCTCGCGGTCGGTCAGGTCGGTGCGCACGGGCACCCAGCCGTTCGACGCGTCGCCGACGTCGGCCGTCTCGAACCGGCCGAGGCGCGGCATGATCTTCTGGACGGTGCGCTCGACGACGCCGACGTCGTCGGTCTGCACGTGCACGACGCCGAACGTCGGCCCGGCCGGCTCCGCTGCGAGGCGCTGCCCGAGCGCGTCGATGGACGCCGCGAGCGTCAGCTCGGCCGGCTGGAAGCCCCAGCGCTCGTAGATCGCCCGCGCCGCCGTGTTCGAGGTGAGCACCTCGAGCTCGAGCATCTCCGCGCCGCGCTCGCGCGCGAGCTCGGCGGCCTCCCGCATGAGATCCGCTGCGAGGCCTCGCCCGCGCGCCTCCGGGCGGACGTACAGCAGATCGAGCATGGCCACGCGCTCGCCGGTCTTGCGCACGACGGCGATGCCTTCCTCGTCCGCGAGCAGCACACCGCCGTCCGCGAGCGTCCGCTCGATCTCCTCGATGTCCTCGGCCTTGTCGGAGTCGCGCCACGGCACGTCGGGGATCTCCTCGCCGAACTCCTCGGCGAGGCGCCGCACGAGCGGCAGGTCTGCGCTGGTGGCTGGGCGGATCACGGGACGCGATTGGCGAGCAGGAGATAGTGCGCGGACAGGTTCTCGAACGGATGAAAGCGTACGCGCGCGGCATCGACCTCCAGCGGGGCAACCGCCTTCCGCAGCGCGAGGTCGCCGGCCGGCCATGCGTTCGGGCGTGCGAGGTGGCGCGCGAGGAACCACTCGGCGGTCCACTCCCCCAGGCCGCGCACCGCGACCAGCCGCGCACGCACCTCGTCGTCGGACAGCCCCGCGAGCGCGTCGAGGTCGAGATCGGAACGCGCGAGCCCGACGACGTACTCGGCCTTCCGCCGCGAGAAGCCGAGCGAGAAGAGCTCCTCCTCGCCCGCCGCCGAGACCGTCTCCCGCGCCGGGAACGACCACGCCTCGCCCGCGCGCACGCCGAACCGCTCGACGAACCGGTTGCGGATCGCGAGCGCGGAGAACAGCGACACCTGCTGTGCGGTGATCGCGCCGACGAGCATCTCGAACGGGTCCGGCGTGAGCGCCGGGCGGAAGCCCGCGAGCCGCGGGACGATCCCGGCCAGCACGTCGTCGCCGGCCGCCCATGCGTAGAACGGCTCCAGCTCGAACGCGAGCCCGACGAGCGCGCGGGCCACCGGCTCGGTCTCCGCGTCGAGCGGCTCGACGTCGATGCCGCCCTCCGCCGCCTCGATGCGCAGCTCGCGCCCGCCGACGACGCGATGAAGCCCACCCTCGTGCCACAGGTTCACCCGATCGACGCCGAAGGCGCGCCAGCGCTCGGTCGTGAGCGCGAAGTCGAACGGCCCGGGCACGGCAAGGAGCGCCATGCCGAGACGGTACTGGCCGCTACCCGCCGGACGGTGTGTACCACGACGTGCGTTACAGGTGCGAGGTCAAGCCGGCGCCGGTTGCGTCCTCGACGTCTCCCGGCGCCTGCGCGTTCTCGTACCAGGAACGCCAGTAGCGGCCGTCGTCGAGGCTCTTGGCGAACGTCGAGAGCTTCAGCGGATGGAACGTGTCGCACATCACCGCCAGCTCGTGCGTCTCGTGCAGACCGATGCTCTTCTCCGCGAGCCCCGGGTGCGGCCCGTGCGGCAGGCCGGAGGGATGGAGCGTGATCGACCCCACGTCCACGGCTTTGCGCGACCCGAAGTTGCCCGAGACGTAATAGATCATCTCCTCCGACTGCAGGTTCGAATGGTGATACGGGATCGGGATGGCCATCGGATCGAAGTCGAGCTTGCGCGGACAGAACGAGCAGATGACGAAGTTCTGGCCCTGGAACGTCTGGTGCGACGGCGGCGGCTGGTGGATGCGCCCCGTGATCGGCTCGAAGTCGTGGATCGAGAACGTCCACGGGTAGAGGTAGCCGTCCCAGCCGACGACGTCGAACGGGTGGTAGTCGACGACGTACGTCTGGTAGCCGCCGCGCACGCGCACCCTCACCGGGAACTCGCCCGTCTCGCGGACGGTGTGCAGCTCCGCCGGCGGATGGATGTCGCGGTGGTAGTACGGCGCGCCCTCCACGATCTGGCCGTACTCGTTGCGGTAGCGGCGCGGAATCTCGATGAGCCCCGGCGTCTCGAACACGAGATAGCGCTGCGCGCCAGTGGGATTGAAGCGATACGTCGTGCCGCGCGGAATGACGATGTAGTCGCCTTCCTTGTACGGCACGTCGCCGAAGATCGTCTCGAGCGTGCCCGAGCCCTCGTGCACGAACACGACCTCGTCGCCCTCGCCGTTGCGGAAGAAGTAGTGCATGCGCCCGGCGGGGCGGCAGAGCGAGATCTCGACGTCGTCGTTCCACATGAGCAGGCGGCGCCCGGTGATCTCGTCGCCCTCCGGCTCGGTGTCGAACGTCTTGAAGTGGCGGTGCGAGTGCTGCTCCGGCACCCACTCGTCGCGCACGATCGGCTCGAAGCCGCCGAGCTTCACGACGCGGCACGGCGAGTACAGGTGGTACAGGATCGACTCGTTGCCGGTGAAGCCCTCGAGGCCCATCACCTCTTCGGTGAGGAGCGTGCCGTTGTCGCGGAACTGGATGTGACGCTTGCGCGGGACGTCGCCGAGACGCTGGTAGAACGGCATGGAGGAAGCCTACTGAAGCGCGAGCGCGGCCAACTGCCGCCCCACCGCGGGCGCGAACTTGAAGCCGTGGCCCGAGCACGGCGAGCCGACGACGACGCGGCCGCGCCGCTCGCAGACGAACGACTCGTCGCTCGTCGACGTGTACAGGCAGGAGTCCGTCTCGACCGGCTCGGGGTCGGCGCCGGGGAAGCGCTCCTCGACCCACGCCGCGATCCGTTCGACGATCGCCGGGTCGGCCGCCGCCTCGGCGTCGGGATCGGCCTCGGCGCCCGCGTGATGCGCGCCGGCCTTCAGCCCGTGCACGGGGTCGTGCAGCGCGTACATCGAGTGGCCGCCGGTGCCCGGGTTCAGGTCGACGACGGACGGGAGCGGCGACCCGTCGTGGCGGAAGAACGCGACCGTCTCGCGCGTAACGCGCACGGGGACGTCCGGGAACAGGCGGCCGACCCACGCGCCGGCGGTGACGACGACGGCGTCCGCGTCGAGGTCGTCGACCGACTCCACGCGCGTGTCCGTCTCGACGCGCACGCCGGCGACGTCGAGGAACGCGTGCCGCGCGAGGTCGGAGCGCACGATCCCCGCGTCCTCGAGGAAGAGCGCGGACCACCCTTCGGGCGGGACGGCGCCGAGCGCGCGCGCCTCCGCCGCGTCGAGCATCCGGTAGCGGACCCCGCACTCGTCGAGAGCCTGCGCAGACGTCAGCGACGGGTCGGCGGCGAGCTCGACGAGGCCGTACAGACCGAGGAGCTCCACGCCGGACTGGCGCTCGAGGTCGCGCCAGCCGCCGTACGCCTCCTGGGCGAGATGGACCCAGGCAGCGTCGGGATACGCGACCCGGAAGATCCGCGAGCGCCCGTGGCTCGACCCTCGCGTGTGGTCGAGCTCGAACTGCTCGTACACCGTGACGTCGGCGCCCTGCTCGCGCAGCGCCCACGCGGTGGCGCAGCCCATCACCCCCGCGCCGACGATCGCGACGCGGGTCACGCGGCGATCAGGTCGCCGGGAAGGAGGCGTGTGTTCTCCGCCGCGTGCGCGATCATCCGCTCCCAGTCGACGCCCGGCGGCGTCTCCTCGTCCGGCGTGACGACGATCGGCCCGAGCGAGATCGCGAAGTCGCGGCTCTTCGCGCCGGGCAGGTCGGGAGCGAGCCACTCGACGAAGGGCGTGAAGCCGCCGACGGCGCCGTCCGCCCCGATGATCGCCGCGTGCCGCCGCACGGGGACGATTGTCGCAGCGCCGGGAGGCGCGGCGACGTCGTCACCGGCTGCGTGGATCGCGGCCGGGTTGGCGAAGGTGAAGTCGTCGCCCTCGAAGATGCGGATGGACGGCGGATGGAGGACGGGCGCGCGGAAGACGACCTCCGCGAGCGGGTACTCGGCGTGCTCGCGCGCCTGGCCGCCGCCGGTGAAGAACGCCTGCAGCGTCTGCGCCGCGAGCTGGACGACCCGGTCGCCGTCGATCCGTCCCGGCCACCCCCGCTCGAGCAGCGGATCGGCCGGCGAGAACATGCAGAGCTTCACTCCGTCGGCTCCGTGTGCACACGCACGTCCGCGATCTCGGGCAACCGGCGGCGAATCTCCTCCTCGATCTCGCTCGCGCGCGCGTGCGCGTCGGCGAGCGCCGTCTCCGGGCCGAGCCGCAGCGTGAGGTACGCGACGAGACCCTCGTCGGTGTTGAGGAAGCGCAGCTCCTGCGGGTCCGCGCCGCACACCTCGCGCACGACCGCGCGCACCGTCGCGACGTCGCCGGCGACCTCCGCGGCGCCGCCGGCCTCGGCCAGCGGCTCGAGGTGCGTCTGCACGGCGCTCGCCTCGGGGACGGCGGCGGCGATCGCGCGCTCGACCTCTTCGGCGATCGCGTGCGCTTCCGTGAGCGAGAGGTCGCCGGGAAGCTTGAGGTGGAGCGACAGCTCCGTGCCGCCGTCGACCGAGAGGACGCTGACGTTGTGTATCTCGCGCACGCGCGGCACCGCGAGCGCTGCGGCGAGCGCGCGCTCGCGCACGTCCGTCTTCCCCTCGAGCGGCTCGACGTGGACGACGACGTCTGCCTCGGGGAGCGCGTCCTGCACCGCCTGCTCGACGGCGTCCGCCGCCGCGTGGCCCTGGCCGACGACGGCGTCCGGCTCGATGCCGATGACGACGTCGGCGAAGTGACGCCCCGCCGCCTGCCGCATCCGCAGGCGGCTGAGATGGACCGAAGGCTTGATGCGCAAGATCGCGGCGCGCGCGGCCTCCTCGGCGGCGGCGGGCGCGCGGTCCATCAGCACGTCCACGTTCCGCCGCATCAGCTGGAGGGCCGCGCTCAGCACGATGACCGCGACGAGGAGCGCGGCGATCGAGTCGGCCTTGTTGTAGCCCTCGCGGACGAGCAGGAGGCCAGCGAGGACGGCGACCGAGCCGCCGAGGTCACTTGCGAAGTGCAGCGCGTTCGACGCAAGCGCGGCGCTGTGGTAGCGAGTGGCGGCGCGCCACGACGCAACGGTGCGTCCCACATCCACGACAATGACGACGCCGATCACGACGAGCGCGTACCAGGCGGCGTTTACGTGCGGCGGCGAGCTGCTCGAAAGGCGGACGATCGCGCGCCAGACGATGACGAGGCTCGCAAGCGCGAGGATCGCCGCCTCGCCGAGCGCGGAGAGGTGCTCGGCCTTGCCGTGGCCGTACTGGTGTCCCACGTCGGCCGGCCGCCCGGCGACGCCGACGGCGAAGAACGTCAGGAGGGCGGCGACGAGATCCGTCCCCGAGTGCGCCGCCTCGGACAGGAGGCCGAGGCTGTGCGTCGCGATACCCGTCGCGAGCTTGAGCGCGATGAGCGCCGCCGCCGCGAACACCGAGAACAGGGCCGTCTTCCGCTGCGCGGTCATTGCGCGGAAGGGTACGGCCAGGACTGGTCGCTAGAGGTTTCCTCTGAGCGCCTGTTCGCGCTCAATGGCCTCGAACAGCGCCTTGAAGTTGCCGTCGCCGAAGCCGCGGGCGCCGTGGCGCTCGATGACCTCGAAGAAGAGCGTCGGCCGGTCCTGCGCCGTCTTCGTGAAGATCTGGAGCAGGTAGCCGTCCTCGTCGCGGTCGACGAGGATCTTGTGCCGCTGCAGCTCGTCGTAGTCCTCGGCGATCTCGCCGACGCGGTCGGGCGCCTCCTCGTAGTACGCGTCGGGCGTGTCGAGGAACAGCATCCCGCGCTCCTTCATCGCCTCGACGGTCTCGACGATGTTCGTCGACGCCATCGCGATGTGCTGCGCGCCGGGGCCGCCGTAGAACTCGATGTACTCCTCGATCTGGCTCTTGCGCTTGCCCTCGGCCGGCTCGTTGATCGGGAACTTGATCTTGCCGCTCCCGTCCGACATCACCTTCGACATGAGCGCCGAGTACTCGGTGTGGATCTGCTCGTCGCCGAAGTGGAGGATGTTCGTCATCCCGAAGACGCGCTCGTAGAACTCGACCCAGTGATCCATGCGGCCGAGCTCCACGTTGCCGACGATGTGGTCGATGTTCGTGAGTCCGACGCCTCTGTTCGCGTGCCCGTTGCTCGACACGGACACGAAGCCCGGCTTGAACGGGCCCGCGTAGTCGGATCGATTCACGAACGTGTGGATCGTGTCGCCGTAGATCGCGATCGCGGACGTCTCGATCGAGCCGAACTCGTCGTCGTGTCGCGTCGGCTCGGTGACGCCGCGCGCGCCGCGTTGCACCGCCTGGCGGTACGCCTCGGTCGCGTCGGGAACCGTCAGCGCGATGTCGCGCACACCGTCGCCGTGCCGCGACTGGTGCCGCGTGATCTCGTGCTCCTCGCGTAGCGGCGAGGTGAGGATGAAGCGGATGTCTCCCTGCTCGAGCACGTACGACGCGCGGTCGCGCACGCCCGTCTCCGGTCCCGAATATGCGGTGCGCGTGAACCCGAGCGCATGCTCGTAGAAGTACGCGGACTGCTTGGCATTGCCGACCCAGAGCTCGACGTAGTCCCAGCCGAGCAGGGGCATGAAGTCGTCGGACATGGCGCGGATTATGACTCGGGTGGCGCCACGAGCGTCGAGCGGTGCCAGAACCGCTCGAGCGCGATGCCGGCGAAGATCAGGACGCCGCCCGCGATCTCGAGCTTGTGCAGAGACTCCGAGAGCAGCACGATCGCGAAGAAGACGGCGAAGAACGGCTGGAGGTTCCCGAACAGGGACGCGCGGGACGGGCCGACGCGGTCGATCGCGGTGAACCACAGGATGTTCGTGAGGAAGAGCGGACCGACCACGGCGTAGCCGAAGCCGAGCCAGACCTTCCAGCCGAAGTCGAAGTGCTGGGCGCTGATCTGCGGGATGCCGGCAAGGGCGAGCGGGACCCAGCCGATGGCGAGCACGAGCGCGCTGATGCGGAACGGCGAGTACCGGCGCATGAGCGGCGCGATCGTCACGGTGTAGAAGGCCCAGGTCAGGGCCGTGCAAATCGCGAGCAGGTCTCCCTTCATCCCGGCCGAGAAGCCGCCGCCCGAGGCGGCCGCGATGAGCGCGACGCCGGCCACCGTGATCGACGCGCCCGCCCAGAAGGCACGCGACAGCTTCTCGAGCCCGAGCGCGAGCGAGATGCCGCCGATGAAGATCGGCGTCGCCCCGAGCAGGAGGGAGACGGTGGAGGCGGTAGCGAGCTTCAGCCCGTAGACGAAGCACAGCTGGTTGAGGAAGATCATCGCGGCCGCCGCCACGACGAGCTTCACGTCGCTCCGGGCGATCCGGAACGAGCCCTCCCGGTGGTACGTGAACATCCAGAAGAGCGCCGTGGCGGCGAAGTAGCGGATCGCCGCGTACGCGAGCGGCGACCACCCGTGCGTGAGCACGTAGCGCGTGACGGTGACGTTCAGAGCCCAGAGGAGCACCGTCCCGAGCAGCATTAGGTCCACGGGGCTCAGTCGGCGCATTCCCGCGACCCTAACGTTGGTTAGGGTTCGGTTCGTGGCCCAGCCGACCACCAGCGACATCGACGCCCTCGTCGGGCCCGCGACACCGCACTTCGCGTACCAGCTGCGCGCCCGCATCCTCGAGCTCGTCCAGGATCTCGCCCCCGACGACCCCGTCCGCCGCTACGGCGAGGAGAAGATGGAGCTGCTCGACCGGCTCGGGTATGCGTCGTCGAAGGCCGAGAACGGCGGGCGCGAGCCGCGCACCCGCCCCGGCTGGTCGGAGCTGCCCAGCTCCGCGCCGGTCGACGAGCCGCTGCCCCACCGGCGATGAGCCTCCAGGGCTCCTCGGTCCTCGTGACCGGGGGAACGCGGGGGATCGGGCTCGCGATCGCGCACCGGCTCGTGCGCGACGGCGCCGCGCGCGTCGTGCTCGGCTACCTGCGCAACGACTCGGCCGCCGAGGCCGCAGCCGAGGAGATCCGAGCCGCCGGCGCGGAGGTCGACCTCGTCCGCGGGAACATCGCCTCCGAGAAGGTGGTCGAGAAGATCGCAGCCGCCGGCCCGTACCGCGTCGTCGTCCACAACGCCGCGACGGGCGTCATCCGGCCGGCGCTCGAGGTCGACGACAAGCACTGGGACTGGACGATGAACGCGAACGCCCGCTCGCTGCTCGCGCTCGCGCGCGCGACGGCGCCGTCGATGAGCGAAGGATCGGCGATCGTCGCCATTTCGAGCCTCGGGGCACAGCGCGTCCTCGAGAACTACGTCCTCATCGGGACGTCGAAGGCGGCGCTCGAGTCGGTCGTGCGCTACCTCGGGGTCGAGCTCGCACCGCGCGGCATCCGCGTAAACGCCGTCTCCGCCGGTGTCGTCGAGACGGGCGCGCTCGAGCACTTCCCGAACAAGGAGGAGATGCTCGCCACCGTCGACCGCACGCCTGCCGGCCGGCTCGTCGAGCCCGCGGACGTCGCGGGCGCAGTCTCCTTCCTCTGCTCCGACGACGCGCGCATGTTCTGTGGACAGACGGTCGTCGTCGACGGAGGATTCTCCTTACTGGCCTGAGATGGAGCCGACCGACGTCAACCGGCGGATGTTCGACGAGGTCCACCGCCGAACCGGCGAGGGCCGCGCCGCCCTGCCGTCGATCGTCAAGCAGACGCTCGGCGACCTGACGGGGAAGAACGTCCTGCACCTGCACTGCGGATCGGGCGAGGCGAGCGCGGAGCTCGCCGGCCACGGCGCGAAGGTGACGGCGATCGAGCCCGACGAGGCGCTGCTCGACGCGGCGCGCGAGCAGTGGCCGAGCATCCTCTGGATCGCCGCCGACCCGCAGGAGCTGCCGGCGAACCTCCGCCGTGGGCGGTTCGACCTCGTGTACTCGCCCGAGGGCGTCATCGCGCGGCTCGCCGATCTCGACCGGTGGGCGGCCGGCGTCGCCGCCGCGGTGCGCGCGCACGGCGAGCTCCTCGTCTTCGACGACCATCCGGTGTCTGCGTGCGTCGACGGGCTGCTCCGCTGGCACGCCGACTACTTCGAG
>Ga0265316_10007000_pt1 | contig 10686 bp, 5 predicted proteins | sample 4522metaG_FD_202092 | JGI IMG/M metagenome (GOLD analysis project Ga0265316, IMG submission 202092) | Rhizosphere microbial communities from Carex aquatilis grown in University of Washington, Seatle, WA, United States - 4-5-22 metaG | ecosystem: Host-associated > Plants > Roots > Rhizosphere >...
TAAGCCTGCACAGCTACGACTGTATCGCGGGCATTCATCCCAGATGGAGTTCCGGTAACCACACCAGCGACGCTGTCGATGCTTATCCAGCTCGGTTTGATAGATAACCGATACCGTATCACATCCAGATAAACAAGAGTATCTTTGTCTACCGCAATAACTCTATATTTGTACGGAGAATCTTCTATCGCAGTCGAATCGGCTGCTGTTATGATCTTTGGTATATGATTCGTGTGAGGAACGGTTAGAGTATATGATTGCGTTGCTATTTGGCCCGCGCCGTTTCGGACCTGTACCGTTACCGTCGTATCGCCAATATTTTTGGCCCCCGGTGTCCCGTACATGATTCCGCTTATATTGTTGATCTTCAGCCAACTGGGATTTATGATGAAGGCGTATCTCAGTGTATTGTCCAAAAATGCATCTTGCGAAATTACAGTATCTCTATAAACAGAATCTTCATGGGCAACGAATAACGGGGTCGAAATAATTTTTGGAGGGATATTGTTTCTTATTATTGCAGAACTTGAAACCAAATAAAGAGTATCGAACGTCTGAGTGGCTGCGCGTTCGAGAAAAATAGATTTATTTACCTGGTTTGCCAATGTGCTTGGAGTTTCAAAAACAGTAATACAATCACTCAGCAATCTCGATGAAAAAAATCCAGGGACACTATTGAAACCGGTGGGAAATCTTGTCATTCCCCAGGCATCCATCGGAGCGAATGCATTCGTCGTATTAATCAAGTTTCCGCAAAAAAGTATTTGTTTTATACCGATGTTCTTGAGATATGTGTACAGCGAAAGTTTATCGTTGAAGACTATCTCACTTCCGACAGGGGAGCAAGATGAATCTATCGCCCGTCCGTTTGCAACTTGAAAAACCCTAATACCGAGAGCTCTTGCCCACTTCATCAATGGTGCAATATTATTTCGATTATTATTTTGAATCCGAGCCAGCCAGCCGCCGTTGGGGAAATAACTCCATGCATTTACAACAACTAACGCGGTTCGAGCCGGATTAATAGAACCCCCAAATGTTGAGTCATAGTTTATGGACGAAAGTTGAGAAGGCCGTTGCACGACCAGCGCATTCACAGTCTCCCCAAGTGCTGATGCCAATGATCCGAGGAGGGTCGTTTGAAACCTTGTTTCAATACCGTTAATCCCCCAGTTATAGGCAAGCTGCGACCAACTTATTATGCAATCTTTGATTCCTATGATTTTATACGTATTGGGAAATTTTAGACTCAGTGTATTAATACTAATTGGACGAGTAAAGAGAACGCATTCCGACGCGTCACCCCCAGTATACAGAAGTGTCGTAAGGCCCTTACGGCTCAGCATCGTATCAGGGATCGCAGAAATTGTCGCGTTAACATCCCATGGCTGCAGTTTCACGGTCGGATAGAGAGGTCCGTTATGGTTGAACAGAAAAACCGGAATGTTATGCTTTCGGGCAACATCGATCATTGTGACAATATTAACGATATTGCTATCCGCGGCCGACTGCCAGACATCACACAGGATTAAAGCCGTTTTTCCGATATCAATGGAGTCGGTAAAACTAATAACCTGTGACGATAATTCTGAAACGTAATTAACAGAATCAAGAGCCGGGATAAACTTAAAATTTTGAAATGTCAGATAATGTCCTGTCGTGAACCATGACGTTTGACTATTGACATTGCTGGTATCGTTGACCGCCTGAATTTTCCAAAAGTATGTTGTTGACGGGAGGAGATTGTTGACGACCACGTACGAACCAGTCACGACAGTATCCACTATGCCCCACGACAGCGAATCCGTTCCGAGTACGATTCTATAGGAATTACCCGTATCGTTCCATTGAAGAACAACCTGTCTATAGTTTTGATTCGTAGCACCGGTATGCGGCGAAGTGATGTTTTGCGCCAAACCTTGGATGGCCATGGTCAGCAAAAATAAAACAACAAACCCACAATACTTCAGACGAATGAAGTTTGATGGATTGGCCGCCAGACAACTGTGGTTTACATTACACATCAAGAGCACAGATCAGATTGTTAAGAAAAAAGAAATTGATTATGCATGCCGCACCATAAACGGTAATTGGTGCAGGCGTCATTTTTTATCTTAATACCAGTTATACCGAATATCTATCAAAAAGTCGTATTTGCCGGCATAGCCCGGATCAATCAAATAATCAAATGGGTTATTCAAGAATTCATTATAGCCAGGATTCACCGTATTGTCCGCATACGAAGACGTCATCTGAGTTGTGAAGCGCGTTCGCAATACATGAAAGTCGAAAAAAAGATTGCGCAAAGGTTGGTACGTTCCGACGATTCCGAATGATTGTTGTTTAGTGAGCGGACCGTACAAGAACGCGGGGTCACCGCCGGCGTATTGGTAAAACGTAGACTCCTTCCCTCCCTTTCGTAGCGACTGGAATTCCAAGCCGATCTCGAGATTGTAGATCGGACGATGGTAAACACTCATCGTAAAGAGATCTGCGTTCTGCCCAATCCAATCGCCTAAATTGACACCGTGATTCTGATAGGTGTCTTCCGCGTACTCGTGATTATACACCCAAGGATTAACGCGCGTATATTCAACATTGATCTTTGTATCATGGTAAAAAAGATCGTACGCGTTGCCCCCCAATGTAAATCCCAATTGATTGCGATTTTGACTGGGGCTAAGAAATGTCGTTGTTGAAAATTCGTCCAAAAATACCGGAAGATAAAAATCGAAATTCTTCACAACGTTGAATTTAAAATTAAAAAATATCTGGGAATTATCCTGATTGTCCAAGTAGTGCTCGGCTGATTTGAAAAGCATTATCGGAAGTAAATACAATAATTCCGGATTTCGGCCCGGGCCTCCGTAGATTTCAGATTCCCCGACAGCGATATTGACGCCATTCCACGGCGTGAACTCCAACATATTCGCCGCGATGTATTTATTCAAATATGTCGGTCTCTTGCCGAAATACTGCGTATTGTATGTCTGCGAAGAATCTATTACGCCGGAATAGAGCCAACCGTGGATGTAGGTGAAATCAATATCCTTGCCGAGCCGGGCATGCAGCTTCAATTGCGGGTACGCCGGCGCTTTGGTCGAAAGGATAATATTACCGGCCTCACCGCCGCCCCAGACATTCTGCATTTGCTCGCCGGACAAAGTGACAAGTCCAAGATCGACATTCACTTGAGCATTAAACACATCATAATCATACGCTGTGGCAGTTCCATTCGTTGTCGTAGTCGAGGAAGAAGGGACAACTGAAGGCAGCGGAGAAAGGGGACGCAGCGGCGATTGCGGACCTAACGTGCTGATGTATGATCCGCCATCATGAGTGTCGTGATAATAAAAATAAGCACCGACATTGTTTCCTAAATATCCGTACGTCATAATTCCGCTCGATAAAGTATGAAGAATTGTTCCATCCGCTTGATGGTTGTATGACATCGAGCCGATGAGATCGACCATCACATGCGATGTTTCACCTTGGTAACTGTAGAGGTGCCAGCGTTCATCGGACAAATTGCCGTAGTTATGCCTTCGCATCTCTTCTTGAAATTCTTCCTTATAAAAATTCAGCCGTTCCCGATCGACCGTTGTCAATTGCGTTCCCACGCTGTCAACCCTCATCAAGAACTCTGCAATAGCTTGACGGGATAGCGGCTTTACCGCATCACGATAGTCAATAAGAATCTGTTTTGCAGCCATCCTGTCTAGAAAACCATAAACATCATGAGTTGCGGGCAAGTATACCGTCTGAGAATATAATAGAGAGCTCCAGAAAAAGAGCGCTAGAGCTCTCCTAAAATTCTTTCCCATTACTATATTGACGTTCAGTAATCCGTTTGTGAAATCAACTGAAAAAAATCCCGTCTACCTCTGCAAATGAACAATGACGTCAGGCATTATGGATTCGACAACGTCAATACGATCATTTCATGCAGCTTCATATCCGGTATAGTAACCGGTGTGGAACCATCGACAGGAATCGTTACTACGCGCTCTGCTTGAACACTATGCACTGGAAGCAACCCTGCGTTCGGAACTCTGGTAATTGAAACGTTGACAAATTTAGCGTTCGTAAGAAAAGGAAGCGCCTGAAGGTTCTTCAAAGAGACACTGACTGGTACTTGATCGTACTTTTTCTTGCCGGGATCAAAGCTGCCGACAAGAATTTGTGCCGTGCCAGTTCTCTTACCGCTTTTGCTTGCCAATGCTACGACACGGTTATCGGATGAGGTGCTGGAGACTCTAGATCCCACACCATCAGCATAGTATTTGTACGCCCACCATCCCGCCCGCGGCTCGTACGTGTTGGGGACCAATAGGCCGTCGAGCGTCGAATTACCGCACGTAAATTCTCCGCTGTCATCTGTCCAGCAAGCTTTGCAGGCGCCGTCTGCGCCGCCTTTTTCCAAATAATAGAACCAGGCAAGAATTGACCCGGGGTAGTAATTAGAATACTTTCCAATAATTTCATTAATATGAATTTCCTTAATTCCCACACTGGCATAGTCTGGATTCTCAATATACTTTTTGCGCACTTGCAGCAAATGGTCGGCAACAGCAGGAACACTTTCATCGCCCAATATTTCATGCCAACTCAATCCATCAACCTTCAAATGATTTGCTTTGGCATACACCATAAATTGATCGATGGAGATATAGGGGTTATCCCATGTCCCTATGCTCGGTCCTTCGAGGTAAATATCATTCCCATACTCTTTTCTCAAGACATCGTGCGCGCGGCGAAAAGACTCTAGGAATTGGTCCGTTGTTTCACTCCCCTTTTTGAGGTCGCCCGTCGGTTCATTCCAGATATCCCAAATGATTTTTTTGTCGTTAAACTTCTTTACCAGATCGGAAACAAAACTCTCCCAGACCGAATATTCAGCGAACGGCATATCTTTGTGGGGCCACTTCCATGCGCCGCCAACGATAATAACCGGTCTCATTCCCAGGCTTTCTGCCCTGGCAACCCGATTTTCAAAACCTTTTGCACCCCAGCCCGGATTCCTCATGAAACGCGGATGAAGCGGAGTGATCATACTATCGGGAGGCGCAGTCTCAGTAAAGCTATCCAAGAATCCAACCATTGATTTCACAGATGTTGAACTCTCAAAATCGACAACGACGCTGGCGCTGCCGTTCGATTGTTGTGCCGGAGGATTTTGAGCAATGACCAGAGCTCCCGATGCACTCACTATCCACATGAATAGTACGATAATTTGTTTTTTCATCTGTGTGTTCCTTTCAATTGTTTTTATTCTACGGCTTCCATAAATCTCTGAACGGGATTAAGAACGAATCACAGCAATACTGTTCGTTCCCATTTTTAATTTCGACTCTATTGGATAGAATACAATCCTGACCGCTCTCATCAAAAGCCAGCTATACCATTGAAGAACCATCAGAAGAAATTTTCCAGGCACGCCGAAGGAGCACAGCTTATTGGAACTGATCAAATCATCGGAATATCTTACCAGCGTCAGACCGTTCACGATGCACAGGTTATGCATCTTATCTTTAGTGAAAAATGTTTTGTGCGTAAAATCGCCATTATAGTTGGGCAGCCCGAGAGGGGATGCTCCTTCAGGAAATCTCAAAAGCATTTGGCCATTTGGGTTCAAATGGCCTTTTACCCACCTGAACATTACTGTGAGATCATCGTACGATAAATGTTCGACAACGTCACATGCAACGACGAGATCGAAATGCTTGTCCTGAAGTTCAGGTATTTCCCAGACAAGTCCCGAAAATGCCGTAAAACCTTTTTCTGCTGCTTTCGTTGTCAATTCATCTTGAATCTCCACACCCACAACTGAATGACCTGATAATTTGAAATAGCCAAGAAGTTCACCGTTACCGAATCCTATTTCCAGAACGTGACTATCGGCCTTCACCATTCGTTTGAAAAGGCGGTCAAAGTAAAAACTCTCGCCCGCATCCGGAAGGCCGAATTCCTTAGTATCCCATTGTTTCCAATGAATATAGTTATTGGTACTCATCTGAGATTCCTTATGAACTTCCAAGCTCTTCGCTTGGATTCAAGAGAGAATTGCCAGTATGGCGCAGTCGGACATAGCCCGTTTTCAGGAGCTAATCTCGAATGTCACGCTTTCCTACATGGATAAAATCTACCAAATCGGCGATAACAAGTTGTGTCCAAGGACATATCCTAGTCATTGAATTTGCCGCAAAACCAAGCCTTTTAGAACCGAAATATACATTTTTGCCTGTTCTCTTCTATCGCAGTATTTCTTAACCCAATTTCGTCCGTTTTCTCCAAGAGATTTAAAAGCGGTGATTGTTTCTTTGTCAAGAGTAATAAGGAAAGAGCAGAGTTGGGCGACATTTTCAGGCTCAACAAAAACCCCCGCCCGCGCTTCTTCAATAATGGAACGACATTCCCCATCAACCATGCAGATCATGGCTCCGCTGCATGCCATAATTTCATAGATTTTTGAAGGAATCGTGTGCTTAAATAGAGGGAGTCTTCTTAACGGAACAATATGAATATCGGAAGATCTGTAAAAACTTTCCATCTTCTCAAACGGCTGAGTTGGAAGAATGATTACATTTTTGAGATTATTCTCTTGGACGTACGAGATCATCGACTCCTTTTCTGCACCGTCGCCGGCAAAGAGAAAATGAAACCTGTCCGCGCCATCATCAGACAAACGCTTCGCGGCCTCTAAGATTATTTGCAGGCCTTGGGATAAACCAAAGGTACCGCAGTATGTAATAAGGATCTTCTCCTCAATTGAGAATTCTTTCTTTATGTCCTGAACATTCGGCGAACAAAAGGCATCAACATTCACACCATTTCTTATCACCGAGATTTTTGAGGACGGGATTTTTTGACCGATCAAAGTTTTTTTACTTTCTTCAGTGACCACAACTATATGATCGGCACTCCAATAAAAGAAATGTTCCAGTTTTCGAGATAGCCATATAATCAGCGGATTGTGAAGTACGCCCAAATCAATCGCCTGCTGCGGCCATAGATCCCGAACTTCAAACACCAGAGGAATGTTCTTGAAGAATTTCAAAAGCACGCCGGAAAAACCCATGAACAACGGAGGCGACGTAGCAATGATAACGTCGTAATCGGCGTTGTGAAAAATTCCCACCAAAAATGCTGAAAGTGCCGAACTGATATGGTTTACGATCCTTGGAATAAATCCCTTGTTCGGCACATTGAACTTTTTTGCCCGAAGTACGTGGACACCTTCATGAGATTCTTCAACCAGCCATCGTTTTTTATATTGCGGGGGAACAATTCCGGTCGGATGCGTAGGAAAACCCGTTGCGATCGTAACGCCGTGCCCTTGTCTCACCCATTCTGACGCGAGATCACTTACCCGCCGGGCTCCGCCGTTCAATTCAGGAGGGAAAAAGTGTGTAATATAGAGAATATTCATCTACCAATACTCAGAGTGTACGAGACTGTGTTCGGTGAAAACGCCGATTGAGAAATGATAAGACAGTAATGCTGCTGCATACATCCAAATTCTTCAAAGAAAGGCCGCCGAACAGCTTCCACGTAAGAATTTTTATTGAATTCCACATATCCGTTAATTCCGTCGGTCGAATTTGAAAAACTATACCCGTTCTCTTGTGGTTTGATATCTATGCGAGGGTGAAAATGTAAATAAGAATGTATAGTATGAAATCCCTCTCCCCTATAAATATCTTCAACCGTAATCTGTTCGGACTGTTTATTTACGATGATATTCCTGGTGTAATCCTCCATGAATGCCTTCTGGTGCTTGTATCCGTCATACTTCCCCTCAAAATAAATGCAGTCCGCACGCTCGTCAACGTGAAAAACAATATTCTTGGGTCTGCGTGCTACTCGAAAAGCTCCCCACATTTCCGCTTGTTCCTGTCCGTCAACCGTCGCCGTGTTATGAGCCTGAGTGCTTCGCAGCAATTGACGTGTTGAAAGATTCCCATAGTCGTCTGTGCCAGAATTACAGATTATTCTATGCTCATTTATCGCCAGTTCGAATGAAAAAAGATCGCAATGAGCATGGGCCGGCAGATACGCAGGGCCCATCTTGCCATGATCGACAATCAAGCGAATAGATTGAAGGCTGATGATACTATATCCGGAGTCCTTCTTTACCTTCAACAATTTCGGAACATGACTATGGAATGGGATATGCAGCGCTGCGGCATACGCCCGCAACTCAAGGAGCGTTGGCGCTTCATTTTGTGAGACATCATTAAAATATGAAAGGGTATTTCCAAATGACATGTCCTCGAGCCACTCAAGCATGAGAGCAATTGTTGTTTGAACTTTTGGCAGCAAACCGTGATACTGCTCGAACACCGATGGATTGTTTACAACAAGATTATAGACATCGAGCAGATCCTCCAGCACTGCTGCATGGTACATCGGGCTCAGCTCAAAATGCCCTCCGTCTTTCAATATCTGTTCATCAATTTCTTCACCCAGGAGTTGAATGACCTTATCTAAGACTTCTTCCTCTCCAGAAAAGAATGCTGCAGAGTACAACAGCGCCTTTATGTTTTTCAGAAGATGGTTCCCCAATACATGGTATTCTATGTTCTGCAGCAACAGATTGTATTGGCTGGAGAGTGAATCAATGATCACAGAATCATAACAATGAACCGACTGCATCCATTTAACCCAGCTGACGATTCGCAGAGAAAGCGGATAGGGAGCCCAACCGATTGCGCCGGAGGTTTTTTTTTTGTGAGTCATCACCCAAGACAGTATCAGCTGCTTTGCCGCTTCTTCGTCGGTTAAAAATACTTTACTTAATAAATAATCGAAAGAATGGAAATGATATTGCCATAATTTTGACGTGGACACAGGATACCACTCGATCGTAGTAACATCATCAAAGGAAAGCGTCTTTCCAAGAAAGGAAAATTCATTGGACGAACACTCCCAATTCCGCTGAATAGATGGACTAAGAATAAATTGAGAATTACGTTTACGTACGCGGGAAACATTGGTTCTGGAAAATGGCAGCACTTTTCGTAAAGCATAATACACACGATAAACGATCTGACGCCCGGCGAGGTGTCGGATCGTGAAGAACAAAAGCACAATATTCTTACTCTTGTTTTGTGCTTGTTTTCGCAATGTTTGAAAAATACTTATCACAATTGGATTCCATGCGGAATTGTCCAAAAGAAAATTTCCCATATGATACGGTCATTCAGTGAGATCGGAAATTCTTTTTGGCAAATCAACAACGAAACTTCAACGAATTGTTTCGACGTAAATTAATTCAGAATTATATGCTATTCTCTCGACGGCCTTAATTATTGTAAAATTGTGTCATCCAACTATCAATAGACAACAATGCCCAGATAGTGTACGATGCATCAATTTTCCCTTCCTGGTTCAATCGTATCAATTCTTGAACTTTAGCACTATCAAAGATCCCTGCTTTGTTGAGGGAGCTTTCCGACAATCTATCAACGATCATCGGCCGCATGCTGCTCTTTATCCATTGACGAACCGGGGCGCCAAAACCTGACTTTGGACGGTACACAACCTCTTTGGGCAAATATCTCTCTCCCACTTTGCGCAAGAGATATTTTGTCACATTACCTTTCATTTTCAGCCGCGGCGGCATCGTCCCGGCAAGGTCAATGAGTTCCATGTCAAGGAAAGGTACTCTTATTTCTACACTCGCAGCCATTCCCATTTTGTCAAAGTAATTCAGGTTGTGATCGGGCAAAAATGTTCTTAATTCTAAATACAATAATTTGTTTATGTCATCGGTTGATGCCGGCAGGCTGCGCAACAAATCCATCCAATATTCGCGGGGTAATTTTTTCTTTAATAGGTCAGATTGTAATTCATTCCGAAATAATGAAGTGACATTCCGATCATCGATCCACATAAAATATCCTGCGAGGCGTTCATCTTTGGCCAAAGTAATGTTATGAACAATTTTCCGAATCCGCCTTCCCAGCGGGCTCGAGCTATTGATGTGTCCGGCAGCTGATTGAATTTGTGCAGCGGCAAAATTCGGGATCAGCGCAATATATTTTTCAAGGTTCAGTGCCTGATGCCGTCTATACCCGGTAAATACGTCATCGCCTCCGGCACCGCTCAACAGTACTTTAATTCCCCTTTGAACAGCGCCACTGCAAATATTATAGACGCTGATCGGGGCGGGGTCGGCCTGGGGTTCATCGAGATGCCAGATCATTTCGTCAAACTGTGCCAGCATGTCAACGTGAGCAGGAATAATCTCGAGCTTTACATCGAGAGATTTCGCGACAATCTGTGCATAATATTCATCGGCAGCAAAACCTTCCTTTTTCATATCCGGTCCTGTTGCGATCGTGAAGCATGTCAAACTGTTTTGAGGGAACATTATCTTGGCAATTGCCACGATAATGCTTGAATCTAATCCTCCTGAGAGAAAATATCCAAGCGGTACGTCGCTCATGAGTTGTCGTTGAACAGCTTTTTGTAATGCCGCGTCAAGCCGATCTATCCATTCTCTTTCGCTTACGACCTTCTTTTCGACATTGAATGCGATATCATAATACCGATGTACCGTAAAGGAATTTTTGTGCAAATCAAAGAGGATATAATGACCCGGCAAGAGTTTCTTGACGTGCTGAAATGGAGTTGCCTCGCCGGGCGCATAAAGAGCCTGCAAGTAATAGCTGAGAGCATTAA
>Ga0265316_10007002_pt1 | contig 10686 bp, 10 predicted proteins | sample 4522metaG_FD_202092 | JGI IMG/M metagenome (GOLD analysis project Ga0265316, IMG submission 202092) | Rhizosphere microbial communities from Carex aquatilis grown in University of Washington, Seatle, WA, United States - 4-5-22 metaG | ecosystem: Host-associated > Plants > Roots > Rhizosphere >...
TTCATAAAATTTCCGGACAATGTATTATTGCTAATAACGCACATTTTGTGATGTTTGTGTAAAATATCAGGTCGCTATGCGACATGGAAAGCTTAATAAACCATGGATAGCTTTCGTTGTACATTATTGTAATTGCTAGCTTTGCGATGGCTATCACCAATAATATGGAAAACGGGCAGTTCGCGACAATTGGCCGTCGGATCCCTGCGTTATTCCGCGCCCATCACGACTCACTGCGTAACTCTCTTACCATAGGTAGCAATCGTTTTCGCGTCGGTCACAGATTGGACAGTGTAACCAGCGGCACAATTTGCCCAGTGTTCTTTTCCAGAGCACGAAAGTGAACTGTCACAGTTCCATTTGGCGCTTCGCCACCCGGAAGGGATGTTCAACAATTGCCTGCACAGCCGAAAGCATCCGCGTGAATGTTTTCTACTCGTCTGCCAGAGACTCACCATCTGGTTTATTGATCGTTGCCAGGGCAGACAGATAGCAAAGTTCCTCATACACTATTTCGCGACCGTTTTCAGGTTTATCCCATGCTGGGCCGCCAGCGCGTTCAGGCTCGAATGACTATGTTGTATCTCTTAGCGCACGGCCTCTCTCGTGCGGGCGCTTCCACGCAATATTTGTCCCATAACCCGTCCCTTCTTAACTGGTGACATTTCATCAGCACTCAGTGGGACTAAACACTCTTTTTATACTGTCTTACCATTCGCATCAACGATGTATTTGGATAACGTTCTTGGCCAAATCAATACCAACCGTTGTGACTTTCGTCTCGCTTGCCTCCCTCGGTAGTGGCCGTGGAAATGTCCATTCGCTACACCTCGGCACTCAGATGCCGTTTTGGGAAGAAGGACGTATCCCATTTGGTTAGATCGGATTGAGTTAATGACCTTAGTGCCATGAGCGGCAGCAATGGAAGGAATCTTTCTAGCCTAGATTAAGTGGGGCATATTTGGGGGTATGTTGTAAATGCAATAAAGATATAAAACCAATACAAAACATTGGTTAGATGAATATTTGTGATTCCCATCGCCGCTCCACATTGAATTCAGGCAGGTCGTTAATTGAGACTGGCATCATAACTTGCAGTGATTGCAAAGTTATCGTTCCTACACAAAGTGCGACGATATCGTTTTTGATTCAAATTGAGTAAGGCCCACCTACTCCGGTGGGCTTTCTTTGATGGGCCATTTTTCTGCCGAAGCGGACTTGCGTCCTGTCACCGCAACCAGTCCGCTACTGATGCATACACCGCTTCACATGGCGACTTCTGGACGAATATCTGAAGTTAGGGTTGCTTCGAGCGCCAAAAGCCATAGAATTGCGCCCCTCCCTGCGCGCCGATGCTGCGTTCTCATTGAGGTGCCCCTTAACTACATCGAGGAATGAACATGAACAAATCCGAACTGATTGATGCCATCGCTGAAGAATCTGGCCTGAGCAAGGCCGATGCTGCCAAGGCCCTTGATGCCGTGACCGGCGCGATTGTCGATGCGGTGGCCAACGGTGACTCCGTCTCCCTGATTGGTTTCGGTACGTTCAAGGCATCCGCACGTGCGGCTCGTGAAGGCAAAAATCCCAAGACCGGTGAAAAGCTCTCCATCGCAGCGACCACCGTACCGAAGTTTTCTGCGGGCACAAACTTCAAAGCAGCCGTCGCCCAGAAGTAATCGCCACGCTTCGGAGAAAGCCCCAGAGTTCGATTGCTGGGGCTTTTGCTTTTTGTTTCCGTATTTCAAAGTGAATGGCCATGGCTTTCAAAGACAGTTCTTCTGATTTTCAAATCATCGACATCGCGTTGATCGAACCCGATCCTCTGCATCCCAGGCAGAACATCGATGAAGGCAGCCTCAAGGGGCTGGCCAACTCAATTCAGAAAATGGGGATGATCCACCCCCTGCTGGTCAGACCAGCCAATACTGGCGGCCGCTATACCGTCGTGGTCGGGGAGCGCCGCCGCCAGGCTGCACTCCTGGCGGGCGAGACTAGGGTGCCTGTTATCGTCCGCGCCTGTGCGCCCGATGAAACACTTGAGGTACAGGTCTTTGAAAATATCGGCCTTGGCGTTCGCTCCGCTCTGGAACCGCGTGACATGGCCAACGCGATTCAGGCTATTGCGGAGCGCTTCGAGTCACCGGAAAAGGCCGCTCAGCATTTCGGGCGAGCCCCCACCTGGCTGGCCCAGGCGACTGCCGCGGCCAATTTGTCCGAAAAGGTCAGCGCCTTGCTCGACGCCGGCAAGATTTCCAGCACCGGCACTGCCGTTCAGCTCGAAAAACTGTCGCGGAAGAACGAAGCCAAGGCAGAAGTCTTGATCGACCAGATAGAGCAATTACCCGAGGGTGAAAAGGTCTCAAGGAAAATCGTCGATAACGCCCTTTCGGAAGTCTCCGGCAGTCAAAAAAAGAAGGACCAGGTTGTCTCCGATGCCGGCACCGCAGAGCCTGCGCATCAACCGCCTACATCGCCGGTGGCATCGGCGCCGGATGTCCTGCCAGGGAACGGTATTCCTGAACCCGATCGAATCTCACCCGCACGGCGTCGAGTGAGTCAGGACAAGGTAAGGCTCGTTGCGGAATTGCTCGGTTTAGCAAACGGGGACGAGGAAGAGGTGCTGATTCGATTGATTGATGAATTCCTTGCCCAGAAGAATTCCTGATATTGCGTACCAAGCTTGTCATTCGGCCAAAGACGCCGGTACCCCGATGGGAAATGGTGGTTCTGATTTCAGCGTGGGCGTTGACGGCTTGAGAGACGGAACGACAACTTTCACTGACTCTCCAAGTCCCCCGATTCTGTCGCCCATGGCAATCATTCAGCAGCCTTTCCGACAGCGATTTTGCACGAGTATTTGCCATCTGCGCCTCTCGGATGCCGACTTATCCGTGTTGTGGCGATACGAAACTGAGATCGAGCTTGCCCGCCGCAACAGGTGGGCACCAGTAATAGGCGCCAGTGATTGGCGTGGAAAATCTGAAGAGGGCGTCGACGATGCCGTCTTCCAGTCCGAGCATGCGGCGCAGTATCTGTTCGAAGGCATCCAGAGAGTGGCTGTAGGCGACAAACTCCAGACCTTGGTCGTTGCCGTTGGTCCAAGGCATTGAGCGCCGGACCAGAAAGGCTTCCGGGGCGAAGCTTTCCTGCGCACTGCGCTTGACGTGAGCCGACTCTGGGGCGTTGTCGAGTTCTTCATTGGTCTCACGGTGGCGCCCGATCATATCGTCGCGTTCCTTGGGCGAATGGGCATTAAAACCGCGCAGGTCGTGCTTCCAACGCTGAACAGCGACAAAACTCGATGCTGCCAGGCCAGCGGTTTCTACTTGAAGAAGCGCGACGTTAACGCTTTCCTCCGGACCGGGATTTTCGGTACCGTCTTCGTATCCGGTGAGATCTCGGCCGCCCTGATATTTGAAGGTATCAACGGCGTCCTCCAACTCGAAAAACTTCTCGAGTTGGGAGGTGATTGCTTCGGCGTGGTCGAATACCGTGCTCCGGTCTTCTCCGGCAAGGTTTATCCACAGAGCGTGCTGGAGGGAAGGTACGAAACAGCCCGGCCCGGACAATGCGGGGAAGGTGCGCAGGCCGGGCACCGTTGAGCCAAGAGCCCGTACCAGTGGCTCGCCGAGACCGACGGCGCCCCAGGATGGATCAAAGGCATTTTGCAAGCAACGCAGTCCAGCCTGTGGATCGACTTCTGATTTGAGTCGAAAGCCGAGTGAACGACCGAAGTTCGAGAGTGGTGCCAATACGGAAGGTTGGCAACAAATCGCAGACATAGACAATTCCCTGTACAGAAAACAGGAATTATCTATCCAAGTCGAATTGGATTGGTAGCCCCGAAGGTCTGGATATATCGGGCGTGGAAGCCATTTCGCGGATTTATTTGGCGCGGCGCTTCAAATGCTTCAACAAAACCGAAAAAAGAATTTCCGGACTTGCCGGTTTGGCGACAAAATCGTTCATGCCGGCCTCAAAGCAGCGCTCTTTGTCCTCGCTAAAGGCATTTGCCGTCAGGGCGATGATCGGGATATCGGCACTTTCCGGCAACTGGCGAATCTGCCGGGTTGCCTCAATGCCATCCAGGCGGGGCATCTGCATATCCATCAGGATCAAGTCGTAGCGGTTGTTTTTTGCCTGCTCGACGGCGACGACCCCATCTTCGGCGACATCTACCTGCTGGTCGCAATCCTGAAGGTATTCGAGCATGATTTCCCGATTGATCGGCTCGTCTTCTACCAGCAATATCCGGCATCCCGGAAAATCCCGCTTGAGCATGGCTTCGGCCGACTCGGCTGTAACCGGATGCGCGGTTGGCTCTTGCGGGTTCTGCTTTTTGAGACGGGCACTCATCCAGAAAATGCTTCCGCGGCCCGGCGTGCTTTCCACGCCGACCTCGCCACCCATCAATTGCGCAAATTGCCGGGTAATGGCCAAGCCCAGCCCCGTGCCGCCGTAATTCCGGGTAATTGAGTTGTCGGCCTGCTCAAAACTCGAGAACAGGTGAGGGATGACCTCCGGCGCAATCCCGAGGCCGGTATCGTGGACTTCGAACCGCAGCAGCACCTGCTCGGCATCGTCTTCCTGCACAACGGTCCGGACGGTGATGGTGCCGGTATCGGTGAACTTGATGGCATTGGAGACGTAGTTGAGGATCGACTGCTGCAGCTTGGTGGCATCGCCAAGCAAATGCTCAGGTAGCGGCGGTGTTTCGACGACCAGTTTCAGGTCTTTGCTTTCGGCGCGCTCGGAAAGCATGGACACGACGTTGGCAACGATGCTGCCGATCCGGACTTCGTTTTCTTCCAGGACAAGCTTGCCTGCTTCAATCTTGGACAGATCAAGGACCGCGTTGATGGTTTCCAGCAAATGCCGGCCTGCCGCATCGATTTTATCCAGCCGCGCCAGCTGCTCCGGGCTTACCCCTGAGCGGCGGATCAGATGCGCCATCCCCGTGATGGCATTGAGCGGTGTCCGGATTTCATGGGACATATTGGCCAGGAAGGTACTCTTGGCAACACTGGCGGCCTCCGCGGCTTCCTTGGCAACAGAAAGGGCGGCTGTTCGTTCGGCGACGAGTTCTTCAAGATGGTTCTGGTACTTCAGGGTTTTCTCGTGCTCTTCGCGCAGGGCGCTTTCCGCATGCTGGCGCTGCTCCAGTTCGAGAACTTGTGCCCGGTATAAACGCCAGATGATGAAGCCGACGAAACCGGTAAATAGCATCAGCATGAACTGCAGGCCTAGCGCCACCCGCTTTTCGCGTTGCCAATCCTGGAGATAGTTTTCCGCAGACAGGCCAACATTCACATAGAGTGGATAAAGTGCCGAATGGCGAAAGGCAACGGTCCGTTCAATGCCATCGAGGGGAGTTTCTGCCCGATAAACGCCAGATGCTTTTTTTTCTGCCAACATTTCCTTGAGCTGGCTGGAAATATTGGTAGCACCGACATTTGTTCCAATTCCGTTCGGCTCCGGGTAACGGACGATGATGCCCATCGATTCGTCGCGCAGGGAAATTGCCCCGTTTTTGCCTACCTCGGCGCGTACCAATAGGTTCTGAAAGTATTCCAGATCAACTGAGGCAATGACTATGCCGAGCAAGTGCCCATCGTTGGCCTTGACGGGACGGGCGATGTTGAGAATCCAGCGCCCGGTAATCTTGCCAACATGTGGTCTGGAAATGACCATCTCCAGGCTCGAGTCTTCTTTCAAACGACGGAAATAATCGCGGTCGCGAATGTCGGCCTGTAGTTTTCCTTGATTGCGTTGACGCTCATAGCCAGCGACGATATGCCCATCGTCAAGTGCGTAAAAGAATGCTTGCGACTCGGATATGTGTTTGCCGTTCCTTTCCAGAATCTCTGCCCTGGCCTTACACGCATGGTTTTCCGATTCGCAGACGGCCATATCGGAAGCGATGAGCTTGAGCCCGATATCGACGGTCCGGATTGTCGACGTCACCGACATTTCCAGCGTATTGGCGATATTAACCGCGTTGGTAGCCGCAGCCTGGTGGTAACGATACTTGCTGTATTCGAGCCAGCCAAACGAGCCGAAAATGATGGCCAGGTCGATCAGGGCCAGCAGGCCAAAAATCCAGGTTCTTGGCCGATTTGAAATGTGCAGGTGGAACTGCACGTTTTCGCGGGGAGGCATATTCCAGAAATTACTCGATTAAGACTCAGTTAGATAAATCACTCTCGCGGATAGTGGCATTTCGCCGAAACTTCATCAATCGGGGATTACCGCAACCAGAAACCGAAAATTCAAGTTGATGACATACATTGTTGTCAGGTTGCGGTTCATTTAGGAAATTGTCTGTCAGCCAAGCAGCTTGCGCTGATCGAGGTATTTTTCCAGGATTTCCAGGCGGGCCAGCGGGTCGTCGAGTTCGAGCAGTTTTTGTTTGGCGAGATTCTGGATCGGCAGGACTTCGGTGATGCGAAAACCCACCCATTCGGCTTCATCGTAGCGATGTGGTTCAGGCAGGCGCTCATTGCCCAGGTCGTCGACGATGCGGCGGAGCAGGGGAAGCAGGCGCTGGCGTTCGGGCGGCAGCGGCGTCGGGCCCGTTTCGGCCAGTAGTTCGACGCTGGCTTCGAGCAGGTTGTCTGGCCCGACGGTGCTATCGATGATGCGAAAACGTCGCCCGCCGTGGGCGGTTATCGTCAGAATGCCAAGTTGTTCCATCTCCCAGTTACCGATGGTGGCTAGGGTGCCCACGGCATGCGGCTCGGCTCCGGCCCCGACTTCGCTGCCCTTTTCGATCAGGCAGACGCCGAAGGGCAAGTTGTCCTTCATGCAGGAAGCGGCCATGCCGAGATAGCGTTGCTCGAAGATCTTCAGCGGCAGGACGCTGCCGGGGAAAAGCACGGTGTTGAGCGGGAAGAGCGGGATGCGCTGGGTTTCGACGGCATTGCCGGTCGGCGAGCGGACAAAATCAAACCAGCCCATGTCAGCGATCCTCGCCCCAGCGCTGCATCAACGAGTGCGGCACGCCGATCTGGTCCATGATGCGGGCAACGACAAAATCGACGATGTCCTGCACGCTTTGCGGGTGATGGTAGAAGCCTGGGTTGGGTGGCAGGATGACGGCGCCGGCGCGCGACAGGCGCAGCATGTTTTCAAGGTGGATGGCCGAAAACGGCGTTTCACGTGGAACCAGCACGAGCTTGCGGCCTTCCTTGAGGACGACGTCGGCCGCGCGTTCGATCAAATTGTCAGCCAGGCCCTGGGCGATGGCGGCCAGCGTGCCCATCGAGCAGGGGCAGACGACCATGGCGTCCGGCGGGTTGGAGCCGGAGGCGACCGGAGCGAACCATTCCTCGCGACCGAAAACACTGAGGTTTTCAGCTTCGGCAGCGGGAAAGCGGGAGAGCAGGGCGGCTTTTGCGTCAGACGGGCGCGACGGTAGCTCGAAATCCATCTCCTGCTTGGCGACGACCTGGGATGCCTGCGAGTAGAGCAACTGCACCTTGCAACCTGCTGCGAGCAGGCATTCGAGCAGGCGCAGGCCGTAAGGCATGCCCGAGGCACCGGTCAGTGCGAGGCATATGGTTTTGGACATCAGGCGGCTTCCGTGGAGGCGGGTTCAGCCAGCAGTTTAGCCGCGATCAGGCCGTTGATGGTGCCAAAAACCAGTGCTGCGGTGGCGAAAACCGGCGTGAGCAGGAATACGCCATCGTGGGGAATGAGCCAGATTCGGGCGAGCAACAACTGGCCGCCGATATGGGCGAAGGCGGCAAGGATGGACAGGCTGACCGGGCCGAACCAGCGTGCCGGCAGGTGGCGGGCGAGGCCGAGAGTGAGCAGGCTGAGCGTGGTGCCGGTCAGCGACAGGAAGAAGCCGGGGGCGAGAAAGTAGCCAAGGAGCAGGGCACCAGCCAGCACACGCAGGGCGCTGACCCAGACTGCCGTGCCCCAGCCGTAGCGCGCAAGAACGACGAGCGTGACGATATTGGCCAGGCCCGGCTTGACGCCGGGCAGCGGCGACGGAATGGCGGCATCGACCAGCGACAGGCCGACAGCCGCAGTGGCCAGCCAGGCAACGCGACGGTCTTCGGCTGTGATGGTGAGTTCAATAACTGATGGAGTCATAGACCTTGGTCCGCCCGGCGATCTGGACACTGACGCGATTGGGGGCGCAGATGGCGATTTCGCCGGGGCGCATGAGCCAGCCCTGCTTGACGCAATACTGGCGCGGACCGGGGTCGGAAACGACGCGGGCGCGGCCCGGCTCGACGGCGATCAGCGTGGTGCCCAGCGGCCCGGCAACTTCGAACTGCTTGCGGGCTTTGAGATCGACTTCGGCGAAGACGCGGCCTTCCTGCCGGATGATGGCGCGATCGGCCAGCCCACCCTGCCAGAAAACGGGGATGCTGGAGCCGACGGCCACTGCGCTGAGCAGGAGGACCAGCCAGTCGCCGGGTCGGATCAGTGCCAGCCAGGACATGATGACGCCGCAGTTGGCGCTGCCCGGTAAAGGGACATTTCGATATTGGCTATTTTTTCCGGCTGGTCGTAGCCATTCGGAAACCGCCAACGTGAGGCATCATCCACGTTCAACTGCCAGCCAGCGTGCGGTGACGAACCAGTACCCGGGCGCGAGTGGCAAATTCATTGGCCAGCCATTCGGCGATGTGGACCGAGCGGTGTTGCCCGCCTGTGCAGCCAATGGCGACGGTCAGGTAGTTGCGATTATCGCGAATGTAGCAGGGCAGCCAGGTGGCAACGAAATGGCTGATGTCATCGCGCATTCGCCGGACTTCTTCTTCCGCTTCGAGAAATTCGATGACCGCCTTGTCTTTGCCCGTCAGGGGACGCAGGTCGGGATCGTAGTGCGGGTTGGGCAGGCAGCGGACGTCGAAAACCAGATCCGCATCGAGCGGGATGCCGTGCTTGAAGCCGAAGGATTCGAACATCAGCGTCAGGCCCTGTCCCGGTTCGGCCTCGATGAACTGGCGGACCCAATCGCGCAGGCCGCTGGCCTTCATGCCGCTGGTATCGATGCGGTGGCCGAGGGTGGAGATGGGTTCAAGAAGGTCACGTTCGGCACGAATGGCCTCTACCAGCGTCTGGCCCGAATTGGCCAGCGGGTGGCGGCGGCGGGATTCAGAGTAGCGCTTGAGCAGGGTTTCCTCGTTCGAGAACAGGAACAGGAAGGTCGGAACGATATCCGCGGCCTCCAGCTTTTCCAGTTTTTCCGGCAGCAAATCAATGCCCCCGCCCGAGCGGGCATCCACCGCGATTGCGACTTTCTCGACATCCTCATCCATCATCATGTGTACCAGCACCGTCAGCATGGCGACCGGAAGATTGTCGACGCAGTAATAGCCTGCGTCTTCAAGCAGATTGAGGGCAACGGACTTGCCCGAGCCGGACATGCCGCTGATCAGGATGAGTTTCATGGGGACAGAGCATAAACAAGGCGGCGCCCCGTATCAACCCGCGGCATAATAGAAAAAAACAGGAGATGATCATGCCCCCTGCACTTCCATTGCTGGACCTGCCTTTTTTGGCGGAATTGACCGCGTTGCGTCGCGACATTCACGCCCATCCCGAACTGGCTTTCGATGAGAACCGCACCGCCGATATTGTCGCCCGAGAACTGGAGCGCTACGGCCTGGAGGTTCATCGCGGCATCGCCAGGACCGGCGTCGTCGGTGTGCTGCGCGCGGGTAGTTCGACCCGGATGGTCGGCCTGCGTGCCGACATGGACGCGCTGCCGCTGGCCGAGATGAATGAATTTCCGCATCACTCGAAACACCACGGGAAAATGCATGCCTGCGGCCACGACGGGCACACCGCCATGTTGCTCGGTGCCGCCCGGCATCTGGCGCAACATCCCGATTTCGACGGCATCGCCGTTTTCATCTTCCAGCCGGCTGAGGAGTCCGAAGGCGGCGCCGCGGTGATGATCGAGGACGGGCTGTTCGAGCGATTCCCGGTCGAGGCCGTGTTCGGCCTGCACAATTGGCCGGGACTGGCGGTCGGTGAAATGGCCGTGATGCCTGGGCCGGTGATGGCCGGCACCTGCGCTTTCGAGATTTTCGTGCGCGGCCACGGCTGCCATGCCGCCATGCCGCATCAGGGCATCGATTCGATCGTTGCTGGCGCCCAATTGGTACAGGCACTGCAAACCGTGGTCAGCCGAACGCTGCACCCGTGCGAATCGGCGGTCGTCAGCGTGACGCAATTTCATGCCGGTGAGGCTTGGAACATCATTCCCGAAGAAGTGGTGTTGCGCGGCACCATCCGGAGCTTCAAGCCGGAGGTGCAGGAGAGCATCGAACGCGCCATCGAGCGGCTATGCAGCGGCATCGCCGCGGCCAATGGCGCGCAGATCAGCATCCAGTTCGACCATCGCTACCCGCCGACGGTAAACAGTGTCAACGAGGCCAAATTCTGCCAGGAGGTGGCGGCCGAAGTCTTCAAGCCGGAACGTGTGCTGACCGAAATCCTGCCGTCGATGGGCGCTGAGGATTTCGCCTACATGCTCGACGAAAAGCCCGGCTGCTACGTCTGGCTGGGCAATGGCCCGGGCACGGGTGGCTGCACCTTGCATAACCCGCATTATGATTTCAATGACGAACTGCTGACCCTCGGTGCCAGCTATTGGGTACGTCTGGTCCAGCGCTACCTGCCGGCGAATCCGCAGCCCTGACAAAAAAACGAAGCTGA
>Ga0265316_10007003_pt1 | contig 10685 bp, 11 predicted proteins | sample 4522metaG_FD_202092 | JGI IMG/M metagenome (GOLD analysis project Ga0265316, IMG submission 202092) | Rhizosphere microbial communities from Carex aquatilis grown in University of Washington, Seatle, WA, United States - 4-5-22 metaG | ecosystem: Host-associated > Plants > Roots > Rhizosphere >...
ACGATGGGCGGTTGGTACTGGATCGGCGTGTGCGCCGGGCTCGGGGCCGGAGCGGGCGTGCTGCTCGCGGGGCTCGCGGGAGCGACGCGGACGGTCCTGATCGCCGCCGGCGTGCTCGCGCTCGCTGCCGGAGCCGGGATCGGAATCGGAGTCGACGGCCGTTGGCCGGGCGGCTGGGGCGACGTGGTCGCAGGCGTGCTCGGCGCGCTCGCCGGTGCGCTTGGCACCGCTCAGATCGTCAGCGGCGCACTCCGTCGCGGCGGGACGCGTGGAGCCACCGCAGCGCTCGTCGCGGGTGCCGCGCTCGTCGTCGCCGCGTTCGCGCTCGTACCCGTGCTCGGCTATCTCGAGGCGCTCGCATTGCCTGCACTCGCCGCTCGGCTGCGCAAGCGCGCGCCGGAGCGGTACGCCGGGTTGCGCACGCTCGCGAAAGATTGACCGTGCCGAAGAAGCTCGTCCTGATCGTCGTGGACGGGATGACGCCCGAGGGGTTCGAGCGGGCGCTCGCCGATCGCCGCGCGCCCGCACTCTCCTTTCTCGCCGAGCACGGCACGTATCAGCGCGCAACGTCGGTCTTCCCGTCGCTCACGCCGGTCTGTCTCTCGTCGATCGCCACAGGTTCGGGCCCTGACGTGCATCACATCCCGCATCTCGTGTGGTGGCACCGCGGCGAGCGGCGCATCGTCGAGTACGGCTCGTCATTCGCTGCGGTGCGGGCCGCCGGCGTCGCGCAATCGCTCACCGACACGATCTACAACCTGAACCAGCAACACCTGTCGAAGAAGGCGGTCACCGTGTACGAGGCGCTCGAGGATGCCGGGTACGTCACCGGCGCGGTGAACATCACGTGTTACCGCGGCCGCACACGCCACAACCCGACGCTGCCGTGGGTGACGAAGCCGGCGTTCGGCCCGAAGCGGTTCTTCTTCTACAGCTTGTTCGAATCGGATGCGACCGGAGCGCCGCTCGCTGTGCGCAACCGCCAGGCAGGATCGATCGACGCATACGCCGCCGCCGTCGGCCGCTGGCTCGTGACGCGTGACGGCTTCGACTTCCTCGTCTACTACCTCACCGACTTCGACTACGCCTCGCACGTCCACGGACCGCTGGGAGCCGACGACGTCGCGCTCGAGCGCACCGACGCGGCGATCCAGGCGCTGCTCGACGCTGCCGGCGGGCCAGACGAGTTTCTCGAGCGCTACGCCGTGATCCTTCACTCCGACCACGGCCAGACGACAGTGCAGGACGCAGCGCAGCTCGAGCTGCCTCTCGCCCGCTTCTCCAACGAGATCGTCGTCACCGCCTCGAACCGTGCAGGGCAGGTGTATCTGCTGCCCGACGCGCGCTGCGAGGCTGCCGACCTTGCGCGGAGCCTCGACGGCGAAGTTGCCGTCGAGACGACGCTGCGCCGTGAAGGTGACGAGGCGGTCGCGCGACGGGAAGGCGAGGAGGTTCGGTTCCACCCCAACGAGACGGGGTGGGAGTGGAGCGGCGACGCGTCGATTCTCGATCATCCAGACGCGTTCCACCGCAGCTGGTCGGCCCTTGCGAACCCGAACGCCGGTGAGCTGCTCGTGTCGGCAACCGAGGGCTGGGAGCTGATGGACCTGGGCGGCCGCCACCACTCGGGAGGCGGCAGCCACGGATCGCTCAGTGAGGGCGACTCGATCGTGCCGCTGTTGACGATCGGCGTCGACGCGGCGCCGTCGCGCATCACCGACGTGACGCCCGCCGTGCTCGAGCACTTCGGCGTGGGGGTGCCTGCGTCGATGCGCATCGCGACGCCTGCAGCCCATGCAGCCTGACGCGCACGCGCAGCGTCGCCAGGAGCAGCGTCGGGAGGCGATGGTCGAGCGCCAGCTGCGCTCGCGTGGGATCGAGGACGAGCGCGTGCTCGATGCGATGGCGATCGTGCCTCGCGAGCTCTTCGTGCCTGCGGTCGAGCGTGACCGAGCCTACGAGGATGCGGCGCTGCCGATCGGCGGCGGACAGACGATCTCGCAGCCCTACATGGTTGCGCTGATCTGCAGCGGTCTGCACGTGCGCGGCGGCGAGCGTGTGCTCGACGTCGGGACGGGCTCCGGCTACCAGGCCGCAGTGCTCGCGGAGCTTGGCTGCGACGTTCACTCGATCGAGCGCGTGCCCGAGCTCGCCGACCAGGCGTGTGACGCGCTCGAGGCGGCCGGCTACGCAGATCGCGTCCACGTGCACGTCGGTGACGGCACCCAAGGGCTGCCGGAGGAGGCGCCGTTCGCGGCGATCGCCGTCGCGGCCGCGGCTCCGGGCGTGCCCCCGGCGCTCTACGACCAGCTGGCCGAGGGAGGCCGTCTCGTCGTCCCGGTCGGAGCCCGGCTGGAGCAGCTGCTTCTGGCCGTTGTGCGGTCTCCGGAAGGCCCGGTGACGCATCGCGGCGTGCCCTGCCGGTTCGTTCCACTCCTCGGAACCGGCGGGTTTCGCGGCTAGCTGACGGGAATCGGCAGGCCAGGTTTGCGTAGCGTCCGGCCGGACAGGAACGATGGCGGCATGGGGTCTCTCTCCGCTTCGGCGGCGCTGCAACTTCCCGTACGGCTGCGCGGGATCCAGCTCGGCCGTCCCGTCGACCTCCTGCTGGAGGCCGACACCTGGAATGCGCTCGGCTTCGTCGTGCGCTGCCGCGACCGGTCACAGCGGTTCCTGCCCCTCGCAGCGGCCCAGACGACCAAAGAGGAGATTCGCGTCGGCTCGGCGCTGCTGCTGCTCGAGGACGTGGGCTTCTACCGCGCCCGAGGCACGTCATATCGCAGCCTGCTCGGCGGCGAGGTGCTGCGCGGCGGGCGCTCCGCGGGCCGGCTTCGCGACCTCGTGCTCGCGAACGGCGAGGTCACCGAGCTCGAGCTCGATCGCGGAGGCGCAAGCGGCGTCGTCCGCGTACCCGCGCCCGGTCTCGTCGTCGTGCCGTCGCGCGCGTCGGCGGCCTGACAGCTACCCTCGGCAACCGATGAGAGTCTCAGCCCGCGAACGCGCCGGCACGGCGCTGCGGGCCCGCCGGAACTGGGAGCAGCTTGGGAAGTTCTGCGCCGTCGGCGCGGTCGGCTACCTCATCAACCTCGGCGTGTACACGGCGCTGCTCCACGGCGGGCTGCACTACCTGGTCGCCGCGACGGGGTCGTTCTTCGTCGCAGTGTCGAGCAATTACCTGCTGAACCGCTGGTGGACGTTCCACGACCGGCGCGCGGGCGTTGCAGCGCAGGGAATGCGGTTCTTCATCGTCTCACTCGCGTCGCTCGGTGCGAATCTCCTCGTGCTGCACGTGCTCGTCACGCTCGGGGTGGGAAAGCTCGTCGGCCAGGCGATCGCGATCGTGCTCGTGACCCCGCTGAACTTCATCGGGAACAAGCTCTGGTCTTTCCGCCGGCTTGCCTGACACGGTCGTCGTCTTCGCCGGCGGAGCGCCGCCGGGCTCCCGTGCGCTCGCAGCGGTACCCCCCGGTGGGACGATCGTCGGCGCAGACAGGGGTGCGGAGCATGCGCTCGACTGCGGCTTGCATGTCGATGCGGCCGTGGGCGACTTCGACTCGATCTCGCCCATGGCGCTCGAGGCGCTCGCGCATGCGGGCACCCGGATTGTGCGGCATCCGGCCGCGAAGGACGCGACCGACCTCGAGCTTGCCCTGGACGAGGCGATGGCGCTCGAGCCGCGGCGGATCTTGCTCGTGGGCGGCGTCGCCGGCCGCCTCGACCATCTGCTCGGCGAGCTGTCACTGCTCGCAGCCGATGCGTATGCCGCCGTCGAGCTCGACGCCGTTCTCGGCGACGCTGTCATCGACGTCGTCCGCCGCGAGCGGACGCTGGTCGACGACGTCGGCACACTGATCTCGCTGTTGCCCCTGCACGGTCCTGCCGTCGGAGTGACGACGAGCGGTCTCGCCTATCCGTTGAACGGAGAGACGTTGACGCCCGGCTCGAGCCGGGGCAGCTCGAACGTCTTCGCCGAGCGCGAGGCGCGGGTGTCCGTCGAGCGCGGCGTTCTGCTGGCCGTGCGTCCCGGCGAGTCAACCATCTAGCTGCGCGCGGCGCACCGTCGCGGTAGGTATCGCGTGGTCACGACGGAGGAGATCGAGGGAGCGTGGGCGAGTAGCGATTGCGCGTGCATCCATTGTCCGAATCGCCGCCACTGCGCGACACGCAGGCAACCGACGCCGCTCGTGCCCGCGAGCAGCGCGAGCGTCGCGTGCGTGGAGCGTGAGAGGAACGCGGGCTCGGACGCAGTCACGTGACCGAGGATCGCGATCGCACGTCCGGGATCGCGCCGCGCAAGCGCGGTTCCGGCGAGGAAGGCGCGGACGAAGCGCATCACCGTTGCTCGATATTGCGGGTCCGAGCGAAGACGCGATGAGCTCGCGACGAGGACGAGCTCGTCGTACGTGGGGATGCCCGCGCGATCGACGGGGATGACCGTCGGGTGCAGGCCCCGCTGTTCGAGCTGGATGCCTTCGACGTTGCGATAGACGCCGAGCACGGCGTCCACCCTGTGGGCGAGCAGAGCGGGCAGGAGGTTGTAGCCGACGTTCACGACCTTGACGTTCTTGCGCGTGAGACCGACGTGCTTCAGGACGGTGTCGAGCGTCGCGTAGTCTGACGGCACGCCGGTGATGCCGATCGTCCGGCCCGCGAGGTCGCGAACGGATCGCACCGACGGCTCGACGGCGATGATCGAGTTGAGCGGCTGCGGCACCACGGCCGCAACGGCGACGACGGGCAGCTTCTTGGCGGCAGCAAAGAACAGCTCCTGCTCGTACGAGACGGCGAGGTCGCTCTTGCCCGCGGCGACGAGCTTGAGCGGTGCGGTCGGGTCGGATGGCGCGCGAATCGACACGTCGAGGCCCGCTTTCGCGAAGAGACCGGTGTCGCGCGCGACGTAGAAGCCGACGTGGTCGGGGTTCGGTGTCCAGTCGAGCGTGAGCGTCACCTTCCGGCCTCCCGCCGATCCAGCGCCGGCGGCGAGGATGAGCGCCGTGAGAACGGTGACGGCGATTGCGCGCTTACGCATGGGGAACCTCCTGCTTCCAGGGGACGAGCAGATGCTCCGAGACGGTGACGAGCGCGTAGAGGGCGAGCCCGATCGCGGAGAGGATGAGGACGGCTGCGAAGATCCGTCCCGTCGCGAGTGCGGGCTGCGCCTGGAGCATGACGAAGCCGAGCCCGGACGAGGAGCCCGCCCACTCGCCGAACACGGCGCCGACCGCCGCGTACGTCGCAGCGATCCGCAGGCCGGAGAAGATCGCCGGCAGTGCGGCGGGAAACTCGACACGTCGAAAGATCGCGAACCGGCTCCCGTGGAGCGTGCGCATCATCCGGACGAGCTCCGTGTCGACGGACTGGAGCCCGTCGGCCGCGTTGACGACGATCGGGAAGAAGCACACGATCGCCACCACGACGAGCTTCGGTGCAATGCCGTAGCCGAGGACGATCGCGAGGACCGGTGCCAGCACGACGGTCGGCACCGCCTGCGAGAGGACGAGCAGCGGCAGCAGCGCCTGCCGGAGCGCGGACGAGAGGTGGACGAGCACTGCGATCGTGAGCCCGAGCAAGACGGACAACAGAAAGCCGAGCACGACTTCGCGCACGGTCACCAGCGTCGCGTTTCCGAGCAGGCCGGCGTCGGCGCCGAACGCAGACGCGACGGCGGAAGGAGCGGGGAAGAGATAGTCGGGCACGTGGGCGGCGCGGACGACGAGCTCCCAGACACCGGTCGCGGCAGCCAGCAGGACGAGCGGCGGCATGACGCGTCTCATCCGAGCGCCTCGAGCGTGAGCTCGCGAAGTGCGACGAAGGCGGCGCTCGTCACGAGCTCGCGCCGTGTCCGGCCGTCGCGCGGGAGGCGCACGTCGAGCTCCGAGACGATGCGCCCGCCGTCGAGAACCAAGACGCGGTCGCACAGCAGAAGAGCCTCTTCGATGTCGTGCGTGACGAGCAGCAGCGTGCGCGGCTCGGTGTCGAGGGCCGTGGCGAGCCACTCCTGCAGCTCGCCGCGCGTGATCGCATCGAGCGCGCCGAACGGCTCGTCGAGTAGGAGCACCTCTTTGCCTGCCAGGAGCGTGCGGAGGAACGCGACGCGCTGCCGCATCCCGACCGAGAGCTGAGCGGGTCGCAGCCGCTCGGCGCCCGCGAGCCCCAACCGGTCGAAGAGCGGCTCGGTCCGGCGTCGTGCCTCCTCACGGGGGAGGCCGTCGTTGACGAGCGCGAGGCAGGCGTTGTCGAGCGCGGTGCGCCAGGGGAGAAGACAGTCGCGCTGCGGCATCAGCGCACACTGCGCGAGCCGTGCTTCGGCTGCGGTCTGGCCGCCGACGGACACCGTGCCGTCGTCGGTCTCGTCGAGGCCGGCGACGAGTGAGAGCAGCGTCGACTTGCCGGCCCCGCTGCGGCCCACGATGCCGACCCGCTCGCGCAGCCGCACGTGGAGGCCGACTCCGTCGAGCACCCGCTTGCCGCCGAGCATCCGCGTCACGCGGTCGAGCACGACGCCTGCGCCTGCGATCGGAGATCGAGCGTCCGTTACCTCGGCGACCGTCTGCATTCGTGCGCTCCCTTCGCCGGCATGACCCGGATCAGGTTCGACGGGTACGCGCTAGGAAACGCTCTCTCAGTCCCTCACACAGGGACTCCCCGGTTTCGGCAAGCCTACCGACCAATCATCGAGCAGGTGGCGTCGATCATCTAGCCTGCCAGCCGTGTCGCGCCGCCTCCTCGCCGGTCTCGTCTGCGCGCTCGCGCTCGCGCCGGCAGCCAACGCCGTGACGACGCCGACCGCCCCCGTCTTCGACGGCAAGGGGAGGCTCGTCCAGACGCCGTTCGCCCCTGCGCTCGGAACGGCGCACCTGACGAAGAAGCACGTGCTCGCCGTCTTCGAAGCGAATCCGACGGTCTCCGCGTGGCTCGGCCGGTATCCGACGAAGGGCCTCGTCGACGAGGAGACGTACGACTCGAAGCTCGCGAGCTGGACGGTCAAGATCTGGTGGGGGAAGGCCGGCGAGATCGCCGAGGGTCGCGTCGACGATGCGAGCGGTGTCGTGCTCGAGGCGTGGACCGGCCCGCTCGTCGCGTGGAAGATGGGCCGCGGCTACAAGGGCGCGTTCGGCGGCGACAAGATCAACGATCCCTGGATCTGGGGCGCGTTTTGCTTCGTCTTCTTGCTCGGGCTCGCGGACCTGCGGCGCCCCTTTTCGGTCCGCAACCTCGACCTGCTGATGCTGCTCTCGCCGACCGCGTCGCTCTGGTACTTCAACCACGGTGACGTCTTCACGGCGGTGCCGCTGTTCTATCCGGCGATCGTGTGGGTCGTCGTCCGGGGCGTGTGGATCGGCGCGACCGGTCGCGGCTCGCGTACGCGAGCGGTTTGGCCCGCGTGGATCCTGCTTGCGGCCGCGGTGTTCCTTGCCGGTTTTCGCATCGGCTTGAACGTCCAGTCATCGAACGTGATCGACGTCGGCTATTCGGGAGTCATCGGTGCGGAGCGCATCGTGCACGGCGAGGCGCCCTGGGGGAACTTCCCGGTGGAGGACAATCTGAAGGCCTGTGGCCCGGCCGACGCCGCGGGCGAGATCCGCGACCGGATCCAGACGAACGGCCGCTGCGAGTCGGCGAATCCGCAGGGTGACACGTACGGCCCCGTGGCCTACGAGTCGTACATCCCCGGCTACCTCGTGCGCGGCTGGAGCGGCAAGTGGGACGACCTGCCCGCGGCGCACTTCACGTCGATCGCCTTCGATCTGCTGAGCATGCTCGGCCTCTGGCTCGTCGGGCGTCGCTTCGGCGGCTTCAAGCTCGGAGCCACGCTCATGTTCGCGTGGGCCGCGTATCCGTTCACGCAGTACGCGTCGAGCTCGAACACGAACGATGCATTGATGCCGTGCTTTCTCATCTTCGGCTTCTGGCTCGCCTCGTCACCGGTCGGACGCGGCGTGTTCGGCGCGCTCTCAGCGTGGACGAAGTTCGCCTCGCTCGTCGTCGCGCCGCTCTGGCTGACGTACCCGGAGCGGCGGCTGTCGAGACGCTTCGCCGCAGGCTTCGGCGTGGCGACGCTCGCTGCATTCTCCGTCGTCCTGCTCGAGCCGAGCCCGCTCCACGAGCTTCGCGTCTTCTGGGATCGCACCGTCACGTGGCAGATCGGTCGCGACTCGCCGTTCTCGATCTGGGACTGGGGGCAGTACCACGCCCGCGGGATTCCCGACCTGAAGCTCGTGCAGCACGTGTTCCAGGCGCTGCTCGTCGCCGGCGCCCTCGCGGCCGCGGTCGTCCCCCGGCGAAAGTCGCCCCTCCAGCTCGCAGCGCTCACCGCAGCGCTGCTCGCAGGCTTCGAGCTGGTCCTCACGTACTGGCTCTACACGTACATTCCCTGGTTCTTCCCCTTCGCCGCGATCGCGCTGCTCGCGCCTGCGGCGCTCCACCGACCGCGACAGGACGATGCCGAGAATCCGCAGCTCGAGCCGCCTCAGCTCGTTCCTTCCGGCTGAGCTTCGCCGCCCGCTGCTCGCGGGCGCCGGCGTCTTCGTTGCGGCGTGGTCCTTCGTCTCGTTCCTGCCCGCGTACGGCGCCTGGCTGTTCGGCGACGTCCGGTTCTACGAGAACTGGGCCAACATGATGTCGAACCATCTCGTTCCGTATCGCGACTTCAACCTCGAATATCCGCCCGGCGCACTGCCGATGTTCCTGGTGCCGGTTTACCTACGGAAGCTCGCCGGCTACTACAGCACGTACTACTTCTGGTTCCGCCTCGAGCTGCTCGTCGTCGGGTTGCTCGTGCTTCTTGCGATGGCATACGCGCTCGCACACCTCGGCGCATCGCGGCGGCGCGCGTACGCTGCACTGTGCTTCGCCGGTACCGGGCCGGTACTGCTCGGCCCCGACGCCCTTGCGCGTTTCGACTACTGGCCGGCGCTGCTCGGTGTCGCCGCTGTCGCAGCACTCGTCGCCCGCCGGCCGATGCTCGCGTGCGGTCTTGCTGCGGCTGGGACGGCGGTGAAGGTCTACCCCGCAGTGCTCATCCCGCTCGCGCTCATCGAGCTGTGGCGTCGGCACGGTCGGCGGGCCGCTGCGAAGGGGCTTGCGCTCGTGCTCGCGGTCGTCGGTGCGATCATCGTGCCGTTCGTCATCGTCGCGCCCCACGGGCTGTCCTGGGCGCTGCACCGCCAGCTCAATCGGCCGTTGCAGGTCGAGAGCCTCGGCGCGGTCTTCTTCGGCGCAGCGCACCAGATCGCGGGCGTGCACCTGAACGTCGTCAAGAGTGCGGGCTCCGACAATCTCGTCGGCTCGGGACCGCATCTCGCAGGAACTCTTTCCAGCGTCCTGACCCTGCTTGCGCCGCTTGCCGTTTACGCGCTGTACGCACGCAGCGAGGGGACGCGTGAAGAGCTCGCCATTGCGAGCGTTGCTGCGGTCACTGCGTACGTCGCGTTCTCGAAAGTGTTCTCGCCTCAATACCTCGTCTGGCTCATCCCGCTCGTGCCGCTCGTCGGCGGGCGGCGCGGACTGCGTGCGAGCGCGTTGCTCTTCGCGATTGTCGGAATGACCCAGATCTGGTCGCCGTACCGCTACGGCGATTACCACAAGATGCACACAGCGTGGCTGATCTGGCTCGCCTTCGCGCGTGACCTGCTCGTGCTCGTGCTGCTCGCAGTGCTGGTCTGGCCGTCACGCAGGAACGCGAACGAGCTCGATCCCGTGCGCCCGGCCGTCGTCTGAGCAGTCGATCACGACGCCTTCGAGTCGCACATCACCCTCTGCAGGCTGGAACCGGACCGGCTGGCGTGTGCGCATCCGGCGGATCGCGAGCTCCGCTTCGACGCCGATGACGGAATCGTGCGGACCGGTCATCCCGGCATCGGTGATCGCCGCGGTGCCGCCGGGTTGAATGCGTGCGTCATTCGTCTGTACGTGCGTGTGCGTGCCGATCACCGCCGTGACACGACCGTCGAGCCAGCGTGAGAGCGCGACCTTCTCGCTCGTCGCCTCTGCGTGGAAGTCGACGATCACGACCGGTGCGAGCGCACGCGCTTGGTCGACGAGGCCGTCCACCACTTCCCAGGGCGAGACCGGCGTGTCGAGCTCGATCGAGCCGAGGAGGCTCAACACTGCGACGGCGACTCCATTGCGCGCCTCGAAGCTCGTGAGACCGCGGCCCGGTGTCAGGGCGCCCTGGTTCGCCGGGCGGATCACGCGCTCGCTCGACGCGAGGTAGCTGCCGATTCCGTCGCGGCGATACGTGTGGTTGCCGAGCGTCACGACGTCCGCGCCGGACGCGAGTAGCTTCTCGGCGAGCTTCGGTGTGATGCCGGCTCCGTCGGCGACGTTCTCGCCGTTGACGATGCATGCGTCGATATCGAGCTCTTCGCGCAGCTTCGGCAGATGCTGCTCGATCGCTCGCCGGCCCGCTGGGCCGAAGACGTCGGCCAGGAAGAGGACTTTCAGCTGAGGACCAGCGCGGCGGCCGGCCGGACTTCCACCGACACGTGGTTGCCCGCATCGTTCGTGTACTTCGCCAGGGCCTGCCGCTCGTACGGAGCAAGATTCACGACGGCGCCGATCTTCGTCCGGCCGCTGACGACGTTCGAGCCGACCGCGATGGCGGGGTCGGCGCGGAGTTGTGTCAGCGTCACGACGAGTGAAGGCGCGCTCTGCGGCTGGATGTCGATCCGCGAACCGAACCG
>Ga0265316_10007006_pt1 | contig 10683 bp, 8 predicted proteins | sample 4522metaG_FD_202092 | JGI IMG/M metagenome (GOLD analysis project Ga0265316, IMG submission 202092) | Rhizosphere microbial communities from Carex aquatilis grown in University of Washington, Seatle, WA, United States - 4-5-22 metaG | ecosystem: Host-associated > Plants > Roots > Rhizosphere >...
ACCTACAATCAAAACTTTCCAACCATAAGTAAGCACTTTTTCAATTTTTACATGGTGGGCGGTTGTTTTAATATCCTCTAGAATCTTATTTGCTATTTTAGATCCATTTATTTTGGAAAGGATATTTAAAGCTTTTTCGTCATGACCAGCTAAAGCTAAATAACGCGGAGTTTCTGGCACGAGAAACAGCAACATCCCAAACAAAGCTGCAGGAACAGCATTTGATGCAAACATGTAACGCCATCCAGAAGCATTAACCCATTCGATAGGTTCTCCTTTAGCAATAAAATAATTAACAAAGTAAACAACCAGCATACCGAAAATAATAGCAAATTGATTCCATGATACCAATTTACCCCTGATGTTTGCAGGTGCTATTTCAGCAATATACATTGGGCAAATTGCTGAAGCCAATCCAACTCCAATTCCGCCTATAATTCTATAGATATTGAATGCAATAAGAACACTGATTGTACTATCGCCTTTTGGAAAGAATAAGAATTCGGGAAAAGCTGCACCTAAAGAACCAATAAGAAACAATAATGACGATACAAACAAAGATTTTTTACGACCCATGTGCGAAGCAAAGAGTCCTGATATTGTACCTCCAATAATACATCCTATCAAAGCGCTTGAAACAGTTGCACCATGATAGAAAGTCGCTGCATTACCAAATGTAGCAGCATCAAGGTGAAAGAATACCTTTAAAGAATCCACAGCACCTGAAATAACTGCAGTATCATATCCAAAGAGCAGTCCACCTAATGTAGCTACCAATGTTATACCAAAAATGTAGATTTTACTTCCGTTTTCTGAATTCATGTTATTAGTTAGTTTAGTTAAAAAAATTCTTAAAAACAAGTGTTCTAAATTGTAAAGTATCAATAAATGACATAATTAATATTTTTTGTTATTAATTAAACCTATTGATAAGTATTTATAAAATAAGCGATTTAAAGATAACAAAAAACTTTTTCCATTTCGATTTTATGTAAAATAATTGAATTTTGTATTTGAAGCAATTAATGCTAATTATTATGAACAAGATAATTACAAATAAAAAGATCGGCAGTTAAAATTAAACCACCGATCTTTAAAAAGCTAATTATTTTACAAAATTCTATTAAATGTACTGATTGATGAATGTTTCGTAAAGCTCCTGCTTACCGCTGATTTGTTTTGGTTCGCCATTCTTGACAGCTAAATCGCGCAAATCTTCGAGGGTAAGTTTTCCTTTTTCATAATCTGCACCTTTTCCTGAATCGAAAGAAGCATAACGTTCGGTGCGCATTTTCTTGTAAGGCGATTTGGTAAGCACGTCATTGGTAACCAATAAAGCACGTGCAAAAGCATCCATACCGGCAATGTGAGCGATAAAAATATCGTCCAAATCGGTAGAATTACGACGGGTCTTAGCGTCGAAATTGATACCACCTGTTTTAAAGCCACCTGCTTCAACAATAACAAGCATGGCTTCTACCAATTCGTAAATGTCAATTGGGAACTGGTCGGTATCCCAACCGTTCTGGTTGTCACCGCGGTTAGCATCAATACTTCCAAGTAAACCGGCATCAGCACATACCTGTAAATCATGCTGAAATGTATGTCCGGCTAATGTTGCATGGTTAACTTCAATATTCAATTTGAAATCCTTATCTAAACCATATTGTTTTAGGAAACCAATTACTGTAGCTGCATCAAAGTCATATTGATGTTTGGTTGGTTCCATAGGTTTTGGTTCAATATAGAAACATCCTTTGAAACCATTTTTGCGGCCGTAGTCACGGGCAATTGATAAAAATTTACCAAGGTGTTCAACTTCACGTTTCATGTTTGTATTCAAAAGGCTCATATAACCTTCGCGTCCACCCCAGAATACATAACCTTCACCACCTAATTTAATGGTTGCATCAATTGCATTCTTAACCTGAGTACCTGCAAAACAAAGTGCATTAAAATCAGGGTTGGTAGAAGCACCATTCATGTAGCGTGGGTTTGAGAAAACATTTGCTGTTCCCCAAAGTAATTTAACTCCTGTTGCTTTTTGTTTTTCTTTAGCGTAATCAGTTATAGCGCTGAGGTTCTTTTCATATTCAGCAATGCTGCTGCCTTCGTCTATTAAATCGATATCATGAAAGCAATAGAAAGGAATGCCGATTTTTGTAAGAAATTCAAATGCAGCATCCATTTTGTTTTTTCCACGGCTTAGGATATCACTACCTTCAAACCAGGGGAAATTCTTTGTACCGGGACCAAATGGGTCGCCACCTGTGCCACACAATGTATGCCAGTATGCCATAGCAAAACGAAAATATTCTTTCATGCTTTTGCCGGCTACAACTTTGTTTTCATCATAAAATTTAAATGCCAACGGATTTGTCGATTCACGACCTTCGTACTTAATTTTTCCAATTCCTTTAAAGTATTCCATAATTTTAAAATTTTATTGGTTTGTAATTATTGAAATCATTATAATTCATTTTCAAGATATTTTTTCCAGTTTTCGAATGCATTAAGATATTTCTGTTTATTTGAAGTATTGGGTTGGATGGTTTGAAGTTTTTGCAAACCCGAAAAAGCTTCGCTAAACGACTTATAAATACCGGCACCAACACCTGCTCCGCGCGCAGCACCCTGCGAGCCATCGGTATTGTACAATTCAATCGTAGCACCAGATACACCTGCTAGTGTATCTCTGAAAATCGGACTTAAAAACATATTGGCATTTCCTGCCCTTATAACTGAAGGATTGATGCCAATTTGTTTCATGATTTCCATTCCATAATGAAATGCGAGAACGATACCTTCCTGTGCAGCCCTTAAAACATGCTTGTTCGAATGAACATTAAAGTTTAAATTGCCGATATGGCAACCGATATTTTTGTTACCCAACATACGTTCAGCACCATTACCGAAAGGAAGTATAGAAAGGCCGTCACTTCCGATAGGAATTGTTGCTGCCATTTGATCCAAATCTTTATATGCAACATCAGCGAAACCTGCGTTTTTCTTAACCCATGAATTAAGAATTCCTGTTCCATTAATACAAAGAAGAACTCCCAAGCGGGCATTTTTCTTATCGTGGTTGACATGAGCAAATGTATTTACGCGTGATTGCGGATCGTATTTAATTTCCTTACTAACTCCATATACAACTCCAGAAGTTCCTGCTGTTGCAGCAATTTCGCCAGGATTTAAAACATTAAGCGAAAATGCATTGTTTGGTTGATCACCGGCCCTGTAAGCTACCGGAATACTCTTTGCAAGCCCAAGTTCTTTAGCGGCTTCTGCTGATACTTCTCCCTGGTTTGAAAAAGTAGGTAAAATTTGGGGAATAAAATCCTTGTCAATTCCATAATAATCCAACAGGAAAGTTGCCAGTGAATCCGTTGTGAAATCCCAGAACATGCCTTCTGAAAGTCCAGATGCAGTAGTGTTGATGTTACCTGTTAATTTCATTGCAATATAATCTCCGGGTAACATAATTTTGTAAATCTGCTTAAAAATATCAGGTTCATTTTCTTTTACCCATCTTAACTTCGATGCAGTAAAATTCCCTGGTGAATTAAGCAAATGAGAAAGACATTTTTCAGAACCTATTTCATTAAAAGCTTTTTCTCCGATAGAAACAGCCCTGCTGTCGCACCATATTATTGAAGGTCTCAATACTTTATGGTTTTTATCAACAGTAACCAAACCATGCATCTGGTAAGAAATGCCAATGGCCTTAATATCTGCAGGATTAATTTTAGAACTGCTGAGAATTTCTTTTGTTGCTGCTTTCAGGTTATCCCACCACATATCAGGATTTTGTTCCGCCCAACCAGGTTTCGCGGCTTTTATTTCCATTTCCGTTTTGGGGTAAAATGCAGAAGCTACAACTTTACCAGTTGAGGCTTCAATTATTGTACCTTTAACCGAAGAACTTCCAATATCATATCCAATTAAATACATTTTATAAATTTTTTAAATTATTAATAATTGATTTATTTATCCAATAGGTAGTCAATTTGCTGTTTTATATACTTTCTTTTATCAAACTTAAAATATTGCGCAGGTTTATGGGCCACATTTTTTTCTTTTTCGTTAACCTGGGTGATGTAATCCCACTTAGCTATGCCTTTACGAAAATTTCGGTTGTCAAGCTTTTTATCCAGAATATTTTCATAAACCGATTGAAGTTGTCTTATAGTAAATTTTTTAGGCAATAATTCAAAAGCTATTGGCTCATTCTTCAATTCACGGCGCAGGTTTAACAATCCTCGTTTTATAATTTCATTATGATCAAAAGCGAGCTTTGGAACTTTCATTACATTTGCCCAAATAACTTTTCCATCACATGGTAATGATTGATTTAACTTAATAAGCGAGTAGTAAGCAATAGTTACAACACGGTTGATTTTCATTTTGGTTAATGATTGAAGCCATTCTAAATCTTCCTTCTTATTTAACCGGTCGGGTGAACCGAAAACATTAAATTGCTGCAGATAAATATTTTCTAAACCCGTTAATTCCTTAAGTACGCGAACAGCAGCAGTATCGACATCTTCATCATCATAAACCAATCTGCCTGGTAATTTAAGCGATTTTGGAGCAGTTTGCCTTAAAAGTGGCAAACCCTGGTTCCTGTCTATTAATAGAACCTTCAGACTCATATCGTTGAATCCGAAAATTACACAGTCTACAGAAACGTGGGGATTAATTTTTACTGCCATATTTTTTAAAAAAGCGGAAGTAAAAATATGTCAAATAAATATCAAATGCAAACTTAGCGTAATATTTACGTTAAGTAATACCTTAACCATTATATATGAAGCTTTTATACAATGTGTCAATTAGACAATGTGACAATTCAGCAATGTGGTAATTCGATAATTGGTTAATTTGTAATAATAAATTTGAAGCTTAGAAATTTTTGAAAATCCTAATTTAATTCATAAAATTAATTGGCATTTTGGCACATTGAATTATTTGTTTCTGTCTATTTCCAATATTTCCATCTGCTTTGGTATTCCATTATCAATCACAAATCGCACGGCAGTGCGAACTTTATGAAAACCTGAAGAACCTGCAGCCCCGGGATTTATAAACAACAAATCATACTTTTTGTCATAAATAATTTTTAAAATATGTGAATGTCCGCAAATGAGTATTTTAGGCGGATTTATAGAAAGTTCATCTTTGATTTCTTTTTCATAATGGCCGGGATAACCTCCAATATGTGTAATCCAGACTTTTGCTCCTTCACAAACAAAATGCAAATGTTTTTTATATCTTATTCGAATTTCAGCACCATCAATATTGCCATAAACAGCTTTCAAAGGTTTGAATGATTCCAGTTTATTACATGCAGCAATATCACCAATATCTCCAGAGTGCCATATTTCATCGCATGATTTAAAGAATTCCAGGATTTTATCATCTACAAATCCGTGTGTATCGGAAAGTAAACCAATTTTGGTCATATTATATTTCATTTTTAATTTCTCAAAGATTGGAAAAAAATAAATTCTTTAATTATAAAATTTAAAGAACGATAATAAAAAATTCTATTTTTGAATTTATTAATTTTTTTAAAATGTATTTTTTCTATACGCCCGATATTTCAGGTAAATTTTATACACTTAACGAAAATGAATCGAAGCATTGTATCCGGGTTCTGCGCCTCAAAAATGGAAACAATGTTTATCTGATTGATGGTAAAGGTGGTTTTTATAAAGCCCAGATTACAGATGACAATCCTAAATCGTGCCTGTTAGAGATAACAGAAGAAAAGAAGCAATTTGAGCAACGTCCTTACTATTTGCATATTGCTATGGCTCCCACAAAAAACATGGACAGGCTCGAATGGTTTATGGAAAAGGCTGTTGAAATTGGTATTGACGAATTTACGCCTATAATTTGTGAACGGTCAGAAAGAAAGGTTGTGAATACGGAACGACTTGAAAAAATCGCGATTGCTTCCATGAAGCAGTCAGTGAAGGCATACAAGCCTATTATTAACATGCAAATACCTTTTGAAAAATTTATAAAAACCGCGAAGCAGGAGACTAAAATGATCGCGTACTGCGAAAATTTCAATCTTGATGCTAAATCCGCAGCAAATTCTGATCTATTAAATTTACCGGAAAGAAAACAGATTAACAATGTTTATAAAATGAATCAGCCGGCAGTCTGTCTTATAGGTCCAGAAGGTGATTTCACGAAATCAGAAGTACAAAATGCAATTAATGCAGGTTATGCAGGAATAACCCTTGGAAGTAGCAGGTTAAGAGTTGAAACAGCAGGACTATTCGTATGTGCTGCGGTTTACAACCATCACGCTAAAAAGGATTAGAAATTGTACCAAATGAACTACCTCGCTACAGAGCTGTCGAGGTATCAAAAAAGGAAATCTTTTTTCTATCGATGCAAGCACGGAGTATTAAACTCATTTATCCCGATACGCTGCGCTATCGGGATTCGTTCGACTTTCAAATTTCAATGCGCTTCACTTTTGAAATTTGAGTCTCACGAATAAAAATAACCTGTTTCAATAGAATGATTTAGTGTAATTCACTTTCATAAAATTAAAAAAGTAGTTAATTTCGCACTGCTTAAAAATAAAGTAAGACAAAAAAAATATTAAATAAATTCATTTATGGGAAAAGGCGATAAAAAAACCAAACGTGGCAAAATTTTTATGGGATCATATGGTGTAAGAAGACCCAGAAACAAAAAGAAAACTACCGCTCCAATTATGGAAGCTGCTCCGGCACCTATTGAAGCTAAGGAAGCTAAAAAAGTAAAAGAAGTCAAAGAAGTTAAGGAAGTAAAAGAAGTAAAAGAAGTTAAAAAGGCCAAAAAGGAGACTAAAAAATAAAGTTTCTCCGGTAAAATTATCTGAAAGCTTCGATATGATATCTGAAGCTTTTTTTTTTGAAGAACTCATTGGACAAAATATATATATCAATTGAAAGTATATGATTGTCTCAAAAGTAAAAAGTCAATATTATTTTCTAAATTTACAGAAACAGCTATTAACCTAAAACGCTGAATCACCTTTATATGAGGAGATGTTTGCCCATTGTGATTGGTTTTTTATTTTTGCTCTCTTGTGATTCGAATGATTTTAAAAATCAACCACAAGGAGTTATTGAATATAGTGTGGCTTACATTTCAAATAAATCTGGCATACCAACTAACTTCTTACCTAAAAAAGCAATTTTGAAATTTAAGGCTCATAAAAGCATCACAAGTATTGACGGCTTTATGGGAATGTTTTGTTTCAGCAATATTTGCGACTTCAGGAAATATACCAATACCATGATTCTTAAAGTAATGGACAAAAAATACTTTTATTCTGGATCAAAGTACGAACCACCCTTTTTTTTTGATAGTATAAAAAATATAAATATTGAATTTGTCAAAGAAACTAAAATTATTGCAGGACTGTTATGCAAAAAAGCAATAATATCCTATAAAAATCCAAATCAAACTCCTTTAGAAGTTTATTATACCGAACAAATCAGAATTAAGAATCCGAATAAATCTACACCTTATAATCAAATAAATGGGGTGTTGATTCAGTTTAACATACAAATGAGCAATATTGAAATGCATCTATTGGCAACCAGGTATCATAATGAAAATATTTCTGACGAACTTTTTAAAATACCCAAAGAATACAGAAAAGTATCAAGGGAAAAAATGACAGGAGTTCTGACTAAACTGCTTGAATAATTTCAAATCAATGTTCATATCTTTAATCACTCATGTAAGTGCCTTCTTATCCAAAATGCTAATTTTGCCAAAATATTATTTAAAACATATATTCTATCTTACATCTTATTCTGAAAAATATTTAAAGCAGACAGGAAACTAATTTTGAACTTTGAATTTTAAACTAATAAATGCCCCGACAAAAAAATAAAGAAAAGAAAATTGATAAGGCAGCTAAAACAGGCTTTTTCAGAGACGAAAGATTGAAAATCATTCTGGGAGTATTGCTGATATTTTTATCTGTTTTCACCTTGCTTTCTTTTATTTCATATTTCTTCACTTGGAAAGAAGATCAAAGTTTTGCTGAATTTCAAAAAGTATTTACAGGCGCTGATATAAAAGTTGAAAACTGGACAGGAAAAGCCGGAGCATGGCTTACATATACAATTTTTGACAAGTACGGAACGGGTATCGCATCTTTCGGCATTCCATTTTTGTTATTTGTATCCGGATTAAGATTATTTAAACTCAGAATTTTCCCCCTTAGGAAGACTTTTAGAATTACAATATTCAGTATGATAATTCTTTCTATCACGTTAGGTTATATCGAAGGTGGAAATACATTATTTTTCTCAAACGGAATAGGTGGTGCTCAAGGAAATGTGGTTAGTAAATTTCTGGATGCACTGATTGGCAGACCGGGTACTGGTTTGTTTATTTTGTTTTTAATATTTGTATTTATTTCTTTTACCATTAAACCGTTTGTCGGATGGTTTAACAATCTTATAATGAGACTATTTTTAAAAAAACCAAAAGAAGAATTAAATGCAGAAGATAAAACAGAAGATAATCCGTTGGAACAAAATACAGATATTGATTCAATTGATCTGGATAATACTTCTGCAAAAGAAGATCTTACAAAGGAAGTTTCAGACAATGGCGTTGAACTTTTATTTGAAAAACCGGAAACCGTTGATGATTCTGAGAAAATAGTCCCCGAAGAAATAAAACAGGAGAACGATGTAATACTTGATATTGAAGAAATAATTCCTGAAGAAGAAGTCAATGCAGAAGCAATTCTCCGTGAATTTGGTCCTTACGATCCCAAACTCGATTTGTCAAACTATAAAGTTCCAATCGTTGATTTACTCGAGGATCATAAATCAGGTAACCCTGAAGTTACCAATGAAGAATTGATTAGCAATAAAAATAAAATTGTTGAAACTTTAGCAAATTATAAAATTCAGATTGACAAAATTAAGGCAACCATTGGCCCAACGGTAACGCTTTATGAAATTGTGCCGGCACCGGGTATCCGGATATCCAAAATCAAAAGTCTTGAAGACGATATAGCGCTTAGCTTAGCTGCCCTTGGAATACGAATTATTGCGCCAATTCCTGGTCGCGGCACCATTGGTATCGAAGTGCCTAACCGCAATCCCGAAGTTGTTTCAATGAAATCTGTAATTGTTGCTAAAAAATTCCAGGAATCAGCGTTTGACCTGGCTATTGTACTTGGCAAGACAATCTCAAATGAAACTTTTGTGGTAGACCTTACAAAAATGCCTCATTTGCTGGTTGCCGGAGCTACGGGCCAGGGAAAGTCTGTTGGATTGAATGCTATAATAGTTTCATTGCTTTATAAAAAGCATCCATCGGAATTGAAATTTGTTCTCATCGATCCGAAAAAAGTAGAATTGACTTTATATTCAAAAATTGAAAAACATTTTCTTGCAAAGCTTCCGGATACAGAAGATCCAATTATTACCGATACTCAAAAAGTAATAAAAACATTGAATTCTCTGACCATAGAAATGGACAACCGGTACGACCTACTCAAAAAAGCGCATGTGAGAAATATAAAAGAATATAATTCAAAATTTATAGAACGAAGATTAAATCCTGAACATGGACACAGGTTTCTGCCATACATTGTGCTCATAATTGATGAATTTGCTGATTTAATTATGACAGCTGGTCGTGAAATTGAAACTCCGCTTGCCCGTCTGGCTCAGCTTGCACGTGCAATTGGCATCCATCTTATAATTGCAACACAACGACCAACAACCAATATTATTACCGGAGTAATAAAAGCAAATTTCCCGGTTCGGATAGCATTTAGGGTTACTTCAATGATAGACTCACGTACAATTCTGGACACAAACGGTGCAAATCAGCTTGTCGGACGAGGCGATATGCTCATTTCTACCGGCAACGATCTTATCCGTTTGCAATGTGCGTTTATTGATATTGCAGAAATTGATAAAATCACAAATTATATAAGTTCACAGGCAGCCTATCCATCTGCGCTATATTTACCTGAAGTGCCTTCAGATGGAGTAGACGAGTTTTCGGAAGTTGATTTAAACAAACGTGATGAACTTTTTGATGAAGCAGCAAAATTAATTGTCATTCATCAGCAAGGGTCCACCTCACTGATACAGCGTAAATTTTCAATCGGATATAACCGTGCCGGCAGGTTAATGGATCAACTGGAAGCTGCTGGAATTGTTGGCCCCAACGAAGGCAGCAAAGCCAGACAAGTTCTTATAGTAGATGAGATGTCTTTGGAACAGATTTTGAACAAACTAAATAAATGACTAATGACTAATGACTAATTAATATTGTACTATTAAACATCAAATCACCCTTCGACAAGCTCAGGGTGACTATGTAGTCAGGTCATACTGAGCCTGTCGAAGTATGACCAGCAATTAATATTTCCCAACTAAATGTATTTGATTGATTATTTAAAATTTTAAATTCTGAAGATGAACATACGAAAATATATAACTATCCCTCTGTTTGTAGCTATCACAGTTGGTTCCTACGCCCAGCAGGATCCGGAAGCGAAAAAAATTCTGGAAATTTTTTCCAAAAAAACAAAATCGTTTCATGCATACCATGCAAATTTTACCATCATTGATGAAAATCTTCAAAATAAGGAAAAATCCGAGAACAAAGGTTCTGTGCTGGTAAAAG
>Ga0265316_10007007_pt1 | contig 10682 bp, 9 predicted proteins | sample 4522metaG_FD_202092 | JGI IMG/M metagenome (GOLD analysis project Ga0265316, IMG submission 202092) | Rhizosphere microbial communities from Carex aquatilis grown in University of Washington, Seatle, WA, United States - 4-5-22 metaG | ecosystem: Host-associated > Plants > Roots > Rhizosphere >...
TCCCGTTTTCAGCGGGACGAATGTACTTACAACAAGTTGAAAAAGTAATTGTGGCTCGATGAAGCTTAGTAGAAGCAATGACACTGGTCTATTAGTATGATTTCAGGTTGCCGCGACCTTGTTTGGGGATAGGGATAAGGTCTCGCAATGGAAATAGAGTATGGAATTTGGATTTAGGATTTTTTTGATTATTGATTATTGAAACTTGATTATTTTACCGCCCCCCATTGGAGTATAATAGTTTATTATGACAATTCAATCTGAACCGATACCTCAATTCGACCCTACGCCGGCGCCGGAACAGGCGTGGAAGCCGCGGGTTTACACCACCGTGCCCGGTTTCATCCGCCACAATTATGACTTCGGGGCGGACGAGATGGCGATGTGCCGGAAGCAAGGCCGCACCTGGGTGAAATATACCTGGCGCAAGTATTATGAGACTGTCCGTCAGCTCTCGCTGGGGTTAATCAGCCTCGGTCTGGAGCGCGGCGATACTGTCTGCATCATCGGGAACAACGCGCCGGAATGGTTCTGGGGCGAATTTGCCGTCCAGGCCGCCGGGGGCATTACCGTCAGTATCCCGGTCAACGCCACCGCTGCCGATTTGAAAGTCATTGCCGGGCAGTGCAAGCCGAAATTCGCCGTGGTGCAGGACCAGTCGCAGATTACGAAATTCCAGTCGATTAAAGACGACCTTCCCAATCTGAAGAAGATCATTTACTGGGATGATGATGGGCTGAAAAACCCTAAGGACTCCCTGTTGCTTGATTTCGACGCAGCACTGAAACTGGGCGCAGAATATGAAAAAACATACCCCAACCGTTTTGAGCAGAATATCGACAGGGGCGACGGCAGCGACATTGCTTTAATCTGTTACGACCTGACGGCCAAAGCCCCACCCTGCGGCATCGTGCTGACGCACAAGGCGGTTGTCAGCTCCGGACAGGGCCTGCTGCTGCGCTTCCCGGTCCGTCCCAACGCCAATCTGGCCTCCAATTTTCCCCCGGATAGCGCCGAAAGCCGCTGCTTTTGCATCATGCCGCATATTTTGACCGGCGCGATTTTGAACTTCCCGCAAAATCCGGAAAACGTCACCGGATACATGCGGAAAATACAGCCGCACTTCGTCGCCTTGACTCCGAAACAGTGGGAGATTGGCGCCGCCGAAATCCGGGCGAAAATCAAATCCAATCCGTTCCTGCCGGTGGGGTATAAATTAGCCGATATCCGGATTAAAAACCAAAGGCGGAATTTCCTTTTGGGCATGGCGAACCTCCCCGGTTACTTCCTGTCTTTCCGCCCGCTGCGGAGCCGGTTCGGTTTGAGCCGCATCCGCTGTGCCGCGAGCACCGGCCCGGCGACCAACCCGGAGGATTTCCGCTTGCTGCAGGCGATCGGCGTTGATTTACGTCCGACCTTTGTAATCGCCGAAGCCGGAGTCATTACCGGCGAGGGGATAGAGGAAATCGATTTTGCGACGGTCGGGCGCCCGACCGTGAACACCGAAATGAGGCTCAGCGCCAGCGGTGAACTTTTGGTCAGAGGGGATTCGCTCTTCAGCGGGTATCAGGGCGACACGCAGAAAACCGCGGCGGTGTTGATTGAGGGGTGGTTCCATACCGGCATCAGCGCAGACATTGACGGGAAAGGACAGCTGGTTATAAATAAACGGTGATATTTAGGCTCGATTGAAGAGACGGACAAATCCAAAATATCATTGTCCTGGCATCGCTAATGAAACCACAACGCCCCATCTCTTTCTCTTCCCTGTACATTTTGCCTTAAGGGCAAAAGTATTTCGCCTGCGAGCTCAAGGGAAGAGGATTTTCTTTAGAGGGGCTGCGCCCCTCTAACTCAGACCCTGCTCTAAGGTGTGGATGCGGGGAGGTTTTCTTCCGCCTGCAATTTCTCGAGGTAGTCGGTGATTTTTTTGCACTGCATGCCCTTACAGTCAAGGGAGCGCTTCAAATCCAGGCTGCGGTCGAGCATCTGCAACTGGGCGCGCCGCGAGCTCTTCAATTTGTCAAAGCCGGAGCACTGCACCGACCGGTCATTTTTAACGATGATGGTAACTTCGTCAGCGACGGCCCGACAATTAAAGGTACCGGTGGTTACTTTCCAGTCACTCATAACGTTATGACCTCAAATTCCAAGCTCCAAAATCCAAATTCCAAACTTAATGCAGGATTTCTTTCAGTTCAAAGTGCAATTTACCCGAGGGGACGGTGACTTCAATTTTATCGCCGACACATTTGCCGAGAACCGCTTTACCCACCGGGGAAACGGTAGAAATCTTGCCTTTGGCCGGATTTAACTCTCTGGGCCCGACTAAAGAGTAGCGGCATTCCCGGGTGGAATCCAAATCCAGTAAGACAACGGTGGTACCGATACCGGCGGTGTCCGTACTGACATTTTCCTCGATGATGACAGCCGTGGTAATCATCTCGTCCAGTTCCATTATTTTACCATCAAGCATGCTTTTCTGCTCGCGGGCGGCATGATAAGGGGCATTCTCTTTGAAATCCTTGTCGGCGGCGGCGCGTTTGACATCTTCAATGACCACGAGGCGTTTTTCCTGCAGGGTTTTCAGTTCGATTCCGATGTCATCATAGGCTTTCTGGGTCATGTAAGCGGGTTCTTTCTTCTGGCCTTTCTTTTTCGAAGCAGCAGAAGCAGGTTTGGTTTTACCATTACTCTTTTTCACGACGCGGATACTGACCGAGAGGTTTTCTTTGCACCAGTGCTGCTTGTGGGCATAAGTTAGAAACCCTTTGACCAGGTCCAGTTTCTGCACGCAGGCCGCATCGGTCCGGGCCAGGCGTTCGGCGTAATTCCCGACGGCAGAACCTTCCAATGCTTCCAGCGGTTTTTCCCGACCGCCGTACCAGCGCATAAAATTATTGATTTCCTGCTGCGCGGCATTCTTTTTCTCATCGGGTAAAATTGCCAGATACTTGCTGACCGCTTCGCCCAGAGTGATGTTTTCATTTGTATTGTTAGTAACCATTGCACCCCTTTACAAATTTAATATTTATTGAATTTACCCGGCGCTGCCGGCCGTTTTTTTACGGCTGAACGGCACGGTGATGGAATTGAAGGTTTTCGCCAATAATTTTTGCCCCATGACCCTGGCAATAACGTCCGCATGCCAATCGAAAGACAGTTCTTTGGACCGGCTTAATTCCTCGATAATCCCGGTGGATTCCAATAATCCGAAAACCCGGTTGACCTGGCGGTCATTGAGCATCTCATAAACTTTGCGGGCCCAGTAACCGTTGCGCAGTTCGCGGGCCAGTTTGCGCCGCCATGCCCGTTCGTAACCGGCAAGAGCATGAGCAGTGAGATTATCTGCGGCCAGCGCCCGATGGAGAGTGTTTGCGGCGATATCGGCACAAATCAGGCCGAAATAGATGCCGCCGCCGGTAATGGGTTTGACCTGGCCGGCCGAAGTACCGACAACCAGTAAATTATCGCCGCGGGTATGCGGGAGCGGTTTGAGCGGGACGCCGCCGTAGGTCATTTTGACGTCGGCGGAGGCAATTTTGCCATCGGCAGCGAGAGAGGCCAATAATTTCCGGAGATAGAACGGATTATCGCGCCGCGCCAAAAGGCCGACCAGCCCTTTTCCCGGCGAAGTGGGCACCAGCCAGCCGAAAAATCCCGGAGCTACCTGGTTGCCAAAGTAAACCTCAACCTCATCGATATTTGTCTCGACGACAGCCTGAGCACCCATGACAAAATCGCCGGCAGCGCCCAGCCCGAGATTATCCAGCAGCGGCGTGCCGAAACCGGTGGCAATAACGATTGCCCGACCCTGTAAGGTTAATGCCTCGCCGCGGCAAGAGACTTCGGCGGTGACTTTACCTTTTTCGCGGATAATGCCTTTCAAATTGCAGCCGAAACGATACTCGACACCGGCTTTTTTCGCCCTTTGCGCCCAGATTTGATTGAAAGCAGAACGGTTAAGGACGGCAACCTGGGGGGTGTCCCGCTGAACATGAACCGGTTTTTCTGAGGGAGGAAAGAGTTTAGCGCCGTTGGCCCAACGGTGAATCACGACTGCGGGTATAGAGTATTTGTCAACACATTCGCGGCTGACGAGACCGGTGCAGCAGACATCGCCGTTAAGAGTTGCTTTTTTCTCCACCACCCCGACGATGTAGCCCATGCCCGCTAATTTATAAGCAACCTGGCTGCCCGAAGGGCCGCCTCCGACGACAATCACATCATAAGAATCGATTTTTCTTGCCATAACTACTTGAGAGATAAACCCCAAATATTACTTTAGCACGAATTGCCCAATTAAGGCGAATAAATGATGTGAAAAGTATCAAGAAACAATAATCAACGGTAAATCCTAAATACTAATTTCAAAATCCGAAACAATACTGAAATACAAAATAGAAATCAATAATCTGGGAAGGATAAGCAATAACTGGATACCGTTCCCGTATCAGAGTACGGGACAAGCTTTCAACGGTATGGATAACGGGGCGAGAGGGTTACGTCTGCGACTAAACCATCCCTAAAAAACGGAGGAATAAGTCTCTTTAATCAATCCTGGCAGGCGGGGGCGGGGATATTGAGATATTCGCCGACGACTTTCATGGCGCAGTAATCGCCGCACATACTGCAGGCCTCGCCGCCGGAGGTATGTTTAGCGTGGACTTTGCGGGAATAATCCGGCGTTAAGGTCAGTTTTGCCTGTGCTTCCCAATCCAATGCTTTGCGGGCGTGCGCCATTTTGATATCCCAATCCATGGCGCCTTTGACGCCCTTGGCAATATCGGCAGCATGGCCCGCGATACGGGAAGCAATAACACCTTGGCGGACGTCTTCAACATCCGGCAGGGAGAGGTGTTCGGAAGGTGTAACGTAGCAGAGGAAATCAGCGCCGTACATGGCGGCAATGGCGCCGCCGATAGCACCGGTAATATGGTCGTAACCGGCGCCGATATCGGTCACCAGCGGGCCAAGAACGTAAAAGGGCGCGCCTTTGCAGATAGATTTCTGCAGCTTGACATTGGTCTCAATCTGATTGAGCGGAATATGACCGGGGCCCTCAACCATCACCTGCACGCCGGCTTTCCAGGCGCGCTGTACCAATTCGCCGAGTATTAATAATTCCTCAACCTGGGCATGGTCGGTGGCATCCGCCAGACAACCGGGGCGCATGCCGTCGCCGAGGCTCAAGGTAACATCATACCGGTGGGCAATTTCCAACAGGCGGTTGTAATACTGATAAAGCGGATTTTCCTGTTCATTATGTAAAATCCAACCAACGGTAAAAGCGCCGCCGCGGGAAACAACATCGGTGATTCTGCCCTGTTCTTTCAGACGTGCGATGGCGGAACGGGTGACACCGCAGTGAACCGTAATAAAATCAACTCCGTCCTTGCAGTGGTCTTCAATGGCGGAGAAAATATCGTCTGCGCTCATTTTGACGATGGCGCCGGATTCTTTAATGGCTTTAATCGCAGCCTGATAAAGGGGCACGGTACCTACGGGAATAGTGCTGGCTTTCATTACGGCGCGGCGCACAGCGGGAATATCGCCGCCGGTGGACAAATCCATGATCGTATCGGCGCCGACTTCAATCGCGGCATGCAATTTGGCCAGCTCGGTTTGAATGGTGCCGAAATCGGAAGAAGTACCGAGATTGGCGTTAACCTTGGTGCGCAGACCTTTGCCGATGCCGAAAGGCGTGAAATTTTTATGATTGACATTAGCAGGAATGACAATATTGCCGTCCGCGATGCCGGCGCGGATGAATTCCACGTCCAGTTGTTCTTGCCCGGCGACAATTTTCATCTCAGGAGAAATAATACCTTTTCGGGCCATTTCGAGCTGTGTCATAAAGCACCCCCATAAAACAATAAAACCAGGGTTGCGATTTTTCCCTGGTTTGTTTCGACCGCATCCCTACGCTCGTATTACCGAGGTCAGGTTCTAAGGGTCGTTCGCCTGCGGCGAACTCTCAGCATTCAGCACCCCTAGCGGATAATTCACTATTCTTTTTTCAAGCTTGTAATTTAGTATAATAGCAGATTTAGAGCAGGAAATCAAGTTTCAGGCACGGGGCAGGACAATAGAAAATTCCAATAACCAAATAAATTCAAAAGACCTAAACCCGACAAAGCTGACAGTTGCCGATATAAGTACCCGGTTAGGTTAAATATCCGGATACCGGCTTTTGCCGGTATTGATGTGAGTGATAATTTTAGATTGCCGCGACCTTACATGGAGTCAGGATAAGGTCTCGCAAAGAAAGTACGAGTGTGATTGTGAATTTGTATTAGCGCACTACTGGTATAATAGAGTCATGGTAATGGAAAAACTGGCAGCCGGTCTGGAAAAACTGGGGATTAAAGCGGAAGAGCGCGAGCTGGCGCTCTTCCAGATTTATTTCGAAGAGCTGACGGACTGGAACCAGCGGATGAACCTGACAGCCATAACCGAATACGATAAAGTACAAATCCTGCATTTCCTGGATTCCCTGACAGTGGCGGCGGTGTGGAGACCAACGGAAAGCAAACCACATCCAAGGGTAATTGACATCGGGACAGGCGCAGGGGTGCCGGGAATCCCTTTGAAAATCATTTTCCCGCAGATACGGCTGACATTAATGGATTCGACAAATAAGAAAATTACTTTTCTGAACAATCTGAAGCAGAAGTTGGGATTGAACGACATCGAGGTAATCAGCGGACGCGCGGAAGAGATGGCACGTCAGCAATACCGTGAGATTTACGACCTGGTCCTTGCACGGGGTTTAGCGCCGATGCCGACACTGGCAGAACTGACGATTCCATTCTGCAAGATTGCAGGAAAGGCCATATTGCACAAAAAAGGCGATATCACCGAGGAAATGAACAGCGCGAAGCGCGCCATCGCCACTATGGGCGGGAAATTAATTGAGATAAAACCCGTGGAATTAAGCGAGTTCCCCGATAACCGCGTACTGGTGGTCATCGAAAAGGTCGCACCAACCCCCGATATTTATCCGCGGGGGCAAGGGCTGCCGATTAAGAGACCCCTTGGGTAGCTATCAGCATTCAGCGGTCAGCTTTCAGAAGCAATCCACTCCACCTCCCTAAGTTTACCGTGCTTCGCTCGCAGAGACTCTCTCACATAATTTTAGCAATAGCACACAAGTTTGATAATCACACACAAACAGTTGTAAAATAGCTTTATAGCCCCAAGTAGAAAAGGCGTTATTCCCGAGCAAACAGGAGATTAAAATGGAAACCGGAACGTTTCGAGTTAAAGTCGGCCTTGCCCAGATGTTAAAGGGCGGCGTGATTATGGATGTCGTGACCGCAGAACATGCCAAAATCGCGGAAGATGCAGGGGCTTGCGCCGTGATGGCGCTGGAAAGGGTCCCTTCCGATATCAGAAAAGCCGGAGGCGTGGCACGGATGTCCGACCCGACGGTGATTGAAGCGATTATGAAGGCAGTCACGATCCCGGTAATGGCAAAATGCCGTATCGGGCATTTTGTGGAAGCACAGGTACTGGAAGCGCTCGGAGTAGATTATATCGACGAATCGGAAGTACTGACACCGGCCGATGAATCGCATCATGTCTGGAAGCACGATTTCAAAGTACCGTTTGTCTGCGGCTGCCGCAATCTGGGCGAAGCCCTGCGGCGCATCAGCGAAGGCGCGGCAATGATACGGACCAAAGGTGAAGCGGGCACCGGCGATATCGTGGAAGCGGTACGGCACATGCGCACCGTGCAGGATGAAATCCGCAAGCTCGTGAACATGTCTGAAGACGAACTGCCGGCCGAAGCTAAAGAATTGGGCGCTCCCTTGGAAATGGTCATCGATATCCACCGCACCGGAAAACTGCCGGTCGTTAATTTTGCTGCCGGCGGTGTGGCAACTCCGGCCGATGCGGCACTGATGATGCAATTAGGCGCAGACGGAGTATTTGTCGGCTCCGGAATCTTCAAATCAAGCAAACCGTCCGTGATGGCCAAGGCAATTGTGAAAGCAACTACCCATTACACCGATGCCAAAATTATTGCCAAAGTCTCCAAGAACCTCGGGGAGGCGATGCCCGGCCTTAATGCGAAACAGATTCCTCCGGACCAGTTAATGGCCGGCAGAGGATGGTAAGATGAAAATCGGTGTCCTTGCACTGCAGGGAGCCTTTGCCGAACATATTGCGACACTGGAAAAATTAAAAGCAGAAGCAATCCCCGTCCGTCTCCCCCATCAACTTGAGGGGCTGGACGGGTTAATCATCCCGGGCGGGGAAAGCACCACTATCACGAAATTGATGGTACACTATAAACTGAAAAACAAAATCATCGAGCTGGCAAGGCAGGATTTTCCGATTTTCGGCACGTGCGCCGGGATGATAATCCTCGCAGGGGAACTGTCCAGCGCCGGCGGTGTCAAACCCACCGGAGTGATGGACATCAAGGTTAACCGCAATGCTTTCGGCAGGCAGGTTGAGAGTTTCGAATCAGAGATTTCAATTCCGGCAATCGGGAAAAAACCGATTGTAGGTGTTTTTATCCGGGCGCCGCTAATTGAATCTGTGGGCAAAGAAGTCGAAATTTTGGCCAGATTAAGCGACGGCGCGATTGTAGCCGCCCGACAAAGCAAACTGCTGGTCTGCTCTTTTCATCCCGAGTTGACAGACGATACCAGATTCCATCAATATTTTCTTGACATTGTCCGGGGGAAAGTTTAAACCCGGACAGGGAGGATTATTTTGCAAAAAGTAATCACCGATGACCTGGATGCCTTACTTGAAATCCTGCCGCCCCAAACACGCCAGAAATTGCAGGAACAGGAAGATTTCAAGCAGCTGATCGAAGTTATATTGGACCTGGGCAGGCCGGCGGAAGCCCGCTTCCTGAACCGGGAAGTTATCCTCGACCAGCGGGAAGTAACCGATGAAGACATTGAGTATGTCATCACCCGCATCGGCAGCTTCGGCGACGATAACAGGGCCGGTATCGAACGCACTTTGCACCGCATTTCGGCCATCCGCAACCGCAAAGGCAGAATTGTCGGGTTGACGCTGCGCGTCGGTCGGGCAGTTTTCGGCACGATAAAAATCATCGAAGACCTGGTGGAAACAGGGAAAAGCATCCTGCTGCTGGGCAGGCCCGGCGTCGGTAAAACCACGATGCTGCGCGAGGTTGCCCGGGTACTAGCAGATGATTTTCATAAGCGTGTCATTATTGTAGATACTTCGAATGAAATTGCCGGCGACGGCGATATTCCCCACCCGGCCATCGGACACGCCCGCCGTATGCAGGTGACAACGCCAAACATGCAGCATGCCGTGATGATTGAAGCAGTAGAAAACCATATGCCTGAAGTGATTGTCATCGATGAAATCGGCACGCAACTGGAAACGCAGGCAGCGCGCACGATTGCCGAACGAGGCGTCCAATTAGTCGCCACCGCCCACGGTAATACACTGGAAAATCTGATGATGAACCCAACCCTTGCCGATTTAATCGGAGGAATCCAATCGGTAACGCTGGGAGATGAAGAAGCGAAACGGCGCGGTACACAAAAGTCCATACTGGAAAGGATGTCAGCGCCCACTTTTGATATTCTGGTAGAAATTCAGGAACGCGATATCGTGGCTATACATACTGATGTTGCTTCCGCAGTTGACGCAATCTTATTGGGGGAACCGCAGCCTTTGGAAGTCCGCCAAATCGATGAAAATACCGGGGAAGTGAATATCAAGCACATCCAACCGGAAACAGATGATAGCAGAAGGCCGGTACGCAGTAACAAGGCGGTACAACCGAAAAACGTAACGAGCGCCAAACTCTTTCTTTACGGCGTGAACCGCGTGCGGATGGAAGAGGTAGCCGGTGAAATGGGGGTAAACCTGGACATAGTGGAAGACCTCCGCGAAGCGACGCTGCTGGTGACATCCAAGAAATATTACCGTCAGAAACCGCAAAAAATCAGAGACGCTGAATCAACGAATCTGCCGATTTATGTACTGAAGGGCGGCACGCCGGTGCAAATCAGGCAGCTTTTAAGTTCTCTTTTCCACATCGAGCAGCAGAATGAACCGGATGAGCGCAGGGACGAGTCCTTCAAATCAGCACTGGACGATGCCAACGAAGCCGTCCAGATGATTAAAAAGGGCGAAAACACGGTGGAATTAAGTCCGCAGAGCGCTTATATCCGCAGGTTCCAGCACCTGGTGGCGGAGAGGCATGGAATGTACTCGCAAAGCACCGGTAAAGACCCGAACAGAAGGGTGAGGATTTTCAGGGTATAAAATTTAATAATCAAGACTCAAGTTTCAATTATCAAGAAATATTCGAATATCTAAACTCTAAACAAGATCAAAATATGAAAACAATTACCTCTCTCCCACACATCTAAGAGGGGACTATCCATATAGATAATAATTCTCCCGTAGCCAGTATGGGACTCAAGACTTTTGCGTACGTTTGCTGCGCAAAAGAAGCGATGAGCCTGCACAGGAACGGATATTCGAGCTCTGAAATCCCAGTGAGAGCAGCCTCCTGCAACAACCAGCCGAGTTAGATTTTACTTACCGGCAGCAGCTTTTCCCGCAAGATTTTCTTTCAGTTCATTCAATTTTTTATCGGAGAGAGCATAACGTCCGACGCCGCCTCTCAAGCGCGGGTCGAGAAGGTCCCTGATGCTGTCGCCAAACATGTT
>Ga0265316_10007009_pt1 | contig 10677 bp, 7 predicted proteins | sample 4522metaG_FD_202092 | JGI IMG/M metagenome (GOLD analysis project Ga0265316, IMG submission 202092) | Rhizosphere microbial communities from Carex aquatilis grown in University of Washington, Seatle, WA, United States - 4-5-22 metaG | ecosystem: Host-associated > Plants > Roots > Rhizosphere >...
GGCCTCGGTCAACGGCCGCGTCTCGCCGCTCTTCAAATCCATGTGGAAGGCCTGCGGAGATCCGCCGCGGTCGCAGCAGAACAGCATCCACCCGCTCGACCGCGCGATGCCGCGGTTGTAATACGCCGGCATGGTGCTGGACCAGGCCGGATCCGTAAGCCGGTAGACGTCCATCTCCGTGGTGGGATCGGAATACCGCCGCCAGTCCGATGGAAACGTGGTTCCCTTGAGAGCCTGGGCCGCCAGGCGCGTACCCGCCACTCCGGCAATCAGAACCGATCTGCGCGTGAAGCGGCGCGCCGTACCCGCCATAGACCGATGGTATCGTAAGCCCGGATGGCCTGCCAAGGTGCGGGGAGGATTGGCAATCCGCCCCACCGCGCTAAACCCCTTCCCCACCGTCCGTCTTCTCTGTAGGGGGCCGGGCGTGCCCGGCCCCTACGACAGAGTAAAATAGGAACTGACGGACTTCCCCCCATGATTGTCGACGACGTCCTGGCGAAAATATTCGGCACCAAAACCGAGCGCGAGATCAAAGGCATGCTGCCCACGGTGGCGGCCATCGGCGATCTCGAACCCCAGATCCGCCAACTGTCGGACATCGACCTGGCCGCCAAAACCATCGATTTCAAGGAGCGCATCGCGCAGGGCGCCTCCATCGACGACCTCCTCATCGAAGCCTTCGCCGTGGTCCGCGAGGCCGGCCGCCGCTTCCTCAACATGCGCCATTTCGACGTGCAGTTGATCGGCGGCATGGTGCTGCACCACGGCAAAATCGCCGAGATGAAGACCGGCGAAGGCAAGACGCTGGTGGCGACCCTGCCTTGCTACCTCAACGCCCTCGGCGGCAAGGGCGTCCACGTCGTCACCGTAAACGACTACCTCGCCAAACGCGACTCCGAATGGATGGGCCGCATCTACAAGGCGCTCGGCATGAAAGTCGGCGTCATCGTTCACGACCTGGACGACCAGGAGCGCAAGGACGCCTATGGGGCCGACATCACTTACGGCACCAACAACGAATTCGGCTTCGACTATCTGCGCGACAACATGAAGTTCCGCATCGAGGATTGCGTCCAGCGCCCCTTCAATTACGCCATCGTCGACGAAGTCGATTCCATCCTCATCGACGAGGCCCGCACCCCGCTCATCATTTCCGGCCCCAGCGAGGAATCCACCGACAAGTACTACAAGATCAACCGCATCATCCCCAAGCTCATCCGCGGCGAAGTGATCGAGGGCAAGGAGCCGGGAGAAAAGTACACCACCGGCGACTACACCATCGACGAGAAGCACAAGAGCGCGGCGCTTACCGAAGAGGGCGTGCTCAAGGTGGAAAAGCTGCTGGGCGTGGGCAATCTCTACGACCCCGCCAACATCGAGTACAACCATCACGTGCAGCAGGCCCTGCGCGCCCACGTCATCTACCAGCGCGACCGCGACTACCTGGTGAAGGATGGCGACGAAGGTCCGGAGGTGATCATCGTCGACGAGTTCACCGGCCGCATCATGCCCGGCCGCCGCTGGTCCGACGGTCTCCACCAGGCCGTGGAAGCCAAGGAGAACGTCAAGATCCAGCGTGAGAACCAGACCCTCGCCACCATCACCTTCCAGAATTACTTCCGCATGTACAAGAAGCTCGCCGGCATGACCGGCACGGCGGAAACCGAAGCGGCCGAGTTCCAGAAGATCTACAACCTTGACGTCACCGTCGTTCCCACCAACCGTCCTTTGATCCGCAAGGAAAACCAGGACATGGTCTATCGCACCGAGGTGGAGAAGTTTCGCAACGCCGCCAAGGAGATCATGGAGTTAAACAAGCGGGGCCAGCCTGTCCTGGTGGGCACCATCTCAGTCGAAAAGTCCGAACGGCTCTCCGCCATCCTCAAGCGCATGGGCGTCAAACACGAGGTTTTGAACGCCAAGAATCACGAGCGCGAAGCCTCCATCGTGGCCCAGGCCGGCCGCAAGAACGCCGTCACCGTCTCCACCAACATGGCCGGCCGCGGCACCGACATTCTGCTCGGCGGCAACCCCGAGTTCATAACCAAGGACGCCTGTCTGAAGGACAAGGTGGCCGAGCGCCTCTCCGCGGACGAAGCCCAGTACGTCGCCGACGAGCATTTCTACTTCTTCACCCACCACGACCAGTTCTACCGGGTGCGCCGCGACACATGGGACGAAATCTACGCCAACGCCAAGGCGCATACCGACGTGGAACACGACGAGGTTACCGCTCTGGGCGGCCTCCACATCGTGGCCACCGAGCGCCATGAGTCCCGGCGCATCGATAACCAGCTCCGCGGGCGTTCCGGGCGCCAGGGCGACCCCGGCAGCTCGCGTTTCTTCCTCTCGCTGCAGGACGATCTGCTGCGCATCTTCGGCGGCGAGCGCATGCAGAACCTCATGCTCCGCCTGGGCATGGAAGAGGACGTGCCCATCGAGAGCAAGATGATTACCAAGCGCATCTTGAAGGCCCAGGAAGCCGTCGAAATGCAGAATTTCGAGGCCCGCAAACACCTCCTCGAATACGACGACGTCATGAACAAGCAGCGCCAGGCCGTCTACGGCATGCGCCGCCAGTTGCTCGAGGGCATCGATCAAAAAGAGCGGGTCATGGAGATGGTGCGGGGCATCGTCGATCAATTCGTGGACCGCCACTGCCCCGATGCAAAGCATCCCGACATCTGGGACATCGGCACCCTCCGCACGGACATCCTCAGCCAATTTGGCTACAAGATCGAGACCGCCGAAGTTGCCGACCTCAGCCCCCAGGAGATGTCCGACCTCATCGACGAGCGCCTGCAGCGCAAGTATGCGGAGAAGGAAGACCTGGTCGGCCCCGGCGTCATGCGCCAGACCGAACGCATCGTCATGCTGCAAGTGATCGACAACCAGTGGAAGGACCACCTGCTGTCGATGGACGAATTGAAGCAGGGCATCGGCAACCGCGCCTACGCCCAGAAAGACCCGTTGGTCGAATACAAGAAGGAGTCCTTCGAGCTGTTCACCGCCATGATGGACCGCATCGAGGACGAATCCGTCCGCTACCTCTTCTTCCTTCAGGTGAGCACCAACGCCGGTCCGGTGCTGCCGTTCCCCGAGGAGGAAGAAGAGGAGGAGGAAGAGGCGCCGCGCCCGGACCCCAGCGAACAGCAACGCCTTGCCGCCAAGAACACCATGGAGGACTTCACGCGCAACATCCAGCGCAAGAAGGAAAAGGAGCTGGCGGAATTGCAATTCGTGGGCGGCGATGGTTCCACCGGCCCTAAGCAAGTAGTGGCTGGACAAAAAGTCGGCCGCAACGATCCCTGCCCCTGCGGCAGCGGCAAGAAGTACAAGAAATGCCACGGCGCGTGAGCAACCGTGGGGCGGGCAGTCTTGCCCACAGCCGCTTTTTAGGCGGCTTCTGGGCGTCGTGCGGGGGTTCTTGGAGCGGCAGTGCCGGCTGGAAAGCCGGCTTGCACCCAGAATTGGCTGCCCCACACCGAGACTCGTCTCGGCGCTTGGTGTCTAAACTGTTTATGACCAGATTTTTTTTCGCTCTCCTCCTTCCGGCGCTCGGCCAGGCCGCCATCTGGCCCGACGCCATCGGCGCTTACCACCGGACCGCGGTCTCGCAGCCCGCCCTCGCCGATGCTCCCATTTGGAACGAGTATGGCCTGCGCGAATCCGAGACCGCCGCCTACGAAAACGGCAACTCCAAATTCACCGCCAGCGCATGGCGTCTGCAGGACCCGACCGGCGCGCTGGCCGCCTACGACTGGCAGCGTCCCGCCGGGGCCGAACCCTCGAAGGTGGCTGCCCTGGCCGCCGAAACCGCCGGCAGCCTGCTGCTGGTCCACGGCAATTACCTTCTCTCATTCAGCGGGTACAAGCCCACCACTCCCGAACTCGACCCCGTCGTCGAATCGCTCCGCAATGTCGATACCAGCAGCCTTCCCGCGCTCCCTGGCTACCTTCCCTCGCGTGACCTGGTCCCCGGCAGCGAGCGCTATATCACCGGCCCCGCCAGCCTCCGGAAATTCGTTCCCGGCATCCCGCCCTCGGCCGCGGCCTTTCACCTAGGCGCCGAGGCGCAGTTGGGGTTTTTCCACAGTCCCAAGGGGGAAACGGTACTGACCATCTTCAACTATCCCACCCACCAGATCGCCATGCAGCAGGCCGCCGACCTAGGGAAAATCCCTGGCGCCGTGGTCAAGCGCAGCGGTCCTCTGGTGGCCGTGATCCTCTCTCCGCCCGACCCCGACACCGCCGAGCGCCTGCTCGCCCAAGTGCGTTTTCAGGCCGAAGTGACCCGCGACGAGTATGTTCCCACGCTCCGTGATAACATCGGGAACCTGGTGGTAAATGCCTTTATTCTCACTGGCTTACTACTGGCATTCTGCCTCGTGTCCGGTCTCGCGGTGGGTGGTTCCCGGGCCTTTCTTAAGCGCTTCCGCAAAGGGGAAGACCCCGACGCCGTGATCACCCTGCATCTCGAACGGCGCTGACCCCGCTACATAAAACCCGGCTTTTGTTTGCCTTAGAGAGAAATCTTCAGTCTGAAAACCGGGCTTTTCCACCGCTCCGCCGCACTGTCGAAAAATGCACGCTCCCGCAAGTCGGTCCGTACGAGCAGGTTACGACCGAAAATATTCCGTAGGATTTCTTCTTGACTTGCGAGCCGTTGGGAAATACGATCCAACTACAAGGTTTTGACGGTTGCGATTCCGTCGAAGCTGATTCTCCCATCGAACATCACCCTGGTAGAACAGGGGAAAGAATGCTCACCCTTCGGGGTGAGCATTTCTATTTTACAGAAAAGATTGAAGTTACCTGCCAATTCGGGGCGCTTGCGGCGTTATGGTGGCCGCTTTGCCCGTCCCCCAGGCTTCAGAACCCCTTCCGGACGCTCTGGCGGCCCGCATTTCGCGTGGAAACGGCACTCTGGCAACCGCCGCCCCCCGCAATGACCTATCATGGGCAGTTGGCAAGTGAATCACAATGACTGATCAGAAGTTGCAGATTATCCCCCTGGGCGGGTGCGGCGAGTTTGGCATGAACATGACCGCCATCCGCTACGGCGACGACATCATCGTCATCGATTCCGGAATGATGTTCCCCGAGGCCGAGTTGCTGGGCGTCGACCTGGTGATGCCCGACCTCAGTTTCCTTAAGGAAAATCAGCAGTTCGTCCGCGCCCTGATTCTCACCCACGGCCATGAGGACCACATCGGCGCGGTCCCGTATTTCCTTTCAGATATTGGGGTCCCTGTATACGGAACGGATTTCACCCTGGCCCTGGTGGAGCGCCGCCTGGAAGAGTACGACCTCGACGAGGATCCCCGGCTCATCCACATCAAGCCCACGCAGATCCTCGACATCGGCCCCTTCAAAATCGAGTTCATCCGGGTGACGCACTCGATCGTGAGCGCCGTGGCCCTGGCCATTACCACTCCCCTCGGAGTGGTCATTCACACCGGCGATTTCAAGGTGGATCCCACTCCAACCGATAACGAGCTCTTCGATCTCCACACCCTGGCCGACTACGGCAAGCGCGGCGTCCTGCTGCTGCTCTCCGATTCCACCAATGCCGACCGCCCCGGCTTCACCCAGAGCGAGCGCGCCGTGCGCCCGCGCATGGAGGAGATCTTCAACCGCGCCGAGCGCCGCGTGGTGGTCTCCTGCTTCAGCTCCTCCATCCACCGCATCCAACTGGTGCTCGATCTGGCGCGGGAATTCGGCCGCCGCGTGGCGGTGATCGGCCGGAGCATGGTGTCGGTCACCGAGATCGCCCACTCGCTGGGCCTGCTGAATATTCCCGACGGCATCCTGCTGCGCCCCCAGGACGCCATGGGCCTGCCGCCCGACAAGGTCGCCCTTCTTATCTCCGGCACCCAGGGCGAACCCATGTCGGCGCTGGCGCGCGTGGCCGTCGATAACCATAAGCACGTCTCCGTGGAACCGGGCGACACCGTAGTCCTCAGCGCCCGCATCATCCCCGGCAACGACAAGGCCATCTACCGCATGATCGACCACTTGTCGCGCCGCGGCGCCGTGGTCATGTACGGCAGCATGAGCCCGCCGCTGCACGTCTCCGGCCATGCCAGCTCGGAAGAGCAGAAGCTGGTCCTCAACCTGGTGCGCCCGCGCTACTTCATGCCCATCCACGGCGAGTTTCGCCAGCTTACCAGCCACGCCCGTCTGGCCGAGCACCTGCGTCTGGCCGGCGGCCTCGAAGAGATTTTCATCATGGAATCGGGCGACGTTCTGGAAATCGACCGCCGCGGCGCGCGCAAAGGCAACCGCGTCCCCGTGGGCCGTGTTTGCATCGATTCCGGCTCGGTGGACGACGTGGTGGAGGAGTTGGTCATTCGCGACCGCCGCCACCTTTCCGAAGATGGCATCGTGCTGCCCATCATCGCCATCAACCACCAGACTGGCCGCATGGAAGGCGCGCCGGAGATCGTCAGCCGCGGTTTCGCCCTGGCCGGCGACGGCTCGGCGTTCATGGAGAACGCGCGCCTGATCGTGACCAAAACGCTGGAGAGTTCCAACCGCGAAGAGAAGACCGATTGGGGCGTCATGAAGGAGAAGGTGCGCGCCGACCTGAAGCGTTACATCGTGAAGGAGACCTCGCGGCGGCCGCTGATCATGCCGGTGATTCTGGAAGTGTAAGATGCTCCGCTGGCTGCTTGTCGGAATCGGCGATATCTCTACCAAGCGAGTGCTCCCGGCGATTCTTGCGGAGCCGCGCAGCCAGCTCGCCGGAATCGTCACCCGCAATCCCGCCAAGGCCGAGCGCTACGGTGTCCCCGCGTGGAGCGACTTGGACGCCGCCCTCTCGCACTCCGCGGCCGACGCCGTCTACATCGCGACGCCCGTCTTCCTGCACGCCCCGCAGACCATCGCCGCCCTGCGCGCGGGCAAGCACGTGCTCTGCGAAAAACCCATGGCGCTCCATTACGACGAAGCCCTCACCATGCAGCAGGCCGCCGAAGAGACCGGGGGCACCCTGGGAGTGGCCTACTACCGCCGCATGTACCCCAAGGTGGCCCGCGCGAAAGAGCTGATGGAAGCGGGCGCCATTGGCCGTCCGGTCTTCGCCGAAGCCACGGCCCACGACTGGTTCTACCCCGCCGATGGCATCCGCGCCTGGCTGGTGGACCCCGCCCGTGCCGGCGGAGGCCCGCTATATGACACCGCCTCCCACCGCATCGACCTGATGAATTACCTGTTCGGCCGACCCCTGCGCGTCAGCGGCCACCTCTCCACGCTGATTCATCCCACCGAGGTGGAAGACAATGCCACGGTGATGATCGAACATGCCACCGGCGTCCGCAGCCTGGTGGATGCGCGCCGGCACTCGCGCGTCCCTCGCGACGAATTTCGCATTCGCGGCACGGAAGGCGAACTGGACCTGACCCCGCTGAACGGCCCCGAACTCGTTCATCCGGGCGGCGCCGAGCAGATCCCCGCCCCGGCCAATCTGCATTATCCGTGCGTGGAGAATTTCGTGAGTGCGGTGCTGGACAATACCGAATTGCGCTCATCCGGCGCCACGGCTCTGTTGACGGAGTGGGTGATCCAACAAACCGCGATCTCACCGGCACCGGACCTTTTGTGAACGTCAGGCGAGCTTCAATTCACCGCGCGACCTGCTGCTCTTCTTCGGCATTGGCGCGGAACGCGACCGGGCGCTCCGGACAACCCCACCGGCGGCAAAGACCGCGGCGCTACGTGAAGGCCAAGGGAATTCGTGGGCTGGAAGGATGCCCTACGCCCCCAGCGTCAGGTGCAGCACCCAGAACGATACGTACGCAATGATCGCCGCCATCGGAATCGTCAGCGCCCACGCCCCCACGATGTTTCTCGCGATGCCCCACCGCACGGCCTTCATGCGCTGAATGCTGCCCACCCCCGCGATGGCGCCGGCAATCGCGTGCGTAGTGGAGACCGGGAGCCCCAGGTGCGTGGCGAACAGCACGGCCGCCGCCGCGCCCGTCTCCGCGCAGAACCCGCTGCGGGGCTTGAGCCGCGTCAGCCTTCCGCCCATGGTGTGCACGATGCGCCATCCCCCGCTCAGCGTGCCCAGCGCGATGGCCGAGTAGGCCAGCAGCAGCACCCAGGCGGGGATCTCGAACACATGCAGGTAGTGCGACGTGAACAGCACCCCCGCGATCAGCCCCGCGGTCTTCTGCGCGTCGTTGGAGCCGTGCGAGAGGCTGAATGCCGCCGCCGACAGCAACTGGAGCTTGCGGAAATACTTGTCCATTTTCCTCGGGCTGGATCCCCGAAAGAGCCAGTAGACCCCCACCATCAGCAGGTAGGCCGAAATCATCCCGATCATCGGCGCCACCACGATGAACGTCAGCGTGAGCGGCCATTCGCCTCCACGCCCGACGTTCAGCGCATCCAGGCTGTGCGAGAATCCCCGCACCATCCCCACCCGCGCGATGGCCGCGCCGGCGTACCCGCCGATCAGCGCGTGCGATGAGCTGGTGGGCAGCCCCAGCCACCACGTGATCAGGTCCCAGGCGATGGCCCCCGCCAGGCCCGCCATGATGACATAGGGCGTCACCAGGTTCAGGTCCACGAATCCCTGGCCTACCGTCCTGGCCACCGCCGTGCCGAAGATGAAGGCCGCGGCGAAATTGAAAAACGCCGCCCACAACACCGCTTGAAACGGCGTCAGGACGCGCGTGGCCACAATCGTCGCGATCGAATTCGCCGCGTCGTGGAAGCCGTTGATGTAATCGAAGACCAGCGCGATCCCGATGATCAGAACGGCGAGGGTGAAGGTGGACATGACTAGCTGTTCTTGACGACTACGTTCTGCAGAACGTCGGCCACGTCTTCACAGCTATCGATCGTGTCCTCGAAGAATTCGTACACCTCTTTGAGCTTGATCAGCGTGATGGGGTCCTTTTCCTTGTTGAACAGGTCCGCCACCGCGCTTCGCCCGATGAGGTCGGCCTCGTTCTCCAGGCGGTTGATCTCGATGCAGTGCGCCATGATGGCCCCGTTCTGCTCCAGGGCCTCGAAGGCGCTCCTCAAAGCCCGGGCGCAACTGGCGACAATTTCCGCCAGCGTCGCCATGATGGGTGGAATCGGGTCGATATGATACGACACCAGCCGATGCACGGTGTCCTCAATGCCATCCAGCACGTTGTCGAGCGCCGAGGAAATATTGTGGATGTCCTCGGGATCGATGGGCGTGATGAAGGTCTGGTTCAGGCGCGTGAAGATCTCGTGGATGATTTCGTCGCCCCGATGCTCCAGGGATAGGATTTCCGTGGCGCATCCGGCCAGGCGCGAATTCCCCGCGCGAACTCCGTCGAGAAGCAGCCTGGACGCCTCCGAGATGATTTCCACCTGCTTCACAAACAGGTGGTAGAAGTGCTCCTCGCGTGGAAGTAGTCTCATAAAACGGGCTAAAAACGAGAGAATTCTATCTTAATCGGTGTGGACGTTGCGGGTCAATCCGTATGCCGTTACAGTTCCGTGACGATGGGGAAGAATTCCCGCCGCGGCGCGCCTTCCAGGTGCAGCAGGCGCGCATCGAGTAGCCGCCCTACATCCACGTTGCCCATGGCGGAAAGCATGTTTTCCTTGAGATGCGGATACTGGCGCTCGAGCTCCGCGAACATGTCGCGCAGCGCGCGCCGCACAGTCCCCGTCTTTTGCGAGCACCCGCACGGCACCACCGGGACGCCCAGCGCCTGAGCATAAGCGCGCGTGATGTCTTCCGTCACGAACACCAGCGGGCGGATGAGCCGGTATTCGCGGTCGCGCGAGCTGGTCACCGGCGGTAGCGCGCTCAGCTTGCCGGTGAACAGCATGTTGCGCAGCAGCGCCTCGCAGAAATCGTCGGCCGTGTGGCCGAAAGCAATCACGTTGGCTCCCAGTCCGTGGGCCACCTCGTAGACCGCGCGCCGCCGGTACCGGCTGCACAGGTCGCAGCCGTGCTCCGGCTGGTCGTCGAGCAGGCGCAGGGAAGGAGCGTCGCGGTAATAGGTCCACGCCACGCCGCGCTGTTTCAGGTATTCGCCCAGCGGTTCGATGGGCCGCAGAAACTTGCCCTGTTCCACGGTGAAGGCGCACACCGAGAAATCGATGGGCGCGCGTTTCTGGAGCAGCAGCAGCGCCTCCAGCAGGGTGGCCGAATCCTTCCCCCCGGAGAGCGCCACCGCCACCCGATCGCCGTCGCGAATCATCTTGAAGCGGTGTATGGCTTCGCCGACCTTGCGCAGCAGTGTTTTTTCCATTTCCACTGATTCGATTATAGTGGGGGGCCGGATGGCATCCGGCGGCCGGGCCCAGAGGGCGCCCCCCCACTCGGCCCGCAGGTCGCCCGCACGAGAAAAGCCCCCCTGTCCCCCAAGCGGTTTAGGCCCAATGCCGTCCACTTAGGCAGTTGGGTTGAGGGCGGGCGCGCGCGGAGATCCAGGGACGGGTTCTTTTATGGGGCTCCGCTTCCATTTCGACGGGCGTTTGCCGTCCTTGTGGCTGCTCATCGCTCTACGCTGGGCGACCTGGCAGGTTCTATTCTATAAAATCGCAGCCGGGGCTGTTTCTTCGAGCTATCGACGGGTGGCTATCTCTGCGCTCACCAGCATGCAGCGACAAGCGTTGGGACATCCATCTGGCTCGGCTTCCACACTCTGAATTGGCGTCTGGATCAGCGAAGTCTAT
>Ga0265316_10007010_pt1 | contig 10677 bp, 4 predicted proteins | sample 4522metaG_FD_202092 | JGI IMG/M metagenome (GOLD analysis project Ga0265316, IMG submission 202092) | Rhizosphere microbial communities from Carex aquatilis grown in University of Washington, Seatle, WA, United States - 4-5-22 metaG | ecosystem: Host-associated > Plants > Roots > Rhizosphere >...
CACCGCGACAAACGTAACGGGATCAGTCGGCTTAACCTCAAAGACGAGGCTCGACAAAACACGCCCCAGCAACAGCGCGCCGGCCGCGCCAATTGCGACTCCAAGTAGAGTCGGCTTCATACCTTCGAATACGACTCTGCGCAATTCGTCGCTGAGGCGGGCACCCAGAGCCAAGCGGATTCCGATTTCTCGTACGCTCCGCTTCACGCTGTAAGACAGCACGCTGTAAATGCCCACAGCCGCCAGCACGAGGGCGAGCCCAGCAAATGCGCCGAGCAGCAGCATGTTGAACCGTTGCGGGGAGAGGGAGTTTGCGACCAGATCGTCCAGCGTGAAGATGTCGCGCAAAGGAATATTCGGATCGACGTCATGCACCCCGTTCGCCACGGGCGATACCATGCCTGCAGAACCAGAGGCCGAGCGAACGACTAGCGTCATCGGAAACGAAGTCCATCCGCCGTTCGATGAAGCGGAAATCTGATCAAGAGGAAAATAGAGAGCTGCGCTCGGTCGGGTCTGATCCAAGCTGTCGAGCTTCACGTCGCCGACAACTCCAACCACTTCGCGAACCGCACCTGGAAAGAACGTCAACGTAAGGCGCTTACCTAGCGGGTCCTCGCCCGGCCAGAACTGTCGCGCCATGGATTCGCTGATAAGGATCACGTCCGGTCTGCCAGTACTGTCTGTGTCGCTAATGTCTCGTCCTCGCAAAATCGGCACATGCAGTGCGCTCATGTAGCCCGGGCTGATGAGGCGCACGTCGACCTCCGGTTGTTCGGACATCGGAACCACGGGACGGCCTTCGATCGCAATGGGTTGATGGGAGCCACCGTTATCCAAGGGAATGTCATCAATCACGCCGGCAGATTCAACCCCGGGCAGGGTTCGTATCCGCTGCAGCACTCGCTCGAAAAAATTGACCTGCTGCGCTGGAGAAGCAAATTTTGTCCGGGACACCATTGCGTTCATGGTCAGAACATTGCGTGCATCAAAACCCGGATTCACGCTTTGGAGTTTTTGAAAGCTGCGGATCATCAGCCCCGCGCCAACTAGCAGTATGAGTGAGAGGGCGACCTCCGACACAACCAGAATGCTGCGGGTGCGATGTCCGCCGGAATCCGCATCGGTTCGCCCGAGTCCCTGTTTGAGCACCTGACTCACGTTGCCCCGCGCCAGACGCACGGCCGGCAGCACTCCCGCAATAACGCCGCTGAGTACGGAAATGACGGCTGTGAAAGCAAGGACCTGCGAGTCCAGTGTGATCTCCGTGAAACCCGGCAATTTGTCCCCCAGAAAAGCCACGATCAGCCGGACTCCTAAATGAGAGCAGGAGAGACCGAGCGCCCCGCCCGCGAGGGCGAGTAGCACTGTCTCCGTGAGAAGTTGGCGGAGAACACGCGGCCAACTCGCTCCTAACGCAGTGCGAATCGCGATCTCCTTCTGGCGGCTGAAGGTTTTTGCAAGTGCCAGGTTGGCCACGTTCACACAGGCGATCAGAAGCACGAAGGCAACCGCTCCGAGCAGCACGAGCAGGGGAGTGCGAACATCGCTCACCATATCGTCATGCAACGGCAGGACTGTCGCGCCCCATCCCTTGTCGTCATCGGGGTAGAGTTGCTGCAAGCGGTCTGAGATGGTGTTCATCTCAGCCTTCGCCTGCTGCAATTCAACTCCGGGCTTGAGGCGCGCGATGACCATATAGTGGTGCTCTCCGCGCACCGCGCGTTCCTTGTCGGTCCACGCCATCGGTGTCCACATCTGAGCGGAATCAGGAAACCGGAAATTCGCCGGCATGACCCCAGCCACGAGGTAGGCTTCGCCATCCAGATTGATGTTGTGGCCTACGATCTCAGGATTCGATCCAAAATGCTCTTGCCACAGGCGGTGACTGAGAACCACCACGTGCGAGCGGCCTGCCTGATCCTCGTCGGGAGATAACACGCGACCCAGCATGGGTGGAACACCCAAGGTCGAGAAGAAACCCGAAGACACAGCACAGGCGGCGATCTGTTCGGGCTTGTCGCCACCCGTCATCGTGAAGCCGTGGTAGGCCATGATCGCCATGCTGTCGAATACGTGGTTCTGGCTCTCCCAATCTGAATAATTCGCCGCCGACACTGCGAACACCGTCATTCCGGGGAAGCTCTTCGGGGGCGGAACATGCCAGATGCGGACGAGGCGGCCGGGATCCTTGAACGCAAGCGGCCGCAACAGGACCCCGTTGACCACGCTGAAGATGGCCGTGTTCGCGCCAATCCCCAAAGCCAGAGTGATGACCGCAACCGCAGTGAACCCCGGGCTCTTGCGAAGCTGACGCATGGCATAACGGATGTCCTGGAACAGCGAACTCATCACAGCCTCCTATTCATACCTCAGAGCTACCATGGGATCGATCCTGGTCGCCCGACGCGTAGGAATAAAGGTAGCCACACATGCGATGGCGGCCAGCAAAAGTGAAACGCCCACGTAGGTAGTTGGATCGCTGGGTGAAATGCCAACGAGAAAGTCGCTAACCAAACGGCCGGCGGCGAGCGCAGCGAGCAAGCCGACGGTCAGCCCCGACGCGACAATCACTGCGCCCCGGCGTCCGATCATCCTGAGGATGTCGCGACGCTGGGCGCCCAGCGCCATGCGAACACCAATCTCTTGAGTGCGTTGGCTGACGGCGTAGGACATCACTCCGTACACACCAACCACTGCGAGAATCAGCCCTAGCAATCCCAACGCCGCCGCCAAACTAGCCCCGACTTCGAAGAATAGCAATCCATTGCCTCCGTGCAGGGCTTCCGACATCGTGCGCACGCCATAGACGGGAATCGCAGGCGCTAGCGACTGCGCGATCGCTCGTACTTCGGCGACCATGTCCTGCGCACTCCGTTCCGAGCGAATCTGCAGCGTCTCTGTCGACACGTAACCCTGCGCCGCCGGCAGATAGAAGATCGGTTCGAAATCCCCATAAAGCTGGTTCATGCGGCTGTTTTGCACGACGCCAACGATCGTCACGGGATGCTTTGGATCAGAAGTCAGCGTAAAAGACTTCCCCAGCGGGTCTTGATGCGACCAAAAGTGTTCCGCCATAGACTGGTTGATCACGGCAACGTGGGGCGCGTTTTCGTTGTCCGCGTCGGTGAAATCACGACCGCGTTTCAGCGCGATGCGCATGGTGCTGAAGTAGTCCGAAGACACAGCATTGTCTTCGGCGTGAGGTGCTTCCTGGTTTGCAGAGGTTGCGTATCCGGGAATCACCAAGTCGCTGCCCTGGACGGAGTCGCTGAGCGGAACCACCGACGCAAGGCTGGCCGACTGTACTCCCGGCAGAGCGCGCGCACGCTCCAGCATCGCGCGATAGAAGGCTCTTCCCTGCTGCTCCGTATAGCCAATCTCGTTTGGGTCGAGCGTCAAATTGAGGACATGCTGGGGATCAAATCCCAAATCGCTGGTCTGGACACCGCGAAGACTGCGGACAAACAATCCCGCAACGATCAGCAAAGTCAACGACCCGCCCACCTGAACGGCGACCAGAACGTCGCGTAAACGCTGGCGTCCAGCGGTCGATGTGCGTCCGCCTTCGTGCAACACTTCGCGCAAGTTGCCATGCCGGATGCGGGCCGCAGGCACGACAACAACGAACGCCGCGGTTGCCGCCGCGACTGCGAAGGCATACGCGAACACGCGCCAGTTGAACTCGAAATCAAAGACGACCGGCAACTCAGTCTGAAGGGACAAAGAACCGAATAGACGTGCACCACTCAAGCCAAGCAGAACTCCAACACCGCAGCTGAGCGCCGCCACAAGCAGACTCTCCGTAAGCAGTTGGCGTACTAATCGGCCACTTCCGGCGCCCAGTGCGGCACGCACCGCCATCTCGCGCTGGCGCGCGGCTGCGCGAACAAGGAAAAGGTTCGCGACGTTCACGCAGGCCAGGACCAGCACCAGGGCAGCTAGTGTCAGAAACAGGGCTGCCAGCTTGGGAAAAGGATTCGTCGTCCCGCTCATGATTCCGGGGGGCCGCAAGAGATTGGCCTGCAATTCGCCAATTCCGCGATCTCTGGGATATTTCTTCAGCAGACGCTGACCCACGACGGCGAGTTCGGACTGGACTTGTTTCGAATTCGCCCCGGGCTGTACCCGCGCAAGGGCGAGCATACTGCGAGTGCTGGGATTAGACAGAAAGTCACCCGCAACGCCTCTCTCGATCAGGAACATGCTCAGCGGAAGATAAGCCTGAATCTCGAGGATGGGAGTCGGCCCAAAAAACGCCTTCGGCGCAACTCCGACGACCGTGACTGGATGACCGTTGATTGAAACGGCTTTCCCGACGATCGCGGGGTCACCGGCAAAACGAGTCTGCCAATAGTTGTAACTCAGAACGACGACCGGGTCCGCGCCGGCGGCCTTCCCTTCCGTGCCCAAAATGAAACGGCCGGCGGCCGGCGCAATGCCCAGCAGTGAGAAGAAATCTCCGCCCACGTAAGCCGTCTGAACGCTTCTGGTTGTACCGTCAGCCGTCAGGCCACTCTGCGAGTTCTGCTCGCCCGCCAAGCCGCCGAAAATGAATGGCGTTATGCCCGAAAAAACATCCGTAGTTTGCTTCTGGATTTCTGCAAATTCCGGATAAGAGAATTGAATTTCGGAATTTGCGCCCGGCCGTGCAAACGACAGAAAATGCATCTGCTGCGGGTCCTTGATTGGCAAGGACCGCAGGACTAGCCAATCCACCATACTGAAAATGGCAGTATTGGCTCCAATACCAAGCCCAAGCGTTAAGACGACGACCGAGAAGAACCCCGGGCTTTTGCGCAACTGCCGTACCGCATAGCGAAGGTCTTGCAGCAACCCGTTCATCGTTCACCTCCCACTACTCGTACCTCAGGGCCACCATGGGATCGACTTTGGCCGCACCCAGTGCAGGCACCGCCGCTGCTGTAAATGCGACCACCGCCAGCACGGCAACCGCAATCGCAATCGTGAATACGTCGGCTGGCGCGACTCCAAACAGCAAGCTACGCACCGCTTGCGCCGCCGCAATGGCGCCCGCTATACCAATTACCGTACCGATTGCTGTCAGCCGCAGAGCCTGTCCGATCACCAGCCGGAAAATCCCTCCGCGCTGTGCTCCCAAGGCCATTCGGAGTCCGATCTCCGGAATACGCCGCCCCACCAGAAAGGCCATCAGTCCATAGATCCCGACCGCCGCCAGCAGAAGGCCCAATCCGGCCATCACGCCAATTAGTCCCGCCATGACTCGCTCTTCGTAGAGCGCCTCCCGCATGTGCTCTCGCAATGTCACGAGAGAAACAATGGGCACTCCGCGGTTGAGTTCGCGCAGTACTCTTCGCACCGCAGGGGCCAGTGCCTCCGGATCGACGCTGGTTTTCACTGCCATCGCCAGTTCGCCGTATTCGTCGCTCTTCATGGGCAGAAACAAGTAGGGCATCCGGTCTTCTCGCACATCGTTGTATTTCCCGTCTTCCGCGACTCCGATTACTTCGTACTCATCTCCGTCTGACCGGCCCAGGCGAAGTCGTTGCCCCACGGGGTTTCCATTGGGCCAAAAACGGTTTGCCATGGCTTGATTCACCACCATGACATGGGCATTCACATCCAAGTCGTGCTGCTCGATGGCGCGGCCACGCACGAGTCGAGTACCCAATACTGAAAAATATCCTTCTCCCACAGGGTCAAAATTGATCGTGGCACCTTCAGCGGCTGCGCTTGCCAGGTTCCCCAGAAATACTTTGCGTGTCGCACCACCGCCACTCATCCCGAAGGGAAACCGCATCGCGGTAGTAGTTGCGCTCACTCCCGGTAGCGCCTGCAGCCTTCGGCGCGCCTCGCGCACGAATGCCTTACTACCTTCTTCGCTCTTCGTACCGAAGTCCGGCACCAACTCCATGATGAGCATGTTCTGATGGGCATTGAAGCCGGGATCGAGAGCCAGCGCCTTTATTACCGACCGTGCCAGCAGACCGCTGCACACAACCATCACCAGCGACAACGCAACCTGCGTGACGATAAGAGCGCTTCTCAATCTCCGGCGTCCGGTTCCGGTTCCTGCGCCGGATTGCTTGAGCATCGCGGCTGGGCCGACGTTTGTGGCCTGTAGTGCCGGAACCAACCCGAAAAGGAATAAGGATGCGGCAGCCGTCGCCAGGGCAAATAGCAGAGCACGCGAGTTCAGATGAGCGTCTACGAAGATGGGAAAGCTAGTCTGCGGCAACAAGGTAGGGAGTTCATTGAGCACAACTCTTCCGAAAAACAACGCTGTTACCGTGGCCGCTGTTGCCAGCAAAGCGGTCTCGGCGAGTAACTGGCGAACAACCTTTCCTCGCGAAGCGCCCAAAGCTAACCGCGTTGCAATCTCCTTCCGCCGATACTCCCCGCGGGCAATCAAGAGACCAGCCACGTTGGCGCACGCGACCAACAGCACCAATACTGCTATGCCCAGCAGTGCCAAGCCGATGTTCGCGACTCCACCTCGCGTCTCATTTTCTGCAACGATCGTCATTCTGCGTCCAGCATCCGACTCGGGATAAGAACGGGCCAATGCGGCAGCAACCGTTCCCAATTCTGCTTTGGCTTGTTGCAGAACGACGCCCTCCCGCAATCGCCCGAACAGTTCGTATTCGCGCGATCCCCGGATGGTCTGCTTTTCGCGCTCACCTGTGAGTTGCTGCCATGTCGGCATGGGAATCCAGAGGTCCGGCACCACGAGCGCCTCTGAACCTCGGAACCCTCGCGGCAGCACACCCAGTACGGTCACTGGCCGGTTGTCGACAATGATCGTTCGTCCCGGAATTGCTGTATCGCCATTGAACTGTCGCCGCCAGAATGGGTAACTGAGCACAACCGACGGTACTTGCGAATTCTGAAATTCCTTTTCGGTGAATGTCCGCCCGAGGGCGGGCGAGGCTTCGAGCACCTCAAAGAAATTCTCCGAGACCACCGCCGCTGACACCAACCTGTTCTGCACGCCGTCATCCACCTGCGCCCCACGCATGTCGAGAGCTGCCACTCCCGCAAGTGTCCTGGAATTGGCGCGCAGGTCCAGAAAGTCAGGGTATGAACTGTAGCCGCGTTCGATTTCCCCCTGGCTGCTGGGATTGCTGGTAAAGATGCGCACTAGACGGTTCGCATCTCGTACCGGCATCGGATGCAACCACAGTTCGTCCACGAAACTGAAAGTGGCAACATTTACGCCAATCCCCAGCGCGATGGTCAGCACGGCCACACCTGTGAACCCCGGGCTCTTGCGCAACTGCCGCACCGCATAGCGAAGGTCTTGCAGCAACCCGTTCATCGTTCGCCTCCCACTACTCGTACCTCAGCGCCACGATGGGATCGACCCTCGCTGCCCGCCACGAAGGCAGAAACGCGGCAATGCACCCAACACCAACGACGCAAAAGGTCGCAAGCCCGAAGCTTACAGGATCGAGTGGCGACAACTGGTAGAGCATAGACTTCAGAAGACGGACGCAGAAGAATGCGAGGACGAACCCGGCCGCCGCGCCGGCACAGCTGATCATCAGGCTCTCCCGCATGATCATCCAGAGCACCCGGCCCCGTGGCGCTCCGAGTGCCATGCGTGTTCCAATCTCGGTTGTGCGCCGATTGGTTCGATACGACAGGGTGCCGTAGAGCCCGGTCGCAACCAGCAGCGCAGCCAGCCCGCCGAAGAATCCGCCCAGTCGTGCGAACATAGTCGGCCCCGCGTACGATTCCTCAAACTGCGCACGCTGTGTGATGGGCTTCTCCAGCGGCACGTTGGGCTCCATGTCGTGAACCAACTGCCGGATTGAGGGGAGAACGCTCATCGGTTCGCCATTCACCCTCACCTCGACATGCAGCGTGTCCCCGACATTGAGACCTTGGAACGCAGCGTAGTAGGCCATCGGCATCGGCGTCTCATCGACGCGCGTGTATCGACTGTCCTTCACGACGCCCACGATCGTTCGGTTGTCGCGAACCTTGTGGCCCAGCGGATTCGTATTTGGTAGAAACCGCTTCACAAACGTTTCATTCACTACTACGACCGGAAGAGAGGTCGGAGTGTCGGTGTCGGCGAGGTCCCGGCCTTCGAAAATTGGGACTCCAAGGACATGGAAGTAACCAGGACCAACATTGTTGCTCCGCACGATTGACTGCGGACCAAATTTCGCCGCGAGGCTGACTCCGTCGACTGGGTCGTCATTGTTGTTGCTCCAACCCGAGCCGAGCCGATTGTCCATGACCGTCGCGGATTCCACGCCCGGTAAAGAGTGAATGCGGTCGAGCAGAGTGCGATAAAACGCCAGAGTCTCCTGGGCACTCTGCGAACGCTGCGGCGTAATTCCAAAAACCAGCAGCCCGTCCGTGCGCATTCCCAGGTCCTGGGTTTCGTATTTGCGAAGAGTCCGAATCAGAAGCCCGGCAGCAACCAGGAGCAACAGACAAATTGCCACCTGCGACGCCATCAGAACCCTGCCACCAAGTGCACGGCGCCGGTCCTGAGTGATGTTGGTAGCAGTAGCACGCAGCACACCCGAAACCGGAATCCGCAATGCAGCCCACAGCGGAGCAACGCTGAAAGCAAGAGCGCTGATCACTGAAATGGCGAGAGTAAAGAACAAAACGTTACGGTCAGGGTCAAGGCCAGTCTCGATTCTGGACCAATCGGCCAGGGCGCGGGTAGCGAAGATAGCGAATGCCCACCCGAGTCCCGCGCCAGCGATAACCAGGAGCGAACTCTCTGTCAGCAGTTGCCGAAAGAGGTGCGCTCTTTCTGCTCCAATTGCCATTCGCAGGCTGAACTCCCGTCGCCGTGCTTCATTGCGAGCCATGATCAGCAGGGCAACGTTGGTACAGGCAATCAGCAGCACCAGAAGTACCAGGCCCATTAAGATCCGCACTGGTTCGCGGAACTGCTGGTTGTAGCCCTGAATCCCCTTGGCTGGATCGAAGTTCAGCAACGGCGTCCAATGCTTCGGGTCAATGGTTCCGACTCCGATCTTGGCCGCTTCGCCGAACGTGGACTGCAGAGCCATTCGCGCCTGCTCGGGAGTGACACGCAGCTTGAGCCGCGCCATTAGAGGGAGGCACCACCATCGCGGCGTTCCATAGAGACTATTGATGCTTGTGGGAGTGCCCCACGCATTCAGTTCGGCCCGGCTTTGCAGAGGAATCCAAAACTCCGTTGAACTGGCCGCTTCGACTCCCCGAAACCCGCGCGCAGCAATGCCGACAATGGTGAAAGGCACATTCTTGACGAACAGCGTCGCGCCGAGGACCGCGGGGTCCCGTGAAAAACGCCGTGTCCAATAGTCGTAACTGATGACGGTTACTGGTGAGTGATCTTTCTCGTCCTCGAAAGAAAAACCCCGACCAAGTGCGACTCCCGCACTTAAGCCGGAAAAGAAGTTTCCACTCACCTCATCGCCGTTGGCCTCCTCCGGCATGGCTCCGTATCGAACCGGGACTTTGCCAATGCCGAGAGGAACGAACGCGATCACGTCATCCAAAACGTCTAAGCGTTGGCGAAGCGCCTCGAACACCGGCTCTGAGAACGACGTGTCACTGTTGCCTGTATTACTTGCGCCTGGCGGCTGGTTCCCGGTGGCAATCTGCAGGTAGTAAAGACGGCCCGGATCGCGCACCGGAAGCATGCGCGATAAGACGGAGTTCATTACGCTGAAGACCGCCGTGTTCGCACCGATTCCGAGGGCAAGGGTCAACACAGCGACGGCGGTGAACCCGGGGCTCTTGCGCAGCTGGCGCAGCGCATAACGAAGATTCTGAACCAGGCTGTTCATTGGCTACTCACAGGCCGTTCACGCGTGCGCGTCTGCCATCAGTTTCTGCAGCTCTTCTTCCGCCACTACTTTGCCGTCGAAGAGATGCACTTCGCGTTGCGCGTGTTTGGCGAACCGCGGATCGTGCGTCACCATGCAGATCGTCGCGCCTTCCCGATGCAGGTTCTGCAACAACTCCATCACGGCTTCGCCGTTTCGTGAATCCAGGTTTCCAGTAGGTTCGTCCGCCAGCAGGATGGAAGGTTTTCCCCCAAGCGCGCGCGCGACGGCGACACGCTGCTGTTGACCGCCGGAAAGCTGCGAAGGATAGTGCCGGACGCGGTGTGCCATGCCGACGCGCTCCAACGCTTCCATGACCCGCGCCTTCCGGTCGGCGGCAGGCATCCGTTGGCGGTACGTCAGCGGCAGTTCGACGTTCTCGTAGACGGTGAGATCGCCAATCAGGTTGAAACTCTGAAAGATGAAGCCGATCTCCTGATTGCGGATGCGGGAACGCTCGGCAAAATCAAGATTTTCGACTGTCTTGTTGTTGAGTGAGTAGCGTCCCTGCGTGGGCGTGTCGAGTAATCCGATGATGGAGAGCAGCGTGGACTTGCCGCAACCGGAAGGTCCCGACATGGCCACGTATTCGCCTTTGGCAATCGAGAGGTGCACGCCGGAAAGAGCATGAGTTTCAATTTCGTCGGTGTAGAAGACTTTGGTTAGATCCTGAATCTGGATCAACGGCTGTCCTGTTTCGGTCATGGATTCTTGCCTCGATATGTTGGATTTCGTTCTTAACTTGCGGTCCCTACTCCAAACGGATGCGATCCGTCTTATCCCAACGGGACATGTCGGAAAGAATAACGGTGTCACCCTCGTGAAGCCCTTCGAAAACCTGAATCGAATT
>Ga0265316_10007011_pt1 | contig 10677 bp, 9 predicted proteins | sample 4522metaG_FD_202092 | JGI IMG/M metagenome (GOLD analysis project Ga0265316, IMG submission 202092) | Rhizosphere microbial communities from Carex aquatilis grown in University of Washington, Seatle, WA, United States - 4-5-22 metaG | ecosystem: Host-associated > Plants > Roots > Rhizosphere >...
TCACGGTCTGGCCCCAAAAACGAAGCCCTAGGAAATCATTGAGGCGCTCGATTTTTTCGTATTTGGCCTGAAGCCACAAATGCCATTCCTCGCGCGTGGCATCGTTGAAGGAAAATTCCGTGTTGTTTCCCCCCATGTTGTTGTCAATCTGCCATGCGATGAGCTGCGGATGGTCGCCGAGCGCCTCGGCCATCGCGGTGACGATGCGCCTGGAGTAATCCCAGAAGATGTCGCTGCTCAAACAGACTGCGCGGCGCGTGCCTTCGTGTTTGACCCGGCCCTGCTCGTCGAGCGGGAGGATTTCAGGATGTTTTTTGGCCAGCCAGAGGGGCGGGGCGGCGGTCGGCGTGCCGACGACGACCTTGATGCCGTGATGGCCCATGATGTCCATGACGCGGCGCAGCCAGAGAAAATCGTATTTGCCTTCCTCGGGTTCGCAGAGGCCCCAGGATAATTCGCCGATGCGGACAACATTGATGCCAGCCTTGGCCATCAGCACGGCGTCGCGTTCCCATGCGCCCTCGGGGTTATCGGCGGTGCCGGCGTATGGGAAGACCCAGTGTTCGGGATAATAATCAGCGCCAAAATACATAAATTCTAATTGCGAGCTTCAGCGAAACTCTAATCGCAAAACGCCGCGCTTGCAATCCCAAATCACAGGCGCGGCGGTAAAAGGGGACTGGCGGATTAATTTGTCGCTTTCTTGAACAAACCGCCGAGGCCCGTGGTGACCTTGTTCACGCCCGCTCCCACGGCCTTGCCGGCGTCCTTGCCGATATTGGCGGCGTCGCTGCCGACGGCCCTGACCGTGCCGCTGATGACTTCGCTCAACACTTGCTTGGTCAAATCCGCGGCCGTGATGCCTTCCGGGCCTTTCCCCAAATCGTGCAAAGCAATTTCCGGCAGCGGCAGGGTGGGACCGGTTCCGAAATGAATTTTGCCTCCGGTGATGATGAATTCATCCACTTCGAGTTTTGCGCCCGGCTTGGCGGGTGCGGCAGTCTTCGGCGGCTGGTTTGTGGACAACGGCGACTGGAAGTTCGCGGCGGCGATGTTCACATTGTCCTGAATTTTTTTGAGGTTGTTCGCGCCGAAAGGATTGCCTTCAAAGGTGATCTCCGGCGACTCAACCCGGATGGACTTCACGACTATTTTGTCCGACAACACCGACATCGAACTGACGCTGACGGCAGCCAGACCGACGCTGATGACGTTGGGCGCCTTGTAACCTTGCGGGCTGCCGATGACGAGATTTTTAACCTTGGCCGAACCGGTCAGCAGGGACACGTCCACCGTGTCCACCGTGAAGGTGGTCTGGGTGATTTTCGGACCAATATCATTGATGCCCAGTCTGACGATCTTGCCGAGGAACAGCCCCACGACAATGACTGCGACAAGGATTAAGACCAGAAGCCCGACTCCGAGGATCAAGAGGATTTTTTTTGCCTTTTTCATAAACAGGATTAGTTAACATTTTTTCCCGCCATTTGTCCAGCTTAAATACCCGTCCGCCTTTCAAGCAACTTATTGCGGCAGCGCGTGGCCGGGAATCGAGCAGGTCGGCGCCAGGGCGACGGCGTTGATCGTGTAAGTGCCGCCGGAAGGGCAGACGGGAAAAACTCCGTCCTTGAAATACGGCAGCAAATCCTGCGCGGTCGGAATGGCATCCTCGGTCTTGTTGTTTTCCAGCGCCCACTGCAATTTGGCCGCGTCAATCTGCTTGAGATTGGCGATGCAGGCATTGCGTTCGATTTCCGCCTGCGATTGCGTTCGTTGAACGGCGACGCTGGCCTGCCTGCCGACGGCCTCCCATTGTTTCAAACGCTCCTGCTGCTGCTGCGCGGTCTCGCCAAGGGCCGCCAACTGCTGCGTCAATTGCCGGCTGGCCTGTTGCAGCCGGTTGGTTTCACTTTTCAACCGGGTGATGGCCTGGGTCAGATTCTGGTTTGCCTGACGCAGCCGGTCGCCTTCCGCGCCTTGAGCTGCGGCGGCGGAAGCTTTGAACTGCTCCAGGTCCGCGAGCGCCACCTGCGCCTCGTGCCGGGCCGTGTCGCGCTCGACGCGCGCGTCGTCCCTCTGCTGGTTGGCCCTGTAAAGCATGACCTCGCCGACCACAATCACGGCAAGACACAACCAGAGAAACCAGCGTTTCAAGTTCATGGCGTTTCTTTTTTCGCCTTTTCCCAAGCCCCAGTCAAACACGAAATGTCCCGCCGCGTCCGCCAAAATGGAAAAACGCCTTCCGCGCGGGAAAATAATTGCGGTTAAAATTGTTTGACTTTGAACAGCCTTAAGATAAAATTGTCCATCGAATTAGAACAATGGAAACACAACCAATGACAATGAACATGATTAAAGCCATCAAATGGACCGCCATCACGTTGACCGCCACCTTCGGGCTGGCCGTCGCCGCCACAGCCCAAAACGCCACAGCCACGCTCCCGCCGGCCTCGACCAAAACGGACGTGACCTACACCAACGACATCAAAGCCATCCTGGACGCCTCCTGCGTGAAATGCCACAGCGGCGACAAGCCCAAGGCCCGGCTCAAGCTGGACACGCTCGAAGGCGCGCTCAAGGGCACCAAGGACGGTCCGATTCTCAAAGCCGGCGACAGCGCCAGCAGCTTGATCGTCAAAATCACGGCGCATCTGACCGCCGACCATGATTCCTGGATGCCGCCGCTGAACAACAAGGCCGGCATCAAACCGCTCACCCCCGACCAGATCGGTTTGATCCGCGCATGGATTGATCAGGGCGCGAAGTGATTTGTCGCTGAAGAAAAAGGCGCAGTCCGAAGGGATTGCGCCTTTTTAATTTAAGGTCGTCAGCGGTGCGCGTTTTTGTCCGCGCAAGTTTTCACGCTCCCGCAACAATTCATTTTGTTCCGCTTCAGAAAATCCCGGCAGGCTGACTTTTTGGGTGAGCGCGGCGATTTGACGGTCCAGAAATTGATTCCGCAATTTCAGCGCGACATCGGCGAACTGCTGTTCGGGATTGGGAATTTTGCGGTCTTCGGCGGCGGCTTCGGTGACGAGGCTGCGCATCTCCGCCGAACCGCACGCATCCAAAAACGCGGAGAGGCTTTTCCAGCTTTCATCCGACTGCGCCGCCAGCCGTTGCCCGACAATTTGCCGCGCGACCGGATGCAAAATCCAGTTTGTGTCAAGATGCAGCGCCGCCCACGCCACCAGATTGTCGTGCAGCAGCAAAAGTTTCAGCAGATGAAATTCGTGGCTCGCGGGCCGCGGCATTTCGGTTGGTTCGGCGGACTCAAACGATTCATCCTCGTCTGTCGCCGGGCCGGTTTGCGCCACTGGAATTTTTTTGAATTCGGCGCGCATGGCCTCCGGCGAAACGCCGAGGCGCAGCGCGGTCTTTTGCGCGTAGGTGTCAATCAAGACGACGTTGCCGGTCTTGTGAACGGCCTCGGCCATGGCGCGCAAAATGGCGAGCCGGCCTTTGTCCGCAGCCGGGTCATTCTGCCCGCAAAGCCGGTTCAGGTAGTAATCAAAAAATCCTTCCGCGTTTTCCACCAGCTTGCGGAATGCCTCGCCGCCATTGGCCTTGATGAAACTGTCCGGATCGTGCGGCGCGGGCACGATGGCGACGCGCACGGCGAGGCCGGATGCCAGCAAATGATCAAGCGAACGAACGGCGGCATTTTGACCGGCTTCGTCGGAATCAAAACACAGAACGACTTCGTCAACGTAGCGCTTCAAAATCCGCGCGTGCTGCTCGGTGAACGCCGTGCCTTGCGGCGCGACGATGTTTTGCACGCCGGCCATGAAGCAGGCGATCAAATCAAGCTGGCCTTCGCAAACGATGGCGAAACCGGCGTCCAAAATCGCGCGCTTGGATTTGTCGAGGCCGAAGAAAATTTTGCTCTTGGTGAAAATCGGCGTCTCCGGCGAGTTGACGTATTTCGCGGTCTTTTCGTCGCCGGACAAAACGCGCCCACTAAAGCCAATCACCCGGCCCTGCTCGTCGCAAATAGGAAACATGAGCCGCCCGCGAAATCTGTCGTAATAATTTCCCGTTTCTTCCTTTCGCAAAATCAATCCGGCCTTCTCCACCAGGGGCAATTCGTAATTCTTGCTCTTGGCCCAATTCACCGTGTCGTCCCAACTGGGCGGCGCGGCGCCGAGCCGGAACAGTTTTACCGCCTCGGCGGTCACGCCGCGTTTGGCCAGATAATCGCGCGCCAGTTGCCCGGCGGCTTCGTTGGCGAGACAGTTTTGCCAGCGTGTCGCGAGCTGGTCGTGGATTTGAAGCAACTGATCCTTGAGATGGCGGGATTGCTGCTCGCCGGGGCTGGAATCGAATTCCAGCGGGATTTTCGCGCGCTCGGCCAGCCGGCGCACGGCGTCCACGAACCCGATGTTTTCGTATTCCTTGACGAAGGTGAACACGTCGCCGCCCTTGTGGCAGCCGAAGCAGTGGAAAATTTGTTTGTGCGCGTTGACGTTGAAGCTCGGCGTCTTTTCCTTGTGAAACGGGCACAGCGCGGTGAAGTTCGCGCCGGCCTTTTTCAGCGGCAGATACGCGCCAATGACATCCACGATGTCGCTGGCGGCGCGGATGCGTTCGAGAGTTGCGGGAGAGATGCCGGCCATGCGCGTCTGGCGGCGCGGTGCGCCGGTTAATAGCCGATTTTGATCACCGGCTTTTTCTTGGGCGGCTCCGGCGCGGTGTCGCCGCCGGGCGGGCCGGTGTTGATCAACAGCATGTTGGCATTCGTCTTGACGAGCGGACCGGCGAAGGATTCCTTGAAGACGCCAGCCTGGAGGGTGAACAGGTGCGGGAAAAAGTTGCCCTGAAATCCGCTGCCGGAACCGCCGCCAAAGTTCTTCTGGTCGGCGGCCTTCTGTCTTGCGATTTCCGCCGGCGTGTAAACCCGCGCGTTCAACAGCGCCAGCGCGAACAGCAGCACGCACGCATACCGGACCATTCCCGCCAGCATGCCCAGATAATATTCGGCACCCTTGAAAAAATCGCTCTTGACCAGCTTGTCGCCAACGCCCCGTTTGATGAGCGCAAAGATGATGAACACCGCCACCGCGATCGCCAGATACGCCGCGATGGCGCTCAATAGCTTGTTGGGAAGGAAACCGTCCAGCACCCCGGCCAGCATCGGGCAACCCAGCCCGCACGCCGGCACCAACACGAGCCATTCCAGCAGCGGGACAAGCTCCTTGGACATGCCGTTGCGCCGGCCGCGAAAGAGGCCGAACCCCAGCGCCACCACGACCACCATGTCAAACCAATTGAATGACGTGCCATTGGTGGCTGGCGTGGCTACGGCTGCTGCTGCGGCAATCATGCGGTCGAGATTAAGACCTCCGCTCCGGAATGCCAGCAAAAATTTTCAACCCCAAGAACATCGGAGCACAGGCGGGAAGCAGACAGGATTAACAGGATGGACAGGATTTCTGACGCGCCATCAACCGGCTTTTTCGGTTTTTGAGTTGATGCCGTCGTCCTTGCTTTTGCGATCAAAGTCCAGCAGCTTCAGCAAGGCATCCAGCCGCCGATGGACGCGGGCTGTGTGAGTGTAAATCAAAGCGTTGACAGCCAACAAACCAAAACAAGCATACCAAAAATACATTTCTCCTTGTTGGCTGGCATGGAAAAATAGGACAAAGAATCCATACCCAGAAATAGCAATGGAAATACCTTCGAGAGCAGATCGCCAACTGCCACCTCCACGCACTTGCTTCAAGAGCTGCTCGCGTTGCCGCACCAGGCTCAATTCAAATCGAGCCACCACATCCTGTTGTTCAACAGTCAGTTTATCCATTTCAGCTTTGGTCCACATACGGTTCAATTATCCGCATTTTTAGAAACTGTCAACAATTGAAATTCAGTTAATTCTGTCTAAACCTCCTTCACCACGCCCCAGTAAACGTCCAGCCGTTTGCCGAGATAAAGTTTCACGGCCTTGACGAGCACGGCGGCCTCGACTTTCTGCCCGCGCGCGACAATTTCCTTCAGCCCCACGCCGGGCGTGATGGCAAACGAGCCTTGCGCAATGATCGGCCCCTCGTCCAGCCGCATGGAGACGAAATGCGCCGTGACGCCGGCGATTTTCACGCCCTGCTCGTAAGCCTGCCGGTAGGCCTGCGGGCCGGGAAAACTCGGCAGCAGCGACGGATGGATGTTGATGATCTTGTTTTTGTAGCGCCACACGAAGTTCGGCGAGAGGATTTTCATGAACCGCGCCAGCACGATGAAATCAATCTCGTTTTCCTCCAGCAGCTGCAACGCGCGGGCTTCGGCCCTGGCGCGGTTGTTCCAGTTGATGTGCGCGAAGGGCAGCTTGAATTTTTTCGCCAGCGGCGCGAACCCGGCGTGGTTGCCGATGACCAGCGCGGCGTCCGCCGGCAATTTCGCGGCCAGCAGCGCGTCGAAGCAATGCGTTTCCTTCGTGACCAAAATGGCGAAGCGCTGGCGGCGGTTCGGTTCGGTCAGGCGCAATTTGATTTCCATTCCCAATTGGGCGGCCAGCATTTCCAGGCCGGCGCGGAGCGAATCGGGCTTCAATTCAGCGCTTTTCCACGACGCCTGGAGCGTCATGCTGAACTGGCCGCGCGTGACCTGTTCCTCCAGCGCCTCGATGTTGGCGTGCTGCTCAAAGAGAAAATTGGTGACGCGCGCGATGACGCCGGTCTTGTCGCGCCCGATGACGGTGACGGTGGCGAATTGTTTCATTTGAAAACAGGCAAGAATTACACGAATTGGCGCGAATTGAAAAGGATTTGCGGAATGGAATCGTCCTCGTTCTCGCCCTCGTTCTCGTCCTCGAAATTTTCGGAAAGCGTCGAGGACGAGAACGAGTGCGAGGAGGAGGAGGATTTTATTTGGGAATTTCGCAACTTTTCCCGCTTCCGGCTGTTATACCCTGCGAAAACGCATGGCATTTGGCTCGGCAAAAAATCTGATCGCGACCGTATCGGGAGCGACGCCCGCCCGGTTTGACGACTGGCGCAAGGCTTGGCGCGCGGCGGCGACCGGCGGCTCCACAGAACCGCTGCTGACGTTCATAGCCCGCGAAAGCGGCATGGCCGAGGATGTTTTCCTGCAAAAACTGGCGGCGGCCATCGGCTGGCCGTTCATTGATTTGCACAAGCACACGGTGCCGGTGGAGGCGCGCAACAAAATTTCCACGAAGGTCGCGTTCCAGTATTCCGTGCTGCCGGCGGCGGTCAACGGCGGCATGTTGCAGCTCGCCGCCAGCGATCCGTTCGACGCGGCGATGATGAACGCGGTGCGGTTCGACGCGCAAATGCCCGTGGAATTCGCGCTCGCGCCGAAATCTGAAATCGAGAAGTCGCTTAAAAAATACTACGGCGTCGGCGCCGAAACGCTCGACGAATTGGGCGAGGGCGAGGCGCTGGACCTGGACATCGCCGACAAGGAAATCACCGAGGACGACCAGGAGGCGAGCGTCATCAAGTTCGTCAACCAGATCATCTGGGAGGCGCACAAGGACCGCGCGACGGACATCCATTTCGAGCCGGCGGAGGATGAATTGCGCATCCGCTACCGCATTGACGGCATTTTGCACCAGACGCCGATGCCGCCGCAGTTGAAGCGGTTTCAGGCCGCGCTCATTTCGCGCATCAAGGTGATGAGCGGCATGAACATCTCCGAAAAGCGCCTGCCGCAGGACGGCCGCATCAACGTCCGCATCAAGGGCGAGGAAATTGACATCCGCGTTTCCACCGTGCCGACAGTTTATGGCGAAAGCGTCTCGCTGCGACTGCTGACGCGCGGGAAAATTTTCTTGAGCCTGGACAAACTCGGTTTCGCGCCGAAAGACGAGGCGATGATCCGCGAAATCATCGTCAAGCCGCACGGAATTTTCCTCGTCACCGGCCCGACGGGTTCCGGCAAATCCACGTCGCTCTATGCTTTTCTGGCGGCTATCAATTCGGTCCACAAGCGCATCATCACGATTGAGGAGCCGGTGGAATATGAATTGAAGGGCATCAACCAGATCGCCGTGCGGCCGGAAATCGGCCTGACGTTTGCGATGGGCCTGCGCCACATTTTGCGCCAGGACCCGAATGTGGTGATGGTCGGCGAAATTCGCGACATGGAGACGGCGGAAATCGCCATTCGCGCGTCGCTGACGGGCCATTTGGTTTTTTCCACGCTGCACACGAACGACGCGTCGAGCGCGTTCACGCGGCTGATTGACATGGGCATCGAGCCTTTCCTCGTGGCGTCGTCGGTCGAGGCGGTGATGGCGCAACGTCTCGTGCGCACGATTTGTCCGCATTGCAAAACCGAGCAGAAGGTCGAACCGGATTTCCTGCGCAAGATCGGATTTCCGGAGGATGAAATCGGCACGGCGAAATTCTGGCGCGGCATCGGCTGCGAGGATTGCCGGCAGTTCGGCTATCAGGGACGCAAGGGCATTTACGAATTGCTCACCGTCAACGAGGCCATCCGGCCGTTCATTTTGAACCGCGCGCCCGCGACGACGATTGCCCAAAAGGCCATTGATCAGGGCATGCGCACGCTGCGCACCGATGGCTGGACCAAGGTGAAAAATGGCGAGACCACCATCGAGGAAGTCCTGCGCGTGACGCAAATCGAGGAGCACATGGACGCGCTGGCCGGCGGCGACAAAACCCAGTTTATTCAGCGTTGAAAAATGAGTTCATCCAAAACATTTACGATTTACGATTTGCGATTTACGCGCCGCCAGATGGAAGTGCGTGTCAATCGTAAATCGTAAATCCAAAATCCAAAATGGCCCGCTGGAATTCATGCAACGTCCTGCAAGTCGCGCCTGACGCCAACCGTCTCTGGCGGTTCGCGGCGAAGGGCGGGAATTTTGTCCTGGACCGCGAGCAAAAAATCCCGGGCGGCGAGCCGCTGCCGTCGCGGCTGGTCGCCAAATCGTGGAGTTCGCTCTGGCAGCCGAAATTGAACGTCGCGTGGCTGCCGCCGGAGAGCGTCTTTCTGCGCGTCATCGAGCTGCCCAAAAGCCCGTTCGAGGAAACGCAGGCGATGGTGGAGTTGCAGTTGGAAAAACTCTCGCCGCTGCCCGTCACGCAGATTGTCTGGACGCTCCATGTTCTGCCGGAAGCGCCGGTCGCCGGACCGGCGCCAACGAAACCCGCCGGCGAGACGCCAGTGCTCCCGGATTTGCAGCATGTCGTCGTCATCATCGCCGGGCGCGCGGCGGTGGAGGAATTTCTCGGCAAGCTGGAGAAGGACGGCTATCTCGCCGACCGGCTCGAAGCGCCGATGCTGGATCAGTTGGAGGCCGCGCCCGCGACGGCGGACGGCGCGTGGATTTACGCCGGCGCGCGCGGAAAGGACGCCGCGCTGGTCGCGTGGCGGAGCAAGGGCGCGCTGCGGAATTTGTGCCTGTTTGTCCTTCCGCCCGAAGTCGGGCGCGCCACAAGTTTGAAGGACCAGCTCACGCAACTGTGCTGGGCGGGCGAAATGGAGGGCTGGCTGACCGAATCGCCGCAATGGCATCTGGTGGCCGACCCGGTCAACGCCGCCGAATGGGAAAAACTTTTGCGCGAGGCGCTGAACGAGCCGGTGCGGGTGGTGGAGCCGCCGCCGCCGGCGGAACTGGCCGCGCGCACCGCGCGCCGGGCCGCGTCGGCGCCGGGTCTGCCGCGCCAAAGCGGAGCGACGGCGGGCGCGGCGCTGCTGCCCGCGGAATTTTCCGCGCGCTACCGGCAGCAGTTCGTGGACCGGCTCTGGCTGCGCGGGCTGGTGACGACGGGCATTTTATACGCAATCGGCGTGGTTATTTATTTTTGCGCGACCCGGGTTCTGGAATACAAGACCGTCGCGGTGGAGCAGCAGGCCGCGGAACTGGGCGGCAGCTACACCAACGTGCTACAGCTCAAGGCGCGTTACGCGGTGCTTGCCGAGCGGCAGCAGTTGAAATACGCGGCGCTGGACTGCTGGAAGATTGTCGCCGAGCAGATGCCCCCCGGCCTCACGCTGCAACGCTCCAGTTTTGCCGACGGCCAGAAGCTCACCCTGTCCGGCATCTGCCCGCGGGACCAGATCGGCCAGATTTCGGACCAGGGCAAATTTTACGACGCGGTGCGCAAGGCGAAGCTGGACGGCCAGGACGTGTTTGAGCCGACGGCGGTCGAGCCGCTCATTTATGGTGTCAACAACAACCTGGCGAACTGGCACTTCACGCTGCAACTGAAACACGCGGAGGCCGCGCCATGAAAAAATTCTTCGCGCAACTCCGTCCGCTGGAACGCCGCCTCGCCGTCGGCGTGCTGGTGGTGTTCATCCTGGTGTTGAACTGGGTGTTCATCTGGCCGCACTATTCGGACTGGGGCGATCTGCGCAGCCGTTTCGAGGTGGCGAAGCAGAAACTGGCGCTGTATCAGACGACCGTTTTGCAGACGTCAAATTATGAGGCGCAGGTGAAGGTCTTTGAAAGCCAGGGCGACGTTGTCGCGCCCGAGGACCAGTCCATCAATTTCCTGCGCGCCATCCAGGCGCAGGCGCTGGCCAGCGACGTCGGCATGAGCAGCATGGGGCGGCCGAGCACGCGCACAAACGACGCGTTTTTCGTCGAGCAGATTCAAAACATCAACGTCACCGCCACGGACGAGCAACTGGTGGATTTCCTTTACAAGCTCGGCTCCGACGCCTCGATGATCCGCGTGCGCGACCTGG
>Ga0265316_10007013_pt1 | contig 10676 bp, 14 predicted proteins | sample 4522metaG_FD_202092 | JGI IMG/M metagenome (GOLD analysis project Ga0265316, IMG submission 202092) | Rhizosphere microbial communities from Carex aquatilis grown in University of Washington, Seatle, WA, United States - 4-5-22 metaG | ecosystem: Host-associated > Plants > Roots > Rhizosphere >...
GTCGGGGCTTTCGCTTTACGCCACCGTCCCTGCGCCAATCAACGCGCCTCCCAATCCGGGAATACGCGTCCTGCCCATCACGAACATGCGTGAGGGGCAGCCGGTGGAACTACGTGAGAAACGACACCCGGCCTCCCCATTGCGTATAGCAAATTCCCGGAATAACGCAATGCTCAAGTTCGCCACAGAGAGCCACCCTTGCGCCGTAGACTAAGGGTCATCACTCCTACGCGTCAAGAAGCGGCAGGTTCGATTCAGGCCTTGCCTTAGAATATGAATATGTTCATCACGTGGTGACACTACATAGAGCGAAAGCGATGAGAACTACAATTTCCATATCAGACAAGGTCGGCGCCCAACTCTCAGGATTCCTCGACTTCTTCGAAGTGGCCTATCGCCATCGACCATCCATTTCGTCGGTGGTCGAAGATTGTCTTGCCCTCACCTGCCAAGGCTCATCCAGCGGCTTCCCCAGCACGGCCAGACGGCAGAGCAGTCGCTCGTGCGGCGAATCCTGCGCTTGCGAGCACACATTACCGCGCCTGGTCTCGACCAAGATGAAATCACGCGGGACATGGTGGAAGCACTTTCGGTGCAAGAAGATGGCAGGAATGCGTTTCTTCGGCGGGGACCCCGCGAGGCCAATCCCGAGTGCTACAAGACACTCTTGGACGCCACGTTGGAGATCTACAACCGAGGCGCAACTCGGTTGAATGGCGGGGAGTACCGTGAAGAGCCCTGGCAAGTGGAGCTTCCTCGGTGAGTCTCCGATTCAGCCACGAACTCTGCTCCAAACAGACCGCAAGATGGTCTTCCTCCCCAGGCGACAAGCAGAAATAGTTTCAAACTTCATGGAGGATTCGGGATGAGCTGGAAAGACTTGAAGACGAAGGCGCAGATGGAAGTCGAACGCGCGGCGGGTCACGAGAACGTGATTCGACAGATCAAGGCGGAAATTACGGCGATTGAAGCTCAAGTTGTTGCTGAGTTGGAACTTCTCTGCAACAAGTTGGAGGAGTGGTCAGGGATGGAAGCCTCCGTGCAAGCAAAGCCTGCGTTGGCCCGGGTTACGTTGTCTGACAATTTCTGGGGTATGGAGGTGGCGACGGACGGGTTGTCATTTGTATTCAGTACCAATGATCATTCCGAACAGATTGTATTCAACCGTCAACCCAGATGCAGCTATTGGGAGATCAACAATTCCCGGCATCTTCGGCTCGACGTGATGGCTCACTTTCATAGCTTTATAGATTCCTTCGTTGCGATGCTACGACAGAAGGGCATGCTGAGGTATCTGGCGTGATTCGCGTTACCAGCGTGTAGACGATCATCCCAAAGGGCGCCACCACGATCAGGGCATGCGCGGCGGCAGAATGCTTGAACTGCCTGGGAATCCGGTTCGCCGGCTCAAGTCCCGATCGCGCTCAACGCGACCGGAATCCCGGCTCTCCCCAGCGTCGTTTCCATCTGGGACTACTTCTGGCGTCACCACCGCCCAATGGCCCACCATGCGAATCTACACTTCAAGACCACCGAGACTGCCTCAGCGTCGTCAGTGCTCTCCTGCATGGGATTGGAAGGGGTCGTGTCCTCGTGGACTCTCGTTGGCCGCCGAGGCGATTCCACCGCTGCACAACGATTGACTTGTTCCTGCTTCAGGTCCATCTCGGTAGTTTCTTAGCTGCGACACACCATCGCCGAGAAGCCGGTCTTGGATACGATTCTGAGACGTCCCGTCTGAAATGAGCGTGATGACACGTACTGTCCGTGCATATACAAACACCGCCAACAACATTGTCGGCGGTGTTCTCCTTGGTTGGTGACTTTGGTTCGAGGCGTTGACCGCCAATTGCCATAGCAGTGGCAAAACCTGGGAATTCGTGGTCATGGCTGGCGATAGATGGAATCCGATTTTTCGCGACAGTAGAGCCGGCTTTTCAACATCTGTTGGTATTTCGCGAAGTAGCCCCAACCGGATTTGAAGCCGTCCACTCACAGCGAGCATGCGGCGTCGGTGTAGGACCCAATGACAAGACGGCATCGCGTATTTGCTGGCTCTGTTCCGCTGATTTCCACACGCGGCGTCGCCTCATGTTTGCACCTGGCAAAGGCTTGTCCTCGACGGTGTGAGGGAGGCTGATGTCAGCGGGTTGCCGTGCGGCCACGAGGTTCGGTCCGGTTGGCCGAGCACCGCAACTGCGGAACGCAAAACCGACGAGGACATGTGGGAGTAGCGCATGGTCATGTTGATGTCGGAGTGCCCGAGCAAATCCTTGATAGCCATGACGGGGACGCCTGCGGCGGCGAGTTGCGATGCAAAGCTGTGGCGCAGAACGTGCCAGCCGATGTGCCTCACGCCTGCTCGCTTGCTCATGCGATTCAGCGCTGCATAGACCGCCTTGTAGTCGTGGAATGTGCCGCCGCGTCCGGGCCAAACCTTTCCCGAAGGCTTACGCATCTGCGAGAGCATGGTGTACACGTCATCGGTCATTGGGATGTGTCGGATCTTGTGGCTCTTGGGCGTCCCGACGATGCCCCTCGTGATGGAGCGGCAGACGGTGACCGTGCGGTTCTCGAAGCTCATGTCTTCCCAGCCCAGGGCGAGCAGTTCGCCGAGGCGCATGCCGGTGCGAAGCGCCACCAACACCATTGAGTGGTAGTGCGGTTCTGCAGCAGAGGCCGAGATCAGTCTCTCGCCTTCATCGGTGGTCAGAAAATCGAAGGGTGGAGTGGTCGTCTTGAGCGGCTTCACCGAGGGACAGGCTGTGATTCTTTCCCAGTCGACCGCCGTCCGAAGGCACTTCATGAGAACGCCAACGTGGACGTTCACCGTTCTTGCCTTCAACCCCTCTTGAAGCTTGCTCAATTGGTACTTCACGATGTCGGTCTTCTTGATGCTGTCGAGATGCCTGCTGCCGAGGGCGGGCAACAGGTGGGTAGTCAGCGCCTGTCTATACCCGTTTTGCACTGACGGTTTGGTACGGGTGCGGACATAGGTGGCGAGCCATTCCTGGGCGAACTCGGCCAGGGTCGGTGCCGCGATCGGCTTCGAGAGGACCGGCTCGCCGCGGAGCAACCGTTGGCGCAAGAGCGATTCGTACATGCGGGCATCGGGCTCGGTGTTGACCGGGCTGCGCTTGCGATATCGGATTCCATTGAACTGAAAGTCAACCCACCATGAATTTCTGAATTTGCGAGCACTCATACGTGGTGTGGTTCTTACGAACTCGCGCGGTTGTCCCGGAGAAAGACCTCGATCTCGTCCACATCAAAACGCAGGACGCCGCCAATTTTGTAGAATGGAAGCGCGTTGCGCGCGACCAGGCGGTATGCGCCGGTCTTCGAGATCGCGAGGCGGTCGGCGAGTTCCTCGATGTTCACGAGTTGCCGCTTCTTCGCCGGACCAACGTCGCGTGTTTCAGTTCGTTGGATTAGATTTGATTGTCTATGAACAGCGCCGTGCTGGGCGTGACCACGGTGGCCAGACTCCAATGGCGATGTTGCATTGTAACAAGATTGTGGGTTCATGAAAAGGGGGCGATAAGATCGGAAGGGCTCAAGTCTGGTACTGAGGCTATCGTCGCACACTCCGGTCGCACAGTAAGGGATACTGATTTGAGGCTACAGACTGGGTTGTCCACAGCGCTATCCTTGCCAAATTGTGACTTGCCCTGGACAGCGTCCGCCGTAGATGTGTGTGTGCCTTCCGAAGCGCATGTCATCCCTAATCAGTCCCGGCACCCTTTCGACGAGCTGAAGCGGCAAGTACACCAAGCAAGGTATTTCCCCTACGACGCTTCTCGACGCTCTCGGCTGCCTTAGTGCCGAGATATGTAGCCGCCCATGCGACCGTGGCGACCGGTGCTAATGATGGAAACCAAGGTGTTAAGGAGGCACAGAGGGTAACCCACGCCGCAACCCCCTCCTGTGCGTACCGTGATTCGTATCGTTCGACGATCTTGCGTACCTCCCCGTCATGCTCCATCAACAGATTATTCAGGGCGCGCCCCACCCTTTCGACCGTTCCATCGAGTGTTGACTCCCCCGCGCTCGCCAGTTCGCCGGCTCCATCGGCAAGCCTCTTTCTGAATTGTTCGTTTTCACCTCGTTTGCGAAGGTCGATGATCTGCTCCATGGGCACGTTCCCAAGCCAGGCGTACTCTAGTCCTGCCAATGCTTGAATGATCGCTGTGCTGCTAGGAGTCTTATCGCCCATTTTCGGCAACACGGAGGCGCGCGCCTCACGGAGTAACGTGCTGTAATGCCAATGCACAGGCAAAGACATCAGCGGGGATGCATTGAGGGATTCCGCGTTGTCCGCCATGTGATATTGAGGGGCTAACCGCTCAAGTATCGCCACGAAGGCGATGCGGGATGGCGGCATTTTCTCGATGGAGTTGAAGAATGCAGCTGAGCGTAGTCCCTTGTACGCCGTCTTCTGCATGTCGATGGCAACTCGGAATTCCTCACTGCCGCTGCCTCCCATAGGTACAAACAAGCGATGCTTCTGGATTGCTTCGATGAACTCGCTCTCTCGACTATCGACGAATGTTTCCACCTCTTCGAGATCCTCGAAACTGCACTCCAGGTAGTGGGAAAAGAAGTCGAGAGCCATCAGTTCCTCTCTATCCCGGGTCACCTGATCATTTTCCTCTAGTGCGTGCTCCAAGCTTGGGAAGATTACTAGAGCTGGGTAAGGCAGTTGAGCGTCAGCAATGGGCCTGAGCTGCAGAAGGAAGTAGAGATCTTCGAGCATTCGGGGGAAAGCAAATCCTTCGGCGGAATGCTCGCTTTCGAACCACCGAGATACCGGGTCGGGAACCAACAGTGTGTCAGCATACAGGAGCATGCTCCTGGCAGCTGCGAGACTCGAGCCTCCGAAGTTCTGCTTGCCGCCGAGAACCAGTTTGTAACCGGGAAGCTTGCCTGCACCCCGCAGCAAATCTAGGCCAGACGACCGGTAGAAGGTTGCGAGGGCGTTAGTCGCCCGCGACAGATTCGGTCCCCAGTCTCCAGAAGGATCCCCCTTTAGGCGCCCACCTAGAGCTCGAATTGCTCCTCGAAAGCTTTCGGGCGTCGGTGCAAAACTCAGTGGCGATTTTTCGGTGGCGGCAACGAAGATGTCTTCGTAGAGTTGAAATAGAGTATGAGTTAGACTGCTGATCTGTTGTCCGTTCGGCGTTTGGAGCTGATGCGGTTTGGAGGATCCATCGCGAGGCTCGAGATACTGCTGGGTCAATTCGTATGTTCTGGCGAGGGATCTGATCTCTGCCGGCACACTCTGGAGCACGGGATCTCCGCCCTCCGTGAACTGCACCATAGCTAGGGAGTTCTCTAGCATTGGCGCGACCGCCCTTGTGAGCTGCAGCCGGCCCGATTTGAGGTCATCAAAGAGCTTCTTTAGGCGACGAGTAAGGTAGGGCACAGCAAAAGCATATACTGATCTGGGTCGCTATGGCCTACGAGAACACTTGTCGTGCTGTCTTCAATTTTTCGAACGTCTTAGGCGCCTTCATCAGGTCTCATCGCCTGACAATGACCCAGCGCAAGGAGTCGAAGTTATCCACAGAAAACAGCAAGAGAGCCGATGAAGGCTCTCCGTTTTGGGTTCGCACCATGATTTGGCCTGGGGATAAGCCACCTTTCCCGAACAAATTGGTATCCCTTACTTAGCCGCCGCCATCTGGAATGATGGTCTTGGACTGTTTTGGTCCACGGAATCGGCGGGCCTTGCTTGTCGGCTTGCCCGCCGGTTCTGGCCTAACTATGTGCCACCCACCCTCCACTGGCGGCGGCTCCCGCACCTTACGGCGCGCGTCGCGGTCGGTCAAGGGCATGGGTGGATCGTTCCACCATGTGCGCACGAATCGCGCCGGAGAATTCCGCGCGCGTCCTCGCGGTGGTGCCGACTCCACGATTCTCAGGCCATGCCGTTCTCGACGGATGGGGCCTTGATCCCGGTAGCTTCGCTACTTGGAAGCTGGGCTCGCTGACAACCGACGAAGAGCGATTTCATTTCTTTGACCGGCGTCTGCTCAAATCGCTCCGACGGTTTCGACCAGCGATTCTCGTGTTGGGGATTCCCAGGAAGGATGACCGGCGCTCGCGCGTTTTGCGCGAGAGCGCGCGTCGTCTCGCTGTCGAATACGGTGTGGCTGTCATCGAGCACCCTGTTTCCGAGGCACGAAGCCTATTGCTCGGTTGCCAGCGCGGTCACAAGAACGACGCCCTTGCTGCATGTATCGCGAACAGTTTTTTCCCAACGCTGGAAAGATTTCGGAGCCCAAGGCAGACCATCCAGCGCAAGTACCGTCTCCATGCCTTCGAGGCCGTGGCCCTGGCGCTTCTCGAACTCGTCGAGCGCGCGCCGCTATCAGCTGCAGCCGTTGCCAGCGATGAAGCCTTTGCCATGGGTCCGTTCAACGCAGCCCTTGCGGAATCCGCGAGAAGACACTTCCCCGACAAAATTTATGACCAACCCGACTTTGTCCAAACTCGGAGATCTTGAGATTACCCTCGCGCGCGCCGGCCGAATCTGCACGCTCACCGGTGCCGAACTCGCCAAGCTCGTCGACTCGCCGGGCATGGTGATCCGCCTCGCTGCCGTGCTGTACTCGCGCACCCGCCCCATAACAGGAAAGGGAGAGCTGGCCGGTCATGAAGAAAGGAACGAAGGAAACGGGACGGAAAATATTCTTGGTCAATGTTCGTTCGGCTGGGACGAGAGGCCCAGGGGAGATGGGGGCTCGGCTCGTGCCCAAGCCGCCGAGCGAACCGCCAGCTATCTGGCCGACAAGCTCGGCGACCCCAAGAGCTTGGCCTTCTTCCGCCGCGTCGCTGAAATCCTAGCCCCCGAGGTTATCCGCGCTGCACTGGTGAGGGCGCTCGACCTGCGGCCTTCGGACGTCCGCCGCTCCCGCGCCGCCTATTTCACAAGCATCATCATGCCGCACTTGCGGCGCTGCGAACCGAAGTCATGACCACCACACCTATGTACCGAACACCACCCAAGAGAACGCCGCGCGTGGCCGCCATCGTGGCGCGCCGGCAGACTGCCGCTCTAGTTGTTCTGGACCCATGGGAGATACGCGTGGCCATGGTCGCGCCGGTTGCCACCGTGCGGCTGGCGCTCCTCCGCGAGCATCCGACCGCCGTTGCCACCAATCAACACTGGCCATGGCTCCGCAGAGCCGGACCCGAAGTCATTCTCCCGGACCCGTCGGCCGAAGACCCGATCCTTCCCGACCAAGCAGAACTGCGCCGCTTCACCGGCATGAAGCACGAACCCCTGCTCCGCCGCGCTCTGGCCCTTGCAGATCGAATCCTTACCCAAGCCCTACATGACCAAATCCTTTCCGAAAACCGATCTCGTCCGTCTACTGGCCCTGTCCGCGCCGATGCGCCTGCTAGCGCTCCTCGCCGCGTTCCGGTTTCTCACGGTCTCCGATCTCGTGCTGGCCGGCATCGACAACGGCGAAGTGGAAGCCGCTGAGGCAGTTCGTTCCATCCTGCGGTTTCAACTTCAGCGGCGCATGACCGATTCCACCGCAACCCAAGTCCTTGCGCTCTCGCGCTCTGGTGCGCTTGAACTGGCTCGGGTCATGGAGGTGGAACCGGGCACGGTGCCGCACTCGACGCGGTCCAATTCGTCGCGCTCGGTGATGTTTCTGGATCACACGCTCGCACGCAACGGTCTTGCCCTGTCTCTCGCTGGCATGAAGTGCGAGGCGGATGGAAGTCCGATTCTTCTTTCCTGGGAGCATGACCGTGACCGCCTCGCTGATTCGGTGACGATGATGGCTAGTACCAGCCAGCTTTGCCGCCAGCCGCTCGAAGCCGATGGGTTTGCGGTCTGTCATGGACCGCGCGACATCGAGGGGATGCTCGTCGAAGTCGACCGCGGTACCGAACCTGTCGGGTACCTCGGCCGCAAATATGCCGGCTATCTCGAATGGTGGCGCCAGGGCGGACATGCGCGACGGTTTGACGTGGACACGGTTCGCATCCTGACCGTCGCCCCCGACGAGAAGAGATCGGCACGATTGCGCGACGCCTGCCTGGAATCGACCCAGGGGAAGGCTGGCGGTTTGTTCTGGTTTGGCGCCGAAGATGCCATCGCCAAGCACGGAATCATGGCGCCCATCTGGTCAACCGCCAAGGTCGAACGCTTGCCACTCTGGACCTGATCTCACCTCAGTTGCCCGGAGACCACCACAGCGCGTGCGGCATTCATCGGCCATGTGCTGATGGCTGCACCAAAAGTCATTTTTTTGTGGCGTCTCCGGACACTTGGGGTGAGGGACGGGGCCATTGGCTCACCCTCTCTTTCCCCGCGCCCGGGCCGCAACCTTGGCCCGGTCGTGCGAAACGAACCCCACCTGGGCGTTTCGGTGCTCCCGCCGTGGGGGTGGCCGCGCTGCGGGCGCGCGGGAAAGCACACTCACGTTAGCTACTCGATATGCCTGCCAACAAGCATTGCGCGAAATGGCTGTGCATCGGAGGTGATTGAGCGCACGTGAAGCGCGAGCACCGTTGCCCATTTGATCGCCGGAATACTGGCGAGAAGATCCCACAGGTGCTCAGGAAGAATTCCTCGCGCGATCATCTCGCGATTGAGCATCACCTTATCAATGATGAAGGCATTCGGCGGGCCGCTGTAATGGAAGGATTCCGGCGAAAACGGCTGACGTAGCCAGCGCTGGATGATCCTCTTGCTGATACCAGGTTTGACCAGAGCTTCGAAAATCATCTGTGGCTGGTCTGGTCCTGACATCGTGAGTCTTCTCGCCGGAAGAATACAGCTCCTAATCAATCGTCGGCACCTCCTCTGTGAATCTAGAGCAACATTCCATTCCCATCGCCACCCACGACCCGCGTTCTCCGAGAGCGCTAGTGGGCATTCGCCCAGCCGATCTGCTTCGCTCCGTGTACGTTGTCGGCAAAACCGGCACCGGCAAGTCGACGTTCCTTGAGAACCTCCTTCTGCGCTCCGTCGATGCTGGCTTTGGCGCTGCGCTCATTGACCCGCACGGCGATCTCTTCTCGCGCATGCTCGAGAACTTGCCCGCCCGTCACTGGAACCGCGTGGCTATTCTCAGGCCGGCCGATGCCGGCCGCCCGGTGGGTGTGAACCTTCTTGGCGCTTTAGCCTGGGGCTCGCGTACCCTGGTCGCTTCTGGGGTCATCGAGGTCTTTCGCACGTTATGGGGGCCGACACTATTCGGGCCGCGGTCGGAGCATGTTCTTAGAAATGCGGTTCTTGCCGTTCTTGAGAATCCGAACCCAACCCTTTTGGGGTTGCTGCGCTTCCTTATCGATGCCCCATACCGAGCACGCGCTCTTTCACGAATCACCGATCCGGTGGTGCGCATCTTCTGGATCAAAGAGTTTCCCTCCCTGGGCAAGCAGTTTGCCTCGGAGGTGACCGCCCCGGTTCTTAACAAGCTGGGCGCGCTCGCCTCGCCAGTCGTGCGCCGACTCGTGGGGCAGGCAGCGCCGCGCATGGATTTCCGGGAACTCATGGACGAAGGTCGCATTTTGGTCGTCGACCTGTCCGGAATCGGCCGTGACGCCGCCCAGTTCATTGGTGCGCTCATCGTGACCGGACTCGATCTCGCGGCCCACGCTCGCGCCGGGAAACCAGCCGCAGAAAGATCGCCATTCCTGGTCGTGGCCGATGAGTTCCACACCTACATGACCCGATCGTTTGTCTCCCTTCTTTCCGAAGGCCGAAAGTTCGGTGTCTGCGCGGCACTGGCGCACCAGCATGCGGCCCAACTCGATCCCGAGGTCCGGGCCGCCATCCTAGGAAACGCCGGCACGCTCGCCGCCTTCACACTCTCGGCCGAGGACGCGAAAACGATCTCGCCTGAGTTTGCGCCCGAGCTCTCGGTCGAAGACCTGGTCCGGCTACGCCGTCACCACCTGGCGTTGCGGCTCCTGCGGAACGGCGAGGCGAAGCGGCCGATGATCGTCCGCACCTTGCCACCGACTCCAGTCGCTGATGAGCAGCCGAAGACGCTGCTGCGAATCAGCGCTGAACGGTACGGTCGGCCAGCCATGCTGGTGGACCGTGAAGTCCGGGAAGCGCTGGGGGTCTCGGCGACAGACGTGCATGGCGAGAGCACGGCGTAGGCCGCCGCGCGCGCAGGCTCGCCGCTGACCACATCGGTCGGCCGCGGTCCTGCTTCCCTGAGACTGGTGCTCGGGGAGCAAGAAAGGTTCTTTCAAATGCGAGGTAACAGCAGTCATGCACCGCTCACCACGAGAATCGACATTCACAACAAGGACGGACAGAAGGTCGGCGAGAAGGAGGTCGTCACATACGCAGGGGTTCTGGCCCTAGCTCACGAGGATGGGCTTCGATCGATTCGCACCAAGCTAGTTCAGATACCTGACAAAGAGAACGGCCAGACGGCCATCGTCACAGCCGCCGTCCGCACCAATAAGGGGGTATTCACCGGCATCGGCGACGCCAACCCAGGGAACGTAAATCGAAGAATAGCTCCGCATCTCATCCGCATGGCTGAGACCAGAGCCAAGGCCCGCGCCCTCAAGGATTCCGCGAACATCGGAATCGTCGCACTCGAGGAACTCGGCGAACTCGTTGGCGACGATCTGCCGACCGAACCGTTGGTTCCGTCCAATCAATCGCAGTCTCGTCCACGAACGCAGAC
>Ga0265316_10007015_pt1 | contig 10676 bp, 10 predicted proteins | sample 4522metaG_FD_202092 | JGI IMG/M metagenome (GOLD analysis project Ga0265316, IMG submission 202092) | Rhizosphere microbial communities from Carex aquatilis grown in University of Washington, Seatle, WA, United States - 4-5-22 metaG | ecosystem: Host-associated > Plants > Roots > Rhizosphere >...
AGTCGGTGCCGCTGGACGCGAAAATGCTGGCCGGCTACGACTGCGTGCTGATCGCCACCGATCACACCAGCTACGACTACCCAATGATCGTCGAATCGGCGCAACTTGTGGTCGATAGCCGCAACGCCACCAGGCGCATTGCCCGGCATCGAAACAAGATCGTGCTCGTGTAGGCCATACCTGTTAGCTTGGTTTACTGATCAACAGTCTTGTGATGACAGGAGCTTGTCAGAATCGCGCAGTTGCTCTAGCGTGGAGTCTATGCAGACTTGGGAACCATCCAGAGGCGGACTTGAGTCCAGCCGCCGCCGCAGTCAGCGAGTGGTTATCAGTATCGCTGTCACAGTTTCCAGCGAAGGCGGACCCGGATTTGCAGTATTCCAGGAAGAAACTCAAACGCTTGTCGTGAACGCTCATGGATGCATGATCGCGCTTGCTGCCAAGGTTGGAAAAGGACAAACGCTACAGCTGAAGAGTCGGGCCACAAAGGAAGAGCAGACCTGCAATGTGGTTTACCTCGGGCCGACATCGGGCGGAAAAACCCAAGTCGGTGTTGAGTTCACTTCAAAAGCCCCAGATTTTTGGCGCATTGCATTCCCACCTGAAGATTGGGCCTCGCACGACCCAATGCCCGTCACTCAAAAGGGCAAGTAGCCGCGCAAATATTTCGCGTAGTGGGCGAATTCTCATAAACTTGATCCGAAGCGGTGGGAAGACGCGGGCCTGGGCTTAGCGCGAATGTGTGAGTTCTATCCGCGCAGTACCGAACGGAATGTCTGCTTCAACCAGCGCCGGGGTCCGGGCTGCATCTTTTGCGAGCCAGACCCACAGGCGTGTGTCGGTGAGTTCCTTGCCATGATCGAATAGCCGAATCGCAACTCGGGACGCCTGGAAATTTCCTGCGGGGACGCTAACGTTACCTTGTGGTGTATCCATGCGCGCAACGGCGTCATAGAGCCGTCTTCCGTCAAAAACAGGCGCTTTCAATTCCGGGGATCGCATCCAATCCACGGCGCGGAGGGCGTATAGGAAACCGATTGCGTCACGCGTGCCGGGAACCACTCGCAAAGCCGTAACGTCCTCCGGAGCCGGGTCGGAATTAGTCGTCATGCGATAAAGCGAGGTTTGCTCCTTGCCTTGCTCATGAAGATACATCTCGTACTGCAAAGAAAAGAGGTTGGCCGCAGAAGTGTAAGAGTCGAACTGGTCGTCAATGGCAAAGAGCATGCGTGTGGTGTCCATCGTATGCGCGGCGGCCCGAAAGTGCCACGCAAGGTGGCCGAAGAAACTGCGTTGTTCGACTGCCGAAATTTCAATCTTGGCGGCGTTGACGGCATACTTCGAAAACAAGACCCGATATTCAAGAGTTTCTCCCGTCTGGAACGGCACTGGAATAACCACAGGCGCCGCTGCCACAGGCGGTTTACTGGCAGGCTTGGACCGCTTGGAGTGCTGCGCAAAGGCCGATGAAGCGCAGGTTGTTAGAGCCGCAATCGTAGTTGCGACGCATGCAAACAACGCGAGTTTTGTGCGGGGGTGAACCATTTCATCTTGCCGAAAACAGCGAATCAGGCACGCCGTTGTCCCTTCGGACAAACAAACCCTTAGAACTCTGATATCGTTCGCATGGCACGCTATATTGAAGGGTACAAAAAAAGGAGCAAGTAAACCAGTTATGTTGTGCCAACGGTTTCGGACTCGAGCGCGATCGCATAGATTATTCAGGCGGGGATTTGCCGGAGAACAAGTCTCTGCCCTGATAAAGAACTGGAATGCAAGAGGAGCTAATCAATGCGCTACTTGGTAACAGGGGGCGCCGGATTCATCGGATCCAATACGGTGGATGAACTGGTCCGTCGCGGTCACAGCGTGGTGGTAGTGGACGATCTGTCGAGCGGGAAGCTCGAGAATCTAGCTGGCGTAAGAAGCAAAATTGAATTCCTGCAACAAAGCATTGCGGATTTAGATAAGTTGCACGAGGCATGCCGCGGAGTGGACTACGTATTGCATTTGGGCGCGCGGACTTCCGTGCCGCGGTCGGTGATCGATCCTCTTGGAACGAACCTTGTCAATGTGGACGGGACATTGAATGTTCTCGTGGCGGCACGCGACGCGAAAGTAAAGCGCGTGGTATTCGCCGGATCTTCCGCCGTGTATGGGGAAACTCCAACATTGCCAAAGCGTGAAGACATGCCGCCGGCGCCCATTTCTCCGTATGGGGTGACAAAATTGGCGGGCGAGATTTATGGACAGGTGTTTCAGCGGTCGTACGGCCTGGAATTCGTATCCTTGCGATACTTCAACGTGTTCGGGCCGAGGCAGGACCCTGGATCGGCCTATTCCGGCGTATTGTCGCTGTTTAATTTGGCTTTTCTCGATGGAACGCAGCCGACCATTTATGGAGATGGGGAGCAGTCGCGCGATTTCACGTACGTTGGAAACGTGGTCGAAGCGAATCTGCTGGCCTTCGAAGCGAAACGGGCCGCGGGCCATGCCATCAATATCGGCACCGGAAATCGTTACACTCTGAACCAGACGCTGGCGCTGCTCGAGAAAATTACCGGACGCCCATCCAAGGCTAAATACGGACCGCCCCGCGACGGCGATATTCGCGATTCGCAGGCGGACATCTCGGTGGCGAGAGATTTGCTTGGCTTCCAACCGCGCTTTGGATTCGAGGAAGGCTTGAAACATACCTGGGACTGGTTCTGCACGAGTCAATCCGTGGCAAAGTGAGAATTCTTAGCGGGGATTCCTGACCGGCGGGCCCGACAGGTGCTGCAAAAGTTCTCCGAGGTTGTCCACGAGAATATCGGGAGGAAATTCGGGAAAGCGGTGACTGCCGAATCCGTAGGTTACTCCACAAATCCAGGTACCAGCGTTACGCGCAGTCTGGACATCAACTTCGGAGTCGCCGACGACCATCACCTGCGCGGGGGAAGCGCCGAATTCCCGCAGTATAATTTCGACGCCCATCGGGTCTGGTTTCTTTCGTTCGAAGCTATTGCCGCCATAAATGATTCGAAAGTGATCTGAAAGCCCAAGACCCTGCAAAATCCCCCGACTGGCGCCCACCGGTTTATTCGTAAGCACGGCCATGGGCATTCCGGAAAGGGATTGTAAGGTTTCACGGACACTGGGATATACGGTGGTGTTGTCGAGCTTATGGACCGAATAGTATTGGATGAAGAATTCGAGGCCGCGGCGGCATTCTTCTTCGGTGGCGCCCTCGCCCAGAGAGCGGGCAATCAGGCACTGCGCACCATTTCCGATATAGCCGAAAATTTGTTCGTGAGGGAGCGGTCCACGGCCCCTTTCCGCCAGCGCCGCGTTGACGGCAAGGGCGAGGTCGAGCTTGGAATCGATCAGAGTGCCGTCGAGATCGAAGATCAGCGCGCGCACTTCAGCAAAGCGGGTCTCGTTTATTGAATCTTCGAGGGTCGCCATGAATCTTTAATTGTAATATACGGAGTTGTTTTTACACGGAGATTATGTTCCGTGTGCTCTCATTCCAGGGAACGAATGCTAGATATTGAATCCAGGAGGAACGACGGATGGCGGAGATTTTTCCTTTTCGAGCATTTCGATATAACGCAAAGCGCGTGGAGCCGGCGAAAGTCCTGACACAGCCGTACGACAAAATTACGCCGGCGATGGCGGAAAAATATGCCGCGGCGAGTCCTTACAACCTGATCCCCGTAGAGAAGGGGAAATCGCTGCCGGACGATGCCGCCGGGAATAACGTTTATACACGCGCAGCCAAGGCGCTCGAAGACTGGATTTGGGAGGGCGTAATCGTTCGGGATGAAACGCCTTCCCTGTATGCCTATTTTCAGGAATACACGGTGCCGCGAACCAGCGACCGGCGAACGCGCAAAGGATTTATTGCCGTCGGGCGCGTGGAAGACTATACGTCCAACGTCGTATTCCGGCACGAACAGACGCTTTCCGGTCCCAAAGCGGACCGGTTGGAATTATTGCGGCACACGAAAACGCACACCGGCCAGCTATTCATGATGTACAAGGATGCCGCGCGGCGCGTCGATGCACTGCTGGACGCTGCGGCGCAGGGCAAGCCGGAAGTGGAGATACGCGATGAATACGACGTGGTGCATCGCCTGTGGCCAATCACCGATTCGAAAGCAATCGAGGCGATCCAGCGCGAAATGGCGGACAAGAAACTCGTGATCGCGGACGGGCACCATCGCTACGAAACTGCGCTCGCCTATCGGGACGAATCCCGTGCGCGCGCTGGGCGCACGGACCTGAATGCTCCCTATGAAAAAGTGATGATGTCGGTCTTCAATACGGACGGAGAAGGATGGACGATTTTACCGACCCACCGCGTGGTGGCCAACGTGAAGGGCTTTTCGTTCGAGGCGTTCCGGGCTGCTCTGGCGGACATCTTCGACTGGCAATCGTATCCATTCGGCGCCAATGACCGCAGTAAAGTGTACGAAACTTTTCGACGCGATTTGGAAGGCCGCGGACGAGAACAACGGGCAATCGGCGTCTATGCCGGCGGCGGAGCATTTCATATTGCCACGCTGAAGAAGAATGCAGACCTCGAAGCTCTAATGCCCGGGATATCTGCGGCGCAAAGAAGCCTGGACGTAGTTTTATTGCATCGTCTGATCATTGAACGCGGCCTGGGAATCACCCCCGACGCTGTAAAAACCGAAAAAAACATCACCTACGAGCGCGAAATGGATACAGCTGTCGCGGAAGTGGATCAGGGCGGCGCGCAGCTCTGCTTTTTGCTAAATTCGGTGACCGTGGAAACGGTGGCATCGATGGCGATGGCCGGAGAAGTCCTGCCGCAGAAATCCACGGACTTTTTTCCGAAATTGATGAGCGGAATTACCATGTATCGATTGGAAGAGTAGTTCACTGGCGGGAGAAGAGCAGCAAGACAAGTGGCGCCGACGGCACAGAGCCATAGGCGCCACAAGAAACGATCGAAGGGATAGTTACTTGCCGAAACTGCCGACGGCAGCGGCTTCGGAAGGATACACTTCGAATACCGTGACCAGCTTGGTGACCTGCAAGATCTCCTGGAACTTCGATCCCAGGTTGGAAAGCTTCAGAGACGCGCCTTGCGAGCGGGCGCTGGTGTGCGAAGCAACCAGGGTGCCGAGGCCTGAGCTGTCGATGTAGGTCACGTTGTCCATGTTCAGGACGATCTTCTTCTCGCCCGCAGCCAGCAGAGTCTTCACTTTTTCGCGCAGGGCGTTGCTCTCTTCGCCGAGAACGATACGGCCCTCAAGAACTTCCACCGCCACCCCATCCAAAACGCGATCTGTAATTTTCAATGCCACTGTATGTCCTCCTAACGAGTCGAGCTTGTTTGCGAATCCAGTTCTAAATCACGGCATGCTGCAATCGGTTTCAGTAATAGTCCGAGCACGAGAGGTAATAGCCGCACACCGTACAAACCAGCTTACAGCGCTTCGACTCCAGCCTCTGTGAGCAAACTGGACAGTAACTGATGGGATGCTCTTCGTCCTGTCGAGTTTCGCAAGCATTCGAATCAGGCGAAACGGGCCGTTCATTCACATGGCTTTCCACAGCCCGAAGGTTATAACACAACACGCGAGTCGTGGGAAGTACAAGTATCACCGGGCCTTAGCCGCCAATCTTGGCATTGAACCGGCATCGCCGACTCCAGTGGATTACTGGGCCAAGCGGGAAATCCCGAAAAAACGCGTTCCGCTTCGGAAAATGCGGGATAGAATCCCCGCTATTGGCGGACTGCGGAATGGTCTGGTGATTGAACGACGTGGCCCTTTGTCTGGACTTAAGACTGAGCGAAGCGTGAATCATGAAAATCTGGAAAGCAATCAATCGCGTGCCGGGCGGGCTGATGGTGTGCCCCTTATTCCTCGGCATGATCATCAACACTTTTTTCCCGCGCCTGCTGAAAATCGGCGGCTTCACCGAAGCGCTGAGCGGTATCGGCTACCCCACATTTCTGGGCATGTACCTGTTCACAGTTGGAACGAAGATGACGATGAAAGCCGCGCCGAAAATGTTGAAGCGCGGTTTCGGGATCATGGCTGCCAAGCTGGCCATCGCGACGATCTTCGCGCTCGTGGTCGCCAAGCTGCTTCACGGCAGCATCCTGGGCATCAGCACGCTGGCCATGATGGTCGCTATGAGCGACACCAACGGCGGCATATTCCTCGCGCTCACCAGCGCCATGGGCGATAGGGAAGACGTCGGCACCTACGTCCCGCAAAGCATCGAGACCGGCCCGTTCCTCACCATGCTCATCTTTGTCGGTGCCGGTCTAGCCAATATTCCCTGGCTGACCATGGTCTCGGTGATCGCCCCGATCGTCGTCGGCGCGATTCTCGGCAACCTCGATAGCGACATCCGCGATTTCTTTGGCTCGCGAGAGGCCATCATCGTCCCCTTCATGGCCTTCACCCTAGGGCAGAACATCAACCTCCGGTCGGTCCTCACCGCAGGGCTACCCGGAGTTTTCTTGGGCATTACGGTCTTTATCGTCACAGGCGCATGCTGCATCCTCGCTGACAAAGTGCTCGGAGGATCGGGCATCGCCGGAGCCGCTGCATCGAGTACTGCCGGAAATTCCGCCGCCGTCCCGCAAGCTGTTGCGTTGGCGGATCCGAGATACGCCGTGGTTGCTCAGGCCGCAACCGTTCAAGTCGCCGCAGCCGTGATTGTCACCGCGATTTTGACTCCGATTTTGACAGCATGGATGTTTCGGAAGGTGAGTAGGGAGCGTGCGGTCAAGGCTGCGACGACAGTTGCCGCCAGTTTCGATCAAAATCCGTAAAGTCTTGTAGGATTCTCAACCAATGCAAGCTTCAGCTCCGCAGCCCCAGAAGTCCAAGTCGCGAGTAGATTAAGATTGCGCGCGTCGTCGATCTGCATCAGAGGCACCGGCTGTGTCTTCGAGTATCCATCGATGTGTTCGGGATGCGGCCAGCCGGTGCCCCATGTAACCCTCTGGGGATTGGCGGCGATGATTGCCTTGGCGATGGGTACTACGTCGGGATAGTCGGGGGCTTGTTTTGAGACGCGATACGGCGCGGAAGCATCCGCGTAGGCGTGGCCGCTGTGAACCAATTTCAGAAGCGTGTCGAAGCCCGGTTGATTGAGGCCCAGGGCGGGCTTTGCTCCTCCAAAGTGATCAAAAATTACTGGCACGGAGGAAGCCATCACCTGTTCTGCGATCATTTCGATTTCGGGCAGCCCTCCGTGGAATTCGACGTGCCAGCCGCGTCCTTGGCATCGGTCGACGGCGATCTTGAAAAGATTCCTGACGGCTTCGGGGTTCGAATGAGCTTCGCTGGCGGCGCAGATGATTCCGCAGATTCCGCCGCGACGCAGTTGGTCCAGCTCTGCATTGGTAGCATTGTCGGCGATCAGAACCACGCCGCGCGCATTCGGCCTGAGCTGTCTGACCGTATCCAGCGTGCAGGAGCTAATCGTGCCGTAGAAGCTGGGTTGTACGATGACGACGCGCTGAATGTGCAGGGCGCGATGCACCGAGCGCATCTCGTCAAGCGAAGCGGTTTCGGGTGTGTAGCCACGATCGGCGGCGAGCGGAAACTTCGCCGGGTCCGCAACGATGCAAGTGTGGGAGTCACATGCGCCATCTGGCACAGTGAAATTCACGGGAGTCTTTGGCTGCGCGGCAATGGCGAATGCATTTGTCACTGGCCGCGCGAGTGCACCGATTCCCGCCATTCCCGTCCCAATCAGAATATCTCGTCGCGATAACATCAATCCTCCGAATCGGCAGCATCCACGCGAGTCCGCGTGGCACGCAAAATCTTTGTGGGTCACGGCTTCAGCCGTGACATCAAGGGACAAGAATAACTGGTGGTGTCCTAATTTCAAGAGCGCCGCATCGAGTCTGAGCCTTCGGAGGCCCGACCTTTAGGTCGGACATTGAAGTCGTTTAGCACTGGGCTTTAGCCCCTGAAGCTTCAGGGGCTAAAGCCCAGTTAGACCAAAATCTATGTCCGAGCTAAAGCTCGGACCTCCTAAAATTCAGGAACTTCCCGACAATTTTCAAATTAGGACACTACCGAATAACTACGGCTTTAGCCGCTGTCGTACCTGATTCCCGGTTATCACACAGGCCAGGAGTTAAAACCCCTAGTGAGAACGCGACGTTATGTCGTGCCTAAAGACACGACCCACAAATATTTGTCATCGCGCAGATATTATGCGCCGACCGACACGGCTTCCTTCTTCGACGCATCCTACCGAAACATCGCCAGCCACGCATCGACCGAGAGCGAACCGGGCCCATACGCGAACATGAACAGAAATCCCCCCGTCGTCGCGAAGTCTAAGAGGAAATGCTCGACTTCGGATCGATTGCCAAAGTCCGCATGGAACAGCGACGGCGCAATAATGCAAAATCCCGCGAGAATCAACGCCCCGTACCGCGTCTTATAGCCGAATAGGACCATGAGCGGAGGAACGATCTGCGTGAGTATGGCTAGGTAAACCAGATTTGTAGGCACGTTGGGGTTATGCCTCACCATGAACGCCTTGACTTCGGCAGTATGCAAAATCTTGGAAATGCCGAAGAAAAGAAAAACCAGCACAGACATCATGCGCCCCGCCAGAAGCAACGGACCCGTGAAGCTGCTCTTTTCCGCGACAGCGGCAAAGCTTCTGGCCTTATCTCTGCATCCCATCGCGTCGATCGATAGCGTCCCCGGCCCATACGCAAACAAGAACAGGAACCCGCCGGCAATGGCAATGTCTTTCTCCGAAATAGTCACCAGAAAATTGTGCAGGTCCAGACCGCCGCGAAACAGCAGGCTTGCGAGAATGCAAACGGCCAGCAGGATTGCGGCGAATCGTGTCTTATATCCTGCCGCCACCAGAACAACGCCCAGGCATTGGGCCCCTATCGTCGCGTAAATAAAAATGCCCGGCGCGTGGATTCTGACCGACTCATTAAAGATGTAGAACACGAATATCCCGATCGTGAGCTGTCGCGCCGTCAACAGTAACGCGCCCATAAGCGCAGCGCTGCCCAAGATAGGCGCAAATAAATCGCGCTGAGAATTTTCTTGCAACGTTTTATCTCCAATCACGATCAGAGAATCCTGATGCCGCCTCAAAACCCGGTGGCGCCCTTGCGCAGCCCCATAACGAACAATCGCCCGGTAATCTATACCTGAACAGCAGGGTGCGCAACCAGGAACGGAACGACGGTGAAATTCCACGACTAGGAGTCTCAATTACAAATTCATCTCGAAGTCCGGGCGGGCTGCGGCATATAGTAACCGGCGTCGTGGGGCAGGCCCGCCCGTTCGAATTGGACCGTGGTGTGGGTAATTTGAAAATCAGCGGCGAGGCGTTCCCTGATACTGCAAAGAATTTTTTCGCTTTGATCCATGTGCATATCCGGAATTCGAACATGGCATGAGATCGCATGGAGATCGGTGCCAATCGTCCAGATGTGAATGTCGTGAACCTCCTGAACGCCTTGGACGCTCAGGATCGAGCGCGCGACGGATTCCAGGCGAACGCCTTTGGGCAGTCCTTCCAGAAGAATATTTCCCGCCTCGCGCAACAAGCCGTTGGTGGACCAAAAAACCAGAGCAGCGATGATCAAGCCGATCGCCGGATCGAGCCACTGCGCGCCCGTCATTCGAATGGCGACGGCCCCGGCAAGAATACCGAGATTCGAAATTGCGTCGCCGAAATTATGGAGTAGCAGGCTGCGTAGATTGAGGTCGCGGCGGCTGCGAACAAGCGCAAGAGTAATCCCGCCGTTGATCGTGAGAGCCAGCAGAGAGACGCCGATCATCCAACTCTCATGAACCGCGACCGGATGCCGGAACCGTTCGATCGCCTCCCAAAATAATCCCAGGGAAACCAGCAGCAGCAAGATCGCGTTTGTAAATGCCGCCAAAATGCCCGCGCGCCGGTAACCGTAGGTTCGCTCGGCATCCGCGGGACGAGCGGCCCAGCGCAACGCCAGCCATGAGATCAACATCGTGGGAATGTCGGACAGGTTATGCAGTGCGTCGCTGACCAGGGATATGGAGTGTCCCAGGTATCCGCCCAGCAGCTCGGCGGCAACAAGCAGGGCTGTGGCTGTAACGGCCCCAGCGAGGACGGCGCTTCCCATTTCGGGGTGAGCGTGCGAGTGGCCATCCGAATGGTCGTGGCCATGCGCGTGGACATGCATTGCCTGATTATACAGGCAGATAGCTCGATGTGGCCGGGAACCCGTGGCGTGTCCCATCGGTTACGCGTGCGATTGGCGCACATGTATACGGGAAGATAATTGACTTAAAGTTTTGGGGTCCATACCATGAAAAATTGGCACCCATACAGACGCTCGTGGCACCTACCAAATCCATCGCGGCTGAGCCGCTCGCCAAACCATCGACTAAAATTGCGTTGACACCTGGCGCAACGCTACGGTTCTGGGGTGTCCGCGGGTCAACTCCAACCGTGGATAAAGCGACATGGCGGTACGGCGGGAACACGGCTTGCCTCGAACTTACAACCCCGACGGGCAGCAGGATCATTCTGGATTGCGGGACCGGGCTCAGAATGCTTGGACGTCAACTGGAATCGTTACCGGGATCGCAACCGATCGAATCGCATGTACTTGCGACCCACTATCATTGGGACCACATTCAGGGGATCCCATTCTTTTCTCCATT
>Ga0265316_10007016_pt1 | contig 10676 bp, 8 predicted proteins | sample 4522metaG_FD_202092 | JGI IMG/M metagenome (GOLD analysis project Ga0265316, IMG submission 202092) | Rhizosphere microbial communities from Carex aquatilis grown in University of Washington, Seatle, WA, United States - 4-5-22 metaG | ecosystem: Host-associated > Plants > Roots > Rhizosphere >...
CCAAGGGGCAGATGTGCGTGAGTTCACCTTTCAGGGTAAGGTCTTTCGCCCGAGGGCAGGCACGTTCAAGACTGATCAGGCCGGGCTGGAGTGCCTCGCGGCAGCACGACGACTGTTCTGGGTTGGCAACACCCTTAGATACGTCAGGTTCCTCGATGACTTCAATGCGTCACCACTGACGAATCTCTGGACGGATACGGGAACTTCAGGATTCGCCGACTCAAAGACATATGTGGTCCAGACACTTCCTCGGGCGATCGAACGTTGCGTGCTGATGTGCACCGATCCAGGTGACCTCGTTCTCGACCCGACCTGTGGCTCAGGAACGTCCGCCTACGTTGCTGAACAGTGGGGACGTCGGTGGATCACCATTGACACATCACGCGTTGCTCTCGCCCTAGCTCGGCAGCGAGTGATGGGTGCAAGGTATCCGTGGTATCTTCTCGCGGACTCCCCGGAAGGGCGTCTGAAGGAGCAGTCACTCGTGGCATATGCCCTGCCGCGAGACCCCGGAGAAGCCTCTAATAAAGATATTCACGAGGGGTTCGTTTACGAGCGCGTACCTCACATCATGCTGAGCTCGATCACCAACAACCCGGACATCGAGGCGGGCATGATGCGTGACCAGGTCGATGCTGCAATCAACCGTCATGCAGAATTCGAGCTGCTGTATGACCGGCCATTCGAGGAGGCCAAGAAGGTCCGCGTCGCCGGCCCCTTCACAGTCGAGTCGCTGAGCCCACATCGCTCGCTCTCGTTCGGCGACAGCTCCGAATCCCTCTCTGAGACTAAGGCCGCCAAGGACGCCGACGCACCAAACTTCGAGCAGTCGATCCTCGATAACCTCGCGAAGGCCGGCATCCAGAACGGCCGCCGGCAGGAGCGGATCGCGTTTGCGGCGTTCGAGACATATGCGGGCGACTACATCCAGGCGATCGGCCAGCGCGACGGCAAGACGGATGGGGACACCCCGGTGCGGATCGCGATCGCGATCGGCCCGCAGTACGGCACCGTCAGCCCGTCGTATGTGAAGAAGGCGGCGCGCGAGGCGATCGAAGCAGACGACGTCGACCTGCTCGCGATCCTCGGCTTCGCCTTCGACCCGCAGGTCACCGGCCTCACCGAGGGCGACGGCGTCAGCATCGAGGCTTCCGACGAGGGCTTCGCCACCGTCGCGGGCGTTCGCAAGCTGGGCCGCATCCCAGTACTAATGGTGCGTATGAACGCCGACCTCCTTATGGGCGAGGAGCTGAAGAAGACCGGCGCCGGCAACCTTTTCACCGTATTCGGCGAGCCCGACATCGCGTGGGATGAGACCGAAGACGGCATCGTGGTCGATCTTAGGGGCGTCGACGTCTACGACCCGACGACTGGCGAGGTGCGCAGCAACAGCACCGACCAGATCGCGCTCTGGATGATCGACACCGAGTATGACGAGGAGTCGTTTTTCGTCCGGCATTGCTATTTCACGGGCGGCAACGACCCGTACAAGCGCCTGAAGACCGCGCTCAAGGCTGACATTGATGAAGAGGCGTGGGAGTCGCTCTACCGGACTATCTCCCGCCCCTTCCCGAGGCCTGAGACCGGCAAGTTCGCCGTCAAGGTAATCAACGACTACGGCGATGAGGTCATGAAGGTCTTCGAGGTCTGACGACAGGGGAGGACGGAGTGCCGATCTACACACAGGCCCAGGCCGAGGCAATCTCCTGCCTCGACGAGCCGCTTCAGATGATCGCGTGTGCCGGCTCGGGGAAGACCCAGGTGATCTCTCAGCGGATCGCATCGATCCTCTCGCTTCCGGGCGTCGAGCCACGAAACGTCGTCGCGTTCACGTTCACCGAGAAGGCGGCGGCGGAGCTTCAGGACAGGATCTATTTCATCCTCGAGGAGGAGGGCGTAGACCGGCTCGGGCTGGCAGAGATGTATGTCGGAACGATGCACGGGTACGCCCTCGACCTGTTGCAGCGGCTCGTCCCGGAGACCTTTAAGTTCTCGGTGCTGACGGACATCACCTCGCGGCTGCTCGTCGACAGGAACAGCAGGCAGTCCGGCTTGACCGTCTGCCCGACCAGCTCTCCCGGCACGCCTACGCTGCGGCGCTACATCCACTCGAAGCTCTTTCTGCAGGCAACGAGTGTGCTCCGCGAGGACGAGGTCGATGGAGATCTGGTGCCGGAGGGCGTGCAGTCATCGTTCCGCGACTACATGAGGTTGATTTTCGAGAAGGCCTATTTCGACTACACCGAGATCATCAACCTCGCAGTTCAGTTTCTCGAGGGAGATGAGGATGACGATGAGGACGCGGCCAGGATCCGCAGTCACATCCGTGACGACATTCGCTACGTTGTGGTCGACGAGTACCAGGATGTCAACCCGCTTCAAGAGCGTCTCGTCCGGGGGCTGACGCAGTTCGGTGCGAACCTTTGTGTCGTCGGAGACGACGATCAGACGATCTACCAGTGGCGTGGGAGCGAGGTCTCGAACATCGTCACGTTCGCCGACCGGTACGCTGGCGTCCGCCAGGTGACACTCGCCGAGAACTTCCGCTCGAGCGAGGGTGTGGTCGAGGTGGGGAGGTCGATCGCGGAGCAGATCCCCGCCGGTAGTCGCCTGCCGAAGGCAATGGTGCGCGCTGGCCACCAGACCTGGGACCGAGGTGACTTGATCGCTCGCGACTTCGCCGACGAGGACGAGGAGGCCGCGTGGATCTGCGATCGCATCGAGGCAATGCGCGGACTTGCCTTTCAGGACACTGCCGACAACGAGGCACGGGGCCTCTCGTGGTCGGACTTCGCCGTGCTGTTCCGGTCTGTCGCGAAGGACGCGGACCCACTAGTCGCGGAGATGCGGCGGCGCGAAATCCCGTACGTCGTTAAGGGTCTGAATCGCCTCTTCGACAGCCCGGAGATCACCGCTGTCGTCGGGGCGTTTCGCTATATGGCTGGCCTCGTCGATGCGCCGGCTCTACGGGACCTCTGGCAGGACGCGAACCTTCTCCCCGGGAACGGCGACTGGGCTGCGGCACTCGCTGTCCTAGAGGACGGTCGCGACTTCGACCGGGGAGAGCGGTGGGGCGTCTACAACATCCAGCGGCTTTACCTCGACTTTCTCGCCGCGCTCGGCGTGCGCGAGGAGACGGTTCCGGGTGAACCGGTGCGGCGAGAGCTCGTCTTCTACCAGCTCGGGAAGTTCAGCCAGGCGATCTCGGACTTCGAGGCTATCTACTTCAACAGCGAGCCTGCGCGGAAGTACGAGGCGTTCGCGAAGTGGCTCGAGTACCAAGCTCCGGATTACTACGCGGAGTCCGACGCCGACGTGGGGTATGCGACGCCGGACGCGGTCACGCTCACAACAGTGCATCAGGCCAAGGGCATGCAATGGCCGGCGGTATTCATTCCCTGTCTGCGCAAGAACCGCTTCCCGTCGAAGCGGCACGGCGGATTGGGCCTCTTCCACGTCATCCCGGAAGCTGCCATCGCCGATGCCGACCGCTACCGCGGCACCGTCGAGGACGAGACACGCCTCTTCTATGTTGCAGCCACTCGTGCCCAGAAGTACCTGTTCGTGTCGTTCTCGCCTGGGTCGAACCAGCTCTACAGGAAGCGGTCGGACTTCTTCGACCACTGCGCGAGCCAGCAGTGGTTCTCAACCAGGGACACGGGTGTGCCGGCGGACGCGCCGCGGCTCGAGCCTCGAGCCCACCACGAGACGCCGAACGTAACGCTGTCGTTCTCGGAGCTGAAGTACCTGTTCGAGTGCCCGTACCAGTTCAAGCTGCGCTTCCTCTACGGGTTCAACCCTCCGCTGCACGAGGCACTTGGCTACGGCAAGGGTCTACACGACGCGCTGTCGGAGCTGCACAAGCGTGCGCTCGCCGGCGACATCGTCGGGAACGACAAAGCCGAAGATCTCGTCGACCGGCATCTGCACGCTCCGTACGCGTACCCCGCGCTGCGCCAGACGCTGCGCGACGCAGCCGTGAAGTCCGTCCAGCGATATCTCGACGAGCACGGCTCGACGCTTGAGAAGACCGTGCACAGCGAGAAGGAGATCCAGGTGCACGTCGCTCCCGGTATCACCGTCGCCGGCCGGATCGACCTCGTCCGGCGACTGGACACCGACGAGCTCTCGATCGTCGACTTCAAGTCGACTGCTCGCGCACAGGACGAGGACGTGACGCGCGATCAACTGCACGTCTACGCCGTCGGTTACGAGGAGCTCACCGGCGAGCGGGCGGACCTGATCGAGGTGCTCAACCTCGACGAGGAAGGCAAGACCATCAGGGAGGAGGTCGAAGAGCCGCTCCTCGTCGGCGTGCGTTCGCAGATCCGCGACGCGGGCGATTCGCTGCGGGAGAACAACCTTCCGCGCCTGGCCTCATGGGGCGAGCAGTGCTCCAAGTGTGACCTCGCCGAGCTGTGTCGCGATGTTCCTGCATTGGAGAAGGCGTCGCGACGTGCGGCCTCTGGTCGCTAAGGTCTGGGATTCAGAACGTATGCGGCCATCAGGCTAATCCCGCGGGTCACTGCGACGCCATTTCTGTGCCGGACTTGACATTCTTCCAAAGAGCGGGATAAGCTCATGAAATGGATGTCGGGAGGCAGGTTTTCCGTTTCTCGATTCCTGGTTCTATTCTGCTTCTCTGGATGTCCATAGGCGTGGTCCTGATGCGCGTAATCGCGGGCGTCTCCCTGACGACAGCCACAGGGCCACTGCGTGAGAACCTTTCCGCGTTTGCCGCGATTTTGGCAGCGATTCCAGTGGGGTTCATCGTATATCAGGTCTATTATGTCTTTTATCGGCCAATGTTCCTGGGCTGGCCAATGATCTGGTACGGGCGATGGATTCGTCTGGATAGGGCATCCCAAGTGCTGTCGCACTTCGAGGAGGATCAAATTCAAGCTTTGCGAGAGCTTTTTGGTGCTCAGTTGGATGTGTCTAAGCCTCACGAGCACGAGAAGCTGTGGCCATTTAGATATCTCCGGCTACTCAGATTTTCTCAAGAGTATCTTGATCGCTTTGAAGGCAAGGCTGATGCGCGTGCGGCATATCGTGCCCGATGGCATGGTAACTGGGATGTATTGCGTGCCGTTATCGATATCAGCGAGGCCAGTGACGCAACGAGTGGCGTGAAGCGGGAATACGCGAACCTTGCAGACATTTATCATTCTCTGGGAGCTACGCGCATGGCTATTTGGGGCGCGTGGTTTGCGAGTGCTGGGGTGACGCTCGCCGCTACGGTTAACCTGCACGAACCGCTCGCGAATTGGTTGTACGGCTTGCTTGCCTACTCGTTCATAACCGCCGTCATCCTTGTGGTCATGCACGAGACTCGAAGGCAGACCTGGAATTCCGCATCGAAATCCCTTCTTTTTGGACTGCGGTGGATTCTTGACAACCATCCGGAGCTGTTTGAACCAGCGCCGCAAGAGAGCGAGTCATCTCAGGCCGGGCCCCTAAAGCGCCTCCGACGACGTGTCCCGTGGCGCCCGTCAGTTGCCGAGCCGGAGGAAAGCTGATCGCTGGGCACCCGCGCGGCTGAGGCATCCTCGGGACATCGGGGTACAGTTCCCAGAATGCATGGCGCCTGTGGCGGTTCAGGAGTGGAGCCAGCCAGACTCGAACCGACCTCTGCTTCCCTCACCCCCCGGCAATAACCCCAAAGTCCTGCGTATAGATCCCGCCGCTCATCCCGCCCCCCAACGCCCGCGGCGGATGCGACGAAACCCCGATCCCCGTGTCCCTGAAGTGCCCATCGAGAATGTTCGCGCGGTGCAACGGCGAGGCCATCCACGCGGCGACGATCGACCGCGGCGTGCCCAGCCACAGCGTGCCCCATGCGATGTTCTCGCCGACCTGGAAGCTGTGTGAGCCGGAGATGTAGCCGGCTTCGCGCATCCGCTGCAGCGGCGTCTGGCCGCCCGGGCCGGTGTGTTCGAAGTAGTCGTTGACGACCATGCTCGTCGTGTGCCCCTGCGCCGCCTGCTGTAGCTGCGGGTTTGCGACGAGCGGCGTCTCGCCGTGCGCCGCACGTTCGCGGTTTACCAGGCAGAGCGTCGCTGCACGGATCAGTTCGAGGTTCTGCGTCGTGGGCGCAAGCCCGGCGTTCGCGCAGCCATCGGTGCCGCTGTCCGCTGACTTGGAGAGCGCGGTGACGGTGCTCGTGGAGCGGTTGACGGCTTTGGAGTGGTGCTTCACGCAGCTGACGTGAACGCGTCGCTTCGAGTGCTTTCGCGCCTTTACCGAGTGTGCATACCTGCCGCAGCGCGTCGCCCGATGGGCGCGCTTGTGCGTGCTCGAGGTTGCGCCGAGCGCGAGCGATCCGCCGTCGAGGGCGGCGAGGCTGAGGACGGCGATCACGGCAAGGCAGAGGAGGCGTAGTCGAGCCACATGGCCCTATCGGGCCACATGTGCGCGAACATGAGTAGTGCAGCGGAGGTTTGGACAGGTTCATCTCGCCGCGGTTGCGCCTGGGACGATCTCGGCCTCCACCTCGACGCCCCGCCAGCGGTCGCCATGGGCGACCTCGAGGACCAGCTGCGGGCCCGGATGTGGGTTGGAGCGCTGCGGTTTCCCGGGCGCCACTCTCACCCTCGCATCGCGTGACGCGCGCAGGAGCCGCACCGAGTAACCGCTCTGTCCGGAGCCGCAACGCAGCACGAACCTCGAGACGGACGACAGGGCAAGCTCGTGGCGGTTCCCGGCCGACAGGACCACCGTCCTATGGCTCTTCAGCACCGCGACGATGGTCGCGCCGGACGCCCAAGTGGGGAAGCGGACGGTCGCCTGGAGGTGCTCGCTCCCGCGCTTGCGCTCGATCTGCCATCGGGTACGAATTCGCTCGGCCTCGAACGTGTGCGTCGTGCGCACGCTCAGCGAGCCCTGACGGATCTCGCCGACGCATTGGATCTCCTCGAAGCCGCCCGCGTACGGGTGCGCGGGGTGCAGCGCGCCCTCACCGGCCCGTGAGGGCGAGCGGCGGGTCACCGCTAGCGGCGGCGTGGCGCCCGCGGCGCGACGCGGCGTCTGCGACGCGACGCGGCGTCTGCGACGCGAGCACCGTGCGGTTGCCGTCCGAGATCGTCACCCCGAACCCGGCCGCTCCGTACGGACCGATCCCGCCCGCCACTCGTTGCCCGCTGTCGAACAGTCGCGCGAGCTCGATGCCGCCGTATGGAAACGCGCCGTTGCTCACCGCGACCACGGCCGTGTTGTAGACCGGCGTCGTGATCGCCAGCCGGCCGATCCCGCGGTCGTACGCGTACAGGGGCGGAGGTCGCTCGCCGTGCGCATGCCCGAGACCGTCGTGGACGGCACGCGCCGCCTGGGACTGGAACCGTGTCGCGAACAGCCAGTGCGCAGGAAACTGGTCGCGCTTCGGCATGAACACCGGGCTCGCCGGGGTGCGCTCGGAGGGGCCGGCCTCGAGCGCCAGGCGCTGGTAGGTGCCGAGCGCGCGATCGAAGATGTACTTGGCCCACGAGCCGAGCTCTGGGCTGCGCAGCTCCGTCGGAGCATTCGCGATAGCCAGCAGGCCGTCGAGGGCGAACGCCCAGTAGCGCCCCGCGTGCCAGCGCGCGAGGAACATGCCGGTGTCCCAATTGAGGTAGCCGCTGTGCGTCCAATAGGCGGGGATCGCGTGCGCGATCCAGCCTCGCAGGGTGCGCAGCTGCTGCGCCGGCAGCGGCTCCATTCCTGCGGCCCGCGCCTGGGCATAACCGGCGATGACGCCGAGCACGAGGTTGGCGTACTCGGCCGACTCGATGTTTTCCGGGGCGCCGGCGGGCGCAAACGGATTGCGGTGGAAGCTGTAGCTGCGGCTGAGGTTGGATATCGACCAGGGAGCGGCCGGTCTCTCGCAGCCCTCCAGGAAACGGCACAGCTGGCGGCGGTAGTCGTTGCGCAGCAGGTCCGTGCGTCCTGCGACCTCCGCCGCGTACGCGTACATCTCGCACTGCCAGTTGCACTGGTTCAGGCGCACGCTCGGGTAGCGGAAGAAGGGGCCGGCGGCCATCGCCGCGACCTCGTGCTCGATCGTGGCCACGTCGGTTGACGGGAGGCCGAGCACGTCGCGGGCGCGCCACGCGAACACGAGGCCCTCGGTCATCTCGGGATCCACCGCCACGTGCTGGAGGCTGTCGAGGCTCGACATGCTGGAGACGAATCCCGGCGTGTGTCGCTGTCCAGGGCCTTGGCTGCCCCACTTCCCGCCGGGTCGATACGGCGGGCTTCGCAGCATGCGCGCGACGAGCGACCGCGCGCGATCGTCCTGGCGTGTGGGGCCCACGTGGCCCGCTAGCGCAGCGATCGAATGCGTGATCAGCATCCCCGCGTTGACTCGTCCGTCGTCGCCATAGCAGCCGGTGCTTGGGTCCCAGAGATGCTCCATGCCCGGCTGACACCAGTCCGCGAACGCCCAGTAGTCGCCGTCGCCGTACTGCTGCGCCAGTCGCGGCGGCGAAGAGGCGGCGGCCGGCGCGGGAGCCATCGCCCATTCGATGGCGGCCGCGCCCGGCAGCGAGGCGACCACGCCGGCGGCGCCGAGGCCGGCGGCGCCGAGGCCGGCGGCGCGCGCGAGCAGCTCTCTCCGCGTAGTTTCTCCGGTGTCCGTCACGGGGCGAGCGTAACTCCGACGACCCGGGCGTCAAAGCGCCGGGCCGACTACAACCCGAGTATCCGCCCGAGGATTTCGCGCATGATCTCGTCGCTGCCGCCGCCGATCGGGCCCAGGCGCGAGTCGCGCGCCGCGCGCTCCACCCAATACTCCTTCATGTAACCCGCGCCGCCGTGGATCTGCAGGCACGCGTCCATGAGGTCGAACGACGCGCGCTGGGTGAGCAGCTTCGCCATCGTGACCTCCTTCAGCGGTTCCTCGCCCGCGACGAAGCGCCGCAGCGCGTCGTAGGTCACGCAGCGGCACGTGTACACCGAGGTGGCGAGGTCGGCGAGCTTGTGGCGGATCGCCTGGTGGCCCGTCAGCGGCTTGCCGAACGCGTTGCGCTCCTTCGCGAACTCCGCCGTACGCTCCCACGCGAGCTGCATAGCCCCCACCGCGCCGAGCGCCATCGCGAGCCGCTCCCACTGGAAGTTGGCCATGATCAGCTTGAAGCCCTCGTTCAGAGGCCCCAGCAGATTCTCCTCGGGCACGAACACGTCCTGGTAGCTGATCGTGGCGGTGTCCGAGGCGTGCCAGCCGAGCTTCTCCAGCTTCGAGGACTCCACGCCCTCGCCGCGGTCCACGATCAGGAACGACATGCCGTGGTGGCCGCCCTCCGCGGTGGTCTTCACTGCGGTCACGATGAAGTGCGCGCGCACGCCGTTGGTGATGTAGGTCTTCTCCCCGTTCACCACCCAGCCGCCGTCCACCCGCTCGGCGCGCGTCGTGATCGCGGCGACATCCGAGCCGGCACCAGGCTCGGTGATGCCGAGCGCTCCCAGCTTCTCTCCCTTGATTGCCGGTACGAGGTAGCGCTGCTTCTGCTCCTCGCTGCCGAACTTCCAGATCGGCGGGGTGGCGATGTTGATGTGCGCGCCGATCCCTGCGGCCGTGCCGCCCGAGCCCGTGCGCGCGAGCTCCTCGCACAGCACAGCCTCGTGCAGGTAGTCGCCGCCCTGCCCGCCGTACTCCTCCGGGTACTTCAGCCCCAGCAGGCCCTGCGCGGCGAGCTTCGGGAAGACCTCGTCGGGGAACCAGCGCGCGTCCTCCCACTCCTGCGCATGGGGCGTCAGCTCGCGCTCGATGAAGCCGCGGGCCGACTGTCTCAGCTCTTCATGCTCGTCGGAGAAGGGAGGAGTGGTAGTGGTCATCGACAGCCGTCGCAACGCTGATATGCCTGATGTTGGGTCATCTGGCTATATTAATATCGTGCGGCGAACAACATTGGACATCGATGAGGATATGCTCGCGAAAGCGAGAGAGATACTCGGAACTCGAGGCGTGAAGGACACCGTAGACGAGGCGCTGCGTGAGGTGGTGCGCCGCGAGGCGGGTACGCGCATCATCGAGTGGCTGAAGGAGAACGAGGATCTGCAGAATCCCGAGATCATGGAACGCGCGTGGCCGCCGCCGCTCATCTCGTAGACAACAGCGTCTTGACTCGCATGGGGAAGGGCCCCGTTGCATCGCGGATCGAGCCGATGATCGTGTCGGGCACGTTGGCGACCTGCTCGATGACAGATCTCGAGCTTCTGTTCAGCGCTCGTAACGGCGAGGAGCACCGCGCGCGACGCGACGATTTCGCATTGCGGTTCCTCCATGTGCAACTCGACCAGCGGATGTTCGACCGTGCGATCGAAGTCCAAGGACTGCTCGCCGAGAAGGCTCAGCACCGCGCGGCGAGCATCCCCGACCTCGTCGTAGCGGCCGCGGCTGAGCACGCGGGGCTCACGGTGCTCCACTACGACGCCGACTTCGACCTGATCGCCACGGTCACCGCGCAGCCGACCGAGTGGGTCGTGCCGCGCGGCTCCGTCGACTGAGCGTCGTCTATCACAGGCCGTAGGAGCGGCCGATGACGTCGAGCATGATCTCGTCGGTGCCCGCGCCGATGCGGTTCAGGCGCGCGTCGCGCCACACGCGCTCGACGCCGTACTCGCGCATGTAGCCCGCGCCGCCGTGGATCTGGATGCATTCGTCGGCCACTTCGCACAGCACGCGCGAGGCGTGGAGCTTCGCC
>Ga0265316_10007019_pt1 | contig 10673 bp, 11 predicted proteins | sample 4522metaG_FD_202092 | JGI IMG/M metagenome (GOLD analysis project Ga0265316, IMG submission 202092) | Rhizosphere microbial communities from Carex aquatilis grown in University of Washington, Seatle, WA, United States - 4-5-22 metaG | ecosystem: Host-associated > Plants > Roots > Rhizosphere >...
CTCCTCGGCTACGGGGGAACCCAGGAATTATTCGACCGCATTGTCAACGCTTTCATAGAGAGGGCCCAGGAGGAGAGCGATGTCGGATACACCTATTACTAGGGCGATGCCCGCGCACCCTTGCTATAGCTTCTCCCATTCGGCGACGAGCGCGCGGGCCCATCTGCCGGTCGCGCCGCGCTGCAATGTCCAGTGCCGATTCTGCGATCGCTCCTTCGATTGCGCGAACGAGAGCCGCCCCGGAGTGGCCGCGGCGGTCATCTCCCCCGACGAGGCCCTCTCCCGCGTGGGCTATCTCCGCTCGAGGCTCGACCGCCTCGCCGTGATAGGGATAGCCGGGCCGGGCGACCCCTTGGCCAACCCGCGCGAGACCTTCGAGACATTCAAGCTCGTGAGGGAAGCGCATCCCGACCTGCTGCTCTGCCTCGCGACCAACGGCCTGACCTTGGTCGACCATGTCGAGGAGATATTGGCGCGGGGTATTTCTCACCTCACGGTGACGGTCAACGCGATCGATCCGGAGGTGGGGAAGGATATCTATTCCTGGGTCCGCTACGAGGGCCGCGCGCGCGTCGGCGTCGAAGGGGCCCGGATCCTCTGGGAAAGGCAGAAGATGGGGATCGCCTTCGCGGCTCGGATGGGAATCGAGATAAAGATCAATACCGTTCTGGTTCCCGGAGTCAACGAAGGCGAGGTGGAGCGGATAGCGCGGGAATGCCATGCCCTCGGGGCGAGTCGCATGAACCTCATCCCCCTCATCCCGGTGCGGGGAACGGCGCTGGAATTTGCCGGAGCGCCCGGGCCGGAGCTCCTCGCGCAACTTCGGAAGAAATCCGAGACCTATCTTCCCCAGATCGCGCATTGCCAGCGGTGCAGGGCCGACGCCGCGGGTAAGCTGGGGGAGGACATCCCCGCGGCGGAGCTCAAGGCCGTCACGGAGGCGGGCTCCCCGGCGAAGGCACGGCCCTGCGGCATGAAGCCCGAGGGTCTTGCGATGGGGCGTTCGCTCAGGGTTGCGGTCGCGAGCCGCGAGGGATTCTTCGTAAACCAGCATCTGGGGGAGGCGGACAGGCTTCACGTGTTCGCCGTCGAGATCGACGGATCCATCAGGGCGGAGGGTATACGGGAACTCCCGCCCGCCGGCGGCGGCCTGGGACGATGGAACGAGGTAGCGGAGATCATCGCCGATTGCCAGATGCTCTTCGTCGCGGGGGTCGGAGCCCCGCCTCGCATCGTGCTCGAGAAATCGGGGCTCTCGGTGCAGGTGCTGGAGGGACTCGTCAGCGAGGCGCTGAAGGCCGCGGTCAGGGGGAAGAGCTTGGCATACCTGGCGCCGAAACCCGCCGGCTGCGCGAGCTCCTGCTCCGGAGGAGCCTCGCGCGGATGCGGTTGCGCCTAATCTTTCCATCGTTACGACTGCGAGCTTTCATTGGGTTCCGGGGCATCCGGGCGATCATGGTTAAGGGGGATTGAATGACGAAACCTGAAAGACACATCCTTGTCTGCGGCAGCTTCCGGGCCTCGGGGGCTCCTCAAGGCGTTTGCGCCAAGAAGGGTTCGGGCGGCCTTCTTGCCTACCTTGAGTCTGAGCTGGCGGACCGCGACATGGGGGGCGTGAGCGTGACGGCGACCGGCTGCCTGAAGGCTTGTGATAGAGGGCCCATACTCGTCGTATACCCGGACAACCTCTGGTACGGCGGCATCGAGAGCGAGGAAGCCATAGACGCCATTCTCGATTCCCTAGCCTCGAACGGAGAGGCCGCGGAGTACGCGCTAAAATGAAAGCTCCCTGCTGCTTCCTTGCTCTGGCCCTCTTCTGCGCGGCCGCCGCGGCCGAGGATCGAGATGTCATCAGGGTGGCGGCCGCCGCGAATCTCTCCGGCACCCTGGAGCTCCTCGCGCGCGGCTTCGAGCGGACGAGGCCCGGCACGAAGGTCGAAGCCGCCTTCGCCTCCTCGGGCGCCCTGGCGGCGCAGATTCGAGCTGCCGCCCCCTACGAGCTCTTCCTCTCGGCCGATACTGCGACGCCGAGCAGGCTCGAGAGCGAGGGCTTGGCGGAGGGGAAGGTCCGGGTCTACGCCTACGGCGTCCTCTGCGTCGCCAGCCGGCTCGGCGTGGACGAAACGGGCTCGCTCCGCTTCCTCGCCGAAGGCAAGTACCGAAGCATCGCCCTGGCCAAGCCGGAGCTCGCCCCCTACGGCCTTGCCGCCTTCCAGGCCCTGACCGCTTCAGGCCTCTTGGGCGTATTGGAGGAGCGGCTGGTATACGGCGACAACATCGGCCAAGTGAACCAGTTCGTCGCGAGCGCCGCCTGCGACGCGGGCTTCGTGAATCTTTCCGCGATCCTGGCCGACCCCGCGTACGCCGCCGAGGGAAGGCCCGGCATCGCCTGGGTTCGCGTCCCGGCCGTGCTCTACGGCCCCATCGCTCAGGCGGGGATCGTGCTGAGGGGCGACGGCTCGGTCGAGGCCCGGGAGCGCGAGCGAAACGCGGCGTCCCTCTTCGAGTACATACTCTCGAGCGAGGGCCGTCGCATCCTTCAGAAGGCGGGTTACGGAGGACCACCGTAATGCCCGAACTCGCGCCGTTTCGAGTGAGCGCCCAGCTCGCTCTCGTCACCACCCTCGTCCTCCTGGTCGCGTGCCTACCCCTGGCGCGCTGGCGCCTGTCCGTCGTCCGCCCCTGGGCCGGACTGCTGGAGTCCTTTCTCATGCTCACGATGGTGCTACCTCCCACCGTCGTGGGCTTTTATTTCATTTCCCTCTTCTCGCCGGGCTCGCCGATCGGCCGCGCCATCGAGAGGGCCTTCGGATTGAGGCTCCTGTTCACCTTCCCGGGGCTCGCGCTCGCCTCCTGCGTCGTCTGCTTTCCCTTCATGTACCAGACCCTGAAGGCGGCGATGCTGGCGATCGATCCGCGGCTCATCGAATCGAGCTATACCCTGGGCAAGGGAAGGCGGGAGACTTTCTTCCGGGTCGTGATTCCCCATATGGTCCCCGGGATCCTGTCCGCCGTCCTCTTGACTTTCGCGCATGCGATGGGCGAATTCGGCGTGGCGCTCATGGTCGGAGGCAGCGTGGCCGGCAAGACCAGGACGGCCTCGATCGCTCTCTACGAATCCGTCGAGGCCATGCGCTATTCCGAGGCCAGGGCCTATGCCCTCGCGATACTGGCCTTCAGCTGGCTCTGCATGGCGGCCTTGAGCCTCTCGGGCTCGAGGCGGGCCCTTCCATGAGCGGCGCGCTCTATTACCGCTTCGAGAAGACCTTCCGCTCGCGGACGGGCGATTTCCGCCTGCGCGCGGCCGGAGAGTTGACGCTGGGGGAAGTGCACGGCTTTACCGGGGGCTCCGGATCGGGGAAGACGAGCGTCCTGCGGCTATTGGCCGGGCTCGAGAGGCCCGACTCCGGCGAAATCCGCTGCGGCTCCGATTGCTGGTATTCCTCGGAGCGGGGTATCTTCGTTCCGCCGTGGAAGCGCCGGGCGGGACTTGTGTTCCAGGACTATGCGCTCTTTCCGGGACGCGACGTATGGGGCAATGTGCGTTACGGCGCCCGCTCCGACGAGGATGCGCGGACGGCGCTCGGTCTCGTCGGCCTGACCGCGCTCTCGAGGCGCCGCGCGAACGAACTCTCCGGGGGGCAGAAGCAACGCGTCGCCCTGGCCAGATCTATCGCCGCGAAGCCGCTCATCCTCCTCCTCGACGAGCCCCTGAGCGCCCTCGACGAGGGCCTGCGGGACAACCTAGCCGACGATCTCGCCGCGCTGCTCGAAGCGGCCAGGCTCACGACCCTGATCGTCTCCCACCGCAAGAGCGATCTCGCGCGGATGCGGTGCGCGGTCACGAGCATCGAGGCCGCGAGCTCCCTATACGATGATCCGCCTTCGCACGGCCATCCTCGTCTCGCCGTAGCCCCGCGCGCCGTAGAACTTCAGCGCGCCCTCATTCTGTAGGTCGACGAGGAGTTGGACCCTATGAGCGCCCCGAGAATGGCACCATTCCTCGACTTCCTCGACCAGCGCGCTGGCCACGCCCCTGCCTCGGTGCTCTTCCCGCACGAAGAGATCCTCGAGGAGGCCGGAGGGCCCGCCCTGCGCCGTGGATATGGTCAGCTGCACTGTCACCATGCCGGCGAGGGTTCCGCTCGCTTCTTCCTCGGCGACGAAGGCCGCCGCGGATTCGGAGCCGACGATGGCGCGGAGGCCCCGTTCCTGCTTCTCGAGGTCCGCGGAGAAGTCCCGCTCGATGCTGAAGAGCTCACCAACCATCCTGGCCATGACGGGAATATCTCGGTTGCCTGCCGGTCGTATCACCATGGGGGATATTTACGGGGAATTCGCGATGCATGACAAGCGTCCCCCGAGGATAGTCGACCTCACGCTGCGCGACGGGGAGCAGGCGGCCGGGTTGTGCTTCCCCCGCGCCCGGCGGATCGACGTCGCGCGGGCCCTCCAGGAGGCGGGCATCCGCGAGATCGAGGCGGGTATCCCAGCCATGGGCGAGGAGGCCGAGGAAGGCTTCGCGGCCATCGTGCAGGCCGTTCCCGACATGAGAGTGATCGCTTGGAACCGAGTCCGCGAAAGCGATATCGAGGCTTCGGCCAGGGCCGGCGCGCGCTGCGTCCATGTGGCTCTCCCCGTGTCGGATATCATGCTGAGCCGAAAGCTCGGGTGGACTCGGGATCGCGCCTTGGACGAGCTCGGGATCGTCCTGCTCCGCTGCGCCGAGCTCGGCCTCGAGGTCGTCGTCGGCGCCGAGGACGCCTCGCGCGCCGACTCGTCCTTCCTCGAGCGCGCGTATCGGGAAGCGATCGATGGAGGCGCGATACGACTCCGCTACGCCGACACCCTCGGCGTCGAGGACCCCTTTACCGCCTTCGACAATATGAGATATCTATCTTCCATGTTCGAAGTCCCGCTCGAGTATCATGCCCACAACGACCTGGGGCTGGCCGCTGCCAATGCCTTGGCCGCGCTACGCGCCGGCGCCATCGCGAGCGTTACGGTGGGGGGCATGGGCGAGCGCGCCGGCAACGCGAGCCTCGAGCAGGTCGCCTGCGCTTCTTCCCTCATCCTCAAGGAAGACCTGGGGATCGCTCTCGGCAGCCTGACGAGGCTCAACGAACTGGTTTCGTCGCTATCGGGCAGACCGATCCCCCCGGATAAACCCATCGTCGGCGCGATGGCCTTCTCGCACGAATCGGGCATCCATGTGGACGCGATGCTTAAGGATCCCGCCATATATGAATTCCTCGAGCCCGGGCTCGTGGGCCGGCGCCGCTCCTTCGTGCCGGGGATCCACTCCGGGAAGAAGGCCTTGGGATACTGCGCCGCCTCCCTCGGCTTCGAGCTCGACGAGACGGGACTGGCGAGGCTTGCCGCCCTCGTGCGCGCGCGCTGGTCGAGGGGGGCGCCGCGCGACCCCTGGAATGCCTTCTCGGGCATATTGCGCGAGGAATTTTGAATGCAACCCATGAACGAGGAACCCGTATCCTGCACCGGCGCGCTGCCGCTCTTTTATGAGCTGGGTCGCGTCATCGCGAGCGGAAGGGACATCCATGTCGTCATGGCCGTCGCGGTGAGGGTCATCGTCGAGAACCTCCCCGAGACCAAGCGCGTCGTCCTCACGGTCATCGACAAGAATACCAGCGCCATGTACATCGAGAACAGCTGGGGCCTCACGGAAGAAGAGCGCCTCCGCGGCGTCTATCGCGTGGGCGAGGGCATCACCGGGCAGGTGGCCCAGACCGGCGAGGGCATCGTCGTCCCCCGCATTTCTGACGAGCCGGAATTCCTTAATCGTACCAAGGCGAGATCCGAGGACGACAGCCAGATGCTCGCCTTCATCTGTATCCCCATAAAGATCGGGTACGAGGTATTGGGGACGCTGAGCGTCGATCGCAAAAGGCAAGACGGCGATAACCTCACGGAGGACAAGGAGCTTCTCACCGTCGTAGCCACTATGATCGCCCAGGCGGTCCTCCTCTACCGTTCTCGCAGCATAGAGAACCTGGAACTGCGCGAGGAGAATAAGCGGCTGCAAGGCGAGCTGGAGGAGCGGTACCGGCCCGAGAACATAGTGGGAAATTCGAGGCCGATGAAGGATCTCTATTCCCTCATCGGCAAGGTCGCGGGAAAGAATACCCCCGTCCTCATCCTGGGCGAGTCGGGTACCGGCAAGGAGCTCGTGGCCGCGGCCCTCCATTATTCGAGTCCGCGCGCAGACAAGCCTTTCGTGCGCTTCAATTGCGCCGCTATCCCCGAGAGCCTCGCGGAGAGCGAGATGTTCGGGCACGAGAAGGGCGCCTTTACCGGCGCCGTCGCTCAACGCGTAGGGCGCTTCGAGGAAGCCCAGGGCGGCAGCCTGTTAATGGACGAAGTGGGAGAGCTCAGCCTGGCGGTACAGGCGAAGCTGCTCAGGGTCCTGCAGGAGCACCAGTTCGAGAGGGTCGGCGGGAACAAGACCATCTCGGTCGACGTTCGCGTCGTCGCGGCTACCAATCGCGACCTTGCGGACCAGGTCAAGGCCGGCTCCTTTCGCGAGGACCTGTACTATCGCTTGAACGTGTTTCCCCTCATGCTTCCTCCCCTGCGCGACCGAGGCAGCGATATCCTCCTCCTGGCCGACTATTTCGTGGATAAGTATTCCAAGATCAACGCCGTCCCCGTTCGCCGCATATCGACTCCGGCCATCGACGCCCTAATGGCCTACACCTGGCCGGGCAACGTGCGCGAGCTGGAGAACGTGATCGAACGCGCCCTGATACTATCCGACGACGGAGTCATCCACGCTTACCACCTGCCGCCGACCCTGCAATTGCCCAAGACTTCCGGAACCAAGTACCGGGGGAGCCTGGAGGAGCGCCTGTCTTCCGTGGAGCGTGAGCTCATCGTGGACGCGCTCAAGGACTCATGCGGGAACATGGCGAAGGCGGCTCGCGAGCTGGGCATGTCGGAGCGAGTCATGGCGATACGCATAAAGGCGTATGGGATAGATTTCCGCCTGTTCCGCCCTAAGACTAGCGCTTGAGGCCCCCCTCTCGGCCCGGGCCTTTCACGGCCCAACTCCCCGCGCGGCCCCCGGCGGCGCGGTCTAGCTTTGACGCGGCGCCTTGAACAGCCCTTTTAGGTCCACTCGCTTCAGCCCCTTGAACGAAGCCAAGTCCGAAAGGGGCCTGACCACCTCGCGGAGGATCTCCTCTTTACGCTCGGGCTGGAGGATGTCGAGGTAGGGCACGCAGTGCTGGTAGGCGGCCTCGAGGAGGAAGAGATTACCCCGGGCGGGCGCGATGCTCGCGGGCACCCTCACTCGCTCTCCCGGCTGCATATAGCCCTTCCCTTCGCAGAGTCTCATGCTGAGGCCGAACAGTGATTTGGTGATCGCCAACATGCCGATCTCGGGCTCGTAGAGGGAGGGTATCCCCCGCATCGCGTCTTCGTTCCAGGCGAGGGTCGCGATGTCGAGGTCGTTAGCGAAGCGCCTGGCGTCCGGAAGCCGCGATTCGAGATAATCCGAGAAGGCCTTATTGCCGGCTGTAGGGGCGGCGTAGCCGTACACGTCGAGCTTGAGCTTCGCCGCGAGTTCGTCCAGTCCTTCGGCGGCCAGGAAGTCGAGGAGCCAGAGGGCCATTACAGGCGCGAGGAGGCCGCCCAGGCTGTGCCCGGTGAAGCGCATGGCGCAGGGGCCCTCGGAGCCGACGAGGATGCCGACGAGGGCCTCCGCCAGGCTCTTGCCTCGACCCGCCGCGCCCGCTCCCGGACGGAGGTCCCGGCGTAAAGCGACCGCCTTAGCCGTGCCCTCGGAGACGAGGGCCGCTTCCGGAGCCTTCCCTCTCTGGATCTTGAGCCAAGGCACTTGCTTCTGGACCATGAAGTCCTGGAAGAGCCATTCGGTCGGCGAGATCGTATTGGTCCCCCGGAAGACGACGTTGTGTTCCCCCGAGTCCCGGTCGCGGCAGACGAGCACGAGGGCGTCGCTCAGCTTCGCGGCTCTGCCCGGCAACTCCGGAGCGCTTTGGTGCACTGCCGGGCCCCATACGATCTCCTGGCGCGGGAGCATCGTCGACATGAGGCTCGTCACCGTTTCGGCTACTCTGGCCGGGTCCGTGCGCCAGAATCCCGCCAGCGAGATGAAGGACATCTCCACTGTCTGCCGTTCCATGTCGGACCAAATGGGCATTCGCGACTCCTCGTCGAGGGCTGTCAGCCTATGGCGGCGCCCCAGGCTTTCAGCCGCGACTCGATGAAATCGAGGCAATGCTCCTGCTCGGCCTTTCCCCTTCCGCTCACGGCGATGCTTTCTCCGAATTCCAGGTATACCTCGCGGTCCCGGTGGACGGGCCCGAAGCCCCTGAAGAGCCCGCTGGAACCCCAGTAATCGGTCTTCAGCGCGACCGGCAGGATGGGGACGCCCGCCTTCGACGCCAACTTGACGCCCAGGCTGTTGAAGCCCTCGCGCTTCCAGGACTCGGTCCTCGTGCCTTGGGGGAAGACGATGACCGATATTCCGGCGGCCAGTCGGGCTTGCCCCTCCCGCAGGACGGCCTCGAGGTCGGCTCGGGGATCGCGGCGCGTGACCACGATGGGGTCGCGGGAGCGCATGATGGGCCCCCAAAAGAAGCCGCCTATGAGCTTGTCCTTGACGACGTAGGTGACTTCCTTCATGGGGCGGATGAGGCCGGGGAGCACGAGGGTCTCCATCGTGCTCATGTGGTTGGCGACGAAGACTAAGGGGCCTTCGACCTTCCGCGCCCGGTCCATGCCCGCTATGTGGAACTTCGCGCCGCAACGCTCGAGGTTGCCTATGATCTCGACGGAGCTGTTCGCCCAAGCTTCGTCGCCGTAGAGGCCGCGGAGGGCGAGGGCCCTGCTCCTGATGATCGTGCCGAAGAAATGCGAATAGACGCTCCAGCGCGAACCGAGGAGGAAGTACTCGCTCAGGGCTCGGGGAACGCCTTCGGGAGTGTCGTAGCGATCGCCGTTGAAGGGGCTTTCCATCGCGGCCGCCCTCAGGCCTTGATTCGGACTGAGACCCCGCCGAAGAGGGCTATGCCCTCGACGACGACCGTCGGCGCCAGCGGATCGTCTACGTCGTTATGCGGCCTGTCGAAGCCGCCGAAGACGGCCATGCCCCTGACCACGAGGTTGATGCCCGGCGGGGCGATGATGTCGACGCCTCCGAAAGCGCAGGTGCAGGATATCGTGAGGCCTTCCTCCGGGATGATGGCCTTTCGGAGGTCGATGTTGATCCCCCCGAAGAGGCAGAACGAGTTGAGCCTGCGCGGGGCGCGCCACACGCCGCGGAAATCCGTGCCGCCGAAGATCGCGACCGCGACGTCGCTCTCCCGGGCGCCGGAATAGAGGGAGGGGCGCCTCCCGGCGCCCTCCGCGGGGCGCGCCCGGCCGGCCCGATCCCCTCGGCCCTCGTCCTCGATCGCGGGCAAGTCGGCCACCTGGGCCATGAGCTCGCCCCTCGTGGAGGCCTTGGAGACGCGATCGGTCCTGCGCTCGAATTCCTCGAGGCTTACCCGCTCGAGCGAATAATGCTTAACGAGGTCGTCCATCACCCGATCGCGCAACTCCTCCATGGGGATGGACTCGTACAATGCCAGGTCGTTCATGTTACCTCCCGGGCGATCCCAACCGAGCCGCCCTAAGGCGCGCCCGGCGCGATCCCCTGCCGGCTTCGGGCGGTCGCATGGCCGCCCGCGAATGCGATACTATACAATAGTTCGGAGGCGCCGTGTACCCTTCCCCCATGCTCCCGCTCCTCCGCGATATCGGCATCCTCGCCCATATCGACGCCGGCAAGACGAGCCTGACCGAGCGCATCCTCTTCGTGTCGGGCCGAATCCGCAGCCCGGGGGACATCGACGAGGGCACGACGGTCACCGACTTCCTCGCCGTGGAGCGGGAGCGGGGCATCACGATCAAGGCGGCCGCCACCAACTTCGAGTGGGAGCGGAGGATCGCGGGCGAGGCTCGGAGCTATCGCGTCAACCTCATCGATACGCCCGGCCACGTCGATTTCTCGACCGAGGTCAGGCGCTCGCTCCACGCCCTCGACGGAGCGGTCGTGCTCGTCTGCGCCGTGGCGGGGGTCCAGTCCCGCACCGAGGCCCTTTACCGCGCCTGCGCTCGCCTCGGCGTGCCCCGGCTCGTTTTCGTCAACAAGCTGGACCGGCGCGGGGCCTCCTTCGGGCGCGCGTTGGGCGACGTCGTATCCGGCCTCGATTCCGGAGTACTGGCCGTCCAGCTCCCCTGGGGCGAAGGCGAGGGTTTCCGCGGCGTCCTCGACCTCGTCGACATGGTCGCCTACGACTTCTCGGCCGTCCCCGCCGGGGACAGTCCCCTCCGGGCCGGCGTCCCCTCACGGCCTCAGGCCCTCCCGATCCCGAAGGAGCTCGAGGCTGCCGCCCTTCGGGCGCGCTCGGCCCTCGTCGAAGGGCTCGCCGGCGGGGGAAGGGAAGGCGCGGAAGGCGATCCCGCCCTCCTGGAGGACTTCGTCGCCGGCAGGCCGAGCCCGCCCGAGCGAGTCAGGTCCGCCCTCCGCGCCGCGACCCTGGCCTGCCGCGCGACGCCCCTCCTCTGCGGCTCCGCCTTCTCGGACGGGGCGGCGGCCCTCCTCCTCGACGCGGTCGCCGCCCCGTCCGAGAAGGCGGAGCCGCAGAGGA
>Ga0265316_10007021_pt1 | contig 10673 bp, 8 predicted proteins | sample 4522metaG_FD_202092 | JGI IMG/M metagenome (GOLD analysis project Ga0265316, IMG submission 202092) | Rhizosphere microbial communities from Carex aquatilis grown in University of Washington, Seatle, WA, United States - 4-5-22 metaG | ecosystem: Host-associated > Plants > Roots > Rhizosphere >...
CATCGAGTTCAAGCAGGGCTCAGAGGATGCGGCGCGGCTGATCTCCTTCCTCAACGACGATCTGCTCAAAGGCGGCAAGAAGAAAGTCCGCTCCGACTCAGGCGTGGGCATCAAGCCGATTTCGATCTTTGGGACGAAACGACTGGTGAGGTGTGCGATCCGGCACGCGCTGGAGTCCGGACGCAAGACCGTAACCCTGGTCCACAAGGGCAATATTCAAAAGTTCACCGAGGGCGCCTTCCGCGAGTGGGGCTATGAGGTTGCGACGCAGGAGTTCCGTGAGCAGACGGTAACGGAGCGAGAGAGCTGGATTCTCGGCAACGTGGAGACGAAGCCGGGAATTTCAATTGAAGAAAATGCCGCGCTGATTGAGCCGGGAGTGGAGTTTGGGTCTCCAAGCTTCCGCGAAGGACTCTACGCCGAGGTCAAGGGCGTGCTGGACTCGATTGGCAAGAGCCACGGGAACGGCGCGTGGAAGCAAAAGGTGCTGGTGAACGACCGCATTGCCGACTCGATCTTCCAGCAGATCATTATTCGGCCGGAGGACTACAGCATTCTGGCCACATCGAATCTGAATGGCGATTACATTTCCGACGCGGCGGCGGCACAGGTTGGGGGCCTCGGCATCGCGCCGGGAGCCAACATCGGCGACGGCTACGCGGTCTTTGAGGCCACGCACGGGACGGCGCCGAAGTATGCCGACAAGGACGTGATCAATCCGGGCTCGGTAATTCTGTCAGGCGTGATGCTGCTCGATTTCATCGGCTGGAAAGAAGCGGCGAAGATGATCGAGAGCGCCATGGAGAAGACGATCCAGCAGAAGTTTGTGACGTACGATTTTGAGCGCCAGCTTGCGGGCGCGACGAAGGTGGGCACTAGCGAGTTTGCGACGCGGATTATCGGGAATATGTAACGGCAGCGGGGTTTGCAGAGCCAGCGGGGCTAGCGGTGTTCGTGCAAGCAAAGGGGTCGACAATGGCGATTGAGGTCCACGGCGTCTGCCCCTACTTCGAGGTCTATGACATGCCCAATTCGATCCGCTTCTATCGTGACCATCTCGGCTTCGAAATCGTGAGCACATCGCCACACCGCGGCGGCGACAAGGATCGCTTCCACTGGTGCTGGCTGCGACTGGGCACCGCAGAGATCATGTTGAACACAGCCTACGAGATCGACGAAGAGCGACCGCCGCTCGAGAATTACCTGCGCGAGCGCAAGCATCGCGACACCTGCCTCTATTTCGGCTGTCCGGACGTGGATGGGGCGTATGCGGAGCTCGTCGCGAAGGGCGTTGTCGTCGATCGGCCCCCGACGGTCGCTCCGTACGGTATGAAGCAGATGTATCTTCACGACCCGGACGGTTTCGGGTTGTGCTTTCAGTGGAAGGCCGTGTGAGGCGCTGCAACTGCCGGGCTCCGTTCGATCCGTTTTTTTGAACCCCAGGAGAATCGAATATGCGAAAGAAAGTTTCAATCGTCGGCGCGGGCAACGTAGGTGCGACGGCCGCGCACTGGATTGCGGCCAAGGAACTGGCTGATGTAGCACTGATTGACGTGGTGGAAGGCGTGCCGCAGGGCAAGGCGCTGGACTTGCTCGAGGCGATGCCCATCGAGAAGCGCGACGTGGACATCGTGGGCGCGAACGACTATGCGGCCACGGCCAACTCCGACATTGTGGTGATTACGGCTGGCATTCCGCGGAAGCCGGGCATGAGCCGCGACGATCTGTTGCACACCAACTTCAAAATCATGTCGGACGTGGTGCAGAAGGTGGTGGTGCAGTCGCCTGAATGCATTCTGATTATTGTGTCGAATCCACTGGACGCGATGGCACAGGCCGCGTTTCGGCAGGCAGGCTTCAACCGCGAGCGCGTGATCGGCATGGCCGGCGTTCTGGATTCGGCGCGCTTCCGCAGCTTCATTGCGGCGGAGTTGAACGTGAGCGTGGAGAATGTGACGGCGTTCGTGCTGGGCGGGCACGGTGACACGATGGTGCCGCTGGCTCGCTACTCGACGGTAGCTGGCATTCCCATCACGGAGCTGATCGCGCCGGATCGCCTGGAACAGATTGTGCAGCGCACGCGCGACGGTGGAGCAGAGATCGTGAAGTACTTGAAGACGGGCAGCGCGTATTACGCGCCGTCAGCGGCTGTAACCGAGATGGTGGAAGCGATTCTGAAGGACAAGAAGAAGATTCTGCCCTGCGCTGCATACCTCGAGGGCGAGTACGGCATCGAGGGCTACTATATCGGCGTGCCTTGCAAGCTGGGAGCGGCGGGACTTGAAAAGATCATCGAGATCAAGCTGACGGCGGAAGAAGACGCGGCGCTCAAGAAGAGCGCTGAAGCGGTGAAGGAACTTTGCGCGGTGATTGGGGTGTAGGCTCGAAGTCTCCCACCCTTGCCGCACAATACGGGGCAGGATGAGGCACCTGGCGGTGCGAAATGATCGGGGGATAAGCCGGTCTGAAGAAGTTTCGTCAAATACAAAAGCCCCGGGCGAGCCGGGGCTTTTGTATTTCGGGGGCGGCGGGCAGCGATCAATCCATCGCCATGCTCAACTGGTGGCGAACATCGGCACCGCGGACCCAGAAGATTACGTCGGTGGCAATGTTCGAGGAGTGGTCGGCGATCCGCTCGAGGTTCTTGGCCACCAGTATGCCGTTCATGGCCTGCTGCGTGAACTGCGGCTTCTCTTCGATCAACTTGAGCAGGTCGCTGTGGGCGCGGCGGTTCATGCGGTCGATCTCGTCGTCCATCTCGCGCACAGAATCGGCAAGCCTTGCGTCGCCGTCGAGCAGCGCCTGGAGTGCGTTGCGAATCATTTGTGCGGCAAACTCTCCCATAGCGGAAAAATCCACCGGCAACTCCACGGCATCCGCGGTGAGGGTCTCTTTGGTGCGGCGCGCGATGCTCATCGACTGGTCGCCGATCCGCTCCAGGTCGCCGTTGATCTTGATCACAGCGAGGATGAAGCGCAGATCGATAGCCATAGGCTGTTGCTTGGCGAGCAGGTCATAGGCCATCTCGTCGAGCTCGCGCTGTGCCGTATCGATGGCCCGCTCGTTCTGCTTAACGAATTTGCAGAGGCCCTTGTCTCGCCGAGTGTAGGCCTCGACGGCCGTCTCAACCGCCAACTGCGCGAGCGCAGCCATTGCGAGGAGCTTGTCCTTGAGCTCGGCGAGTTGCTGATGAAAGTGGATACGCGGCACTAGGTTCGATCTCCCATCCGACTATTTTGCACTAAGCGACGTTACAGGAGAACAAATTTCCGCGAGTGCACCAAAACTATTACACACATTGGTAATGTTCCCGAGGTGGGGCCGGTGGCTTGAGTGTTTGACGGCTGGCGGGCGAAAAGGCTGCAAGACGCGACCGATTGGGGGCGGACGCGAATGAGGCCTTGGCGGCGACTCACGTTGCGTTGGGCTTGAGTGGAGGCGGCTCGATCCGGCCCAGCAGGAAGAGATACCCCGCGATGCCGATGGCCAGGTAGGCGGCGGCCAGGGCAAACGCGGCCGCGTAAGTGTGCCGCGCTGAGACCAGATAGCCGGTGAGGATGGAAGCCGCAATCCCCGAGACCTGGCCGGAGAAATTGATGATCCCGCCGACTTTGCCGACGTCGGGACGGTGGGCTATTAGGGAAGGCAACGACCATGCCACCGGCGCCGCCGCGGCAAGACCGCTGAGCGAGACGGTGATCCAGATCAGGGCCTGCGAGGCGCTGTGCGCGTGGGCGGCGCCGAGAATGCCCAGCCCGAAGGCCGTGCCCCCGATGAGGACAGTGCGGCGAACCGCGCTCTGGCCGAAGCCACGCTGGACCAGGAAGTCGACAAGAAACCCGCCGAAGGCGAGATCCGTCGCGGTGGCAGCGAACCAAGGCACGCTGGTGTAGATGAACGAGTGCAGGAGATCGATATGCAGGGTCGAAGACAGATACGCCGGCAGCCAATAGAGCAGCAGGAAGAAAACGTAGTTGTACGCGCCGAAGCCGAGGGCGAGGCCAAGGACTTTGCGCTGAGAAAGCAGTTGACGGAGCGACGATGAGCGCTCCTCGACTTGGCCTGGGGCGGTGAGGACTCGGTCGGGGGCGGCGAGGGTGGCGGCTTGATCTTCGATATACAGGCGCTCGATTTCGGTCAGTTCGGGATCCTCATCGGGATCGCGATAGACACGCCAGAAGAGAAAGAAATAGGCGAGACTGATGGCGCCGGTGAAGGCGAAGCTCCAGCGCCATCCGGAGTGGATAAGAACGATGCCGATGACCGGGACTCCGATGGCCGAGGCCAATTTGGCGGCGGAGTCGTTGAGCGAGGTGGCGAAGCTGCGCTCGCTTTGAGGGAACCAGAGGCCAATGGCTTTGGCGTTGGCAGGAAAGGTTGGCGCTTCACCAACGCCGAGCAGGAACCGCGCGCCAAAAAATGCGCTCAGATTGGGCGCGGCGGATGCGGCAAAGGAGGCGGCGCTCCAGATAAACGTGCCAATGCGCCCGACGCGGCGGACGCCGAGCTTGTCGAGCACGACGCCGATGGGCAACTGACAAAGGGCGTAGGTCCAGTTGTAGGAGCTGGAAAGATAGCCGAAGACGACATTGGAGATGCCGAAGGCAGCGATCAGAGAATCGTGTGAGACAGACAGATTGACGCGATCGAAGAAGTTGACCAGAACGCCGATGCCGAGCAGCCAGGCGATGCGCCAGCGGCGGCGCGGAATGTGAGCGTTTCGCGGCAGATTTCGGGATGAAGAGAAACCCTGTTCGTTCAATCGACTCCTTGTCGCGATCTGTTGGGAATCAGACTGCTGGGGCGAGTCTTCCCTGCACCACATCATTTTCGAGCGTGCCGATGGGGTCAATGGTGATGCGAATTCTGTCGCCGGGCGCGAGCGTAAAGTCATCGGGCGGAACGATGCCGGTTCCGGTCATCAAGAAAGCGCCGAAGGGGAATGTGTTCTCGCGGAAAAGGTAGGCAGCCAAATCTGCGGGAGCGCGCTTGAGCTCGGCGAGCGTGGTGGCGCCAGAGAATGCGGCCTGGCCGGAGCGGACGATTTCAATGCGAATGGGCGTTGTGGGCGGAAGCGGGTCGCTGCTGACCAGGATGCAGGGGCCCAAAGCGCAACTGCGGTCGTAGACCTTGGCCTGAGGGAGGTAGAGCGGGTTTTCGCCCTCGATGTCGCGCGAGCTCATGTCGTTGCCCACGGTATAGCCGATGATCTTGCCGCGAGGGTTGATGAGCAGCGTGAGCTCTGGCTCGGGAACCGACCACTTGGCATCAATGCGAATGCGGACGGCGCCGCCGGGAGCGGCGACGCGGCTCGGCGTGGCTTTGAAGAACAGCTCGGGACGCTCAGCCGTGTAGACGCGGTCGTAGAAGTCGCCGCCGCCCGCGTCCTTGGATTCGGCCATGCGCGCGCTGCGGCTGCGAAAGTAGGTGACGCCGGCGGCCCAGACTTCCTGGCTGCCGATGGGGGCCAGGATTTGCGCCGATGAAAAATCGAGTTCGGAGAGTGCAAAATCCACGCCGTCACTCTGTTCGATGATCTTATGGAGGTAACCTTGCAGATCGTCCTGCGCAAAGAGCGCATCCAGGGAAGTGATCGGTACGCGATAATAGCGGCCCTTATCTTCTACGAAACATCCGACATCTGTCCTGTGGAGCTTCACGCTTTCTTCTCCAATCGAGAAACAATTTGATCGACATCGTAGACGCAGCCGCCCCAGACGCCACCACTCGCCGTGACGAGCGCAGCCCAGAGGCGCGTGTCGGCGGGCATTTCAGGGTGCGGGGCGAGATCAGGGCGGGGAGTGCGGGAGTTAAGTCGGCGAGCGCCTTCTTCGGCGGTGAAGACTTCGCTGCCCTCTCCAACCAGATGCACGGATCCTTGGAGCTGCGCGCGATCGACGACGATTTCAATTTGATCGCCGTCGCGAACCTTGCCGATGGGGCCGCCAGCAAGCGCTTCGGGGGAGATGTGGCCAATGCAGGCTCCCGTGGAAACGCCACTGAAGCGAGCATCGGTCAACACGGCTACGTTCTTGCAGTTGGGCAGTTGCTTCAGGGCCGAAGTGATCTGGTAGATCTCCTGCATGCCAGCACCCTCTGGCCCGCTGCAGATGAGGACCATGACGTCGCCCTGCGAAACTTGGCTGGCCTTGATGGCGTGGATGGCCGCAGCTTCGGTGATGAAGACGCGCGCAGGCCCGGTGTGGCGATAGACGTCGTCCTTGCCGACCAGAGAGGGGTCGATGGCGGTGCATTTGATGACCGATCCCTCGGGTGCCAGGTTGCCCAGAGGGAAACAGACGGTGGAGGTTAAGCCGTGCGACCTTGCGCGGTCGCGGGACATGATGACGTCGTTGGGGTCGATGCCGTCGATTTCCTGGAGGCGCTGACGGAGCGCCGCGCGGCGCGGGCTGTGCAGCCACCAGTTGAGGCACTCGTCGAGCGAGTCGCCGGAGACGGTTTTGACGCTGGTGTCGAGCAGTCCGGCGGCACGAAGCTCGAGCATGACCTCGGGCACGCCACCGGCGAGAAACACTTGAACTGTGGCGAAACCCCGGGGTCCGTTGGGCAACGCGTCCACGAGGCGCGGAACCTGGCGATTGACCTCGACCCAATCGGAGACTGTGGGACGCGGCAGGCCAGCGGCATGCGCGACGGCGGGAACATGGATAAGAAGATTCGTCGAGCCGCCGAATGCGGCGTGCAACACCATCGCATTACGGATGGCCGCGGAAGTGAGAATGTCGCGCACACCGAGGCCGAGCTGGTGGAGACGCAGGATGGCGCGGGCAGAGCGGCGAGCGGCGTCGAGCCAAATGGGCTGGCCCGACGGCGCGAGCGCGGTGTGCGGAAGCGAGAGACCGAGCGCTTCGCCGACGACCTGCGATGTGGCAGCGGTGCCCAGAAACTGGCAGCCACCGCCGGGCGACGCGCAGGCGCGGCAGCCAACTTCGGCAGCGTACTCGAGGGTGATCTGGTTTTGAGCGAAGCGCGCACCGATTGTCTGAACTTTGCCAGCGTCCTCGCCTGATTCCGGCAGCAACGTGACTCCGCCGGGAACGAGGACGGCGGGCTTGGCGCCCGAAGATGCGAGCGCCATCATCATCGCGGGCAGGCCCTTGTCACAGGTGGCCACGCCTATGACGCCTTTGCCGGTGGGGAGCGAGCGCATGAGGCGACGGAACACGATGGCGGCGTCGTTGCGATAGGGCAGAGAATCCATCATGCCCGTGGTGCCTTGCGTGCGGCCGTCGCATGGATCGGTACACGCTCCCGCAAACGGGGTGGCGCGGAGAGATTTCAGCTCGCGGGCGGCCTCGGCGACGAGCAGGCCGACTTCCCAGTGGCCAGTGTGAAAGCCGAGCGCGATGGCCTCGCCATTCTCCGCGCGCAGGCCTCCGTGCGTGCTTAGGATTAGGAACTCGGGATCGAGGAGGCGATTCGGCTCCCAGCCCATGCCAGCGTTTTGCGTGAGGCCGAAGATATTGCCGGACGGCTCGGAGAGGAGCATCTCGGGCGAGAGCGGAAGCGCTCCCGATGGGCCGGGCGCGCGCGTGTTGACCCGGAGGAGGCTGGTGTCGCCAGCGTCGAAATCCGTTTCAAGGACGGAGCTGAGTGGGATGGTTGCGATGCGAAGCCTCTTTCCGCAGACCAGTATAGTTTGCGCGGGTCTAGTTCCGGATAGAGCGTGGGCCTGCCTCCGGATGGAGGAACCGCCGCAAGGGGTGCTATAAAGTGATGTGCCCGGAGACGATTCGCACAAAGCGGCGCAAGCCCAGGCCGAGAGAATTCAGGCGGACCTGCGCCGACGCTGGCTGTACCTGATGCCGGTGGTCTTCGTGACCTATAGCCTAGCCTATCTGGGGCGGTCGAACTTCGGATTCGGCGCAGCGGCTGGTCTGGCGAAGTCGCTCAACATCACCGAGTCACGCGCGGCTTTTCTTGGCTCGGTTTTCTTTCTCGGGTATTTTCTCTTCCAGGTTCCAGCGGCGGCTTACGCAGTGCGCAGAAGCGCGACGAGGCTGGTGTTTTTCGCGCTGATCAGCTGGGGAATCTTTTCTGGGCTGACCGGGATCATCCACAATTACTGGCTGCTGGTCGTTGATCGGCTGCTGCTGGGCGTTGCGGAGAGCCTGATTTTTCCGTCGATGATCATTTTGCTGACCAATTGGTTTACGCGCTCGGAGCGATCGCGGGCCAATGCGATCCTGATTCTGGGAAATCCGGTGACAGTGACGTGGATGGCCGCCGCAACCGGATACCTGATTCGCGCAGTAGGCTGGCAAATGACGTTCGTCATTGAAGGCATTCCTTCAGTTTTGTGGGCTTTCGTCTGGATTCTGGTGGCACGCGATAAGCCGAAGCTGGCTCATTGGCTCCCCGAGGAATGCAGTGAACATCTGGCCGAGGCCCTGGCGCAAGAACAGGCTTCCCTGCCCCAGACTGCAAGTCTCCGCCACGCGCTGCGCGTGCCGGGCGTTGTCGCATTGTGCCTCCAGTACTTCTGCTGGAGTTTTGGAGTGTACGGGCTGGTGCTCTGGATTCCAGCGATGATTCGCTCCGGCTCGTCGCGCGGCATCGAGCAGATTGGCCTGCTCAGCGCCGCGCCGTTCCTCCTTGCTGTGGTGTTGATGATCGTGGTTGCAACTTTTTCCGATCGCGTACAGAATCGCAAACTGTTTGTGTGGCCTTGCCTCATGCTCTCGGGCGTGGCGCTGTTTTGCAGTTTTGCAACCGCAGGACATAATTTTTGGCTTGCATATTTCTTTCTCATCGTTGCCGGCGGCACGATGTATGCGCCCTACGGCCCTTTCTTCGCGATCATGCCGGAGATGCTGCCGGCCAACGTGGCCGGCGAAGTGGTGGCACTGGTGAATAGCTGCGGGGCGCTGGGTGGGTTTGCTGGCACGTGGCTGGTGGGAGCCATGCAAGCGCTCACCGGAAGCGCACGGGCAGGATATTTTTCGATGGCTGTAGCGCTGATGCTGTCCGGGGCGATCACGCTAACGTTGCGGACCCCGGGAGTACAGCTTAAAGCGCATCACGCGTGAGTTGGCCGTCGATGAGCCGCATGATCCCGAGCGGATTGCCGTTCTTCAGCTCGTCGGGCAGCGACGCCTGCGGAAAATCCTGGTAGCAGACGGGGCGCACAAAACGATAGATCGAATACGTGCCAACGGATGTTGCGCGGCTGTCGCTTGTGGCGGGGTATGGGCCGCCATGCACCATCGCGTGGCAGACTTCGACTCCGGTGGGAAATCCGTTGACGATGAGCCTGCCCGCCTTGCGCTCGAGAATGGCGACGAGGTCAGCGAAGGCGGCCAAGTCGGACTCTGTGGCGTGTAGCGTTGCGGTGAGTTGGCCTTCGATGGAGCCGGCCAGCACGATGAGCTGCTCGCGGCTGTCGTAGCGAATCACAAGAGCACTGGGGCCGAAGACTTCAGCGGCCAGCTCGGGATTGCCGAGCAGATCTTTCGCATCGATTTGCATTAGGACAGGAGCGGCGTAGGTGCTGGCCGCGCCGTTGGATGTGCCTTGCGCCACCGTGCTGACGTAGCTGTGCGTCAGGCGGCCCGAGATGCCCGAGTGGTAGCTCTTTGAAATTCCCTCAGTGAGCATGGGTGATGGGGTCGCCTTCTCAACGAGCGTCTTGACCTGGGCGACAAGCGAATCAGAATCGGCGTTGCGCGGAAGATAGACGAGGCCCGGTTTGGTGCAGAACTGGCCGACGCCGAGAGTAAACGAGCCGAAGAGACCGGCGGCAATCTGTGCGGTGCGCGTGTGCAGGGCTTCGGGCAACACGAAGAGAGGATTTACGCTGCTCATTTCCATAAAGCACGGGATGGGCTCCGGCCGCGCCGCCGCACGTTGCATGAGCGCTTTGCCGGCAGAAAGCGAACCGGTGAATCCGACCGCCTTCACCTTGGGGTGGTCAACCAGCGCCGCGCCGATTTCAGAGCCCGCGCCGAACAGCAGCGCGAAAACGCCGGACGGCAGGCCGCACTCGCGGACACTGCGAGCGATGACCTGGCCGACCATTTCGCTGGTCCCGGGATGGGCGTGGTGCGCTTTCACGATCACGGGATTGCCCGCAGCGAAGGCGGCGGCGGTATCGCCCCCAGCGACTGAGAACGCGAGGGGGAAGTTGCTGGCGCCGAAGACCGCGACAGGGCCGAGCGGCTTCATCATCGAGCGAATGTCGGAGCGCGGCAAGGGCTTGCGCTCCGGCTGCGCTGGATCGATTCGCGCATTGACCCATGAGCCCTCTTCGACGACCTGCGCAAACAGGCGAAGCTGGGTGATAGTGCGCGCGGACTCGCCCTTGAGACGTGCCTCTGGCAGGGCTGTCTCGCGATTGGCGCGGTCTACCAGCTCCGGCACGATGGCTTCGATGCCGTTAGCGATGTGGCGCAGGAAGCGGCCTCGCTCGCGACCCGAGAGCTTGCGGTAGGCGACAAATGCTTCCTCGGCGAGGTCGGCGGCGTGGTTCAGATCGGCAATCGATACGCAATGATAGACAGGCTCGAGTTGAACGCCCTTGGCAGGGTCTAGGCCGTAAAAAGAGGCCCCGCCGGTTTCGCAGCTTTGGCCATCAACAATCGAGTAACCTCGCAGATTGAGTTCCGTCTTCTGATCCAACATGATTCACCTTCTTTTTTTGCTTTCAGCTATTA
>Ga0265316_10007023_pt1 | contig 10670 bp, 9 predicted proteins | sample 4522metaG_FD_202092 | JGI IMG/M metagenome (GOLD analysis project Ga0265316, IMG submission 202092) | Rhizosphere microbial communities from Carex aquatilis grown in University of Washington, Seatle, WA, United States - 4-5-22 metaG | ecosystem: Host-associated > Plants > Roots > Rhizosphere >...
CATCCCGGCGCCGAAGTTGGGTTTGAAGAGGAAGTCGAGAATCTGCGTGCGCTGGGGCTCGACGTAGTCGCGCAACAGGGGCGACGTTCCGCCGCCGCCGCTGACGGCGCCGATTCCGTCATAGGTACGTCCCGAGCCGGCACCGTCGATGGTGATGGTCTGGGCAAAGACGTTGGCGCTGCTGCCGAGGCACCACGCGGCCGCGATTGTGCAGAGTATGGCGTTCGACGCAGACTGGCTACGGTATTTCATGAAGCTCCTCCGGCGGTTTCGGAACCACATGACAGCAGTAGCGGGAGCAACCCGAAATGGGTCACTTTGGACCCAGAAACAGATTCGTGACCCGGCCTTGCCGGGTGCTGCTACTGTTAGGAAGAAGCAGATCTGACGCGTGGTTCATTCATGGCGAGAGAACTCAGGCTAGTTGCGCGTTCGTCCGACTCGGATAGACCCGAGTTGGACGACGTGGCATTGGCCCGGGCGCTCATCGCGGGCGAATCCTGGGCGCCGGAAGCGACCTGGAATCGCTACGCCGCACTCGTTTATGACATGGCGTCGCGGGCACTGGGAAACGAGTACGAAGCCGAAGACGTCACCCAAGAGGTCTTTTACCGACTGTTCGCGCGCAGCGGGACTCTCCGCAAACCCGAAGCCCTGCGCAGCTTCGTGGTCTCGTTCGCGATCCGCATCCTGAAATGGGAGTTGCGACGCAAGCGAGCCGGCCGCTTGTTCACCATCCTGGCGCCTAAGGATCTGCCAGACGCGCCTTTCCGCGGCGCCGATCCCGAAGCGCGCGACACCCTCCGGCGCTTCTATGCCGTCCTCGATCGCTTGGGCGCGCGCGAACGCATCGTATTCGCTTTAAGGCGGCTGGAATCGTGGACTTTCTCCGAGATCGCCGATGGCATGGATCTCTCGCTATCGACGGTCAAACGCTCCTACGGTCGGGCGGAGCAGGAAGTCTCGTATTGGATCACCAGCGATCCCGATTTGGTCGGACTGGTGCCGGACGGTGAACGCCATGCATGAGGAGTTCACCCGGAACGACGTCCAAGCAAAGACGGCTGCCATGCTGGATCTCGCTCGCTCCGCGGTCGCGCCCATGTCATCCGCACAGAGCGAAAGCGGGTTCGATGTCGTGCTGGCTCGCCTCGGCGCGCGCAAGCGCCGGCAGACCCGCAACCACCGCCTGCTTTTCGCCGGAGTATCGACAATTGCCGTTCTGGCTATTGGTATTTCCTTCGCCCATTTCCGCCAAGCCGTGCCAAGCCAAGCCCCACTTGGCTATTGGGTCGAGGGTGGTCAACTGGTCGAGGGCGGCTATGTGCGGGCCTCGGATCCCGAAGGCGTTCGCCTGCACTTCGTCGAAGGAACCGAGGTGCGACTGCCCAGCGAGACGCGCGGTCGCCTGCTCTCCGTCGACGACAAGGGCGCGCGCTTCGCCATCGAGCAGGGTCTTGCCACGGTCAGCGTCGTGCATCGCCCCGAGGCCCAGTGGCTTTTCGACGCAGGCCCCTTCTTGGTCACCGTGCATGGCACGGTCTTCACGGTCGACTGGGATGGCCCGAGCGAGCGCCTTGGCGTGCGTCTCGAAAAAGGCCTGGTTTCGGTCAAGGGCCCCTTGTCCAAAGAGCCCATCGTGATTCGTGCCGGCCAGCAATTGTCGGTCGACCTCAAGAAGAAAGAGGTGCGGCTGCAAGAAACGGAAGCGGCTACTTCGACGGGGTTGGCCCTTGCGGAAGAAAATCCTTCCGCGCTCCCCACGGAACGCCCCCAAGAGGAGGCGCCTGCTCCCGCGCCGCGCGTGCGCGAACGCGTGGCTGCGCGATCCTGGGCCGCCGCGCTCGCGGCTGGTGACGTGGATTTCGTGCTGGCCGATGCCGAGCGCCGCGGAATCGCCCAAGTGATGGCACACGCCACCAGCGAGTCGCTGGCCGCGCTGGCCGACGCCGCCCGCTACCGGCGCAAGTACGACTTGGCCCGCGCCGCTCTGCTTGCACAGCGCGATCGCTTTTCCGGGTCGCGAAGAGCCGAGGAGGCGGCCTTTCTTCTCGGACGCGTCGAGGAAGCGAACGAGCATGCCGGTAGCCAGGCGGAGACGAACAAGGCAATCGACTGGTATGATCGCTATTTGAAGGAGTCGCCGCGTGGGGCCTATGCCTCGGAGGCGCTCGGGCGGAAGATGGTCGCCACCTGGAGATCGCAAGGGGCACCCGCGGCGCGACCCTTGGCCGAGGACTACTTGCGCTTCTTCCCCCACGGCACCTACGCCGGCGCCGCTCGGGCACTCGTCGACAAGCCGTGACCGGGGACAGGTTCGCGCAGATCTTGCTGGCAGCGTTGGTCACGCTGATGACCTTGCGCACGGCCGCGGCTTCCACGGTCGTCCTCGTCCATCCACAATCGCCAACCGCGACCACGGAGGAAGCCATCGTCCGCGTGCACGGCGAGCTCGTGTCCGCCGGCTTCAACGTCGAAGTCGCACCCTCGCTTTCCCTCGGCAACACGTTGGTTGCGCTGGAGCAGGCCGCGAAGGCACCTGGCGTGGACGCAGTGTTGGCCATCCTGGGCGATGCCTCGCCGGATTTCATCGAGCTGTGGGTCGTGGACCGGGTCACGGGAAAGACCACCATCCGCCGGCTGCCCAATCCAGGCGTCTCCGACCGCGCTGCCGAAGGCCTGGCCATTCGAGCCCTCGAACTTCTGCGCGCCAGTTTGCTCGAAATCGCCATGGCAAGCGACAACTCGCCCCACGTCCCGACACCGCCGCCCGTGGCGCGCCTCATGGAGGAAGCGCTCGATCCGCACACGACGGCCCGCTGGTCCATCGAGGTGGGTGGCAACCTGCTTGCAAGTCCCAGCGGCCCGCTTGCCAACGTGGAACCGCTCTTGCGCGTTTCACGAAGGTTCGGTTCGTACGGGCTGGCGCGCGTGTCGGTGTCTGGGCTCGGGACGCAAGCAAGGACCGATTCGGCTTCTGGGGCTTCCGCGACGGCGCTGGTCAATCAGGAGTTCGCGGTCATCGAGACCGGCGTTCGCTTGCGGCCCCACGCGCGCATCCAACCGGTTTTCGTGGTGGGTGCGGGGGCTCTGCACGTCCAGGCCGAAGGAAGCGCACTCTGGCCCTACCAGGGACAAACCGCCCAGCGCTGGTCGTTCTTGGCCAGCGCGGGTGCCGGGATGAGTTTCTGGATCGCACACCGCTATGGATGCTCGGCAGAGCTCCAAGCACAGCTCGCGCAGCCCTATCCGAGCATTCGCTTCTTCGGCGTGGAAGCCTCGCACGTGGGCCGGCCGACGCTGCTGCTCGCCCTCTCACTCTTGGCCTGGTTGTGATCATGCGCGCCGAAATCCAACGCCGTCTCGCGATCCTCCTCGTCACTACCGCCAGCACCTTCGCCGGCTGCTCGCCCGGGCCGCTTGAGGTGGCGTCCCTGGCCCCCGACAGCCTTCGCCTGGGACTTGTGGCACATTGGACCTTCGACGAAGGGACGGGCACGACCATCACCGACCATTCGGGGAACGGTCACAGCGGGGTACTGGTTGGCGGGACATGGATTGGCGGGCAATTTGGCAGCGCCTTGCACTTCGAGCTAGGAGACGGAGTGTCTGTCCCGAACTTTCCGCAGGCCAGCGGAAGCATGAGCGTATCTCTGTGGGTGCGTCCGCCTGCGGGCGATTTTGGCACTCCGTTCCTCACGCTCATCAGTACCGAGATCGTCTACACCGGGGGCTGGGAAATGAACGTCCGCCTCACTCCTGGCTCCACCTACTATGGTTTCGGCTATCCGCGCGGCAGCTATCAGTACGACACGACCTACGAGCACTTCGACTGTAGCTGCGTCGAAGTCAACCAGTGGATGCACCTGGTGGCGACCGTGGACAGCCAGGCCGAGGAAATCGATTTCTACAGCAACGGCAATTTTCAGGGACACTCGTCCATTGCCAATCCGCTCAAACCTGGCAGCCCGACGCTCTATATTGCCCGATGGTCCGAGTCGGATCGGCTCTTCACCGGCGATCTCGACGACATCACGGTCTACAATCGCGTCCTGGCGCCCGCCGAAGTAGCGGCACTCTATCAACACCCGGCACCGGATCCATAAGGTGCCTGGCGCAAAGAGGCGTGGTAGTTTGCACCGTCGAGAGAAAGCCCACTTCAATTGGTGAGAGGTCATGGAGAAAAAAGTACTCGTCCGCGCCGCGATCATCCTGGGTATCCTGCTTTGGGGCAGCGGCGGCTGGCTGCACGCAGAGGGCAAGCCGCCCAGGCCAACCTCCAAGAAAGAGCTTGTTCAGACCTTCAACGGGATCTACAGCCGAGGCGACTGGGCAAAGAACGCCGAGGGCAAAGGCACGAGCGGTACGGGCTCTACCCTCGATGTCACGCGCGAATACCGCGCCTACATCGAGGAGTTCATCAAGAAACACCATGTGAAATCCGTGGTCGACGCGGGCTGCGGGGACTGGGAATTTTCCTCGGCGACCGACTGGAACCATGCGCGCTACCTCGGCGTGGATATCTCATCGGACGTCATCGACGTCGTGAAGAAGAAGTACCAGAAGGACAATGTGTCGTTCACGGTTGGCGACGTGACCGACAGCCTTCCGCCCGCGGATCTTCTGCTGTGCAAGGATGTTCTCCAGCATCTGCCCAATCAATTGATCATCAAGTTCATCAAGAACAACTTGAAAAAGGGCAAATACAAGTGGGCGATCATCACCGACGATCGCGGCGGTGACAACAGTGATATCAAAGCTGGCGAATATCGACTGATCGACCTCCGTGCTCGGCCCTTCAAAGTCAAAGGTCTGATCGATTTACCCATCAAGTTCGGAGACCAGGGCGGCAAGCTCGCGCAGATACTGCCTCTGCGCTAGAGCGCGAGCTTTTCCCCAGGTTTCAGGGGCGGCCGCTACTAGTGTCGGGGTATTTCGCCAAGCACGCTGCCCTTTGCCACTCTGACACGACGGTGGTGCGGAAAGGCAGCACCACTCGATGGCTCGTCTTGTCTGCCAATTCATAGGTTAGCGTCACCGCCGAAATACACCCCAGCTTCGGGTCGGCGGAAGTGCCAAGGACGATCCACCGTTTGGTAAACAATCCTGGAGGTACGGCCAGGGACACTTGACAGCCGCAGGCGCACCAACCTACGCTCCGTCCACCTCACGCATGCACGCCAAGCTCCTCGAACGCACTTGTGAGTTCCTTTGGCTGCGTGAGGCCAAGCAAAGAGTCGCCTCGCTGCCCCCTGGATTGTTGGCCCGCGTGCGTGTCGAGGTTGAAGCTGCGGTCGATACGATGCGGATGGCCGACCGAGCCGACGATCCCAAGCTCAGTCTCGAGACCGCGCGGCAGGCTCTGTCACGGCTCTTCGCTGCCACCGCCGCATTGCACTGTGGCGATGCTCACAATCTCGAATTCACGACGACCGGAGTGCCCGAGCAAACCCTGGCCGTTGTCCAGGCGCTACCGGGGGCACACCGCTACGGGCGCGCCATCGAATGGCTCGCGCGCACGGATCCCGCCGAGCAAGGTGGCGTGACCTACCGTGATCTCTCACGGCTCTTCGCCTGGGTCGAGAACCGCCTCGACGTGCGCACCGGTCGGGAGATCACGCTGGCCAGCCTGGCCCGATGCTTGACAGTCGCCGTGGCCCTCTTCGCGCTCTACTGGCTTCCGTTCGGCGCGCACAACGTCGCGCGAGGCAAGCACGTCTCGTCGAGCTCGGTCTGCGGGGCCGTGCCGACGCTCCTGCTCGGAGCCAGGCCGCTCTATCGCGCCGTCGACGGCGTCCAGCGCGAGCAGTCGTTTGCCGTGTGCACGGAAAGGGAAGTCCATCCGTGGATCGCCGTAGATCTCGCCAAGCCGTACAACATCGACGAGGTCGTCGTGTACGCGCGCAACGATTGTTGCTGGGGTGAAGACGATCTACCACTGAGCTTGCAGACGTCGCTCGACAACGAGCATTTCGTCACGATTGCCGAGAAGACCGAGCCGTTCACCGCCGAGTTTCCCTGGGAGATCAAGAGCAGGGGCGTGCGCGGGCGCTACGTTCGGCTGATTTCTGAGGCGCCCGATCCCCGCCAGCTCTTCGTGGGCGAGATTGAAGTCTACGGACGCTAGGACGCCATGATGCTTCGTCGCTTCGCACCGTCACCCCTGCAAAAGCTGCTCTACGGCTTGTTCGTGTGTTTCTGCTTGGCGTGGGCACTTGAGCTATTGCGGCGCGGGCTGCCGGGCTATCTGGTCGTCGACTGGGCCAACTGTCACGAAGGCGACTGGCTTGCCGACTGGAGGGGAGCCCAGCTCTTTCGAATCGGGATGAGCCCCTTCACGCAAGAGGGACTCAATGCGATGGGGCATTCGACCAATCCTTTCGGCCACGCACCGCCCGCGCCGTTCGTATTCCTGCCGTTTACCGACCTTCCGAAGGCGCTGGTGGCCGAGCTCGTCGCCCTCTCCGCCTTGATGATCCTGCCCATCCACATCTACCTGACCACCAAGGAGCTGAAGTTCCCGGCCCCCATTGCGACCACCGCTCTTGCCACGGCCGCGGTGATCACGACCATGTGGATGCACTACCACTTCACCGTCATCCAGTCTTCGGAGCTCATCGCCTTCCTCTATGTGCTCGCTTGGTGGAGCCTGCGTCGGCGCATGGATGTGCGGGCTGGCCTGCTTATCGGGTTCGCGGCGACGCTGAAGCTGTATCCGGGACTCATGATCTTCATGCTGCTCGCGGCCCGCCGCTTCCGAGCGTTCCTGGCCGCCTCGACCGTCTTCTTCGGCGTCGCGATGTACATGACACGTGGCTATGGCATCCAGGGCTGGATTCAGTTTGCCGCCAATCAAGGGCCCATTTCCATCAACTGGATGGGCAACATGCAGAACTCCAGCGTCTATGGTCTTGTCTCGCGCCTGCTCGCCCCCTTCCATCCGGACACCGTGCAGGTCGAGCCCACGTTCAAGGCGATCGCGATCGTCATTTCGATCGTGCTTGTCGCCCTATCGGTCTGGGTCTGCTGGGGCCCCACGAAACGAGCCAAGGAGGCCGATCCGAGCGCGATCGATCTGCCGTTCGTCCTCTTCTCGCTCCTGTCGGCGTTCCTCAACAGCTGGGCGTGGGAGCACTACTTCTGCCTGATCATCCAGCCGATGTTCGTGCTTCTCGCAGTCTACTGGCGAAGTTTCTATGCGACCCTGCGCGAGTTTTGCGACGACGCGTGCTCGGCGCGCAAGCTTCTCACCGTCGCGGCCATTTCGGCCTTCGCGATCGGCGTGCTCTTCTTTCTAGCCCGCGTGCTTAGCGTCAACTACTGGACCCGCGAGCAGTTCGCGATCCTGTGGCGCAAGCACCCCTTGCCGTTCTACTATCAGCAACTTCACGCGATCCAAGCGGCGACCTACGGTCCGTGGATTGTCGTGATCGTGCTTAGTTTCGGGGCGTTGCTACTTTCGAGGCAGCTCAAGCTCGTCACACGGTCCGACCGACCAAACACGTAGTGTCCTCCGCACAGTCGCGAGGCAAGCCTCGGCACTTCGGACAATGGGCACCGCTTTGACAATGGGCACCGCTTTGTGGAAAGCTGCGAAGCGAGGCCGAAATCGAGTAAGCTGACTCTCTCCTTCTGACCGTCCATTGTTCTTTGGAGGTATTCAAGTGCTACTTCGCAAACTTGTGTTTGGGCTCGCCGGCATGACCGCGCTTTGTGCCACCTTGGATGCTTGTTCGAGCCACGGCTCTTCATCCGCGACATCCGTGACCATGCCCCACTTCAATGACATCACGACGGCATCTCCGAAGATCCAAACCGCGGCCCGCGCGGTCGTGCGCGTTCGTACCGCTGGAGAGTACGGGACAGGATTCTTCGTCTCGCCTTCCGGACTTCTGCTGACCAACAACCACGTGCTCGGCGATTTGGTATGTCCGCTTCAAGGATGCTATGTCGAGGTAACCCAGCTGCACGAGCGCGGACAGGCGCGCCAGCAACCAACCATCGTTTTTGCAATTCCGACCGCCATCGATGCGGGACTCGATATGGCGGTCGTTCAACTCTACGACCAACCCGGTGGCAATCAGCTTGACAGTCCCGATTACCTCTCGTTTGACGCCGAGGAGGCAGGGACTTTGCTCGGCCATCATATCACCATCGTTGGGCACCCCGAGGGATACCTCAAGAAATGGACCGACGGCGAGGTCGTGGACACCAATGGCTCGTGGATTACGACTACGGCGTACACGCTTCCCGGCGACAGCGGCTCGCCGATACTGAACGACGATGGCCAAGTCGTGGGCCTGCTGCACCGAGGTCCTGCGTCGGAGGACCTATTTACAAAGACCAGCGTCGACATGTATTCAGTGGGAACGGCATCGGCGCCCGTCGTAGCGGCCATGTCCGCTGCAACGACGGCCGCCCTGGTATCCGCGACCGCGACGACGACGAAGGATGAGTTTCTGGCTCATGACTTCGTCTACCTCAACTCGCGCACGTCGACGGTGACTGTTGACGGTGTGCCCACGAGCCCAATTTCCTTGTTGGGGGCGGCTTGCGACACAGCCCTGGCTCGAACCGATTTCACCTCCACGGACGATCTCAACAGCGCTTTACTCCCCTGTTATCACGCGCAGACTTGGATTGAATGCCGCCTCGATGCCTCCGCTGTTCCGTACGGAGTCGTTTGCCCGACTCTCGCCGACCAAAGCGCATGGAACAATCGCTATCAAAGCGCAAACCGCCTCTGGATCGGCATGAATGGACAGCCCGACTATTCCTCAATCTCCTTTGCGCTGACCCGCCTTCAGCCATCTCGGAACGCCGGCACCAGCGCGGGTGCGCAATCGCTGGAGCAGGTTCTTGGCGAAGCGAACCCGGTTCTCGACTTTCGCCTTGCCTACTACCTCGCGGCGTTTGCGATCGATTCCTATGGCGGGACTTCGATTTCAACGTACGTCTTGAACTACAAGCAGGTACCGCACTACGAGCTTCAGGCCACCTACATTTTTTATGCAGCCACCTGGCTGAGCAGCGGCAGCATGACTCGAGACCAATTGCTGGCCTTTCTGCAGCAGTTGCTTGGCGATCCAGACATCAACGTCAATTCCACGCTCGCCATCGAAGACTACCTGTATCAGATGGACGCGTTGTAGAGACGTGGATCGAGATGGACTCGGCCAAGTAGGCCAGGCACAAGCGCTGGCGTTGCCTATCGTGGGCCGTCCATGTCGCTTCCATTCGAACATGACATAGGGTTGCGCTTTGTTCCTATCAACCTCTGCAGTCATCACTTCGGCCGTCCTAATCGCCCAAGTTTTTCTCGGCGCGACTCCGTCGCCGATCGGCGTGCGACTGACATCGGAAGTGGCTGAGTGTCCGTCTGCGGCCCAAGTGGCGTCCGCGCTTCGGCAGGTTCTGGGAGACGATGACCGGTCGGCCGGAGGCTGGATTCTCGCCTACGGCCGCGATCCTTCCGCGCCCGAGGCTGCTCGCGACCTGAGCCTATGGATGGAACTTATCGACCCTACTGGTAAACGATTGGTGATGCGGAAGATTTCTGCATCGCCAGGTGAGTGCGCCGCGATCGCCAGTGCCATGACCGCGGTCGTTGAGCGCTCGTTGCGTACCCTCGGCTGGACAAGGGGAGATCCCTTGCCCGAGGCAGCCCGACGATCGAACGTTGCGCAGCCTAAGGCAGCGCCAGCGAGAACGCCACCGCCACGGCTGGTGCTGGGTATGGGACCGTCGCTGGGTAGCACACCACGCACGGGGACGAACCTGTTGCTCGAAGCACGGTTGCGAGTGACCGGTCCGCTGTTCCTGCGCGTGGGAGGCGGGCTATTCGCTTCCAGCGACAGTCAAAATGTCGGCACCGGGAAAGCTTTCATCACCAGTCGAACCTTCACGGCGGCGCCACTGCTGGTTTTTGCCCAGGGTTCGGTCGAGATCGCGGGCGGAACTGCCTTGCTGCTGAGCTTCGATCATGGCAACACCGAGGGACTTGCTGTGGTGGGAAGCTTTTCTTCGATGGAGGTTCCGTTATGCCGAAATTCATGAGTCCAGTACTGTTTTCCCTGTGCTCCCTCTCTCTGCAGTCGTGCAAAGACATCAGCCTCGGCGCTGACAGCGTAGAGGCAGGCGCCGGAAGCGCGACTGGTGGGGCGACTGGGACTGGAGGCGCAACCGGGTCAGGGGGCGCCTCGGGCGTGGCTATCACAGGCGGGGCCAGCGCGGATGGCACGGGTGGGTATGCCTGCACAGCGCGGGTCTGCCCACAGGGCGTGGATGGCGGTGGCGTAGGCGGTGCGCAGCAGGTCGACGGCGCCGACAGGCCTGGCAGTGTCGCCTCAAGCTGCGACCCTGGTGCGACCTTGATTGGCGCTTCGTACGACATCACGAAGTCGCATTTCGCCTTTGGCTCGACGCCGGTTTGGCAAGCCACGGATCCGTACGGGATCGGACGTTGGGTGGGAACCGATGGCCTCGTGGCGATCTATACATGTGGCGCAGAAGCGGGATTGATGACGGGGGCGCCCGAGATCGATCTCCCCGATTGGAGCTCCGATTCGTCGGCGCTTTCAGAGCACGTCCGCGCCTATTTTGTCGCGATGGGGGTGGACTTGTGTCAGATCGCAGAGACTCAAGTCCAGGCAGGCACCGACGGTTACAGT
>Ga0265316_10007025_pt1 | contig 10668 bp, 4 predicted proteins | sample 4522metaG_FD_202092 | JGI IMG/M metagenome (GOLD analysis project Ga0265316, IMG submission 202092) | Rhizosphere microbial communities from Carex aquatilis grown in University of Washington, Seatle, WA, United States - 4-5-22 metaG | ecosystem: Host-associated > Plants > Roots > Rhizosphere >...
ATGTTAGGAAGGAGAAATCAACTGCATATTTATTCTGACCCTATTTTGAAGAAACTTTTGACAGAACATCTCGATTTTTTTCAAAAAGAAATAAATTACCCGATAATTTACCACCCGATTTCTTCAAAAAAGTCTCAAATAATTTATGATGACGGAAAATTAGAAGTATCAACAATACCTTTATTACATCGTGTTCCCTGTGTTGGTTTTTTATTTCGGGAAAAACAAAAACCTTGTAATGTAAGAAAAGAACTTATTGGATTTTATAACCTGGGAATTAAAGATATTTTAAAATTAAAAAACGGTGAGGATTATTTAAAGGATAATGGTGAAAAAATTGCAAATGAAATATTGACTATTGCTCCACCTCCTGCCAAAAGCTTTGCATATTGTACTGATACAAAAGCAAAAGAGTCGATATTGAAATATATAAATAAAATCGATTTGTTATATCACGAGGCAACATTCCAGGATGAAGATAAAGAATTAGCAAAAAAAACATTTCATTCCACTGCAACACAGGCTGCGAATCTTGCTTTAAAGGCAAATGTAAAAAAACTGGTTATTGGGCATTTTTCTTCCCGATATAAAAAAGAAATTAATTTTTTAAATGAAGCTGCCAGCATTTTTCCAAATACTTTATTAGCTGAAGATGGAATCGAAATAGAAATTTAATAGGGAATATTCAACTAAACAAAATTACCACTCAATTGTTATTATTAATGATGGTTATTTATTTAATCATTACTCTGAAAGTAATAAACAAAATTTATGTTATTAATTATTATATAAAGTTTACAATTAAGAAAAGCTAAAATTTGGCAGATTATCTTGGAGAAAACAGTTTTTATTTATTTATTAAAATAACATAATTTCAGGATTCATTAAGAAAACTTAACAATTTATTAATTGTAGTGAAAATAAAAACAAATAATTTTGTTCCGAAATAAAATTTAATTAAAATAGTTTTTATAAGTAAAAAGTTAGTTTAGTTAGTTTAGTTAGTTTAGTTAGTTTAGTTAGTTTAGTTAGTTTAGTTAGTTTAGTTAGTTTAGTTAGTTTAGTTTGGGAAAAAAGGTGAAATTCTGAAAAGAATTTCTCCCTTTTCGCAAACTATTTTTTTTATACTTTTCTGTAATTGTATTTTATTAATTGGTTCATATTTTTATTTCTTCCTTAATCATCAAATAATTTTTTACCTTAGCTTTTATAAAATTTAAAAAGAAAATATCTTACAATATTTTTTTTTGTTATCAGAAATTCCAAGTTAATTATAATGGTTCGGAAGCAAAACATTTTTTGGTTAATAATAATTTTCTGTGGGATTTTATTGTTTTCTTGCAAAGGTAATCTTACAGTAAAATGGTGGTCAAGTACTTCAAAAAAACAATGGGAAGAACAACGAAACCTACTGTTGCAGAAAATTGATCCGAATTTAAAATTCGATGTTGAAGTTTTTCCGGATAGTTTATTGCAGGAAATTTCAGGTTTTGGCGGGAGTATTTCCGAAAAAGGTTGGCTTGGATTATCAACCCTGCCTGAAATTAAAAGGGAACATATCTTAAGCGATCTGTTTGATCCAAACAATAGTTTAAAATTAAATTTATGTTTGATTCCTGTTGGAGCAGACAAATATGCCCTTAATTATTACTCGCTTGATGACTCAATCAATGATTATTCTTTAGAATATTTTAATATTGATCGAGATAAGAAAACACTTATTCCCTTCCTAAAATCTGCTATTCATTATCAAAAACACTTAAAAATATGGGCATCGCCATCGACCCCTCCTGCCTGGATGAAAACAAACCAGCATTATGCTTGCTTATCAGACAAAAATAATGGCTTAAAACGTACTCTTCAGGGTAAGGAAGGGGTTAATCAAATCCAGACAAATGATACAGTATTTCTTTCTTATGCGAAGTATTTCAGTAAATATATTAAAGATTATGAAAAAGAAGATATAAGTATTTATGGAATTTACGTTCAAAATGAATATAATTCATGTTATTCTACTCCAAGCTGTATATGGACTATTCATGCACTAAGAAATTTTATTGGGAATTATCTTTTCCCACAATTCGAAAAAAATAAAATAAATACAGAAGTTTGGTTTGGTATTATAGACAGACCTTTTATTGGTGATATCGATAGTATAATGGCAGAAATTATATTTAAAAAGAACATAAAAGGATTTGGATTTCAGAAAAGTGGCAAGGAGATTATTGCTCAGTCTAATTTAAGATATCCGGAAATGCAGTTAATGCAAATTGAATCAGAAACAGGTGATGGTTTAAATGAATGGTCTTCGGCTGAACAATTATTTCAACTAATTAAATACTATTTCAATTCTGGAGTTAATTCCTATATATATGGGAATATGATAATTAATAAATTATCAAAAACTGATAAATTTCAAAACTCACTTATTACAATTAAAACCGATAATAATGTAGTATTTAACCCGGAATTTTACCTTATTAAGCACTTTTCATATTTTATAAAACCGGGTTCTCATAGAGTTATAGTAAAAGGTCCATATTCCGATGTCCTGGCTTTTGTTACACCGAATGATGATTTAGTTATTATTACGGCAAATTCATCAGATATGCCAAAATTGTTACGTTTTAAAATAAAGAATAAAATGATTGAAACGGTCTTGCCTAAAAATTCATTTAATTCTTTCTTGTATTATAATGCAATTTAATTCTTAGGGTGAATTGAATTATTTTTAGGTTAAATATTAAAATTAACAGGTCAATCTAACGTTGATCTGAGATATTTTATTTTCGTTGAAATTTCTTAAAATCATTTAATCATGAAATTATATTTATTAATTGGATTATTTATTTCATTAAAATTATCTGCCCAAAACAATAATAAGATACCCATATTAAATAATGAAGCTATAAGGCTTAACCAGATAGGTTATTATCCTGAATCACCAAAAATGTTTGTTTTTGCAGGCAACTCTGCTCAAAATTATAATATTATTAATGCTGATGGCAGAATTGTTTACAAAGGTACACTAAAACCCGCGACAACGTGGGACAAATCAGGCGAAGAATTACAGACCGGTGATTTTAGTTTGCTACAAACACCGGGAAAATATTTTATTTTACTAAATAATAAAATTCAATCTCTTTCATTTGAAATAAAACCAAATATATACCTCGACCTGTCGTATGCATCGGTTAAAGCATTTTATTATCAAAGAGCCTCTATGCCAATTATAGCAAAATTTGCCGGTAAATACCATCGTGTCGCAGGACATCCTGATACTGCATGTTATTATCATTCCTCCACAGGTCATAAGTTTGGGAAAAAAGCATCACCAAGAGGTTGGTATGATGCCGGAGATTATAATAAGTATGTTGTAAGTGCAGGAGTGTCAATGGGCTTATTAATGCAGCTTCATGAGCTTTTTCCAAACTGGTTGGCCGATGGATCGTTAAATATTCCTGAAAGTGGAAATGGTGTAAACGATTTGTTGGATGAAATACACTTTGAACTGGATTGGCTCATTTCGATGCAAGATATCGATGGAGGTGTATTTTGTAAAGTAACGAATCTAATCCACGATCCCTTCATTATGCCTGATAAAGCAATTGAAAGAAGGTATATTGTTGGAAAATCGACTGGTTCTACCTTGTGCTTTGCTGCAATTATGGCACAAGCTTCGCGAATATTCAAACCCATAAACCAGGGATTTGCAGGTTTTCTGCTTCAGGCATCAGAAAGAGCATGGCAGTGGGCTGTTTCACATCCTAATATTGAATTTAAAAACCCACCAGATGTTAAAACCGGCGAATATGGTGAGAGTAATTTTAGAAATGATTTTTTCTGGGCTGCCAGCGAACTTTATGTAACAACTTCAAAACCATTATATGTTCAGGCATTATTTAAATATACACAACCTTTCAATTATTATTACGGAAACTGGCGCAATTTTATATCTACACTTGGATATTTTTCTTTATTATCTGATGAATGTCAATTATCTGCAATTGAAAAAGGGAAAATAAAAACAAGATTATTTTTTGTAGGTGATAGCTTAATCGGAAATATTAAAAAAGAACCTTATCGAATCCCAATAGATAACTTTAATTGGGGCTCCAACAGCGATATGCTCGATGCTGCAATTGTTTTAGCTATGGCCTATAAATATTCATCCGATAAAAAATATCTTAATGCTGCTTTGGAAACTACAGATTATATTTTTGGTAAAAATGCAACTACATATTGTTTTGTAACCGGGTTCGGATCAAAATCGCCGAAAAATCCCCATCATCGTTTAAGCGCTGCAGATGGTTTAAATGATCCAATTCCAGGGTTTCTTGTTGGTGGTCCGAATAAAAACCGAAACGATGAACCAAATATTAAATACATAAATTTAGAACCTGCCCGTTCGTATATAGATAATTCTGGGAGTTTTGCCTCAAATGAAGTTGCCATAAACTGGAATGCCCCGTTGGCCTTTATTACAGGTTTTTTCGAAAATTCGTTTGGAAAAAAATGAAAAAATTATTTTTCATTTGACGGTTGACCTGAATTTGGCTGCTCATTTTGTGAATTATCTTCCTGTTGATCGGTTTGTCCTTCCGGAGGTTGATCGCGATTTAACCAACGTTTTCGTGTCATAAGCATCTTCCTATCCGTAGAAATAAGAAAACTATATGGAGTCAGATTATGAGGAATTTTAAGCTCACGTTGTGCATCCTTTAAGTTCCTTATCGGTTCATTAAAGCCCAAATTATCTGATGAAAAAACCTGCATAACCCCTCTCGTATAGCCGAAATAATAGAAAGTCTTGTCATCGACTTTAATATATAAATCCAACATATCCCCTGTTCTTTTTCGCCAGATTTCTACATATCCTTCAAAATATTTATTTATTTGATGTTTATAAATATATCCAATACCAATTTTTCCTGTTGAACGATAAGAACGGGACGATTGATCCCAGACCAACCTGACATCGTTCAGAAAAATAGTTTTTGCAAATTCTTCCGGTAATTCTTTTACTTTTCCTGTTTGACTTAATTCAATGTAATACTTATTTGTTCTATCCTGACCGATAAGGTTTGCGAAATTTTTCTTAAAACGTGGGAATGAAATATCTGCTTGCGGTTTTCCGGCAGACATACTATCTATCATTTTACACATAGCTTCCATAGACTTGTCATACATGAAAAATTCCAGTGACATCATTAACCGCAAATTCACCTGGTTTTTATTTAAATCATGGTCAATTTCACCAGTTGTAATCATTTTCATTTGTCCAAAATCCACTCCGAGTTTTAACAGTCCTTCGTCATGATGAATGCAACTGCTCCTGTTTATAGAAACCAAAGGTCCTGGAAGAGCAGGTGTTTTAAGCTTTTCTTTCGAAGCTACAAGGTAGGTTTCTGCCTCTTTGTTAAAATGCAAATAGCCTGTTGAAGAGCCTATAATTGAATCGTTATAATTTTTTCTAACTCCGAAGAAATTTGAATAAATGTGAATGGAGTCCACGGTAAGTAATGAACCTAAAACAATTGTTTTACGATTTAATTCTTTGAGCTTTCCGGCAACGGGAATATAAATATTTAACGGATCAATCGGTGTTTCGAACATAAACCACGATGTTCCATAATTACGGCAGCTGTCAACGGCAATATGAACGGCTCCGGCAAATGTCAGAAATTTTTCTGCTGCATGCAATCTGACTTTTCCCTGGTATTTAAAATCGGGATTTAAGGTAAAATTATCCGGTTCAATTATATCGCCCTCTGCAGTTGTTTGTATTGATGTGTCTACAGCAATTTCACTAAAAGTAATTGTTTCAATTTTATTGTTCTCATCAATGTAATCATATTTGCCATTGCCTGAATATTTCTTTCTCCCGGAAATTAATATACTGGCATTATAAATATTATGAAAACGCGATTCTGTATTTGCCAACACTTTTGCATTTAAAAGCGGCCTTATTTTGGCATCAGTCTCAATAACTAAATTTTCTTTTTCCGGAAAAATTCTTGCATCCGCAACATCAATATATTTTACCCTGTTAGCACTTATAAGGTTGTTTTCATAATCGTAAACCGCATTTGGTGAAATGAAAAATAAAGAATCCTGCCCGTGTTTAACAGAAATATATTTTGAACCAATTAAGGGCTGATCCTTAAATCCATATTTCAAACCGACTGTTGAGGGTTGTTGTCTCCGTTCAGAAAGCATTTCAAGAATTTTCTGGTCTATTTTCCATATAAATTCATCCAATTGTGCATTATATTTATTTTCAGGAAATGAAGTCAATGCAAGGGAATCATTTGATTTGAATGTTCCGGTCCGGGTACTAAAGTCAATATGTGATTTTATATTATTTGTAATTACCGTAAATCCTTCTTTATGTATAGAACGAAGTTTAAATGCAGCAGTATCTGCATCAATTGTATTTAAACGATACGTAAAATCTTTAGAGGAAAGCAAAGCCGTGGTCATATCCATTGTGCCCTTTCCTGTCAAACCTTTTGAGCTATATGCCAATGAACCTGATAAAGTGGTTTCCTTGTTAAACATTTGGAAGGGTTTTGACTTATTCGCAAAATTCATCTGATCCTGGTATGGAAGCCAATGAACAATTATGTCCCGTCCATTGACCTGCGGATACTGAACTCCGGTATTGCCTGCCTGGATTGTAAATTCAGGAGCCAAAGTGTTCATACTATCTGGGAAAAAAATAAAATCACCTGATTTAATTGCTGATGTCAGATAATTTAAACTGCCATCTCCTCTGAGCCCTTTATTAGATAAAAAAATTATATTATTATATTTTCCTTTTCCTGAATATATAGGAAATCCCTCTGAAGGGCTTGAATGTTTGAACCCTAGTGAGAAATCGGGTTGTAAGACTAAATTTTCAGGAATAGTCGGGAAAATCCTGGCTGAAAAAAACTGCCCGTTAAATTTCATACTTTCTTTAGTGAAAACATTTAAACTATCGAACCGATAAGGATAAATTTGAAAATAGAATTCTCTTTTCCTGTCATAAACTCCTTTAAAAATTCTATTATCGTCATAATAAACATAAGAATTACCCTGGCTTGTGAATATGGGAAATTCATGATGGCTTTGCAGGCCTGATTTATTATCGGGTTTATCTATGAGTACCTCGCCTGTTACGTCCTGCAAAACATTTTGTACATCCTGAAAAATTGGCTTATTAAACAAATCACGACCAGTTATGACTTTAATATGAACTGAATCGACATTTTTTAATGTCACTTTAAATTCGTCATAATTAAAAAAGAAATTCCTGCCATAATAAGTAAATAAACCGGCTTCAACAACCCCATCGAACTGAAAACTCCTGTTGTGTTTCATCAGGATAGTCTGGTCTTTAGGATAAAAAATAACATTCTGGCTATCGGAGACTGCAATCCGCGGGATTCCATATATTTTCAAATCGTTATTCCGTAAGTCAATTGATGCATTTTCCAACGGGGCATTGGTAATGGATAAAATTCTTATAACATCGTAATCGATACGGCCAATACTTGCACTAATATTATCATACAGCCGCTTTTTTATTTCAATAGTACCGTCTGCCGAATTATAATAAATAAAACCCTTAAGCGTTAAAGGAAATAAAATGGTGTTGACCTGGTCGACGTTTTTTTTCATATAATTCGCAAAATCATCTACAGTGAAGCGATCGCTGCCAGTTTTTTTCGCAAGATGTTTGAGAGCAACCAAAGGATGTATTTCATCAAAATATTGCAATCCTTCAAATTCAATAAGATTAAAGAAATTTAAAGATTCGAATAACGCTTTTCCCCTTGACGAACCGGGAGTAGTGGTAATTAATATCAAAGGTTCATCAATACGCCATTTTAATTGATCGAAGTTCATATCCAATCCATGATATGAATTTAAATAGGGGCTTTGGGCTGTATAATTTTCAGATTTTATAAGAGATATTTCTTTTGTTTTTGTTGTATAAGTAAATTGCAAATCGCCGTGATAAACTGAATCTTTTTCAAGATAAATCCGGACAGCGGCATCCAAACCAACAACTTTTTCGGGCCTGAAAATAAAATATTGCGATGTAGCTTTTAATCTTAATGTATCTTTTCTGAAAAAATCGAGCCTTGCCGGGTTTTCTATATTTCCTTTACCAACCAGCTTGGCCCCCTGCATAGAGAAACCCCCTTCATAATCTACATTTGGATATAATTCTTTTATAATAAAATGTTTTTTATAGGAATCGAATTTTGGATAAGTGGCCGAAACCGGCGATGAAATTAATGTTACATTATCCTCAAAATGCCCCAGTAATGGAGTATCGAAATATGTTTTATTTGTGAAACTCACAGAATCGGCAACATACGATGATTTGTTCAGATCAATGAAATATTTCGACAGCGAAGCTGAAATTATTTTCCTGTCGAAGCCGGCCCTTTCCCAGGTAACCAGGCCATTCTTTCCTATCCATTGTAAAGCAACAGGACGCAGTTCACCACCGGTTCCAAAAATAATTATACTGTCCCGCTTGGCATAACAAATTAAGTCAGTTGTATCAAAAACAACATGAATATCCCCATCATAATTGAAATAAAAATCTTTTGAACTTGTTTTCCAAACCAGGGAAGCAGATTTGAACATAATATTTTCAGAGATCAAATCAATTGATTGTTGAATTATCCGGTTAATTATTGACAATGATGTTTTCCGGTTGTTGGATATTTCGGAAAAAGCTTCCAGCCATTGATCGAAGCTGCTTTTTGGATGTTCTTTTTCTATAAATAAATTCATTGATTTTAAATAATTATAAAAATCAGGTATAGGTCTTGCTTTTTTATCAATAAACCCTTTTGAAAATAAAATAATTTTTCCCTTCTCCAGATCAGTCAATTTTGCTGAATCCCATTCAATGGAAAAATTATGCTTTATCTTTTCGAAACTTTCATCGTTGGATTTTCCAAGAAAAGCAAATACTTCGTTAACAAACGTCTCTTTTTTACCGCTGAATTGTTTGAACTGTTGCGCACAAATCTCTGAATTAGCAGAAAAAAAAGCAATAATGGCTATGCAAAATATTAATCTCTTAATCATTTTCAAATGGTTGAAAGTTGAATTATTATCCAGATTAAAGTAAGCTATTTTTGCCAGAATTTACAAAGAATTATTATTTAATAAAAACGCTTTTTACTAAAAATAACGGTTTTACATATAATTTTATCAACTAAAATTCGTTTTCATTAATATTTTTTCAGATTTCACAATTATTCCGTGATTAAAATCCAAAAATTATTGAAGTATTTATTTTCTATTTCAATGAATTAAAATTTAATTTTTAAACTTAAATCAATTAAATTATCATTAGTGTTTCGTTATAAGTCAAATAATTTCAATTGATTATAATTATGTTCTTTGAAATTTTGTAGATTAGGGTTGTCAAATAGTTGATTAACATATTCTTTGTCAAAAATGTTTATACTTAAAATCTGTAGAATTTCGTAAATGGATTGTTCAATTTTCAATTTCTTTTTAACGATTAAAACAATCACATAAACTGCAATTGCAATCCATATTTGGGTTTTCACGGCATTAATTGTTCTGCCCCAAAAAGATTTTATTTTTAAATGTTGTTTAATCCATTTGAAGAATATCTCGATAAACCATCTGTGTTTATATAACATAGCTATTTCCAATGCATTAAGGTTAAAGTTATTGGTAATGAATGTTAAAGTTTTGTCCTTTTCTTTATCGTAATATTTAATACGCCTTAGTTTTTCAGGATAATCTTTTGAGACATAAAAGCCTTTCAGTTTAATAGTTTGATCATACCTCAATCCTGAATGTTTATCAACTTTTGCAGAATACATCCGTTCAAAATTCATATTATTCTTTGTTCTTGTAATGAAGTATGCTTGCGCTTTATGTATTCTATATAATCTGGTATAATCGAGATATCCTCTATCAAGTATATAAAAGCTATCTGCAATTAATGTAATTAAATCCAGAGCATTTACATCATGCATTTTACCATCTGAAATGTGTATGAAGTCTGGAATTGATGTTTTTGCGTCCATTTTTGTATGCAACTTTACAGCAGCTTTGGCTTTTCTAAACTTTGCCCAAGGATAAATACTTAAGCAAAGATCGATAGTTGTAGAGTCAACAATGAAAATGTTATTCTTAATGTCAATTTCAAGCTGACTGTCTCCTTTATATAATTTCTTTGCTTGATCGATCAGTATTAACGCAAAATCTTGATAAATCCGCCAGTCACGATTCTCATTGGCTTTACTTAATGTGGACTTACTTATTGCTTGTCCAATGCCCAAATGGTATAACTTAATTTTATTCGCATTCAAACAAAGAATTGTATCAGTTAAGCTTTCCCTATGAGTTAGTTGACCAAATGCCATACATAGAAATTGCTTCCAACAACTAAAATGTTTGGCTTTATAATCACCGTCATATTTATTGACACATTTTAAAAAGTCATTATGAGATACAAACTCAAATAACTGGGCAAAAACATATTTTCCTTGATTCATGAATAGTTCTGTTTTTTAACAAAACTATTTTTTCAAATCGTTTGAACCTAAAAAAACTCTGCACCCCTTATCTATAAATTATTTCAAAGAACTTATTTTTACAATATCAAAACAGTAGTGA